>Ga0194132_10000475_pt1 | contig 82968 bp, 74 predicted proteins | sample TA2KigOf80mmetaG_FD_148612 | JGI IMG/M metagenome (GOLD analysis project Ga0194132, IMG submission 148612) | Freshwater microbial communities from Lake Tanganyika, Tanzania - TA2015054 Kigoma Offshore 80m | ecosystem: Environmental > Aquatic > Freshwater > Lake | place: Tanzania: Lake... | reverse complement strand
TGACCCGCATCAGCTCCCACTTGCGCCCGAGGTCGGCCGTGGCCTTTCCCGGGTCCGGGCGGATGTCCGGTGCGGTGTGGGTGCGATAGAGGCCATAGCGACCCTCGTAGGCCCGCGAGGGCCCCACGTAACCACCGCGCGCCATCGCGGCGGCGGTGATGCCGCACACCCCGGCCCAGCCGGGGTGCATTCGTTTTGTCCACGCGCCGTCTTCGAGGAACTCGAGGTTGCCCGGCGCCATCGATAGCGTGATCCCCTGAGCATCGACCAGCGCGCGTTCGTCGAGGCCCAGCAACCGCCCGGCCGCCAGGGCGCATCCGAACGCCCCGACGAGGCCGGTCGGGTGATAACCCTGCTTGTGAAATCCGCCATTGGCGCCCATGCCGATGCGCGCATCCGCCTCGATCGCGACCAGATAGGCAAGCAAGGCGTCGCGCCCGCTCGCCGAACGGTCGAGGGCCAACGCCAGCATCACCGGTACCGCGCTTGCCGAGGCGTGGACGACCGAGTCTGCGTGGGTGTCATCGAAGTCGAGGCCGTGGATCAGCGTGCCGTTGACCAGAACCGCGTCGCGCAGGGGCAGGCGCATGGCCCGGCCGATGATGGGCGAGGGGCCGTCGCCGGCGATGGCATGGATCGCGGCAATCGTTTTTTGGCCGAACTCGAATGTCGACGACGCGAGGCCGATGCCGAGGCAATCCAGGACGCACAGCTTGGCGCGCTCGATCACCTCGGGCGGGATTTGCGCGTAGGTGAGGTTACGAACGAACCGCGCCAATTGTGTCGAAATCGTCGGCTTCGCCGACGGCTGCGAGCCGGGTTCGAGCTGCTCGGCCACCGAATTCATTGTCATTCCCCTGCGTGACGCCGAGAGAGCTTAACACTAGCGGGCGGTCTGCCACTCCCGCATCAGGTCAATCGAATAGGTGAAGCGGCCCTCGGGATGGACGCTGACCGAGATCTCGAACGTGCGGTTCCTGAGGCCCGTATAGCGGCGGACGATGGTCATCGCGGCCGATCCGGGGGCAACGCTCAGGATCGGGGCGACGTCCGGTGTGACGCGGCTCGCGAACATGTCGATGCGGACCGAGGCCACGGCCTCGCCGAAGCGTTCCTCGACCAAGCGGTAGACGGGGGCCGGGCGTGCTCCGATGATCCGGGCGACCGCGGCGTACTCCGGGACGACGTAGACGTCGGTCCAGCAGATCGGCCGCTTCTCGCGCGTGACGCTGCGGACCCCGCTGATTCTCATCCAACGCTGACCACGTCGGCAACGCAACAGCCGCGCCAATTCGGCGTTCGCCCGCACCGATATCATCGAACGGACGCGGAGCCGGGTTTCGGGCGGATAGCGCAGCAATTCGTCGAGCGAATCGAGGGACTGGACGTAGGCGCCGCGCGAGGCCTTGGATTTGACGATCGTGCCGAGGCCGGCATGCCGTGTGAGCATGCCGCGGTCGCTCAACACCCGCATCGCCTCGCGCACTGTGAAGCGACTCACGCGAAAACGGCGGCAGAGCTCTTTTTCGGTGGGCAACATCCCGCCGATCGGTGAGCGGCCCGACTGAATGTCGGCGATCAGACGTTCGGCGATCTGCTGATACCGTGGCGTCATGGTTCAGATCACCTTCTGGGCCTTGAGGGTCTCGAGCTGTTGCGGCGACAGGCCAAGAAGATCACCGAAAACTTGCTCGACGTCGGAGCCGAGCGGCGGGCCGAGCCAGCGGATGGCGCCCGGCGTCTCGGTCAGACGCGGCATTACGGCGGGTACCCGCAAGGGCCCGACCCGGGGATCGTCGACTCGGGCCGCATTGCCGCGGGCTCGGTAATGCGGATCCTCGGTGATTTCGTCGATCGCAAACACCGGACCGCAGGGCACCTGACCCTCATCGCAAAGGCGAAGGACTTCGGCGCGCGGCAAGCTCGAGGTCCAAGCTCCTACCATGGCATCGACCGCTTCCCGTTCGGCGTCGCGCTCGCGGAACGTGCCGAGTCGCCCCTGGCCGGCAACGTCCGGCCGGCCCATGACCGTGGCGAGTCTGGCGAAGATCTTGTCGTTCGTGCACGCGATTGCCACCCAACGCCCGTCCTTGGTCGGGTAGTGGCTATGAGGCACGGCATTGACGGTGCCCGGGCCTGCGCGCTCGCGCACCTTGCCGGTCCGGTCGTAGACCGGCAGCAGTTCGTCGAGGATGCGAAAGATCGACTCGTAGAGACCAATGTCGACAACTTGGCCGCGACTGGTCCTCTCGCGGGCGCGCAAAGCGAGCAATACCCCGAGGGCGCCATAGAGCCCCGAAAGATAGTCGGCGAGCGTGGCCGATCCCGGCGTTACCGGGGGGCGGTCCGGAAAGCCGGCGAGGTAGGAGATGCCGCCGAAGGCGTTGGCAATACGGCCGAACCCGGGCCGGTCCCGGTACGGGCCACTCTGGCCATAGGCCGAGATCCGCAAAAGCACGAGGCGGGGGTTTACCGCCGAGAGCACGTCCCAGCCCAACCCCCAGCGTTCGAGCGTGCCGGGTTGGAAGTTCTCGCAAACGACATCCGCCTTCTCCACCAGTCGCTTGAACAGCGCGGCGCCCTCGGGCTGGCGCAGGTCGATCGCGACGGACCGCTTGTTGCGGCTCTCCGACAGCCACAGGAGCGAGTCGCCGCACTCCGTGGGCGTGCCGAACTTGCGCAGCGGGTCGCCGCCGCCTGGAAGTTCGATCTTGATGACATCGGCACCGAACTCGCCCATCACGGTCGCGCAGTAGGGCGCGGCGATGAATGTCGCGCAGTCGAGGACGCGGATGCCGGCCATCGCGGCGTTGGCGTCGGCGGCAGGATGATCGGTCATACTGGTCAACGGCGTTGGTACCGGGAGCCTGACAATGCGGCAGGGGCTGTGGGCGAGTCTAGTCCTTGCCCTGGTGAGCCCTGCGGCCTAGCGTTGCTTGAGGATGGTGGCGCGATACCGAGACAGCCAGGGGTTGCCAATGACCGCGGGCGACCCCGCGACGGTGGCAGCTATCGACGCGTTGATGGCGCGGCAAGCGAGGCAGTACCGCGACGCGGCGCAACGCGAGGCTGTGCTGGCGGCAGCGGACCGCGATGCGGCATGCGTCGTGGCCCAGGCCATTGCGGCTATCGTCCTGCTGCACCGCGGCGAGCGAGATCGAGCGGCGGGGTACCTGGAGCGGGGGCGAGCTGCTCAGGCGACCGCCAGCGACCGCGAGCAACGGTTCCTCGCGGCGATCGCAGCCTGGCAGCGTGGCGAGGTCGACACGATGATCGCGGAGCTCGAAACCATCGCCGAGCACTACCCGCGCGACCTCTATGCCGTCCGGCTGTGCTGCATGCACAAGTTCTACACCCGCAAGGATCCCGACGGGGCACTGGCGCTGGTCCGCAAGGTGGTTCCGGCCGCCCAGGATCGGGCGGCGATGGTCGGGCTTTTGTCCTTCATGGAAGAAGAGGCGAAGCTGTTTGCCGAGGCCGAAGCCCACGGTCGCGAGGCGGTGGCGCTCGATCGCACGTCCATCCTCGGTCAGCACACTGTGGCCCACGTCATGGAGGCGGAGGGGCGTGATCGCGAAGGGGTTGCCTGGCTGCGTCCCTTCATCGACACCTGGGATGACCTCAACGAGTCGTTCTATCCGCACATGTGGATGCATCTCGGGCTGTTCCATCTCGGCCTCGGCGAGTCGGAGGCGGTGTGCGAGATCATCGATCGCGGCTGTTTCGCACGGTATGCCGACCTGGCGCCGGCTCAGCTCTATGGCGCGGTGCTGATGGTGCGGGCCGAACTCGACGGAATCGATCTCGGCGATCGTTGGCGAGTTCTCGCGGCGCGAATCGAGAAGGACCGCTACGTCCACGTCGATCCCCTCACCGATCTGCACCTTCTCTACGCGCTGGAACGTGGTGGTCGCGACGCCGCTCGGTTCCTGACGAGCCTGGAGGCGCATGCCGCGCAAGTGCACGAGTCGATGCGTGGCAAGTGGCAGGGAACCGTTGTGCCCATGGCCCGCGCCATCCGTGCCTTCCTGACAGGCGATGCTGAACAGAGTTGGCATTGGCTCCACGGCGAGCCGGTCGCCACGCGCTTCTTTGCCGTGGGCGGCAGCGACGTGGAGCGCTCGGTGTTCACGACCATATGGTTGCACACGCTGTTGCGCAGCGGTCGGCGGGCCGAGGCGATCGAAGTCTTGGAGGCCATGCGTCGCCAGCGCGGCGATCAACCGCGTCTTGTGGCGCTGCTTGCGGTGGCGCGACAAGAACGTAACCCAAGCGCCGAACTTCAGCAGTCCATCGACGAGGCCTGAAGAGCCCTCTCTGCCGCCAGAGCGTCCCAGAGACCTGGGGTGCCGAGGAGCGACGCTACCGCGAAGATCGCGGCTGACCCCTCGTCATCGGGTCCCTAAGTTTTCCAGAACGGGTGTTCCTGGACGTCGCCGGGATTCAGCAAAGCTCGGCCAAATGCGACCATGTTGCGGTCCCAGCCGACCCCGAAATGCGTGGCCATCGCGGCCACGTCACGCGCGAAACGCTGTACCGGGTTGTCGTCGAAGAGGCCGAGGGCCCCCATCTGCTGGGTCAGGCGCTGCATGGCGCCGGTGCAGAGTTTCATCGCGAACGATCGGTCGCGCCCGAACTCGAGTTGCCGCTCCGGGCTGATCGATCCGCCGTCCGCCTCACGGGCGAGCAGGTGATTCATCACGGCGTCGGCCAGCAACTCGGCGGCACGGAACTCGGCGGTGGATTCGGCCAGGCGTTCTTGCACCGTCGTCATTTCGGCTGGCCGGTTGCCGAACAGGGCGCCGACGCGCGCCCGTGTCGTGGTCACGTAGGCGTCGATCCCCGCCTCGGTCGCTCCCAGCATCGGCCCCAAGAGGACCCCGGCCACGAACGGCGTGTATTCCCGCGCGTACATGGGCTCGGGGTTCTGCACGCTCCCCGGTGGCCGGGGTCCGATCAGGATTCTAGACGATACGATGCGGTGGGCCGGCACCCAGGCGTCGGCAACGATGGTCTTGGTTCCGGTTCCCCGCAGGCCGGCGGCGTACCAGTCATCCTCGATCGAAAAGTCGCGCCGCGGCAACAGGCAGGAAATCGCCTCGCCAGACTCGGTTGCTCCGATGATGAGGGCCCAAGAGGCATGGTCCACCGCGCTTGCGAACCCGAAGTGTCCCGCGACGCGAACGCCATCACGATCGCGGGTGAGGCGGCCGCCGCGGCTCACCGTCGCCGCCGCGATGACGATATCTGGCCCCTCGGCCCAGACCTCATCCTGGGCTGCCACGGGAAATCGCCCCGTGTAGGCCGCGTGGGGGCCGACGATGCTGACGAGCCAGGTCGATGACGGACAGTGCCGCGCAATCGCGCGACCGAGGACGTAGGGCGCGCGCCATCCAAGTGCCAAACCGCCATAGCGTCGCGGCACGAACACACGCAACAACCCGGCCGCGCGGAATGCGGCCACGGTCTCGGGGAGTGGCGCGCGCCGCTGCTCGGTCTCCGACGCGCGCGCCGCCAGAGTCGGCGCCAGGGCCTCGATGCGCTGAATCAGGTCTTCGATGGTTGACGAAAGGCGATCGTTCACGGGCGGAGTTTTGCCCGGGGTGGGCGGCGCCCGCAAGTCAGGCCGTCAAGCCGATCTCCGAGAAACCGCCGTCGACGACCACGACGGACCCGGTCATGTAGCTTCCGGCATCCGAGGCGAGCAGCAGCAACGGCGCATCGAGTTCGTCATGGCGACCGACCCGGCCCATCGGAATGCGCTCGCGCATCTTGGCGCGACGCTCCGGGTTGCGTCTGGCGTAGTTGTTGCCGAGTTCGCTGTCGAACAGGCCTGGCGCGATGGCATTGACACGAATCCCGTGCGGCGCCAATTCGACCGCCATGTTCTTGGTCAAGGCGATCAAGCCGGCCTTGGACGCGACATAGGGCGACACCAGGCCCATCGTACGTATGCCCGCGATCGAAGCGATATTGACGATCGAGCCTGGTTTCTTCGCCGCAATCAGGCGCCGGGCCACCTCCTGGGCGATCATCCAAGCGGCGTTGAGGTTGGTGTCGATAACCCGGCGCCAATCCTCCCGCGGCAGTTCGGCCACCGGGCCCGGAAGCGTGATGCCGGCGTTGTTGACGAGCACCTCGATCGTTCCCACCGCCGCTTCCGCCTGGTCGAGCACACGCGTCATCGCGGCGGCATCGGTGACATCGGCCGAGAGGGCGAGGAACGAAGTCCCGGCAAGCGTGTGCGCGAGTTCGTCGAGGCGTTCGGTGCGTCGTGCCACCGCGACGACCTTGGCCCCACGCCGGGCCAGCATTTCGGCGAAGTGACGGCCGAGCCCGCTCGATGCGCCGGTGACCAGGATGACCCGATCACGAATGCCGAGAAGATCGCTCAACGTCGTCGGCGCACGGCCGTGAACGCGAGTAGATCCCCGTTCACGTTGCCGTCGTTGGAGTGGTATCGCCCGACGATCACTGGCGCCATGCCCGGATGTCGTGGATGTTCCTCGAAGATGTCCGCGCGGGCAAATCCCGCGTCGGCAGCCGCGGCAACCAAGTCCATGTCGTGGAGCGTGCCCATGAACGGCTCGTGGTTGTAGTGCGTGTCCCAGTCGGGTTCGAACTGATCCCAAGGCGACAAGTGTTCGTACTGGCGCGAGTCGACGTGAATCATGACGCCACCAGGTGCGAGCAGGCGGTGGCTCTCGCGGAAGATGTTGTGGATCGCGCGGTGGGAGGTCTCGTGCATCAAGAGGAACGAAACGACGAGGTCGTATTGGCCGCCCGGAAGGTCGGTGTGTTCGGCATTTTGCTGCGAGAAATGCACCGCGCGTCCAATGGCCTCGGCGCGAGCATGGCCGTAACGCAGCATCGCCGCGCCGACGTCGATGGCGTCGATCCGCGCGGCGGGCCACGCCTCGGCATAGGCCAGCGTGGCGTTGCCGATGCCGCACCCCATATCGAGGACGCGCTCGGGTTTCAGGGCCGGGAAGCGTTCCTTGACGAACCCGGCGAGAAATCGGCCATTGCCGTCGTTCAGCGTCGTCCGCTGTTTCATTCGGTAGAGATGAACGCCCCGGTCGTAGAGCGCCCCAGCGAACACGTCGTCGGCCGCGATCTCGCTGTGGTAGTTGCCCGGCATGCAGTGAATATCGACGGCGGTGAGATAGCGCGGCGCCTTCAGGACCGGATCGAGGCGCAAGGATCCCTTGGCAGGGCGAGCCTCGATGGTGCGCGCCCGCGTGATCAGGTCACCGATCTGGCGCTCGACGCATTCCCCGGTCGAATCCCAGATCATCTCCTGAGAGGTCCGCCGGAGCGAACTCACCATCTGGAAGAACGGCTGATCCGCCATGAGCCGGCGAATTTCGTGGCGATCGGGTTCGCCGCCGCGCTGGCGTCGCGCGACCGGCCGCACCAATGCGTCGTAGACGAGACGGCTGCCGCCCGAAACGTCGTTGGTCAGATACGACTTGTAGGACGAGACGAAGCCCATGCGCGCGTGCTCGTCATGGGTCTCATCGACCATCATGGCGTGGGGTTTGGCAAAAGCCATGCGTGTTCTCCTGAGTTTAAGCGCTGGCGTGGTGGCAGAGTGCCCGGTGGTCGGGCCCGACATCGATGAGCGGCGGCACCCCGCGACAGGTCTCCGTCGCCTTCGAACAGCGGTAGTTGTAGAGACAGCCCGTGGGCAGGGCATAGAGATTGGGCGGTGCGCCGCTCAATTGGCCGCCGCCGCGGCGTTTCGCCCGCTCGGGAACGGAATCGAGAAGGGCCTGGGTGTAGGGGTGCCGTGGTCGGGCGAACACCTCCCGGGTCGGACCGGTTTCGACGATCGCGCCCGAGAACATCACGGCGACGCGCGTGCAGTAGTTGGCCACGATGCCGAGATCGTGCGTGATGATGATTGCCGCCATGTCGCGCGAGCGTACGAGGTCGTTCAGCAGGTCGAGCACCTGGGCCTGAACGGTGACGTCGAGCCCGGTCGTGGGCTCATCGGCGATCAACAGCTTGGGCGCGTTTATCAGGGCCATGGCGATGAGGATGCGCTGCGCCATGCCGCCCGATAGTTCATGGGGCCAGGCACGCATGCGCCGTTCTGGGTCGGGAATCTTGACCGTCATCAGCATCTCGATCGCCCGGCGACGGGCCTCTTCGCGCGCGACCGCGTGATGCTCGCGCTGCACCCGAATCAACTGATCACCCACTCGGCTGAGCGGATCGAGCGAGGTGATCGGCGACTGCACGATCATCGTGATCTCGGAGCCGCGCACCGCATCGAGTTGCTCAGCCGTCATGCCGACCAATTCCTGATCCTGGAAGCGAATCGAGCCTTGAACGATGCGAGCGCTCTTGCCGAGGAGCCCCATGATCGACGAGGCGGTGAGTGACTTTCCGGCCCCGCTTTCGCCGACCAACCCGACGATCTCGCCGCGATCGACGCGGAAGGACACGCCGTTCAGCGCCCGTGCGACCCGTACCTGGTTGCGTAGGTCGCGCTTGACGAAATGCGTATGGAGGTTTTCGACCTCGAGCAGGCTCATCGGCTGTCGCTATGCTTGGGATCGAGCAGATCCTGGGCGCCGTCGCCAAACAGGTTGAGGCCGAGCACGAGGCCGACGAGCGCGACGCCGGGGAAGGTGGCAATCCACCACTCGCCCGAATTGATGTACTCGGCACCCTGGCGGATCATCACGCCCCACTCCGGTGCCGGCGCTTGTATGCCGACGCCGATGAACGCGAGTGTCGTGGACACGCGGATCGCCCAGGCCATGCGAATCGCCATTTGCGCCGTGGCGCCGCGGATCGAGTTCGGCAACACATGCACGAGCATCACGCGCCATGTCGAGTTGCCGACGGCCACGGCGGCTTCCACGAGTTCGCTCGAACGCAGCGCAAGGACTTCGGAGCGCACGATGCGGGCGAAGATCGGGGCTTCGAGAAAACCGATGACCAGGACGACGATTACGATCGACTGGCCGGTGGCGGCGACGACGGCGAGCGCGAGCACGATCGTCGGGAACGCGCGCAGCACATCGAAGGTGCGCAACAATAGATCGTCGATCGCCCCGCCGCGATAGCCGGCGATGAGCCCCGCGGGCACGCCAATCACCATCATCAGGAGAAGCGCCGGAATGGCGATGCCGAAGGCGTATTGGCTGCCGTGGATGACGCGCGAGAACACGTCCATACCATTGCCGTCGGTGCCGAACCAGAACTGCGCGCTCGGTCCCGACAACACATGGTCCGGGAAGGTCTGGGTCGGGCGGTAGTCGGTCAACCACGGGGCGAGGGCGGCCAGCGCGGCAAACACCAGGACGATTGCCGTGCCGAGCACGAACGTCGGGCTGCGTCGGGTGAGGCCCACGAGCATCGCCCACGCGAGGACCAGGCCGCGCGGCTGACGGGTCTGGACGAAAGCCGTGGTCATTTGCTGATCGCGCTCCGTGGTTCGAGAACCAGAACCGCGACGTCGACGAGCAGGTAGATCGTCGTGGCAAAGATCGCGAGCGTGAGCACGTAGCCCTGCACGGCCGCGAAATCGCCGAACAGGATGGCATTCAGGCCCCATTGGCCGAGGCCGCCCCACGAAAACACGAGCTCGACCAAGGACACCGCGGCCAACAGGGTCGCGAGCTCGGAGCCGATGTAGGTGGCGATCGGGGTGAAGGCGTTGCGCAGCGTCAGGCGGCGGATGGTCTGCGGCCGAAACCCGTAGAGGCGCGCCAGGCGCACGTAGTCGCTGTTGAGTATCTCGATGGCGATCGCTCGGGTCTGCTTGATGATCGGCGCGGCGACGATAAGCGAGAACACGGCGACGGGAAGGATGAGATAGTGGCCAGCGGAGGAGGCCGCCGACCAATCGCCGGCAAACAGGCTGTCGAGAAAATAGCTGCCGGTGACCGGTTTCGGTGGGAAAGCCGCGATGCTGATCCGCCCCATCGGCGGCGGCGTCCAACGCAGCCCGAGATAGAACACGAACAGCGCCATCAGCGCCATCCAATAGGTCGGAACCGAAAAGCCGATCAGCGAGACGAACCGGCTGACCTGATCGAACAGGCCGTTCGGCCGCATCGCGGCGCGCAGCCCGATCGGAATACCGATCGCGGCCCCGAGAATGATCGAAAGGAACAGGAGTTCGATCGAGGCCGGGAGGCGCCGGAGGATTTCGCCAAGCACCGGCTGTTTCGACTGCCACGAATTGCCGAGGTCGCCCTGAAGGACGTTGCCGATGTAGATGGCGAACTGCTCGAGAAGCGGGCGGTCGAGGCCGAGGCTGGCGCGGATGGCGTCGACCTCCTGCTTGGAGGCCAGCGGACTGGTCAGCATCCCGACCGCATCCTGACCACCGATGCGGATAAGCATGAACGTGATGAAGATGATCCCGAGCAGGAGCGGGATCGTCAGGGCCAGACGCCGAGCGACAAACTGAAGGACGGTCACGTCTGGCCCTGATTACACAAGCTCGGCTTCAGCGACGCTCGCAACGCAGATCGCGCCAGTAGGCGTACGGGACCGGACGCCACAGCCAGCCGCGCATGCACGGCGCCATCACCGCGTAGACGCCGGGGTAGTAGGTGTCGAGGTAGATCGCATCCTCGGCATGCATCCGTTGGGCATCGGCCAACAACGACTTCCACTTGGCGTCGTCTTTTTCCACCACGATCTGATCGATCAGGTCGTCCATCTCCTTCTTGAAGTAGGCGGCGGTGTTGTTGGAGCCCGCTGTATGGGCCGAGAGATAGAACGCGTAGCCGGGATCGAGGACGAACGGAGTCGTTTGGTACGTGAAGAACGGGATCGTCCGCTGTCCGGGGCCGCGACGGGTGTTCATCTCGGTCGACGGGATGCGCTTGGGCGTGACGCGAATGCCTGCCTTCGCCGCCGACTCCTTCACCTGGATGGAGAACTGCTCCTCCCACCAGTAGTTGTCCGCGTACTCGAGCGTAACATCGACGCCATTCGGATAACCGGCCTCGGTGAGCAGCTTCTTCGCGGCGTCGTAGTTGGTCTCGTAGCGATAGGCTTCAATGTGGCCGGGCAGGATCGAAGGCAGGAATGACCGCGAGCGGGTTCCGAGACCGAGGAACACAGTCTTGTTGATCGCCTCGAAGTCCGTCGCCTGGATGATGGCGCGTCGCACCCGCACGTCGTCGAACGGCTTGTACTTGGCGTTCAGCAGGGCGTGTGCCGTACCGGTCCCGATGACTTGCTGGACCTGGACGTTGCGGTCGCGCATCAGGTCCGGAATCGATTGCATCGGTACCTGCTCGGCCCACTGGGCGTCGCCGTTTCGGACCAGGGCGGCGCGATTGGCCGGCGAGGGCACCTCGCGGAACACCACGCGGTTGTAGAACGGCTTGGGCCCGAAGTAGTTCGGGTTGGCGACGAAGATGGCGCCTTCGCCCTGGCGGTTCTCCTGCAGGTGATAAGCGCCATAGGCCGCCGTGTTCTGGCCCAGCCACTTCGTGGCGAACGGGTCGTCGGCGGTGGCAAACTCGCGAGCCTTTCGGCTGTCGTAGATACCGGGTGTGTAGAGTTGCAGCACGCGGAGGAAGGAGCGATTGGGCGATTTCAGGTTGTAGCGGATTTCCTTGTCGCTCACCTTTTCGATGGTATCGATGAGCGCCACGGTCTTGAGGAAAAGGCCGGTTCGTTTCTGTTCTTCCGATTTGCGCATGCCGAAGATGAGGTCGTCGGCGATCAGTTCGTTGCCGAACGGGCTCTTGGCGCTGCGCAGCTTGAAGGTATAGGTCTTGCCGTCCGGCGAGACGGTCCAGCTTTCGGCGAGATGGGGCGAGACGTTTGCGGCATCGAGCACGTCGCGCCCCTGGCTGTCCTTGGTGCGTCCATATTCGGTCAGTCCCTCGTTGATGTTGACGACCGATTCCAACGTGCCCGGCAGAAACACGTCACCGTCGAATCCTTTCGGCGTCGTGATCCCGGCGATCACCAACGTGTTCTGTTGTGCCTGGGCGCTCGCAATGGGCGAGCTGATGGCGGTGGCCCCCAAAAGGGCCGCAATGGCCAATTGACGGATCGAGCGTTGTCGGATCATGCCTTCCTCCCGATGGTGGGGTGGCGCCCTTCCCCGCGAAGGTACGGCCGGTTCCCCGGCCCGACTCTCGCCGCGGGCTGGACCCCGGTCAAGCTGGCCGAGTCGGGTGGCATTGGTTATCGTCGCCCGGCCATGGCCGAGACCGCGTTGCTTACGGTTGACAACCTGACGAAGCGTTTCCGCGCGCCGCTGTCCGGTGACACGATCTTCGCCGTCAATGGTGTCTCGTTTTCGCTCGGGGTCGGAGAAACGGTGGGCCTCGTGGGAGAAAGCGGTTCCGGCAAGTCGACCATCGGCCGCGCCATCGCCCGCCTGTTGACCCCCTCGGAGGGCGCCGTGGTGTTTGCCGGCGAGGACATCGCAAGATGGTCGACGGCGCAGTGCCGGACTTTGCGCGACAAGATTCAGATCGTGTTTCAGAATCCGTGGGGGGCCCTGAACCCGCGGATGCGGATCGGCCGGCTCATCGAGGAGCCGCTCAAGTTGCATAGCGGACTCGACGGTGGCGCGCGGCGCCAGCGCGTCGAGGCCCTGGCCGATCGCGTGCGGCTCAGTCGCGAAGCGCTCGATCGCTTTCCCCACGAACTCTCGGGCGGGCAATTGCAGCGGGTGTGTATTGCGCGCGCGATCGCGACGAAGCCGCGGCTCATCATCCTCGACGAACCCACGAGTTCGCTCGACTTGTCGGTGCGCGCGGACATCCTCGATCTCCTGGCCGAGCTGCAGCGAGAAACCGGGGCGGCGATGCTGTTCATCTCGCATGATCTCGAAACTGTGCGTTTCATCAGTCACCGCGTGCTGGTGCTCTACCTCGGGCGCATCGTCGAGATGGGCCCCTCGCAGCGGGTGTTCGAACGACCCGCGCATCCCTACACGCGGGCGCTCCTGTCTGCGCGGTTGCCGGTGAGCGGCCGTCGCGGCGACCGCGTGCGTCTCGAAGGGGAGATCCCGAGTCCGCTCAACCTGCCGAAGGGCTGCGTGTTTGCCAGCCGATGCCCGATCGCGATTGCCGATTGTTTGCAGCGTTCGCCGGGACTTGACCCGATCGGGGCCGACAGCGCCGCCGCCTGTTTCCGCCTCGGCGTGGTCTGAAAAGAAAGGGCGGCGTTGCATGCCGCCCGCAATCCTCGAAAATGACGACCCGCGCTGCCTACGCAGCGCAGGTCGTGGAAGTACAGATACGGCCTTGGCCGCTGCACCCAGCCTTGGATGCACGGCGCCATGACCGAATACGTCGTAACCCGGCGGCCAGGGCAGGGCGGACTCCAAGATCGGATGGCGTCGGGTGAGGGTGGGCGCCCGCATGCCGGTTCGGCTATAACCGACGGCCGGTGCACCAACGACGTGCGAGGGACTATGCAGTACGGAACACTTGCCGAGTACAAGTTCCAGCCGACGAGCAATCCGGGTTCGGAGAAGTTCGAGATTTGGCGCGGTGGTGCGAATGCCTACACGGTCGCCTATCGTGTGAAAAAGGGCGTGGTCTTCGAGCCCCACGGCCACCCGGGCTGGGAACAGCTGACGGTTGTCTCCGGCAGTTGGAAGGTCGACGACCGCGTGCTTGGTCCTGGGGACGTCGCGATCACGCCGCCGTTGCAGAAGCATCGCGAAGAGGCGATCGAGGACACGCTCGTCATCATTTCGGTGGGCAACAACGACCTCACCGGTTAGCGAGCAACCGGTCGACCTCGGCCAAGGTGGTGGCGCGCAACTGCTGCTTGACCAGCGCATAGCCTGGGGCTGCCGAGAGTCGCTTTGCTTCACCGATCGCCGCCTCCAGGAGGCGATCGGCGGGCACCACCACGTCGATGAGCCCCTCCTGCCGGGCCCGGTCGAGCGGCCATCGCGCGGTGGCATCCAGGGCCAGGCGATTGAGCGCGACTGGGTTCATCGCGCCACGGATGATCGCCATGGGCACCGGCGGGAAGGCGATGCCGACGGCCGCCTCGGGGAACCCGAATTCGGCCGGCCGTTCTGCCGCGATACGGTGGTCGCCCGCCAGGGCGAGTACCAGGCCGCCGCCGATGGCGTGGCCGTTGAGGGCGGCCACGACCGGAGTGGGCAGGGCCAGGAGCGCTCGGATCGCCCGGCTGAACGTCTCGTCGAGCCGCGACCGCTGCGCCGCGTCATAGGTGGGAACCTCCTTCAGATCGGCTCCGGCGGAGAAGGCCCGGCCGCGGCCGATCACGACGAGGCCACCAGCCGGCGGTTTCGCGACGATTTTCTCCAGGGTGGTGAACAGTTGCTCGCAAATTGCAAGGGCGATGGCGTTCACCGGCGGGCGATCGAGGGTCAAGACTGTGACCGACCCGTGATGTTCGACGGCGACAAACGGCATGGCGGATTCCAAACTGTGAGACATCAAACACCATAGGGAGGGGCCATGCACGTCATCAACTCGAGGATCGAACGGCCGTCGAAGGCGCTGATCGAGAAGGCGCGCCAGACCTGGGCCTGCATCGCCGGAGGCGAGGCGGGGCGGCGCAATGTCATGGACCCTGGGCTGCGTCCGCTCAAACGCGATTGGCGCTTCGCCGGCCCGGCGGTGACGGTGTCGGCCGAGAATCCGTTCGATACCCTGTTGAGCCAAGTCGCGACGCTGATGGCCGAGCCTGGAGACGTGCTGGTCATCGATGCCGGCGGTCGCACCGAGGTCGCGGCCTGGGGCGCCACCATGACCTGGGGTGCCAAGACCCATGGCATCGCGGGCATCATCGTCGACGGCGCGGTGTTGACCACCGAGCTACTGATCGATCACGAGGGCGTGCCGGTGTTCGCGCGCGGCTCCGTCGCCCAGTCGATCGGCGGCGGCCACGGCCCGGGCTCGATCAACGTGCCGATCGTGTGCGGCGGCGCGATCGTTAATCCTGGCGATCTGATCCTGGCGGACGAAGATGGAATTGTGGTGCTGCCGCTACGCGAAGCGGACAAATTGCTCACGGCGGCCGGACAGGGGCGGGCGCAACCCTACCCGCCCGCCGGCCGATCCAAACCCTACGATCAGCGTGGCTACATCGAGAAACTGAAGGCGATCGAGGGCATCGAGTGGCGCTGACGCGGAACTACCTCCGAGCGTCGAGCACGAAAAGGTGGTTGCCGGGTTCGGTGTAGCGCGACATCGACTCGAGCGACACCTTGTTCGACGAGAAGCCGACCTGACGGGCGACCGCTGCCACGTCGGTATCGCCCAGTCCGGCGATGAACGGCTCGTGGTTGTGGTGCGTGCTCCAGTCGCCCATGAACTGATCGTAGGGGGACTTTCCGGCATAACGGGAGAAGTCCATGTGCAGCGCGACGCCGCCGGGCTTCAGCAGGCGGTGACTTTCGCGCAGGTAGTTGCGCAGGGCCTTGCCCGAGGTCTCGTGCAGCAGAATGCACGAAAAAACCACGTCGAAGGAGCCATCGGCGAAGTCCGTTTTCTCGCAGTCCTGCTGGGAAAAGTGAATCGGGACCCCGAGGAACTCGGCGCGGGCATGGCCGTATCGCACGCACGGGGCCGAGATGTCGATCGCGTGAACCTCAGCGTTGGGGAACGCGCGGGCCACCGGGATCGTCGAGGCACCCACTGTGCAGCCCATGTCGAGGATGCGTTTGGGCTTCAGGTTGGGATGAACCTTGCGCAGGTACCTCACGACATCTTCGCCGCGCTTGGCGTGGAACGGTCCCTGGCCGCCGCGGCCGTAGATGAAGGCGCCGCGGTCGAACAGGGCCGCTTGATAGACGTCCCCGGGCTCGTATTCGGTGTGGTAGTTGCCCGGCATGCGATGGATATCGACGGCCGTTAGATAGCGGGGGGCTTCGACCGTGCGATCGAGGCGCAATGTCCCCCGCCTGGCCTTGACCGAGGCCGCTCGTTCGTTGAGGTCGTCGATCTGGCGATCGATCGAGGTCTGCACCGATTCCCAGATCATCTCCTGCGTCGTCACGTTGAGCGCGCTCCACGCCTGATGGAACGGATGACGCTCCATCGCCGCGCGAACTTCGGCGCGGCGGGCCGGCTTGCGCCCGTGCTGGCGCTCGAAGGCGGGCTCGACCTGGCGCTCGAAGACCATCTTGTTGGCGGGTTGCAGATCGCCCGCGACGTACTCGCGAAGTCGCAGGACAAACAGCTGTCGCGCCAGTTCGTCGTGATTGGCCGACGGCATCATCGGGTGGAAATGCTGGTGATTGAGCATGGGGCGCCTCCCTGGTTGGGCCCAGGTCGGACAGTCTAGGGCTTATGCCCGGCCCGGCAAATGCGGTCGTGCATGGCTCACGCCGGGCCGAATGCCCGCTATAATTGCGCGATCGGTGAAGAGGAACCCATGCGGCAGTCCCAGCACGCGATGCTACCGGTCGCCAATCATGACGAGGAGGCCCGCCAGGCCTTCGCCATGGCCTTGCGCGTCGAAGCGGTCCGCGAGGCCCGAGAAGGCGGGCGAACCGTGTTCGAGGGGCGGGTCGGGCCGCAGTTTCGTAAAACTCATGGGCGCAAACCGAAGGACCGACACGAGATTCGCAAGGCCATGTTGCGTGATCCCTTCGGCCAGGTGTCGAGCGCGGTGCGCCTGCTGGCGCAGGAGATCATGTGGGACGCCGTCGGTTCTTCGGTCGAGCGCCAACTCGGCACCTTGGTCGATCGTGCGCGGCAACTGAACGGCCGGCGGTCGGGGAGCGTGCGGATCGATCCGACGCTCGAGGTGCCGCGCTATGTCGGCGCGGTCGACATTCACGGCATGCCGGGCAACTACGACAGCGAACTCACGTCGGACGACGTGTTCGCGGGCGCGCTCTATGACCGCGGGGTGTTCCTGCGCTCGATGGGTTCGGCGGGCACGCACAACGATAGCTTCGGGCACACCTGCATCGCATACCTCAAACAGGCGTTTCCCGAGTTCTCCCCGCGACGCATCCTCGATGTCGGGTGTTCGGTCGGGCACTCGACCGTGCCGTTCTGCGAGGCCTATCCCAAGGCCGAGGTTTATGCGATCGACACCGGGGCGCCGATGATCCGGTACGGCCACGCCCGTGCGGTCGCCCTCGGCCACAAGATTCATTTCTCGCAACAGAACGCCGAACGGACCGATTTTCCGGACGGTCACTTCGACCTCATTGTCGGCCTGGCGATGATCCACGAAACCTCGGACCGGGCGCTGCGCAACATCCTGCGCGAAGCGCACCGCCTGCTCGCCAGGGGCGGGATCGTGTTGCATTTCGATGGCCCGCCGTGGAACCGCATCGCGGACTTCGATGCCGCAGTTCACGACTGGGACACGCACTTCAATGCCGAGCCGTTCATCAGCAAGGTCCACGACCTCGACCCGAAGGCGCTGATGTTGGAAGCGGGGTTCGCGGCGTCGAAATACATCGACGTATACGTGCCGGCTGCGTTCAAAGGAACTTCGGCGACGTTGCGCAACAATTTGTGGTTCTTCGGCGCTCGCAAATAGCGGAGACCCCGATGCTTAGGCCTGGACGCCATGCTGTACTACCCGTTCTCGATCACGATGCGGGAGCGCGCAGCGACTTCGTGTTCGCCTTGCGACAGGAGGCGATTCGCGAAACGCGGATCGACGCACGGACGGTCTACGAGTCCCGCGTCCGTCCAACGTTCGAGCGCGAGCGCGGGCGTCCGCCCAAGGATCGTCACGAAGTGCGCCGCGCGTTGCTGCGCGACGGCTTCGGCCAGGTATCAAGTGCGCTTCGCCTGCTCGCTCAGGAGATGATGTGGGATACCTTCGGCGACGCGACGGAGCGACAGCTCCCCGCGTTGGCGGCCGCCGCCGATCGGCTCGCTCGCCGCGCCCGGGGCACGCTTCGGCTCGATCCCAGCGTCGCGATGCCGCGTTACGTGACGGCCGTCGATATCCATGGCATGCCGGGCAACTACCAGGGCGAACTCGGGTCGGGCGATCTCTTCGCCGGCGCGGTCTACGACCAGGGCGCGTTCGTGCGCGCGGTGGGCAGCCTCGGCCCCTACACGGAGGAGTTCGGGCGTACGGCGATCCGCTATCTGAAGGGCGCGCTGTCGCGCGAACCCAAGCGCATTCTCGACCTCGGTTGCGCCGTCGGGCACTCGACCCTGCCCTATTGCGAAGCGTTCCCCGACGCCGAGATTCATGCCATCGACGTCGCGGCGCCGATGCTGCGCTACGCCCATGCGCGGGCCGAGGCGCGCGGTATGGTCGTTCACTTCTCGCAGCAAGACGCCGAACACACGTCGTTCCCCGACGGCTATTTCGACGTCATCGTGAGCCATGCGACGCTGCACGAGACCGCGACCGGGGCGATGCAGAACATCTTCAACGAATGCTTCCGCCTGCTCGCGCCGGGGGGCATCACGCTGCATGGCGACGGACCACCCTGGGACAGATTGCCGCTGTTCGACGCGGCGGTGCACGACTGGGATACGCACTTCAACGCCGAACCGTTCATCAGCAAGATGCACGATCTCGATCAGAAGGCGATGCTTCTCGCCGCCGGCTTCTCGGAATCGGACTACATCGATGTCTGGGTCGAGAGCCACTACACCGGCACATCGGGTTCGACGCGCGGCAAGGCGTGGTTCTTCGGCGCTCGCAAATAGCAGCGCGGCCCTCGGTTTCTCGCTAGCATACGACACGACGGGAGGAACCCATGGCCAAGATTTTCGAACTACCGATCGAACTGCTGACCGCCGAGTCGTTTGCCCCCTTCGGACAGGTGATCGCCGAACGCAACGAACGCCCGCATTTCGACAGCCCCAACGCCAAGACCTGGACGGTCGACTTCGAGTGCGAAGGCAAGTTCGAACTGGAGTTCGCCAAGTTTCAATACAAGCCGACGCTCGAGTTCACGCACATGGAGCGTCACTACCTGGTGACGCAATCGTTCGTGCCGCTCAGCAATCACGCCGCGGTCACCGTGTTCGCACGTCCGACGGATCCGGATGATCCGGAGGCGATCCCCCGGCCCGAGGACATGAAGGCGCTCTACCAGGACGGCAGCACCGGCATCATGATGTGGAAGGGCACCTGGCACACCGGACGCTTCCCGGCCCAGAAAGAGGGCGCGAACTTCGCTTTCCTGACCGACGCAAACACGACGGCCGACCTCACCGCCCTGCTCAAAGGCAAGGGCGGGCGTCTAACGCAACTGGTCGATGTGTCGAAGCGCTACGGCCAGACGTTCAAGCTGGTCGATCCCAAAGGCTTCATGAAGCGTTAGGGCCTACTGGCACTTGGGCGGCGTGCGGATGATGCCGAAGCCGAACACCTCGTCCTTGCCCGGCTTCCCGAGGTCGAGCGCGTTTGCGCCGTAGCGGGCCTTGATCGCGTTGGCATCGCGCTCGGCCCCCTTGGCGATATCGAGCGCGATCTGGGCGGTGACGAACGGCGCGGCAAACGACGTGCCGCTCTGGAACTTGCCGCCGCCGGGGATCGCCGTCCACACCTTCACGCCCGGGGCCGCGAACGCCACGTAGTCGCCGCGGTTGGCGTCCTGATAGACGAGTTTCTTGTCGTCGATTGCGGTTACGGCGATGACGGCCGGGTAGGCGCCGGGAAACGCCGGTCGATCGGCGGTGCCCCAGTTGCCCGCGGCGGCCACCATGACGAGGCCGTTGCGTTTGGCCTTCTCGACGGCGAGCTTGACCACCGTGTTATCGGGTCCGGCGATGCTCATGTTGACGACGTGGACCTTTTCTTCGGCCATCCAGTCGAGGGCCTTGAGAAATCCCACCGCATTTCCCGAATCCTGCCCGCCATCCTGCTCGAACATGTTGGCGGCGTAGAGCGTCGCCCCCGGCAACAATCCCCCGAATCCGCGGTTCGCCGGATGGCCGACCAGGAGGGCCGCCACCGCTGTGCCATGGCTGGCGGCGCCGGGCGGCAAATTCTCGCGATGGAAGTTGCGAAAGCGCACCGTTCGGTTGGTGAAGGCGGGATGCTTCTCGTCGACGAACCCGTCGATCGATCCGAGCTTGAGACCTTTGCCACAGGTCTCCGGCACCTGCTCCCAGCCCGCCATGTCACGGGCCAAACTGCCGCTGCGCAGGGATTCGTTGGCCTGCGAGGGATCGTAGAGGTGATTGACGTCGGCGACGATGCCCGGGTAGCGCCGGCCGAGGGCCGCTTTCGCATCGTCGGCGTTGGATTGTGGTGGGATGCGCAACCGGTAGACCGTCATGTCGAGCGCGCGCAGGCCGATCTTCTCGACGATGCGAAAACCGAGCCCCCCGACGCTGTTTTCGAAGTCGGCCGGTGCATTGGTGACGATCAACTCGTTGTCGATCGCGCGGGGCTGGTTGCGGTTGGTCGCAGGCCCGCGGGCAGGGGCCGTCGCGTTGCTGCCGCCCTGACGGGTGTTGGCACCGGTGGGCCGGCCCTTGTCATCATATTCGATGATGGTGGTGCGCGATTGTGCCCAAGCGCCGCCGGCGCAAACCATCATCAATGCGAGTACCGCGAGGAAGCGCATCGAACCCCCCTCAATGGCCGGCCGGCTCCACAAGGCCGAGGCACTGTGCGACGGCGGGTGTCGCTCCGTCAATCGGGCGCGCTTCTGCGGCCGGGCGCTGTCATGCTACGCTTCAACCCAAGGTTGGCGTTGCCCGGGACTGGGCGACGCTACCCACAAGCAGGGAGGACGAAATGAAACGCACCATGTGGTTGGCGGCTGCCAGCGCGGCCGCCTTATCCGTCGGGCTCTTGAGCCAGGCCCCGGCGTCGGCGCAGGCACTGCAAGAGCGCACGCTGCGCGTGGCGCAGTGGGGCGAGGCGCCCGGGCGCGGCAATCCCTACACTGGGACGGGTACGCCGAGCGTGTTCTACTGGCACCCGCTGTTCGATGCGCTCACATTCATCGATGAGAAAGGCAAGGCCCAGCCCGCGCTCGCGGCAAGTTGGCGCAACACGTCGCCGACGACGTGGGAGTTCAAGCTGCGACCCAACACAAAGTTCCACAACGGCGAGGTCAATGGGCCGGAGTCCCTAGCTGAAGCCATTGCTTGGCTGAAATCCGACGAGGGCAAGGCCAAGGGACCCTCGGTCTCGAGCCGCATCACCTGGATCGCAGACATCAAGAAGGTCGACGCGACCACCGTCGTGGTCGAGACCGTGAAGCCCAATCCCATTGCGCCCAACGACATCGCGGCCGTGTTCATCCCCGAGCCGAAGGCGTGGAAGGACTTGGCGGCGTTCACCCAGAAACCGGTGGGCACGGGGTCCTACAAGATCGTCGATTGGCAGGCCGGTCTCGTCAAGTTCACCGCGGCTGAGGACAGCTGGCGGCGACCCAGGATCCGCAATCTTGAAGTAAGCGCGATGCCGGAACGGCCGACCCGGTTGGCGGCCTTCCAGTCGAACCAGATGGATGTCGTCCTCGGGCTGACGCCCGACAACGTGCCGGCGATCCGGGCGATGGGAGCCAATCTCGACATTCAGCCCGGTCAGCAGGTGCTCACCTGGGCGTTTACATTCACGAATGCCAAGGAGGGGGTCGATCTAAAGCCGTTCGCCGACAAGCGCGTGCGCCAGGCGATCAACCATGCGGTCAACAAGCAGTCGATGGTCGATGGGCTTCTTGGCGGCATCGGCGGTATCGCCATGGGACAGGGCGTCTCGACGCTGGCCTTTGGACACAATCCCAACGTGAAGCCCTATGCCTATGATCCGGATCGGGCCAAGCGCCTGATGACCGAAGCGGGATACGGCAACGGCATCCCGGGTACGGTGATCGTGGAGGCCGTCCCTGGGGCTTTCCCGGCGGATGGAGAAATCTTCCAGCAGACCGCGGCCGAACTGAAGCGGATCGGCGTCAATGCCGAGGTCCGCGTCGTTCAGTTCCCGCAATGGCTGCCGAAGTTCTTCCAGGTGCAGTGGGACGGCCCGATGTGGCACAACCTGTGGGGGGCAGCGCCGGCCATGGATGCGACAGCGGCGATCCTCAATCAGTCCTGCCTCAAAGGCGGCAAGCCCTACATCTGCGATCCCAAGCAGCAGGCGCTTTATGACCAGGCGAGCAGCGAGTTCGACGAGGCGAAACGCCTAAAGGTTCTGCACGACCTGATCCAGTTGCAGCACGACGAGGCGATCAACCTGTTCCTGGTCCAGTTCGCCAACCTGCACGCGACTCAGAAGAACGTCGCGGGATTCAAGAACGTCAATCAGTTCATCAACTACCACGAGATGTCGTTCACGAACTGAGTGCCTCGAGCGTTCGTCACAAAAGGGGCAACCGCGCGGTTGCCCCTTTCTTTTGCGGAGGGACCATGTATCGCGTTGTCACGGACTTCGTGCGTCCAGAGAAATCCTGGGTCGATCGTGCCGCAAAGGTCCACGTTTGCCTCGCCGGGATCGAGGTAGGCCCGCGGCAGTGCGTTGCCGGCGCCATCAAGCCGCTGCGGCAGGATTGGAAAATCTGCGGGCCGGCCTTCACGGTTCGACCGGAATACGCCGACGACTCGCTCATGAGCCGGGTCGCGACCAAGTACTGCAAGCCGGGCGATGTGCTCGTAATCGACGCCGGTGGTCGCACCGACTGTTCGAACTTCGGTGCCAGCATGGCGGGCGGCGCCAAGGAGAACGGCTGCGTCGGCGTGGTCGTCGACGGCGTCGTGTTGACCGGCCAGATGCTGCGCGAACGCGAGGGCCTACCGATCTTCTGCCGCGGCACCGTCAACCGCAACCGTGGTGCCGAAAAGCCGGGCTGGCTCAATAGCCCGGTCATTTGCGGTGGCGTCATCGTCTATCCCGGCGACCTCGTCCTGGGCGACGACGATGGCGTCGTCGTCGTGCCGCGCGACCGCGTCGCCGAGATCATCCCGAAGGTCGAAGCCGCCGGCGAAAAGTCCTGGGCCGGGCGGGTCTCGGGGGTTCCCTACGACCAGCGCAGCAAAAGCGAGGACAAGCTCCGCAGCCTGCCGGGCGTGGTTTTCGAGTAGCGGCGTTGACCGGCCTAGGGGCCGACCGCTAGGGTTTTTCAGGCGTCGGCCTTCGTCGACGCCTGGGGAGGAATCCATGAACAAGCATGCGGGGCGCCTGGTTCAGGCGGCGGCTTTGGCCGTCGTCGGTTGGTCGGTGGCATCTGCGCCGTTGAGCGCCCAGCCGATGCAGGATCGGACGCTGCGGGTTGGAACGTGGGACCTGCCTCCGGGGCGAGGCAACCCGTTCACCGGGTTCGCGACGCCCGTGATGTTCACCTGGCACGCGATCTTCGATGCCATGACGTTCGTGAACGAGAAGGGCCAGACCGTGCCGGCACTCGCCACCAGTTGGCGTAACACTAGCCCGACGACCTGGGAATTCACGCTGCGCTCTACCAAGTTTCACAACGGCGAGGCGCTGACGCCGCAGGCGATCCAGGCGACGTTCGCCTGGCTGCAGACCGACGAGGGCAAGTCCAGGGGCGCCTCGGTTTCGAGCCGTGTCGGCGGCATCACCAAGGTCGAGGCCAAAGGTGGCAACGTCGTGGAACTGACGACCGCGCGTCCGAACCCGATTCTGCCCAACGATGCGGCGATTGTGCTCATCATCGAACCCAAAGCCTGGACGGATGTCGCGGGCTTCACAGATCGCCCCGTCGGCACCGGGCCCTACCGTCAGGTGAGTTTCGTCGACAATGCCTCGGCGAAGCTGACCGCGTTCGAGGACAGCTGGCGGCGCCCCCGGATTCGCAATCTTGAGGTCTTCGATATGCCCGAGCGCGCGCCCCGCATGCAGGCGTTCGTCTCGGGCCAACTCGACATTATCCTTGGCGCTGCGCCCGACAACCTCGCCGCGCTGCGCCAAGCCAACGCCAAGATCGACGTCAAGCCAGGGCATCAGGTGCTAACCCTCGGGTTCACCCAGATCAACGCCAAGGATGGCGTCGACATCAAGCCGTTCCTGGACAAGCGCGTGCGCCAAGCGCTCAACCACGGCGTCGACAAAGAGAACATGGTGAAGAACCTGTTGAGCGGGGTTGGTGGCAGCGCGACGGGCCAGGGCGTCGCATCGGTCGCCTTCGGTTATCATCCCAACGTCAAGCCGTACGCCTACGATCCGGAGCGTGCGAAGAAACTCCTCGCCGGTGCGGGGCATCCCAACTTGGCGTTCGATTTCGATGCCGTGCCCGGGGCGTTCCCGGCGGACGGCGAGATCTTCCAGCAGATCACGACCGACCTCCGCAAGATCGGCGTCACCTCGAACGTGCGGGCCATCCCGTTCCCGGACTGGCGCGCCAAGTTCTTGCCGGTGAACTGGGATTCCGGCGTGTGGCACAACCTGTGGGCGGCGGGTCCGTCGATGGACGCGACCTCGGCGTTCTCGAGTCAGTCGTGTGGCAAGGGGACCAAGCCCTACATATGCGATCCCAAGCAACAGGCGCTCCTCGATCAGATTCTGGTCGAGTTCGACGTCGAGAAACGGCGCTCGTTGATTCACCAGTTGATCGAATTGCAACATGAGGAGGCGATCAACCTGTTCCTCGTCGAGTTCAATAACATCCACGCCACGCAACCCAACGTGGTCGGCTTCCGCAACGAGAATCAGTACATCAACTATCACGAGATCACGTTCGCGAACTGAACGCGACCGCGAGGGAGAAGTCATGGCGATCCGACGCGGCTTCGTCGACATCGACGAGGGCCAGATGCACTTTCGCTACGGTGGCAAGGACCGCAAGGCGCCGCCGCTGATCGTCCTCAATGTGGCGCCGGGCACTTCGCTCGGGATCGTGCCCTTGATCGAGAAGATCGAGGACAAGCGGCCGGTGTATGCCATCGACCTGCCGGGTACGGGCGACTCGGTGACACCGCGGCCGGCCAACCCGACCTTACCGCAGTTCGCCGACATGCTGCTGCGCACGGCAACCGCACTCGGGTTCGAACGGTTCGATCTCTACGGCAACCGGGTCGGGGCCCATACGTCGATCGAGATGGCGATCGCCGCGCCCAAGCGCATCCGCAAACACATTCTCGATGGGTTGTTCATCTTTCCTTGGCCCAAGGACAAGGTGAAGTGGGACCAACCCTACGACGAGCCGCCGGTCGAGAAGATGCGTGATTGGTACACGCCGTTGATCGCGTTCGACGGTCACGGCACGCAGTTCCAGAAGACCTGGACGTTCATCCGCGACACCTCGCTCTATTGGCCATGGTTCGAACGCGATGCCGCCCACGCGCGCACCGTGGGCTTACCCAGCGCGGACGAACTCCACGACAAGACGCTCGAAGTGCTCAAGGCGGCGCGAACCCAGCACCTGGTCGTGCGCGCGTCGTTCTCGCAGGATTGGCGCGCCCGGTGCGGAGACCTGGCCAAGCTCGGCCTGCCGACGCTCGCCGACAAGAACACCGTGCCGTTCGTACCGCATGCCACCCTCAAGAAGACCGGTCGCTACGACTCCTACGCGACGTCGGCGGACAAGGCCGCGGCTATGGCCGCGGAAATCAATGCCTACCTCGAAGCCTAGGCCCTGGTCGCGGTGACGACCCAACAGGCGGCGGGTAGCGCGATCGTCCCGTCGTCGCGGACGAAGGGCTGGTAGGCGTCGCGGAGATCCGCTTCCAGCTGTGCCTGGCGCTCGGCCGGCAGCGGTGCGATCAGGTTGGCCATCGGACCGTCGCGGACGGTGGCCATGATCGCCCCCGTGAGGGTGCCGCCACCCACGGTAAGCGCCGTATCGAAGGCTTCGATCTGGAAGGCGCCGAACGCGGCGTCCGCGAGAATGTTCCGCACGCGCATCGGATCGGCGAAAGCAAAGGGGCCGGGGGCCAAAGGGTCCGGGCGGGGCGGTGGCGTGACATAACGCATGACGACCTCCCGCGGCACGGTCATCCAGGGATTGCGCGCCATCGGCTGCCAGCACACGAACGTCAAGCGTCCGCCCGGGCGCAACCCGCGCCGCAGGTTGGCGAAGGCCGCGGCCGGATTTGCGAAGAACATGACTCCGAAACGAGAGAGCGCGAGGTCGAACTGTTCCGAGGGCAGCGGGTGGGTCTCGGCGTCGGCCAACACGATATCCACCGGAGCCGCGGCCCGTTGCGCCCGCTCGCGCGCAATCGCCAGCAGGGGCCCGGAGATGTCGATCCCGGTCACGCGGCCCGAGTCCCCGACGTGGCGGGCGAGTTCGAGCAACGTCGCGCCACCGCCGCAACCGATGTCGAGCACGGATTCGCCCGGTCGCGGGGCCGCCCGAGCCAAGAGATGCCGGCCCACGGGTTCGAGCATCAGGTCGAGGCGTTGGTTGGAGGCCGCCCATTTCTCGCCCTCTTCGCCGTTCCAAAAGTCGATTTGCTGGGCGTTGGGCCCCGGGGCTGGCCGATCGTTGAGCGTCATACGGGACCGAATGTGCCCGCTTTCGTTGGCGACGACAACCCCGGGCGCGCTTCGTGGTTGAGTCCGTCAGGCCCCTGGTTTACAAGCCGCGCCGTACGACAAAGGCGGCAGCCATGAACTCGGTCCAATACGTTTACACGATGCAGGGTCTGTCCAAGACCTACCCCGGCGGGCGACAGGTGCTGAAGGACATTTGGCTGTCCTTTCTGCCCGGCGCAAAGATCGGTGTGCTCGGCCTGAACGGTGCCGGCAAGTCGACGTTGCTTCGCATCATGGCCGGCCTGGACAAGGAGTTCGTCGGCGAAGCATGGCCGGCGCAGGGCATTCGGGTCGGCTTCCTGCCGCAAGAACCGGTGCTCGATCCCGCCAAGACGGTGCTCGGCAACGTGCTCGACGGCGTGGCCGATGTTCAGAAGCTGCTCAAGCGCTTCGAGGATGTCAGCACCAAACTCGGCGAGCCGTTGTCGGACGACGAAATGAATGCGCTCCTGGCCGAGCACGCCGAACTGCAGGAAAAGATCGAGGGGGCCAACGGTTGGGAGATCGAGCGCACGGCCGAGGGGGCGATGGACGCGCTGCGCTGCCCGGCGGGCGAGACCGACGTGAAGACGCTCTCGGGCGGCGAACGCCGGCGCGTCGCGCTCGCACGATTGTTGCTGGAGCGCCCCGACATGCTGTTGCTCGACGAGCCGACCAACCATCTCGACGCCGAGTCGGTGGCCTGGCTCGAGCGCTTCCTGCATGAATACCCAGGCACGGTCGTCGCCGTCACCCACGATCGCTACTTCCTGGACAACGTTGCGGGTTGGATTCTCGAACTCGATCGCGGTGAGGGCGTGCCCTGGAAGGGCAACTATTCGTCCTGGCTCGAGCAGAAAGAAAAGCGCCTGGAGCAGGAGGGGCGGCAGGAGGAAGCGCGGCAACGTACCCTCAAGCACGAACTCGACTGGATTCGCCAGACGCCCAAGGCGCGTCAGGCCAAAGGCAAGGCCCGCATCCGTGCCTACGAGGAGCTGTTGTCCAAACAGGTCGAGCGCCTCCTGGGCACCGCTCAGATCCTGATCCCGCCCGCACCGCGCCTCGGCGACGTCGTGATCGACGCGCAGGGACTGCGCAAGGGTTATGGCAACCACCTGCTGATCGACGATCTCAGCTTCCGATTGCCGCCTGGCGGCATCGTCGGCGTCATCGGCCCCAACGGCGCCGGCAAGACAACGTTGTTCCGCATGATTGCGGGGCAGGAGAAACCCGATGCGGGCACGCTTCGGGTGGGCGACACCGTCGTCCTCGGCTATGTCGACCAGAGCCGGGAGTCGCTCGCGCCGAGCAAGACGGTTTGGGAGGAGATTTCTGGCGGGGACGAAGAGATCGATCTCGGCAAGCGCAAGTTGCCGTCACGGGCCTACGTCGGAGCTTTCAACTTCCGCGGCGCCGATCAGCAGAAGAAGGTCGGGCAACTGTCGGGGGGCGAGCGCAATCGCGTGCACCTCGCCAAGATCCTCAAATCGGGCGTCAACCTGCTCCTGCTCGACGAGCCAACCAACGACCTCGATGTCGACACTCTGCGGGCGCTCGAAGAGGCGCTCGAGAGTTTCGCGGGCTGCGCCGTCATCATCAGCCACGATCGCTGGTTCCTCGACCGTATCGCGACCCATATTCTGGCCTTCGAAGGCGACTCTCACGTCGAATGGTTCGAGGGCAACTACCAGGACTATGCGGCCGACTACAAGCGGCGCTACGGCGAAGCGGCCGATCAGCCGCACCGCATCAAGTTCAAGTCGTTCCCGAACGGCTGAGCGAACGCGTCGCCCGTTATTTCTTGCCCGAGGCGGCCGCGAAATTCTTGTCGCGTAGCCGATCGAACAGGCAGTCGAGCCTGCCACCGCAGCGCTGCACGACGGCCGCGAACTCGTCGCGCTGGGTGATCACCATGCTGACGCCCTCGACGATGATGTCGACCACTCTGTAGTCGGGGTCCTTGCCGCGAAGGCGCCACTCGATTTTCACCGGCGGACCGTTGGGCTGGATCAGGTCGGACGCGACGATGAAATCGGCATCGTCGGCGCGCGCACCCTTGACCTTGAGGCTCTCACCGCCGTAGCGCCCGAGGCGCGAGGCGTAGGAGTCGACGATGAACTGCTCGAACAATTTGGTGTATTCGTTGCGCTCCTGATCGCTCGCCGTACGCCAGTTTCGGCCGAGCACCAGCCGGCCGATGAGTGCGACATCGAACCCCTTGGTGAGCAGGGTCCGGAACTGATCGACCTTCTGTTGATCCGACAGTTCTTTGCTCCCGAGCATCTGAACGGCGTCATCACCGAGCTTGGCGATGAACTCGGACGGTGTCGCCGCACGGGTCGGGGAATTCAGGACGGCTGCGGCCAACACGACCACAGCCAGGACGAGGAAACGCGTCAAGCCAGCGGACATCCGATGCTCGGGACTATTCGTCGGGCAGCTTCGGGGCGGCCCCGTTCGCCACTTCGGAGGCACGACGCTGCCGGTAGATGCTGCGAATCGTGGCGTAGAGGTCGGTCGAGGTCCGCTCGATGTCATCGAGCGTATCGAGGTTGCGTGCCCGCAGATCAACCGCGTTCACGCCGGTGCGGACGAGCGAAATCCAGCGCCGATCGGTGTTGCGCGCGTAGTAGTTCAATGGGTCGAGGAAATAGTCACCGACGCGACCGACCGCGTCGCGTCCACTCGAGGGTCCGAACAACGGCAGCACCAGGTAGAAGCCATGGTCGACGCCATAGCGTCCCAGCGTTTGGCCGAAATCTTCCTCGTGACGTTCGAAGCCGACGTCCGTAGCCACATCGAACACGCCGCCGATCCCCACCGTGGTGTTGATCAGGAATCGCGCGGTCGTGTTTCCAGCGCGGGTCAATTCGCCCTGAAAGACATCGTTGGCGAGCGTTACCGGGCTTTCCAAATTGTCGAGGAAGTTGCGAATGCCGCGCTGGCCGAACTCGGGCACGACCTCGCGGTAGGCTTGTGCGGTTGGACGCAACAGCACGTCATCGAACAATACGTTCAAGTTGAAGACGTAGCGGTTGAGACCCTCCAATGGGTCGGGGATTTCGTTCTTCGTCGAGGTGGGCGACGCGCAGCCCGCAACGACGAGCAACCCCGCCAGACCCGCGGTCAGCGACCGCAGCTCGTGAACCCACCGCTTCATTTGACTAACTGTCCGCCTACCCTGACTTCGGCCCAACGTCGCTCCACGGCACGCCCCGGCAATCCTCGCTTGGTTCGCCTCGCGTGCCGCCTGCAAACCGCTTCCCCCGACGGATGCAGCCGTTGACTTAGCATAGTTTCCCCTCCGGTCGCGAGAGGGGTGCGACCGCTCGCCCCGTCGTGCCAAGCTACTTGTTCAGCCTTAACAAACGTATACGGGAAAGTACGCAGGTCTTGGCGCAGCGCCCATATTGACTGAAATATAAAGATATACTTATATCTTTCTCATGGTTGGGGACGCCAAGCCGAGCGCGATGGAGCCCTTGCTGGCCGCCTTGAAAGCGGCTGGCGAGCCCACGCGCATGCGCCTCCTTGCCCTGACGGCACGGTCGGAACTCACGGTCAGCGACCTGACCCACATTCTGGGCCAGAGCCAGCCGCGCGTCTCTCGGCATCTGAAACTGCTGTGTGAATCGGGCCTCCTCGAGCGGCTGCGCGAAGGATCGTGGGTGCTCTACCGAATCGCGCGCACCGGGCTGAATGCGCCACTCGCTCGCACGCTTGCGGACCTGGTCCCCGCCGGCGACGACGTGGTCGAGGGCGACCTGATGCGGTTGGCGGCCATCAAGCGTCAGCGCGCCGAAGCAGCGAATGCGTACTTCCGAAAGAATGCCGTGCGGTGGAACGAGATCCGATCGCTCTATGTGCCGGAGGTCGACGTCGAGCGCGTGCTTGAGGACCTCGTGGCCAAGCGCCCGGCCCACGACATGCTCGATGTCGGCACCGGCACCGGGCGTATGCTCGAGCTGTTCGGGCCGCGCGTCGCGAACGCCACCGGGATCGATCTCTCCCGCGAAATGCTCGCGTTGGCGCGGGCCAATATCGAACGACTCGGCCTCGACAACTGCCAGGTGCGTCTGGCCGACATGTACAGCCTGCCGCTGGCGGAGGCCTCGATCGACCTCGTGACCTACCATCAGGTTCTGCACTTCGCGGAGGAGCCGGCCGCGGCGATCAGCGACGGGGCGCGGGTCTTGCGCCCGGGTGGGCAGCTGATCGTCGTCGATTTCGCACCCCACGACATCGAAAGCCTGCGCGAGGAACACGCACACCGTCGGCTTGGCTTCGCCGACCCCGAGGTGGCGGAGTGGTGTGCGGCCGCGGGTCTCAAGCCTGAGCGCCCCATTCACCTCGAGGGAAATCCGTTGACCGTAACGATTTGGACCGCCGTCAAACCGTCGGCCACGCGAGGGCGGCGCCCATGACCGGATTGCATCCATTGGGCCTGATCACCGATGCCAACACGGCGGCGGCACCGGCGGTGTCCTTCGAATTCTTCCCGCCCAAGACCGAGAAGATGGCGGATCAGCTCTGGGAGGCGATCCGCCGGCTGGAACCCCTCGCGCCGCGCTTCGTCTCCGTGACCTACGGGGCCGGCGGGACGACGCGCGAGCGAACCCACACCACGGTCGTGCGCATCCTCGAAGAGACCTCGCTTGTGCCCGCGGCGCACCTAACCTGCGTTGGCGCCAGCCGTAGCGAGGTCGATGCCATCGCCCACGAATACTGGCAAGCCGGCGTGCGTCACATCGTGGCGCTGCGCGGCGATCCGCCCAAGGACGTCAAGAATTTCACGCCCCATCCCGACAGCTACCAGAACTCTGTCGAGTTGATCGCCGGCCTGCGTCGTATCGCGGCCTTCGAGATCAGCGCTGCGGCCTACCCCGAGGTCCATGCCGATGCACCGAGCCCGGCCGCCGCCATCGATTTCCTCAAGCGTAAGGTCGACGCCGGCGCCAATCGGCTGATCACACAACTCTTTTTCGATATCGACAACTATTTGCGCTGGCTCGATCGCGTTCGTGCCGCTGGCATCACCATTCCGATTGTGCCCGGCATCATGCCGGTCACCAATTTCGCCGCCGCGCGTGGTTTCTGCGAAGCGATCGGCGCTCGCGTGCCGGGATGGCTGTCGCGCCTGTTCGAGGGGCTCGAACAGGACGCGGAGACGCGCAAGCTCGTCGGGGCCACGATTGCCGCCGAACAGTGCCGGCGGCTGCAGGCTGCAGGCATCGGTGAGTTCCACTTCTACACGCTCAATCGGGCGGACCTGACCTACGCGATCTCCCACATCCTGGGGCTGCGGCCGATCGTGCAGAAGGCCAACTCATGAACGCGATTCCGCGCCTCGCCGCCTTCGAACGCTCGATCGAGGAACGCATCCTGGTGCTCGACGGCGCGATGGGCACGATGATCCAAACCTACAGTTTGACGGAGGCCGACTATCGCGGCGCCCGGTTTGGCAACCACCCGCGCGACCTCAAGGGCAACAACGATCTGCTGACGCTGACCCGGCCTCAGGTCATCCGGGAGATTCACGACGCCTATCTGCGGGCGGGAGCCGACATCCTCGAGACCAACACGTTCAACTCGACCTCGATTTCGCAAGCCGACTATGGTCTCGAACACGTGGTCTATGAGCTCAATCGCGAGGGGGCACGACTGGCTCGCGCGGTGGCCGACGAGCATACCGCCCGAGACCCGACGCGGCCGCGTTTTGTCGCCGGCGTGCTGGGGCCGACCAGTCGCACGGCGTCGATCTCGCCCGATGTCAACGACCCCGCCTTTCGCAATGTCACCTTCGATCAATTGGTCGAGGCGTATGTCGAGGCGGCCAGAGGGCTGGTCGACGGCGGGGCCGACTTCCTCCTGATCGAAACTATTTTCGACACGCTCAACGCCAAGGCTGCGATTTACGCCGTCTATCGGTACTTCGAGGAGGGTGGCGAGCATCGACCGATCATGATCTCGGGCACCATCACGGACGCCTCCGGGCGCACGCTCTCGGGGCAGACGACGGCGGCGTTCTGGAACTCGGTGGCGCACGCGCGGCCGATCTCGATCGGCCTCAACTGCGCTTTGGGTGCGGCGGCCCTGCGGCCCTACCTGCAGGAACTCTCGCAGGTCGCGGCGACGTGGACGTCGGTCCATCCCAACGCCGGCCTGCCCAATGCCTTTGGCCAGTACGACGACACGCCCGAGCAGATGGCGGCCGAGATCGCGAGCTTCGCCTCGGCGGGGCTGGTCAACATCGTCGGCGGCTGTTGCGGCACCACCCCGGCCCACATCCAGGCGATTGCCGAGGCGGTGGCGCCGCTCCAACCCCGGACCCTGCCCAAGCTCGCTCCGGCGTGCCGCTTGAGCGGTCTCGAGCCGCTGACGCTCGACAAGGTGACCGGGTTCGTCAACGTCGGCGAGCGCACCAACGTCTCGGGCTCCGCCCGCTTTGCGCAGCTCGTTCGCGAAGAGCGCTACACCGAAGCGCTCGATGTCGCTCGCCAGCAGGTCAACGCCGGTGCCCAGGTCATCGACGTCAACATGGACGATGCCATGCTGGACGCGGAGAAGGCGATGCCGCGGTTTCTCAACTTGATCGCCTCGGAGCCCGACATCGCGCGTGTGCCGGTGATGATCGATTCCTCGAAATGGGCGGTGATCGAGGCCGGACTCAAATGCGTCCAAGGCAAAGGCATCGTCAATTCGATCAGCCTGAAGGAGGGCGAGGGGCCATTCCTCGAACAGGCCACCAAGATTCGCCGTTACGGCGCGGCCGTCGTCGTCATGGCCTTCGACGAGAAGGGCCAGGCCGAGAACCAGGCGCGCATGGTCGAGATCTGCACCAGGTGTTACCGCCTGCTCACCGAACGTGCCGGTTTTCCGCCTGAGGACATCATTTTCGACCCCAATATCTTCCCCGTTGCGACGGGGATCGAGGAGCACCGCAACTTCTCGCGCGACTACGTCGCAGCCGTTGCCGAAATCAAGCGCACGCTGCCGCACGCCCTCATTTCCGGCGGGGTGAGCAACGTCTCGTTTTCTTTCCGCGGCAACAATCCGGTTCGCGAGGCCATGCACTCGGTGTTTCTCTACCACGCGATTGCCGCCGGCATGGACATGGGCATCGTCAATGCCGGGCAACTTGCCGTCTATGCCGAAATCGAGCCCGATCTGCGCGAACGTGTCGAGGATGTCATCCTGAACCGCCGCGCCGACGCGACCGAACGCTTGCTCGAGATCGCCGACCGGGTGAAGGGGCAGAAGAGCGAGAAGAAGGAGGATCTCGCGTGGCGGGCGGCCCCGCTGCAGGAACGCATCACCCACGCGCTGGTCAAGGGCATCACCGACAACATCGTCGCCGATACCGAGGAGGCACGACTTCAGGCGCGCCGGCCGATCGAAGTGATCGAGGGACCGCTGATGACCGGGATGAACGTGGTCGGCGATCTGTTCGGTTCGGGTCAGATGTTTCTACCGCAGGTGGTCAAGAGCGCCCGGGTGATGAAGCAGGCGGTGGCGCACCTGCTGCCCTACATCGAAGCAGAAAAAAACTCGGGCGCGCAGGCCAAGGGGCGCGTCTTGCTCGCCACGGTCAAGGGCGACGTACACGATATCGGCAAGAACATCGTCGGCGTCGTTCTGCAGTGCAACAATTTCGAGGTCATCGACCTCGGGGTAATGGTGCCCTACCAGAAGATTCTGGAGACAGCCGTTCGCGAGAAGGTCGATGTCGTCGGCTTGTCGGGCCTGATCACGCCATCCCTCGACGAGATGGTGACGGTCGCCAAGGAGATGACGCGCGGCGGTTTCACCGTTCCGTTGTTGATCGGCGGTGCCACCACGTCCAAGGCCCATACCGCGGTCAAGATCGCGCCGTCCTACGCCGGCGGACCGACCGTGCACGTGCTCGACGCATCGCGTTCGGTGACCGTGGCCAACAGCCTCTTGAGCGAAACGCAACGTTCGGCGTTCGTGGCGGGGGTGGCAAGCGACTACGTCGAGACTCGCCGGCGCCACGCCGAGCGGGAGGCGGCTCCGCGCCTGAGCCCGCTCGCCGAAGCACGGCGCAACGCTTTCAAACCGGATTGGGCGGGTTATCGGCCGCCACGGCCGTCGTTCCTCGGGTTGCGGACGTTCGAAAACTATGACCTCGCGGATCTCGTGCCGCGGATCGATTGGACGCCGTTCTTTCGCACCTGGGAGTTGTCGGGGCGATATCCCGACATCTTGCGCGACAACGTGGTCGGCGAAGCGGCCGGCAGCCTCTACGCCGATGCCCAGAAGATGCTGGCGACGCTGATCGAGGAGCAGTGGCTGACGGCCAAGGCCGTGATCGGGTTCTTCCCGGCGAACGCGGTCGGTGACGACGTGGAGCTCTACCTCGACGAGCAGCGTTCGGCGTCGCAACATACGTTCCACTTCCTGCGTCAGCAGACTCAACGCACCGATGCGAGGGCGAACCTGTGTCTCGCCGACTTCGTCGCGCCAAAGACGATGGGCCTTGCCGATTATCTCGGGGGTTTCGTCGTCACGACGGGGATCGGCATCGAACGCAAGTTGGCCGAGTTCAAAGCCCGGCACGATGACTACAGCGACATCTTGCTCAAGGCGTTGGCCGACCGCTTGGCCGAGGCGTTCGCCGAGCGGATGCACGAACGCGTGCGCACGGAGTTTTGGGGCTATGCCAGCGACGAAAACCTCGACAATGGGGCGTTGATCGCGGAGCGCTACCGCGGCATACGGCCCGCGCCGGGCTACCCGGCCTGCCCGGACCATTCCGAGAAAACGGCCCTGTTCGAGTTGCTCGAAGCCTCGGCCCGCGCGGGCGTGAGCCTGACCGAGAGTTTCGCGATGTGGCCGGCGTCCTCGGTGTCGGGGTTCTACCTGGCCCATCCCGAGGCGCGGTACTTCGGCGTCGGGCGCATCGGTCGCGATCAAGTGGAGGATTACGCCCGCCGGCGGCGCGTCCACGTCACGCAGGTCGAGAAGTGGCTCGCCGCCAACTTGGCCTACGAGCGGTAGGGGGGTTACAGGCTGACGTTCGTCCGATCGCGAGCGCCATGCAGGATCGCAATAATCTCGATGGTGTCCTCGCGCACGCGGTAGGCGATGAGATACGGCAGTCCTGGTACGATGAGTTCGCGGACGTTGGGCACGTGGCTTGGGCGGCCAATCTGGGGGTGCGCCGACAAATTCTCGGCACCGACCGCAATGGCCCTGGCGACCTGCTGGGCCGCCCGTGGGTTGTCCGCGGCGATGTAACGGCGGATCGCTGTTAGGTCCTCGATCGCGCGCTTCGACCACCTAATCTTCATCGGGTGGCTGGCCCTCAGCTTTGGTGCCCCATGTTCGGAGCCAAGCGGAGACTCTGTCGTGCGGTACCGAGCGACCCGCGTCGAGGTCCGCGATCCCGCGATGAATCTGGGCCACTTGCCAGGCCTGTTCCGCGATGTAGGCGCTCAGGGCCTTTTCGAGGTGCCAGGACCGCGGGCGATCGGTGGCCTGCGCCAACTGGTCGAGCCGCTTGGCATCCTCTTCCGCGACGCGGAACGATAGAGTGACGGTTGGTGGCATGCCCATTCCCCGAATCCAATGGAGGGTTTGGCCATGGTATGCGTTGATTGCGTTGTATACAACATCACGATCGGAGGGACCAATGAGGGCCAAGACCCCGTACGCACGCGACTTCATCGGTTATGGACCGAACCCGCCCAACCCGCATTGGCCGGGCGAGGCTCGAATCGCGATCAACTTCGTCATCAACTACGAAGAGGGTGCGGAGCACTCGATCCTCAACGGCGACAAACACTCCGAGGGGCTGATGACCGAGGTCCCCGGCCATGCGACGTTCGCGGCCCGCGAGGGGGTGCGCAACCTCCTCACCGAATCGACCTACGACTACGGATCGCGCGCCGGGATCTGGCGCATCCTGCGGCTGTTCGACCGCTTCGACGTCAAGTGCACGGTCTATGCCGTTGGCCAGGCGATGGAACTCAATCCCGTTGCCGCCAAGGCGATGGCCGACGGCGGTCATGAAATCGCCACCCACGGCTATCGCTGGATCGACTACAGCGATTTCAGCGAGGCGGAAGAGAAGCGCCACATGACGCTGGCGATCGAGGCGATTCGCAAGACCACAGGCGATCGCCCCTACGGTTGGTTCGCCGGTCGTGGCAGTTTGAATTCGCGGCGCCTAGCAGCGGAGGAGGGCGGCTTCCTCTACGACTCGGACTCCTATGCCGACGATCTCCCCTATTGGGTCGAAGAGGCCGGCCATCCCGTCCTGGTGATCCCCTACTCGCTCGAGGTCAACGACATGCGCTTCACGATCGCCGGCGGTTTTACCGCCGGGGACCAGTTCTTCAACACGATGAAGGACACCTTCGATGTGCTCTACGAAGAAGGGGCAACCGCACCCAAGATGATGTCGGTCGGCCTCCATCCGCGCGTGGTCGGACGCCCGGGGCGGCTCGCCGCCCTCAAGCGTTTCATCGAATACGCGCGCGGGCACGAACAGGTGTGGGTCTGTCGGCGCGACGAAATCGCGCGACACTGGCGCAAGTACTTTCCCTACCAGAAGCGTCAGTAGCGACTGATCGTCGGCGCCGGCGCCTTGGCGTAGGACCTCAGTTCCGGCGGCAGGATCGGGTTGAACGCGGGCGAATGGGTCGCGGCCTTGCGCCCGTGGAACGTGGTGGCCAGCCTGCCGCCCATGGCGCGCATGAACACGAGGTTGCCGGTGCGCGACGTGAAGGGGCCGTGAATCTTGTCCTCCGGCCGCCAGAAGTACCCGCCCGGCTGCATCATGCCGACCGAGCCGCCAGCCAGCTCGCCGGACAAGAGAAACATCTCCTGAACCACGGGATGGGTCTCGGTGCGCTCCTCGGTCCACGGCAGCATCGCGAGCATGTAGGTTTCCTCGCCGGTGTCCGGATCACGGCGCAGCCACTTGGCCCGGACCCCGAGTTCCTTGAGGCCCGGGTTTCCGACGTCCTCGGCGCCGCCCCACGGCTGCGCATAGGCATCGATGAACGCCACCAGTTTGCGGCGATCGACCGTTGGACCCCGGTCACCGGCCACGACCCTGGGTTCGCCCGAAAACATGCTGAGCAGCACCGCGCCCGGCGTGCTCGACGCCGTACGCCGCACGTAACCAGCGGGCAGATTGGCGTAGCAGTACTCGTGGTAGCGCTGGCCGTTGATCTCGATCACGCCGTCCAGCACCAGGAATTCTTCGTCGACCGTGAGGTGCTCGGCCGTCGGGCGTGACCAGCCGGCCGGATAACGCACGATGCCGGTCGAGGCTTTGGTCGTCGAATCAAGGCTGAGGATCTTCGACTCGACGTCAGCGCGACCGCTGCCGTAGAGCCCATTGCTCCAGGGCAACGCCTGCGCCTGAATGAATTCGATGTGCGGTCGTGCCATGGGTTCCTCCGTCGCTGCACCACCAACGACTCTAGCCGACCGCCCCAAGGTCGGCGATCCGTTGTCTTCCTACCAGGCCATCTCCTTGCCTTGCCACGTGAGGAACTTGCCCGAGTCGGCAAACGAGGCGCGCTCGATCACCTCGGCCAAACCCGACGTGCTGTCTTCGATCGAGACGGCGGCGCTGGGTCCACCCATTTCGGTGCGCACCCATCCGGGATGAATCGCGATCGCGGCGATGCCACGCGGCTTCAAGTCGGCGGCGAGGTTGCGCATCACCATGTTCACGGCGGTCTTCGATGTGCGATAGGGGTACCAGCGTCCGGCGTTGAGTTCGCCGATCGAGCCCATGATCGAGGAAATGGTCGCCATGACCTTACGATCGCTGCGTGCGACGTGCTCGACGAACACCTCTGCCATCTTCAGCGGCGCCATGGTGTTGACTCGCAGCACCTGCATCCATTCGTCATCGTCGAATTGCCCGAGACCATGCGCATTCGAACCACGATCGAACGTGCGCTGCGAGGCGTTCATTATGCCGGCGTTGTTGAGCAGCACGTCGATGGCCGCATCGGCGAGTTCCCGGCCCAGCCGCTCGATCCCCGGAAAATCCGTAACTTCCAGAGCATGGACGGTGACACGACCGGTGTCCTTGGCGAGGGCGGCGAGGGCCTCGGCCTTCGCCGGATTTCGGCAGGTGGCATGAACCTGCCAACCGCGCCGGGCGAGAATTCTGGCGACACCGAGCCCGAGACCGCGGTTGGCGCCGGTGATCAGGATGCGGGGCATGGCTCGCTCACCACGGCAGTTCGGCGCCGTCGTACTGGTAGAAGCGGCCGTTGGCGGCCGGGCCGGCGCCTTCGATCAGCTTCTTGATGCCCTTGACGCTGTCCTCGACCGAGACGGACGCGTTGGGTCCTCCCATGTCGGTGCGCACCCAGCCGGGATGGACGCTGATCACGGTGATACCGCGCGATGCCCAATCGCCGGACAGGCACTTGCTCACCATATTGAGCGCCGCCTTGGACGAACGATAGGGGTACCACTTGCCGTTGGAATGGGTGATCGAGCCCATGATGCTCGAAATGTTGACGATCAGCTTGCGGCCGGACGCGGCGATGTGCTCGGCGAAGGCTTCGCACAACTTGAGCGGCGCCATGGTGTTGACGCGGAACAACTCGGCCCAACGTTCGTAGTCGATGGTGCCGAGTTCGACTCTCGCGTTCATGCCGGCGTTGTTGAGCAACACATCGACTGGAGTGCCGCGAAGCTTGGCCGCGAGCCCATCGATCGCCTTGAAGTCGCCGACGTCGAGGGCATGCACGGTGACGCCCTTGATCGCCTTGAGGGCATCGGCCTTGCCCGGATTTCGGCAGCAGGCGTGAACGCTCCATCCCGAAGCCGCGAATTGCCGAGCCGCTTCGAGCCCGATACCGCGGTTGGCGCCAGTGATGAAGATGGTGGGCATGAGGTGCTCCGGTGTTACCAGGGATATTCGCTGCCGGTGTAGAAGAAGAACTTGCCGCTGTCCTTGAGGGTAAGGCCGGCGATTACCTTACGGACGTTGGTGATGCTTTCCTCGGCGGCGAGCGGCGCGCCCGGTCCGCCCATGCGTGTTCGGACATGGCCCGGTGTGATCACGACGGCGGCGACGCCGCGGGGCTTGAGGTCGAAACTCAGGCACTTGGTCGCCATGTTCATCGCGGCCTTGGAACTTCGGTACATATAGAGCCTGCCTGGCGACAGACGCTTGCCCCACGTGTTGTCGGTCATGCTGCCGAGACCGGAACTCAGGGTCACCACGAGCTTGCGTTCGCTGCGCGCCACATGAGCGAGAAACGCGTTCGCGACGTTGACGGGCGCGATCAGGTTCGTGCGGAGAATTCGCTCCCATAGCGCGTAGTCGATCCTGCCGAAGGTGTAGTCCCAGCTCTCCATCAGGCCGGCGTTGTTGAGCAGCACGTCGATCGATTCGCTGGCAAGGTCCTTGGCCAGCGCCGTGATCTGCGCACGATCGTTGACGTCGAGCCGATGCAACGTGACCCCGCCTCCCGAGGCGCGCACGATCGGGTCGAGATCGGACGCTCTTGCCGGGTCGCGCACAGCGGCCAGCACCCGCCAACCGTCGGCGCTGTACTGCCGGGTGAGTTCGACGCCGAGGCCGCCGTTGGCCCCGGTGATCAGAATGCTGGGCATGCCGTCCTCCGGCGCTCTTGGCGGCGCCTGTTCCTTACCTATCATGGGCCCGCGGTGCCGTCATCGGTTGGCCGCACGCCAGATACGGATTGGAAGAGGTACCCCGATGAAACTCACCGGCAGTTGCCATTGCGGACGTGTTCGCTTCAGCGTCGAATCCCACGCCCCCCACCCGTTCATGCGCTGCTATTGCGGCATCTGCCGCAAAACCGCGGGGTCGGGCGGGTACGGTATCAACCTGTCGGGCGACTCGGCCACGCTGGAAGTGCGTGGCCGTCGGTATCTCAAGGTCTATCGGGTGGCTCGGCGCAAGACGGAGCATGGCGGTCGCCGGGCCCGGGGATTGAGTCCGGCGCGCCGCCACTTCTGTGGGTGTTGCGGCAGTGCCCTATGGGTCTACGATCCCCGTTGGCCAGAACTCGTCCACCCGTTTGCCTCGGCGGTCGACACGCCGTTGCCCACGCCGCCAGAAACGGTACACATCATGCTCGACTACAAGCCGCGCTGGCTCGCCGTGCCACGACACGGGCGGCAGAAACGTTTCGGCGTGTATCCAAAAGAGTCCATCGAGGCCTGGCACCGCCGCCACGGTCTTTGGCAAGGAGAATGACATGGCTGCCTACCTGATGGTCGATGTCGAGGTCACCGATCAGGTGACCTATGACGCCTACCGGTCCCAGACCGGAGCGGTTCTCGCCAAGTACGGCGGCCGGTTTCTCGTTCGCGGCGGTCGGCACGAAACGCTCGAAGGCGACTGGAAACCCCATCGTTTCGTGGTGATCGAATTCGCCGACATGGCGGCGCTAAAGCGCTTCTACGATTCGCCCGAATATCGTCCGCTGCTCGCCCAGCGCCTCCGCGCCTCGAACTCGCGCGCCATCGCCGTCGAGGGCCTGTAGTGGCGCTGGCCGACGAGCACTGTGTCGCGAGCCGGCGCGGGATGGTCCGGCTGGGCGAAGCCGAGATACGATCGCTGATCTCGGCGTTGCCGGCCTGGGTGCTCAGTACCGATCATCAACGCATCGAACGCGACTACCGCTTCAAGAACTTCACCGAGGCGTTGGCGTTCGTGAACGAACTCGGCGCGATTGCCGAGTCCGAGAATCACCATCCCGACCTGGCGTTGGGATGGGGCTATGTGCGCGTTGCGTTCACGACCCACGACGCGGGCGGCTTGACGCGCAACGACCTGATCATGGCCGCCAAATGCGAGGTGCTAAGAGCGCAGGCCGTGTAGGTGGCCTGCATTTCACCCGGATTCCACCCGAACCGGCCGGCCGCTGGGTCAGAGGGCCAGGATGGCCGCTGTCCCACAGCAGGGGGAGACACGTGTGGGAGTGTTTCGTCCGCTCGGGTTGCTGGCGAGGCTTCCGTCCCACGGAGTGGTGACCGTGACGTGAAATGCCCAACGTTGCCGCGCAGCGGAACCTAAGGTGATGCGTCGGTCGGTCGTTTGCAGCTTCAGGGCGATTGCGATCGGCCTCAACTGCGGTCGGCTTCGAGCAAACCCGCCTCGATCTTCAACGCGGAACCGAGCTTTTTCCGCAACCTGTATCCCGCATGCCGGACGCCACGTTCGAGTTGCGAGATGTAGGCGGCGCTGCTTCCGATTTGAGATGCGAGTTCTGCTTGGGTTATCCCCCGGTACTCCCGAAACGCCCTGATCGGGTGTGCGCCGTCGAGGATGGCTTTCACCACAGCGTCCGGAAACGTTGCCTGGGTGCTCCCGAGAAACGCTCGCACGGCAGCAGTGTCACTCCGATCTTCGAGCGTCGCCGAGATTTGTCGCCACTCTTCGATCGGGATCACGACAAAGGCCGGTTTGCCGTCCCGGCTGATGACTTGGTGTTTCATCTGTATATGTCGCTCCGATGACCAATGCGGATCACGATGACCGTGAGAACGCGCCGCCTTAACGTGTAGACCACGCGCCAGTCACCGACGCGTAGCCGGTAGCCATCAACGCCGACCAGCTTGGTAACGTTGTTGTTGGCAGAGAGCGGATCGGCCGCGAGTGCCAAGATCTTCGCACGGATGCGCTTGGCCGTCATAGGGTCCAGTCGGCTGAGGACTTTGATGGCGTCGGTGGTGTAGGAAACTGCCCACATGCGGTCATATAGCAATCTGCGTTAGTAGAATCAACCAAGGCGCTTGACTCAGCGAACTCCTCCCGGCTGGGTTTCTTGCCCAAGTGGAGAAGCTCGTTCCTATGCCGATATGTCGCCCCTTGGTGATCTCGAGGCGGCGGACTCCGGCCAATCGGATGGGGGTCCGGTGGCTGAAGGCACCGGCCCTGAAATCGGTCCGGGCCGCATTGTGTCACTGTAGCCGTCTCGACGATGGCCCGAGGGCGGCGAATTGTTCCGGCTTGTCCCTCGGCGCGCCGGATTGGTGTGTGGCTGGGCGTGCCCGCACGTTCGGCTACCGCCGCTGTAGGCGGGCCGCGACGAAGCGATCGATGGCCGCCAGCCATTGACGACGATACTCGTCCCGTTCCATCCAGATCTCGTGCTTGGCCCCCTCGATGCGAACCTGCTCGCAACGTCCCATCAGCGAACAAGCACGATCCTGAGCGGCGGTCTGGACGACCTGCTCGTTTTGTGGGGTTCCCATCAGCAACGGCGTGCGAATCGCGCGCAGATAACTTTCCTCGTTCAGCAGCGTGATCGAACGAAAGGCGTTGTCGAGCCAGCCGAACGTTGCGCCGCCCAACTGGAGATCGGGTTTGCGCGCTTGGTAGTCCTGCGCCACCCGGTAGCGCACCGGATCTTGCGAGACGTTGCTGTCCTCGACCTTGAAGTCGGCTTTGAACGCCCAGTCGCCGCTTCCCGGAACGTAAGCCTCGGCAAACCCGAGGCGGCGCGCGATCATCGCCATCGCACGCCCCAGCCAGAGAGGTATCCCACCGCGTTCCTTGATCGCGATCATCGGTGCCGACATCACCGCGAAGTCGAAGGTCGTGGGGAAGTCGTGCAGATAACGCAACCCAATGTGACCGCCCATGGAATGCGCGAGCAGCACGATGGTCCCGCCCGGCGGTCGACGCACCACTGTGGTCGAGAACTGATGCAGATCGGCCACGTCGTGATGGTAGCCCGCCGCGAACGGTTTTTGGCGGTTGGCGAGATATCGTTCCGAACCGCCTTGGCCGCGCCAGTCCATTTGCCACACGGCCAGGCGGCGGGCCGTCAGGTCGCGCACCGACTCGAAATACTTTTCGCCGAACTCGCCGAAGCCCGTCACCAGCACGACCGTGGCGATCGGGTCGGCCGGGATGATCCAGCCGTAACGGATGCGGGCGCCGTCCGCATTGCGGAATTCGCCCCAACGCCAGCCTTCGGGTTCGCTGAAGCGTGGTTCGAGCGGCACTTGTTGCGCCAACACCTTTCCCATCCCGATGATCATGGCGACCATGATCATCGCCGCCCCGATCAGCAATCGCCACCCACGCATGGCGCAAATTTGGTCGGCGCCGCGTTGGGGTGCAAGCTGTTCCTCAGGCCCCCAGGTGCGATAGCGTCCAGCAATGACCCTGAGCAACCAGATTGCCGGCGTCCTGACGTGGCTGGCCGCGGGCGATCCGCTGGCCGATTCGTTGGTCGCCGAGCGGAGTCGCCTGCTCCTGCTCGATACGCTCGGTTGCGCGATTGCCGGTGGCGCAAAGCCAGAGCTTCAGGCGTTGCATCGGGCATTCGAGAAAACCGAACCCGGAGTTGTCGCGGTCCCCGGGGGGCCGATGCTGGCGCCGCAGGCCGCCGCGTTCGTGACCGCGTTGGCCGCCTGTTGGGACGAGGCGTGCGAAGGACTGATCCGGGCCCATGGCCGCCCCGGCCTGCACGCCTTTCCACCCGCCCTCGCGCTCGGGGCGTCCAACGACGCGACCCTCGGGGACGTGGCCCGGGCGACGATCGCGGGTTACGAGGTCGGCGGCCGACTGGGCGAGGTCATGCGGATCAAAGCTGGCATGCACGTCGACGGGACGTGGGGTCTGTTCGCGGCGACGACTGCGGCGAGCGTGATCGATGACCGGGGCGTGCATCCGGCGGCGCTGGCGCGAGCCATCGGCATCGCAGCGTGTCAGATGCCGTTCAGCCTGTACCGCCCGGTGGCCGCCGGAGCGACGGCCCGGAACACGTATGTCGCTCACGCCGCGGCCCAGGGCATCGCGTTGGCGCAAGCCGCCGCGGCAGGGGTCTCGGCCCCCGAGGATGGCCTCGACGTGGTCGACCGGTTGGCGTTGGGAGGGGATCCGAAGGCAAAGGTGCTTTGCGCTCCCGGGACGTGGCTCGTGACCCAGGGTTATCTCAAACCGTTTGCCGCCGTGCGTCACGTTCACTACGGCGCTGCGGCAGCGCAGCGTTGGCGTGATTCTGGGGGAGACTACAGAAAGATCCGCGCGCTGCGACTCGAAGTTTACGAGGAGAGTCGGCGCTACTGCGGCAACCGGGCGCCCAAGCACCCCATCCAGGCGCAATTCAGCCTCACCTACGGCTTGGCCCACACCTTGGTCCATGGCGATCTGGCGCCCGAGGCCTACACGGCCGCGGCGCTTGCCGACCCTCGCACCAAGGCACTCGAAGCCATGGTCGAGGTCGAGACCGAGCCGGTGTGGACGGCCGCCGCATCGCGCGGGGCCCGCTTGCACATGACGGACGATCGTGGCGATCAGGTCGAGACGGTGACCGAAGTGCTCGGGGATCCCACCCGACCGATGTCACGCGATCAGGTCGTCGAAAAATTCCGTCGTTATGCCTCGCCGGTGATCGGTGAGGCCGCGGCGGGTCGCTTGATCGCGCGGGTCATTGCCGGGGCTTGGGCGACGTCAATTCGCGCTGTCTTGGCCGACGCGCGCCCCTCGCGTTGAGGCCTACTCGACCGGCGTCTGCTCGTGGAGAAACGCCTCCAGATTGTCGAGAAGCGCTGTGCGTACGGCGTCGGTCTCGAGCCAGAGGTCGTGCTTGGCCTCCGGGAACGGCAGCAGCCGAGCGTTGGGCAGTAGACGGGCGGCGCGAGCGACAGCGATGTTGTCGATATGGTCGTCCTTGCCACCGGTCGCCAGGAGGACTGGAGTGGTGATCGAACGCAGGTAGGCCTCGCCATTGACCACGCGAGTCGAGCGCAGCGTCTCGCGCAACCAACGCCACGTTGCCCCGCCGATCCGCAGCCCGGGATTTTCGCGGTAGTAGAGCTGAGCGATGCGGTAGCGCACCGGATCGTGCGACAGGTTGCTCATGTCGACGGAGTATTCGGGGCGGAACACCCAATCGCGATGCCCGGGCACGTATCGTTCGCCGAACCCGAGCACGTTCATCAGCTGTACGACGCGCAATGACGTAGCCCCGAGGCGCCGGAGATGCAGCATCGGTGCGGTGAAGAAGGCGCCCGCGAATCGTCCGGGGTGATCGTGCAGGTAGCGAAGTGCCAGATGCGCGCCCATCGAATGGGCGAGCAGGAACATGGGTTTGGTCGAGTCCCGGCGCATCGCGCGGTTGAGGAAGCGCTGCAAGTCGGCCACGTCCTTGTCGTAGCCCGCCGAATGCATCTTGTGGGTATTCTTGAGATAGCGTTGTGAGCCGCCTTGACCTCGCCAATCGAGATGGCGCACGGCAAGCCCGCGGTCCAGCAAATCGCGGAACAGCTCGAACCACTGCTCGGCGAACCCGCCGAACCCCGGCAACGTCACAACGGTGGCCCGCAACGGCACCGTCGGGTCGGCCCAGCCGTAGCGCAGCTTCATGCCTTCGGCGTTGAGAAACACGCCCCACCGCCACCCGGGCAGCGGATGAAAACGAGGATCGATGGCCGGCACCTCGGAAGGCGCCTCCTGGCGCGATCGTCGCCAGAACGTTCCCCGGTTCTGTGAATCACTCACCGCTTCGACCCCTTCGACGCAGGCGCCCCAAAGCCTCCGCCTGACGGCGTTACCACGACAAAAACATCTCCCGGTTCGACGGCAACCTCCCAGCAGCCGCTCTCGCCGACCTCGCGCTGTCCGTCGGCTCGTTCGACCCAGTTGCGCCCGCACCGGCCGGGTTCGCCTCCGGCCTGACCGAATGGCGGAACCCGACGATGGCTGGCGAGAATAGCCGCGGTCATCGGTGCGCGGAAGCGGATGCGGCGTTCGACGGCATCGCCGCCACGCTGGCGGCCACCGCCGCCTGTCCCGGGCAGGATGGCGTGGCGGTCCACCAGGACCGGGAAACGCCACTCGAGGACCTCCGGATCGGTGATCCGGGTGTTCGTCATGTGCACCTGCACCGCCGCCACGCCATCGAAGTCGGGGCCGGCACCGGAGCCGCCCGCGATGGTCTCGTAATACTGCCAGCGGTCGCTGCCGAACGTGAAGTTGTTCATCGTGCCTTGTGCGCCGGCCATCACGCCCAGGGCCCCGTAGAGCGCGTCCGTGATGTTCTGGGAGGTCTCGACGTTGCCGGCGACGACGGCTGCGGGCGCGTGCGGGGCCAGCATCGACCCCTCGGGGATGACCAACGTCAACGGTTTGAGGCAGCCTTCGTTGAGCGGGATGTCGTCGTCCACGAGGGTGCGGAATACGTACAGAACGGCTGCGGTGGTCACGGCCTTGGGGGCGTTGAAGCACCCCGGGTGTTGGCTGGTCGTGCCGCTGAAATCGATCGTGGCCTGTCGCGCCGAGCGATCGATCGACACCCGGACGCTGATAGCGGCACCGTCATCGAGTGGGTAGGTGAAGGAGCCGTCATGTAGCGCGTCGATGACCTGTCGAACGTGCTCCTCGGCGTTGGCTTGGACGTGGGCCATGTAGGCGCGCACCGTGTCCCAGCCGTATTGCGCGATCATGCGATGCAGCGCCCGGGCGCCGTTTTCGTTGGCGGCGACCTGGGCTCTGAGATCGGCGATGTTCTGATCGGGATTGCGGGCCGGGTACAGCCCGGCGGCGAGCAACGACCGTATCTCGGCCTCGCGAAAGCGGCCGTCCCGGACGATCAGCACGTTGTCGAGGAGTACGCCCTCTTCGACGATGGTGCGGGAATTGGGCGGCATCGAGCCCGGGGTCCGGCCGCCGACATCCGCGTGGTGCCCACGGTTGCCGGTGAAGAACAACGGTTCCCGTCCCGCCGTATCGAAGACCGGCGTGATGACGGTGACGTCGGGCAGGTGTGTGCCGCCGTTGTAGGGGGCGTTCAGGACGAACACGTCCCCTGGTCGCATCGTTGGGCGATGCTGCCGGATAACGGAACGAACGCTCTCCCCCATCGAGCCGAGGTGGACCGGCAAATGCGGCGCGTTGGCCACCAGGTTGCCGTCGTGGTCGAAGATGGCACAGGAGAAGTCGAGGCGCTCCTTGATGTTGACCGAACTCGCGGTGTTCTGGAGCACGACGCCCATTTCTTCGGCAACCGACATGAACAGGTTGTTGAAGATCTCGAGCGTGACGGGGTCGACATCGGTTCCAAGGGCCGTTCGCGCCGGGCGCGGCCGATGGCGGGTGAGTATGAGTTCGTCGCGTTCGGTGCGCTCAGCCTGCCAACCGTCTTCGACGACGACCGTGGTGTGCCGTTCGACGACGAGCGCCGGCCCTTCCAACGCATGACGAGGCTGCAAGGACGACCAGTCCTCGATGGGAGCCTCCTGCCAGCGCCCACCGGCGTAAAGCGGCCCGCGCGTCGTCGGTCTGATGGGCGCGGGCTCGTCGGCCGTCGCCATGTCGACTTCGGGGGCGCGTGCCACGGCCTCCACTTGGATGGCTTCGATGACCAGTCCCCGGTTTTCGTCGACGAAGCCGAACTGCCGGCGATGCGCCGCCGTAAAGCCGGCCACGACTTCGGAGAAGGGGCCGTATTCGATCGCCAACGCAGAGTCCGACCCGTGATAGCGGAGGAGCAATGTCTCGCGGACGACGACGTCGCCTGCCAGACCTCGGTCGGCGAGTTGCTCGCGGGCGTTCGCGGCAAGGGTCGAAAACCCCTCGGCGAGCGTTGCCAGTGCGGCTTCGTCGAGCGGCGATTCGACGGCGCGTTCGCGGACCGCAACCTGATCCGCGAGGCCGATTCCGAGCGCCGAGAGCACGCTGGCCTGGCGGTGAACGAACACGCGCGACATACCGAGGGCGTCGGCCACCCGACATGCGTGTTGGCCGCCGGCGCCCCCGAAACAGCACAGCGTGTAGCCCGTGACGTCGTGGCCGCGTTGGACGGAGACCTTCTTGATGGCGTTTGCCATGTTGTCGACGGCGATCGCAATAAAACCGGTGGCGACGGCCTCAGCCGTGGTCGTCCGCCCTGTTGCCCGCGCGATCGTCAGCGCCAGGTCGGCAAACCCGCGGCGCACCACCTCGGCATCCAGGGGCTGGCGCCCGTCCGGTCCGAATACGGCTGGAAAACGGTCGGGGCGGATCGCCCCGACGCACACGTTCGCATCGGTCACGGTCAGCGGGCCGCCGCGGCGATAACACGCCGGCCCGGGGTTGGCCCCCGCCGAGTCGGGGCCGACCCGGAAGCGGGCGCCGTCGAAATGCAGGACCGAGCCTCCGCCGGCCGCCACGGTATGGATGGCCAGCATCGGTGCGCGGAGTCGTACGCCGGCAACCTCGGTTTCGAACACGCGTTCGAACTGGCCGTCGAAGTGAGCGACATCCGTCGAGGTTCCCCCCATGTCGAAGCCGATGACTTGGGAGAACCCGGCGCGGGCGCTGGTCCGTACGGCCCCAACGATGCCGCCAGCCGGACCCGACAGGATGGCGTCCTTGCCGGCAAATTTTCGTGCCGCTGCGAGGCCGCCGTTCGACTGCATGAAATAGACCCGCGTGCCCGTGAGCTGGCCTTCCAACCGTTCGACGTAGCGGCGCAACACGGGTGAGAGATAGGCGTCGATCATCGTGGTGTCGCCGCGCCCGACGATCTTCATCAACGGGCTGACCCGGTGCGAGACCGAGACCTGGGTGAAGCCGATCTCGCGGGCGATCGCGGCCGCCCGCACCTCGTGTTGGGGATAGCGATAGCCGTGCATGAATACGATCGCGACCGCGCGTAGACCTTGGGCATGGACTCTCGCGAGATCGGTGCGCAAAGATCGCTCGTCGAGGGCGCGAAGGACGTCGCCTTGCGCCGTCAGCCGCTCGTCGGCCTCGATGACGCCGCGATAGAGCTGCTCGGGCAGGACGATGTGGCGAGCGAACAGGCGCGGCCGGTTCTGGTAGCCGATGCGCAGAACGTCGCCCAACCCGCGAGTCGTCACCAGCACCGTGGGTTCGCCCTTGCGCTCGAGCAACGCATTGGTCGCCACCGTGGTTCCCATCTTTACGGCGGCGATGCGTTCGGGTGGCAGAGGCGCGTCCGCCACGAGGCCCAGGAGGTCGCGGATGCCCTGGATGGCCGCGTCCTGGTATCGCTCGGGATTCTCGGATAGCAGCTTGTGAGTGATCAGGCGGCCGTCTGGCCGAAGTCCGACGACGTCGGTGAACGTGCCGCCACGGTCGATCCAGAACTGCCAGCGACCGTTCGCGGTTGTGGTGTCGGCATCCATGGTGGTAAGCGGCTCCACCCGTCTCGTAGCACAGGAAATTGCGGCTGTCGTGCTAGGGTGCGCCGGTTCGTCGTGGTGTGGGTGTCGTGAGCATTTGGGGCAAGATCGTCGGCGGCGTCGCCGGGTTTGCGTTGGCCGGGCCGCTCGGCGCTTTGCTGGGCGGGGTCGCCGGTCACGTGTTCGATCAGCGTCGCGACCAGGCGGCCGACGAAGCCCAGGACGGTACCAAGCAGATCGCGTTCACCATCGGGGTCATTGCGCTCGGCGCCAAGATGGCCAAAGCCGACGGCGTGGTGACGGCCGAGGAGGTGCGCGCCTTCAAGGAGGTGTTCCACGTCCCACCCGACGAGATGAAGAACGTCGCACGGGTGTTCGATCTCGCGCGTCGGGACGTGCGCGGTTTCGAAGCCTATGCGCGGCAATTGGCCGAGCTGTTTGCCGGACAGCGTGAGGTTCTCGAGGACCTGCTCGACGGCCTGTTTCATATCGCCAAGGCCGACAACCGGGTCCATGAGGCCGAAATCGACTACCTTGCCCAGGTCGCACGAGTCTTCGGCTTCACCGACGAGGAATTTGCCCGCATCCGCGAGGGCCACGTCGGGCCCGATGCCGCCGATCCGTACCGCATTCTCGGCGTCGCTCGGGGGGCGAGCGACGACGATGTCAAGGCGACCTATCGGCGCCTGATCCGCGAACACCATCCCGACCGCCTGATGGCCGAAGGGGTGCCGAGCGAGTTCGTCGATGTCGCCAACCGCAAGCTCGCCACGATCAACGACGCCTATGACCGGGTCGCGCGCGAGCGCGGCTTGAAGTGACGCGCTGTGGCCCCGATCCATTTGTTGCTGGCGGCGATGGTGACGACGGCGTGGGGGATCAACTTCCTCGCCTCCAAGGTCGCCGTCGACTACTTCGGGCCCTATCTGTCGTTGGCGTTGCGCTTCGCCCTGGTCATTGTCGTGCTCGCGCCGTTCGTGCGTCTGCCGGCCAGACGGATCCCGGCCGCGGCCACCGTCGGGTTCTTGGTCGGCGGGGTCCACTTCGGTCTGCAGTTTCTCGGAATCGAGCTGTCCGGTGACGTCTCCTCGATCGCCATCACCTCGCAGCTCTACATCCCGATGGCCACGGTATTGGCCGTTGCCTTCATGGGCGAACGGATCGGTTGGCGTCGTAGCACGGCGCTTGCCACCGCCTTTGCCGGTATCGTCGTGCTCGGCTTCGATCCGGTGGTGTTCGAGCGACTTTGGGCGTTGGGCGCCCTCGTGCTCAGCGCCGTCCCGATGGCGCTGGCCACGCTCTTGATGCGCCGGGCCGTGGGCATCGGGGCTCTACAGATGCAGGCGTGGACCGGTATCGTTTGCCTGCCGTTCCATGCCCTGCTGTCCTGGATGCTCGAAAGCGGACAAGCGATGAAGCTGGCGGAACTGCCGTTGTGGCCGGCGCTCGGGCTGCTGTGGGGGGGGGTCGGGGCGGCAATCGTCGGCCAAGCCGGCTATGCGCATCTCCTGTCACGCTATCCGGTCAGCACGGTGACACCGATGATGCTGGCGACCCCGGTGCTGGGGGTCGTGGCCGGCATCGCGATCTACGGAGACCAGCCGTCGTTGCAGATCGTCCTCGGCGGGCTGATGACGTGCGGCGGCGTACTGATCCTGATCATGCGCACGGCCCAACGCGGACGCGCCACGGTGGTCCCGTCACGATGATCCGCCGACCGTCGCCCAACTCCGACGAGCGTCGATTGGCGATAGACATGATCGTGTTGCACTACACCGGCATGCGGTCGGCTTCGGCGGCGATCGAGCGACTGTGCGATCCACGATCCAAGGTCAGCGCCCACTACGTGATCGACGAGGAGGGCAGGGTGGTGGCTCTGATCGAGGAGTCTCGGCGGGCGTGGCATGCCGGGGTCGCGAGTTGGCACGGCGAAACCGACATCAACAGTTGCTCGATCGGGATCGAACTCGCCAACCCTGGGCACGAGTTCGGCTATCGCGCCTTCGCCGAGCCACAGATGCGGGCGCTCGAGCGTCTGGCTCTCGATGTTATGAAGCGGCACGACATCTCTGCGGCCCGTGTGCTCGGCCATTCCGACGTGGCGCCGGAGCGCAAGATCGACCCCGGCGAACTATTCGACTGGCAACGTCTGGCCGTGCGCGGCATCGGCCTATGGCCCGACCGTTCCGAGACGACCACCGATCAACGACCGCTGGACGAGGGTGATCACGATGCCGTCGCCTTCGTCCAGGCCCAGTTACAACAAGGCGGTTACGGCATCGAGGTCGACGGCCACTACGGATCGCAGACACGTGCCGTGGTCACGGCGTTCCAACGCCATTTCCGGCCGAGTCGCATCGACGGTCGCTGTGACACCGAGACTCTGATCTGCCTCGAGGCCTGGCTGCGACGGTTCCTTGACGCTTAGCGCCACGAGCCTAAGTTAGCGTTGCCAGATGGCCGGATGACTGCCGTTCGACCGCGAGGTCGGAGGGAGGAAAGTCCGGGCTCCACGAAAGCACGGTGCCGGGTAACGCCCGGCGGGGGCGACCCCAGGGACAGTGCAACAGAAAACAAACCGCCGCGGTTCGCCGCGGTAAGGGTGAAATGGTGCGGTAAGAGCGCACCGCGCCGCCGGTAACGGCGGTGGCAAGGCAAACCCCACCGGGAGCAAGACCAAGTAGGGACGGCGCGCCGCCGCAAGGTGGCAGGGCTCGCTTTCTAGCCTGTCGTCCGGGTCGGTCGCTGGAGGCGCTCGGCAACGGGCGCCCTAGAGGAATGGTCATCACCGGCGGTTCTGCCGCCGGCACAGAACCCGGCTTATAGGCCATCTGGCTTTTCTTGCGTTCGCATGCGTGCCCTGCGACCCCGCATCGCTGACATCGCGCGTGTGCAACCGCGCATGGCAGAATGGACAAAACAGGAACATCGGCTGTTTTTCTGGGCATTGGTTTTGGCCGCAATTTGAACGGACAGGGAACATATTTGCGCCGCAGTCGGCCGCTAAGCGAATGCCCAGTCACACGCCAATCGCCGGTCGGTTCCTTTTCCGCGACGAGGGTGCAGACCCGGCCCCAGGAACACCCCGCAAACCAGTGAAAAACCTAGACTTTCCATTGACGCCCATAAAGTGTCATGATATCCCACACTGTCCCATAAGGCGCTGGCCGAGCGAGGGGAATCGCGTCGGCGTCGGCAGGGGCGTTTGGGCCTGGGCATTGGGAGGTTGTGGTGGCGCTCTTCCTGTCTACCTTCGTGAACAAGGTCGACAAGAAAGGCCGCGTTTCGGTGCCAGCGTCGTTTCGCACGGCGCTCGTCGGGCAGACTTTTTCCGGCGTCGTCGCGCTGCCCTCGCTGACCGTCCCGGCGGTCGAAGGCAGCGGCATCGACCGCTTCGAGCGCCTCGCCGAAGGAACCGACCAACTCAACCCGTTCTCCGAAGCGCACGACGACTTCGCCAAGGCGATTTTCGGTCGCTCGCATCAGCTGCCCTTCGACAGCGAAGGGCGCATCGTGCTGCCGGAAGCACTGATCGCGCACGCGAAACTGGGCGAAACGGCGGCATTCGTCGGCCAAGGTCGCACCTTCCAGATCTGGGAACCCGAGGCCTATCGAGCGTACGAACGCGAAGCGACGGAGCGCGCGCGCCGCGAGCGCGGGGCGTTCCTGCAGCGGCGTGAGGAGCCACGTTCGTGACCGATCCCGCCTGCAACCTGATTCATCGCCCGGTCCTCGCGGCCGAGGTCTGCGCATTCCTGGCGCCGGCCGCCGCCAAGACCTACGTCGACGGCACCTTCGGGGTCGGTGGGTATTCCCGCGCCCTGCTCGACGCGGCGGATTGCGCGGTGTGGGGCATCGATCGCGATCCCGAGGCGATCGCGCGCGGCGAGGCGATGCGCCGCCGCTACGGTTCGCGGTTCGGCCTCATCCAAGGCGACTTCTCCGACATGGTTGCGCTTCTCGCTGCGTACGACATCGAGGCCGTGGACGGAGTGACGTTCGACCTCGGCGTGTCGTCGTTTCAACTCGACAACCCGGCGCGCGGATTTTCGTTCCAAGTCGACGGTCCTCTCGACATGCGCATGAGTCGCTCGGGGCCGACCGCGGCCGACGTCGTCAATCAGGCGACCGAGGCCGAACTCGCCGACATCATCTATCGCTTCGGCGAAGAGCGAGCGGCGCGCGGCATCGCACGGGCGATCGTACGCGCCCGTGCCGAAGCACCGATCACGCGCACGCTGCAACTGGCATCGATCGTCAGTGCCGCCGTACGCCGCGCTGGGCAGGGTCGCGAGACCATTCATCCCGCGACCCGGACGTTCCAGGCGATTCGCATTCATCTCAATCGCGAGGTCGGGCCGGGTGGAGAATTGCAACGCGGGTTGTGGGCGGCCGAGCGGCTGCTGCGGCCGGGCGGTCGATTGGCCGTCGTCAGCTTTCATTCCCTCGAAGATCGCGAGGTGAAGCAGTTTCTCACGACCCGTTCGGGGCGCGCCGCGCGCCCCAACCGCCACGTGCCCGACGCGACGGACGCGCCGGCGCCGACGTTCGATCTTCTGACGAAGGGCGCGATCAAGCCCACTGCGGCGGAGACCGCTGAGAACCCGCGAGCACGTTCGGCGCGGTTGCGCGCAGCGGTGCGAACGGGGGCGCCACCTTGGCCGAGCGGTGAACCATGCTGAGGCCGCTCGTCATCATCGGAGTCGTGATTCTCGCGGTGATGTCGTTCGGTCTTTTTCAGCTCAAGTACGAGGTGACGCAGCTCGAGGAACAGCTGGGCAAGGTTCGAACCGACATCGCGGCCGAGGAGGAGTCGCTTCGCGTACTCCGGGCCGAGTGGTCGTTCTTAAACCGTCCCGACCGCTTGCGTTCGCTTGCCGACCGGCACCTGACGCTTGCCGTCATCACGCCGCAGCAGATCCGCTCGATCGAGCAGATTCCGAAACGGCCAGCCGAACGCGGGGGCACGCCGTGAGCGCGGCCACGAGCCATACCTACGATCGCCTTGCCGGGCCACGCGAACGCATTCGGATCGATGGCATCGCAAAACAGGCCCTCGACACCGGCCGCGTCCGCCTGATTGCGGTCGCCGCGGCGTTCGGCCTGTGCTTCGTCGTACTCGGAGCACGGTTGGTCGACCTGACCCTGTTGCGGGCGGGCGAACCGATCGCCGTCGCGCCGGCTGTGCGGGTGGCGCCGCTGGCGCGCGGCGACATCGTCGATCGCAACGGACTCCTGCTCGCGACCAATCTGAAGACGGCCTCGCTCTATGCCCATCCGCGGAAGGTCCTCGACCCGCATGCCTCGGCCGCGGCGATCGCCCGCGTATTGCCCGAGATCGATCTGGCGGATTTGCAGACGAAACTCGCGTCGGACCGCGGTTTCGTCTGGATCAAGCGAAACCTCACGCCCCGCGAGCAGGATGCCGTCAATCGCCTCGGACTTCCCGGCGTCGGGTTCATGGACGAGCCGCGCCGTATCTACCCTCAGGGGCGCCTGGCGGCGCACGTGCTGGGGTACACCGGCGTCGACAATCACGGCTTGTCCGGCATCGAAAAGGGCTTCGACGAAACGTTGATGGAAGGAGCTGGCAAGCCGGTACAGCTCTCGATCGACGTCCGCGTCCAGCACGCGTTGTGGGAAGAGCTGCAGGCCGCGATGGTGCTGCATCGTGCAATCGGCGCGGCCGGGGTCGTCATGGACGTTCAATCCGGCGAGTTGTTGGCCGTGGTGTCGCTGCCCGACTTCGATCCCAATCAGATAAACGAGGCGACGGCGGACCAATTGTTCAACCGCGCGACCCTCGGCGTCTACGAAATGGGCTCGACGTTCAAGGCGTTCACCGTCGCTGCGGCGCTCGAGTACCGCACCGCCGACCTCGATCGGGTGTTCGACGCCTCCGAGCCGATCAAGGTCTCGCGCTACACCATCAAGGACGACCACGCCAAGAACCGCTGGCTGAGCGTGCCCGAAATCTTCATGTATTCGTCCAACATCGGGGCCGCCAAGATGGCGCTCGAGGTGGGCGGAACTCGGCAGCGCGACTTCCTACGTCGCCTCGGGTTTCTGTCCAAGGCCCCGCTCGAGGTGCCCGAGGTCGGTCAGCCGATGTGGCCGCAGCCTTGGCGTGACATCAACACGATGACGGTGGGCTTCGGCCACGGCATCGCCGTGAGTCCGGTTCAGATCGCGGCCGCGTTTTCACCGCTGGTCAACGGCGGTCTCATGGTCTCCCCGACGTTGCGCAAGCGCAATCCTGCCGTAGACCCGCCGGCCGAGCGGGTTCTGTCGTCGGAGACCTCGGAGAAGCTCCGTCGCCTCATGCGCCTCGTGGTCGAAAAGGGAACCGGTAGCCGCGGCGCCGCGAATGGCTGGTTGGTCGGGGGCAAGACGGGCACTGCCGAGAAAGCGGTGAACGGCGTCTACAAGCGAAATGCATTGCTATCCTCGTTCGTGTCGTCCTTCCCGATGACCGATCCGCGCTACGTCGTCATCGCCATCCTCGATGAACCGAAGGGCATCAAGGAAACCCACAACTTCGCGACCGGTGGCTGGACCGCCGCCCCGGTAACGGGTCGCGTGATCGCGCGCATCGCTCCGGTACTGGCCGTCGATCCGGTCAACGAGAAATCGGACGAGGTCCAGCGCTCGATGACGGTTTCGGCTCGGCGGGGGCGGAACTGATGCGGCTTTCCGACCTCATCGGCACGAACCACCACGCCACGGCGATCGAGATCCGTGGTTTGGCGAGCGACTCGCGGCTGGTCGGGCCTGGTTTTCTGTTCGCGGCGCTTCCCGGCGCGCGTGCCAACGGCGCCAGTTTCGTCGATTCGGCGATCGCCCAGGGGGCGGTCGCGGTGCTCGCCGAACCCGGCGCCGTTGCGACGGATTCGGGAGCCTATGTCATCACCGACAGCAATCCGCGTCGCCGTCTCGCGCTCATGGCCGCGCGCTTCTTCGGCCAACAGCCGCGAACGACCGTCGCCGTTACCGGTACCAACGGCAAGACCTCGACCGCGCGATTCGCAGCGCAAATCTGGACCGCGTGCGGAAAACGCGCTGGCAGCATCGGAACTCTCGGGATCGAGGGGCCGGAGGGCCAATTGTCGGGGTCCCTGACGACGCCTGATCCGATCAGCCTTCATGAATCGCTGCGGCGTCTCGTCGATGCCGATTGTGATCACGTCGCGATCGAGGCCTCGAGCCACGGCTTGGCGCAATACCGGCTCGACGGAGTCGAGATCCGGGCCGCGGCCTTCACGAATCTCGGTCGCGACCACATGGACTACCACGCCACCGAGCGTGACTACTTCGCGGCCAAGCTGCGCCTGTTCTCGGAGGTGTTGCGCCGTGATGGGACGGCGGTGCTCAACGCGGATTCATCCTGGCTGCCGGCATTGCGTGCCGCCTGTGAGAGCCGTGGGATCGCCGTGCTCACCTACGGAACCGCAGACGATGCTGATATCCGGATCGGCGAGTTTGCGAGCGATACGCGCGGACAGACGTTCCGATTGACGTACGGCGGCCGGACCGAGCGCGTCCTGTTGCCGCTCTTCGGGTCGTTCCAAGTGGCGAATGCCGTTGCGGCCGGCTTGCTCACGCATGCGACCGGTACGCCGTGGCCCAAGGTTCTGGAGGCCCTGGGTCATGTGCGCGGCGTTCCGGGTCGCCTCCAGTTGGCGGGCGAACTGCCCAATCGCGCGCGGGTCTTCGTCGACTATGCCCACACCCCCGATGCCTTGGCGGCGGTATTGCGCGCATTGCGGTCGCACGCCAAAGGTCGATTGCTAGTGGTCTTTGGCTGTGGCGGCGATCGCGATCGCGGCAAGCGCAGGGAGATGGGGCGCATCGCCGGGGCGTTCGCCGACATCGTGCTGGTCACCGACGACAATCCACGGACCGAACACCCTGCAGCGATCCGGAGCGAGATCCTGAGCGGTTGTCCAGGCGCTCAAGAAATCGGCGACCGCCGCGATGCGATCGAACGCGCCGTTGCTCTGCTCGAGGCGGGTGACGTGCTGGTCGTCGCCGGTAAGGGACACGAGAGCGGACAGATCGTCGGCACCGAGGTACGACCGTTCGATGACGTCAAGGTCGTCGCGTCGGCGCTGTGCCGACGCCGCCCACGTGGTGACGCATGACCGCGTTGTGGCAATGCGCCGAGGTCCTGACGGCGACCGGCGGTGCGTCCAAAGGCGACCGGGATTGGGCCGCTGCAGGCGTATCGATCGACAGTCGTACGACGCGAGCCGGCGATCTGTTCGTCGCGATCCGGGGTCCCAACCACGATGGTCATCGCTTCACCGCCGACGCCTTCGCCAGGGGCGCCGTGGCGGCAATCGTGGAGCCGGGACGCACTGACCTCGCGCCCCAGGTCGCGGTCCCGGATACGCTGGCAGCGCTGGCCTCGCTCGGCCGAGAATCGCGCCGGCGCTCCTCCGCACGCGTGGTCGCGGTGACCGGCAGCGTCGGCAAGACCAGCACCAAGGAAGCGCTGGCCGCGGCGTTGGGCCGTCACAAGCCGACGCACAGCAGCATCGGCAGCTTCAACAATCACTGGGGCGTGCCGCTCAGTTTGGCGCGCATGCCCCGCGAGTCTGCTTTTGCCGCGTTCGAGATCGGCATGAATCATGCGGGTGAGATCACGCCGTTGTCCCGGCTGGTTCGTCCGCACGTCGCAATCGTCACGACGGTCGAGGCCGTACATCTCGAGTTCTTCTCCTCGGCGCGTGAGATCGCGCTGGCGAAGGCCGAGATTTTCGCAGGCCTCGAATCCGGCGGCATCGCCGTCCTCAACCGCGACAACATGTACTTCGATCTCCTGTCGGAGCGGGCCAACGCGTGTGGCGCTGCTCGCATCGTGAGTTTTGGCGAAACCGAGCGTGCGGACGCGCGCCTCATCAAGGCGGTTTTCCACCCGGATTGCACCTGCATCTCGGCCGACATCGACGGTCAGCCGATGACCTACAAGGTCGGGATCCCCGGGCGGCATTGGGTGCGCAACAGCCTGGCCGTGCTAGCTGCGGTCAAGGCGTTGGGCGGCGACCTCGGCCTCGCAGGCCTCGCCCTTGGCGTGCTGTCGCCGCCGACCGGCCGTGGCAACCGGCACACCGTGAATCTTCCAGCGGGTTCGTTCACCGTCATCGACGAAAGCTACAACGCCAATCCTGCCTCGATGCAGGCGGCCATCGCCACCTTGGGCGAGAGTCCGATCGTTCGAGGTGCGCGTCGCATCGCCGTCCTCGGTGACATGCTCGAAATGGGTGACGACGCCGCGACGTTTCACCGCGATCTGGCGAAGCCGATCGCGGCGGCCAAAGTCGACCTTGTGTTCTGTGCCGGTACCAACATGCGGGCTCTGGCACAGGCATTACCGCAGGCACGGCTCGGCGGCTACACCGGGAACGCCGCAGAGCTTATCGCGCAAGTCGCACAAGCCGTGCGACCGGGTGACGTGGTCATGATCAAAGGGTCCTACGGCAGCCGCATGGGGCCCATCGTCGAGGCGTTGCGGATGCTGGGTCAGCCGGCACCGCGGCGGGCAAACGGAGGCTAGGCGTGTTGTTCAATCTCCTGGCCCCATTGGGTGGCGACATCGTCGGATTGGGTTTGTTTCGCTTCCTTACGTTTCGAACCGGCGGCGCTGTCATCACCGCCATGGCGTTGAGTTTTCTATTGGGTCCGGCGCTGATCCGCTGGTTGCGCAGCAAACAGGCGAATGGTCAGCCGATCCGGGCCGATGGGCCGGCGCGCCACTTGGTCGAGAAGAGGGGCACGCCGACGATGGGTGGGATCCTCATCCTCCTGTCGTTCGGCATTGCCACCTTGCTGTGGGCCGACCTGCGCAACGCCTATGTCTGGGCGGCACTCATCGTCACACTCGGCTTTGGTTTTGTCGGCTTCCTCGACGACTACCTCAAGGTCACACGGGCCAGCCACAAGGGTGTGCCCGGCAAGATCAAGCTGTCGGTCGAAATCCTGATCGCTGTCGTCGCGACGCTCTGGATCGTCAGCGAAATGCGCGGGCCGCTGTCGCTCGCGCTGGCCGTGCCGTTCTTCAAGGACGTGCTGATCCAGCTCGGTTGGTTCTTCATCCCCTTCGCCGTGGTCGTGATGGTCGGCGCCTCGAACGCCGTCAATCTGACCGATGGGCTCGATGGGCTGGCGACGGTCCCGGTGCTCATCGCCGCGTCATCCTACGCGCTCATCGCCTACCTCGCGGGCAACGCCATCTTCGCCAACTACCTCCAGATCAACTACGTCTCGGGGGCTGGCGAATTGGCCGTGTTCTGCGGCGCGTTGGTCGGCGCCGGCCTCGGTTTCCTTTGGTTCAACGCTCCGCCCGCGATGGTGTTCATGGGCGACACCGGCAGCCTGTCGATGGGTGGGGCGCTCGGCGCGGTCAGCGTCATCACCAAGCACGAACTCGTACTGCTCGTGATCGGTGGCTTGTTCGTCCTCGAGACCGTTTCGGTCGTCGTCCAAGTCCTGTCGTTCAGGTTGACCGGCCGCCGCGTCTTTCGCATGGCGCCGCTTCATCACCATTACGAACAGAAGGGTTGGAAGGAGCCGACCATCGTCATTCGTTTCTGGATCATCGCCGTCATCCTGGCCCTGATCGGCCTCTCGACATTGAAGCTACGATGATTCCGGTTCACACCTTCGCTGATCGTACCGTCGCCGTGTTCGGGCTTGCCCGTAGCGGCGGGGCGACGGTGCGTGCGCTTGTTGCAGGTCGCGCCCGAGTCGTGGCCTGGGACGATCGCGCCGATCGGCTGCAGGAATACGCCGGGGCTGGAGTGGAGATCGGCAATCTCCACTCCTTCGACTTCAACCGAGTCGACGCATTGGTTCTCAGCCCCGGCGTTCCACTCACCCACCCGGCACCGCATCCGATCGTTGCGCGCGCGCGGGCTGCCAATAAGGAGGTGATCGGAGATATCGAGTTGTTCGTTCGGTCGCGACCACGCGCGCGGACGGTCGGGGTCACCGGCACCAACGGCAAATCGACAACCACGGCGCTCGTCGCCCATATCCTCGAGGGTTGCGGGCGGGTGGTTGAGCTCGGGGGAAATATCGGTCGGCCCGTGCTCGACCTGGCGCCACTCGAGGCCGACGGCTTCTATGTGCTCGAGGTCTCGTCTTACCAGATCGATCTCGCCCCTTCGCTCTCGTGCGACGTCGCGGTGCTGATCAATATCAGCCCCGATCATCTCGATCGCCATGGCTCGATGGCGGGCTATGTCGCGGTCAAGGCGCGCCTGCTAACCAACCAACATCGCGGGCAAGCGGCGGTTATCGGCGTCGACGATCCGCATTGTCGCTCGCTCTACGACCAACTCGCGCGCGACCCCAATCGCACGATCATCCCGATCTCCGTAGGTCATCGTGTTCCGGCTGGTGTTTCGGTCGTCGAAGGCGTTCTCGTCGACGCGACCGAACCGGACGAGACGACCCTCGATCTCCGGCAGGCTCGCGCGCTGCGCGGCAGCCACAACTGGCAAAATGCCGCGGCCGCGTTTGCGGCCGTCCGGGCGCTCGGGCTCCGTGGCCCCGAGATCGCCAAGGTGCTGCCGACATTCCCGGGGCTGGCCCATCGCCTCGAAGAGGTGGCGCAGGTTGGCCCCGTCACGTTCGTCAACGACAGCAAAGCCACCAACGCGGACGCCGCGAGCAAAGCTTTGGCGGCGTTCGACAGGATTTACTGGATCGCCGGTGGTCGGGCGAAGGAGGGCGGCATCGAGTCGCTTCGCCCGTTGTTTGGACGGATCCGTCACACATTTCTGATTGGCGAAGCCGCCGATTCTTTCGCGACCACGCTGTCTCCGCGCGTTCCGACGACGCGCTCGGCGACGCTCGATTGTGCCGTAGCCGACGCCGGCCGTCTTGCCCTCGCCGAGGGTGGCGGGGTGGTGTTGCTGTCGCCAGCATGCGCCTCGTTCGACCAATTCCGCGATTTCGAGGCGCGAGGCGAGGCGTTTCGCCGTTTGGCGCTCGCGTTCCCTGGCGCCGTGCCAACGCGGGTGGGGTCATGATCGGCGTCGGCCGTACCGATCGCAGCGCCTTCGGCGACTGGTGGTGGACCGTCGATCGCTGGTTGCTCGTCGTGCTGCTCCTGTTGATCGCCGCCGGCGCCATTCTGGTGATGGCCGCGAGCCCCGCGGTCGCCGATCGCCTCGGACTCGACTCGTTCCACTTCGTGCGCCGGCAGCTCATCTTTCTCGTTCCGGGGCTGGCCGTCGTCTTTGTGACGTCCTTGCTTCCGCCGATCCTGATCCGGCGGCTGGCGGTGATCGGTCTGCTCGTGACAATGCTGATGCTGGTGGCCACCCTGTTCTTCGGCCACGACGTCAAAGGCGCTCGGCGCTGGCTGTCGCTGGGCGGCCTGTTGCTGCAACCCTCCGAGTTCGCCAAACCGCTCCTGGCCGTGGTGTGCGCTTGGTTGCTGGCGCAGCGCGCCCAGCACGAGAACTTCCCGAGCTTCACGATCGTGGCGATGGTCGCCGCTGTCGTGATCGGACTGGTCGTCATCCAGCCTGACGTCGGCATGGCGATGGTGATCGCGGCGGTGACTTTCACGCAGATGTTCCTCGCCGGCCTGCCGCTCATTCTCGTGGCCGGCCTGGCCCTTGCCGGAGCATCGGCAGCGGTGGGCGCCTATGCCTTGTTCCCGCACGTCGCCAGCCGCATCGACCGTTTCCTCGATCCGTCCCGCGGGGACACGTTCCAGGTCGATACGTCGATCAACGCCTTCAGCCACGGCGGCCTGTTCGGCACCGGGCCCGGCGAAGGCGTGCTCAAGACCGTGCTGCCCGACGCCCACGCCGACTTCATCTTCGCCGTCGCCGGTGAGGAATTCGGCCTGTTGCCCTCGCTCGGGCTGATCGTGTTGTTCGCTGTCCTGCTGCTGCGCGGGTTTGCACGGCTGTTCCGCGAGAGCGAGATGTTCAACCTGCTGGCCGCTGCCGGCATCTTGTCGCAACTCGGGCTCCAGGCCGTCATCAACATGGGCGTCAACATGAGCCTGTTGCCGGCCAAAGGCATGACGCTGCCGTTCATCAGTTATGGCGGGTCGAGCATGCTGGCGCTCGCCTTCGGCATGGGGATCGTGTTGGCGCTGACGCGCCAACGGGCCGGCGGCTACCGCCCGCCCGTCCATCGTCCGCTTGCCCCGCTCGCCCGTGATGGAGCCTCGGCATGAGCGCCGGGCGAAATATCATTCTGGCCGCTGGCGGAACCGGGGGACATTTGTTCCCGGCGCAAGCCTTGGCCGATCAGCTTTTGACGCGTGGCCATCGATTGGCGCTCGTGACGGATCGTCGCGGCGTCGATCTCGGCGGCGCGTTCGCTCGCGTAAGTCACCACGTCGTTCGTGCCGGCACGTTTGCCGGTCGCGGGTGGCCGGGAAAGATTCGCGGGCTCTACGAAATCGTAGCGGGGATCCTGCAGGCGCGTGCCCTCCTCCCCCGATTGCTGCCCCATGCAGTAGTCGGTTTTGGCGGCTATCCCTCCCTGCCAACCATGTTAGCCGCCGCGCGCCTTGGGATCCCCGCTGCGATCCACGAACAGAACGCCGTCCTGGGACGGGTCAACCGCCTGTTGGCGGCGCGGGTCTCCGCGATCGCCCTGTCGCACGCCAAGACCGCTTTGCTTCCCGTCCGAGCGGCGGCGCTGCGGCGCGTCACCGGCAATCCCGTGCGTGGCGCCTTCGCGACCGCGCGCGAGCGCGCTTTTGTTGCCCCGGGCGATCGCCAACCCCTACGCGTACTGGTGTTGGGCGGCAGCCAAGGCGCACGCGTGTTTTCTCAGGTCGTTCCCGAGGCCGTCCGGCGCTTGGCGATGGAGGCGCAGCGTCGATTGCACATCGTGCAGCAGAGCCGGGCCGAGGACATGGAACAGGCGCGCGCGGTCTACCGCGATACCGCCGCCACGGCCGACTTGGCGACGTTCTTTCCCGATGTTGTCGAGCACATGGCCGCGGCCCACGTCGTCATCTCACGATCGGGGGCCTCGACCGTGGCCGAAATCGCCGTCGTCGGCCGCCCGGCGTTGTTCGTTCCCTATCCCCATGCGACCGACGACCATCAAGCCGCCAATGCGCGAAGTCTGGCGGATGCCGGAGCCGCGTGGATTCTCCGTCAGGATGCGTTCACGCCCGAGCAGTTGGCCGAGCGTCTCACGGCAATCCTGGCAAACCCGGCCATGCTCGTTTCGATGGCCGCCGCTGCGCGAGCGGCGGGCATTGCCGATGCGGCGCACCGTTTGGCCGACCTCGTCGAGGCCATCGCCGCCGCGCCGCAGGAGAAGGCGGCATGAGAGGACTCCCGCTCGATATCGGGCTCATCCATTTCGTCGGAATCGGCGGCATTGGCATGAGCGGAATTGCCGAGGTCATGCACAGCCTCGGCTATCAGGTCCAGGGCAGCGATATCGCCGAAGGGGCCAACGTGCAGCGACTGCGCGGCCTTGGCATCAAGGTGCTGCTCGGGCACCGCGCCGAGAACGTGGGTGAGGCTCGCGTCATCGTCGTGTCATCGGCGGTCAAGAGCGACAACCCCGAGCTGATCACCGCGCGCGCCCTGTTCCTGCCGATCGTCCGTCGAGCCGAGATGTTGGCCGAATTGATGCGTTTCAAATGGTCGATCGCGGTCGGCGGAACCCACGGCAAGACCACGACGACCTCGATGATCGCCGCGCTCCTGGACACAGCGGACTTCGATCCGACCGTGATCAACGGCGGCATCATCAACGCCTACAACACCAACGCCCGGCTGGGCGCCGGTGAATGGATGGTGGTCGAGGCCGACGAGTCGGACGGCACCTTCGTCAAGCTGCCGGCGACGATCACGGTCGTGACCAACATCGACCCCGAACATCTCGACTTCTACGGCAACTTCGAGGCGGAGAAGAAGGCGTTTCAAACCTTCGTCGAGAACATTCCGTTCTACGGCTTCGCCGCGATGTGCGTCGATCATCCCGAGGTTCACGCCCTATGCGGGCGGATCTCGGATCGACGCCTGATCACCTACGGAATGAACCCGATTGCCGACGTGCGTGCCGAGAACGTGCGCATGTCGGCTGACGGGTCGATTTTCGACGTCGTAATCGCCGATCGCCATCACGAGGAAGGACGCCGTATCGTCGACGCGCGCCTCACGATGCTCGGCCTGCACAACGTGCAGAACTCCCTGGCGGTCTATGCCATCGCCAACGAGATGGGGATCGCAGACGCCGTTGCCGTAAAGGCGTTGTCGGAGTTCCGTGGCGTGCGCCGGCGCTTCACCAAGACCGGAGTCGTGGGTGGCGTCACGATCATCGATGACTATGGCCACCACCCGGTCGAGATCGCGGCGGTCCTGAGTGCGGCACGACAGGTCGGGCGCGGCCGGCTGATCGCCGTGGTGCAACCCCATCGCTACACGCGGGTCCGCGATCTGTTCGAGGAATTCTGCACCTGTTTCAGCAACGCCCACACCGTGATCGTCGCCGACATCTATCCGGCCGGCGAAAGTCCGATCGAGGGTATCCACCGGGATGCGTTGGTCGATGGGTTGCGCCGTCATGGTCATCGGCACGTCATCCCACTCGACAAGCCCGACGATCTGGCACGCCAAGTGGCCGAGATCGCCCGTTCGGGGGATCTCGTAATTTGCCTTGGCGCCGGCAGCATCACCGGCTGGGCGCACAAGTTGCCGGGGGAACTCGAAGGATTGCTGCCGACGACTCGTCTTCGTGAGGTCGCGTCATGAGCGCGGCGCCGAAGGCCTCCCGTCTCATCGATCGCCTGCCGCCTGTCCGGGGACGGCTCAGCGAAGGGTACGCCCTCGCCAAAGTCACGTGGTTCCAGGTGGGCGGCGTGGCCGAGGTCATGTTCCGGCCGGAGGACGAAGCCGATCTCGCGGCCTTCCTGCGCGATCGCCCCCACGACGTCCCGGTCACGGTGTTGGGGGTCGGTTCGAACGTCCTCGTGCGCGATGGTGGCATCGATGGCGTCGTCGTTCGTTTGGGCCGGGCGTTTGTCGGCGTCACGTCTGACGGCGTGGATGTGCGTGCGGGCGCCGGTGCGCTCGATGCCAACGTTGCCGCCGTGGCGGCACGCTCCGGTATTGCCGGCCTCGAGTTCCTGTCGGGCGTGCCAGGGACGATCGGTGGCGCCGTGCGCATGAACGCCGGGGCGTATGGCCGCGAGATCAAGGACGTGTTGGTCAGTGCGCGTTGCCTCAATGATCGCGGGCAGGTGCACGAGCTCGATCGCGAGGCGCTCGGCCTGTCCTATCGTCAGGCACGGCTGCCGCGCGATTGGATCGTTGTCGCGGCCCATCTCCGCGGTGAGCCGGGCGATGCTGCCTCCATCGCCGCGCGGATCGACGACGTTCATCGCCGTCGTGAGGCCAGCCAGCCCGTGCGCACGCGCACCGGCGGCAGCACCTTCAAGAATCCGGGCGGCCCCGACGGTAGTCCCAAGGCCTGGGAGTTGATCGACCGAGCGGGTTGCCGCGACCTGACCATCGGTGGTGCGCACGTTTCGCCGATGCACTGCAATTTTCTCGAAAACACGGGCAGCGCCAGCGCCGCCGATCTCGAAGCCCTTGGCGAAGAAGTCCGGCGGCGGGTTTTCGATTCCTGTGGCGTGATGCTGCAGTGGGAGATCGAACGGTTGGGGCGGCGTGCATGACCAAACACGTTGCCGTTCTGATGGGGGGATGGTCGGCGGAGCGCGAGGTCTCACTGGTCAGCGGCGCGGCCGTCGCCAAGGCGCTGCGCGAACGCGCTTTCCGCGTCACGATCATCGATGTCGATCGCAGCATTGCCACCGTACTCGCGGCCCTTCAGCCCGACGTAGCGTTCAACGCCTTGCACGGCCGCTTCGGCGAAGATGGAACGATTCAAGGCGTCCTCGAGGTGCTCGGGATTCCTTATACGCATTCGGGATTGCTCGCCTCGGCGTTGGCGATGAACAAACCCGCGGCCAAGGCGGTGTTCGCCCGTGCCGGCATCCAGGTCCCCGAGGGAGCGGTTTACGCCCGCCAAGAGGTCGCTCGCCGGCACGTCATGACCCCGCCCTATGTCGTCAAACCGCTCAACGAAGGTTCGAGCATCGGGGTCACCATCGTTTTCGAAGGTGAAAACCGGACCATCGCCAACGAGACCTGGGAATACGGCGAGGACGTGCTCGTCGAGCGCTACATCCCGGGGCGAGAGATTCATGTCGCGGTCATGGGCGATCGTGCGCTCGGGGCAATCGAAATCAAGCCGCGCGGACGCTTCTACGATTACCAGGCCAAGTACACGCCCGGGTTCGCCGATCACGTCATGCCGGCGCCGCTGCCGCGTGGCGACTACGACGCGGCGCTTGCCATCGCGCTCGATGCGCACCGCGCGCTCGGCTGCCGCGGCGTATCGCGCGCCGATCTGCGCTACGACGACACCGGCCCGAATACGGCGTTCTACGCCCTGGAGGTCAATACCCAACCCGGCATGACGCCATTGTCGCTCGTGCCCGAAATCGCCGCCCATGCCGGTATCGGTTTCGGCGATTTGGTCGACTGGATGATCGAGGACGCGTCATGCCCGCGGTGAAATTCAAACGAACGGGTCGGGCGCGCCGCTCGTGGTGGGACGGCATTCGGCGCTACCGGCGGGCCCTCCGTCGCGGGGCGGCCATCGTGGCCTTGCTCGGTTTCGGCAGTGGCGCGACCGCAGCCTACTGGTTCACCGATTGGCCGGAGCAGGGACGGGCCTGGGCGCTCGGTCAGATCGAAAGTTATTCGATCGCGCTCGGCCTCACGGTGCAGGAGGTCCGCGTCTCTGGTCGAGTCGAAACCGATCCTGGTGCCGCGCTGGCGGCCCTCGCGGTGCCGCGTGATGCGCCGATCTTCAGCGTCGATCTCGCCGAGGCGCGCCGGCGATTGCAGGCGTTGGACTGGGTCCGCGAAGCACGGATTGCACGTCGCCTTCCCGCGACTCTCAGTATTCATATCGTCGAACGCACGCCGTTTGCGATCTGGCAGCATCGCGGCGTTCAGGCCTTGATCGACCGCGAGGGCGAAGTGATGGCGACGGCGCGGCTCGAGCGTTGGGCAAACCTGCCTGTCGTGGTCGGATCCGGTGCGCCGCGCGCCGCGGCCGCGATGATCGACGCGTTGGCGAGCGAACCGATGCTGCAGGCCCGGGTGGTGGCCGCAATCCGGATCGGCGAGCGGCGATGGAATCTCCGTTTCGACAACGGCATCGAGGTGTTGTTGCCGGAGGAGGACCACGCCGGCGCCATTCGGCGCCTCGCCGACTGGCAACGAACCTACAACGTGCTCGACCGCGCGGTGGCTGCCATCGACATGCGGTTCGCCGACCGGCTGCTGCTCCGGCTCGCGCCCGATGCCGGCCCCGTGCTGAGGGACCCCGGGGAGAGCACATGACGGAACTGGCAAGGAGACACCATGGCCGCCGGACGTAGTCAGCTACTCGCCGCGCTCGATATCGGTAGCACGAAGGTCTGCTGCTTCATCGCCCGCGCCGATGCCGACCAGACGATGCGCGTGATCGGGATCGGTCATCAATTGTCACGTGGTGTCCGCGCCGGGACGGTCGTCGACATGGAGGCGACCGAGGAGTCGATCCGGGCGGCGGTCGATGCCGCCGAACGTATGGCCGGAGAAACGGTCAAAGAAGTTCACGTCGCGATCGCCGGCGGCAAACCGTCGGCCCACACCGTTGGGGTCGAGGTTGCAATCGCCGGTCACGCGATCTCGGACTCCGACTTGCGCCGCGTGCTCGATCAGGCGCGGCCGGCTGACGACCCGGGCGACCGCGAGGTCATCCATTCGCTCCCGATCGGGTTTTCGGTCGACGGAGCCAGCGGAGTACGCGACCCGCGCGGCATGTTCGGCGCCCGCCTGGGCGTCAACATCAACATCGTCACCGTCGCCTCGGGGCCGTTGCGCAATCTGACGCTTTGCATCGAGCGTGGCCATCTCAAGGTCGCGAGCATCTCGGTGGCGCCGTATGCCTCGGGTTTGGCCACCCTCGTCGAAGACGAGCTTCGGCTCGGCGTGACGGTGATCGATCTCGGTGGTGGCACCACGACGATTGCCGTGTTCCGCGACGGCGAGATGATCTTCGCCGACGCCGTGGCGCTCGGTGGTGCGCACATCACCAACGACATCGCTCGCGGACTGGCGACGCCGATGGCCCAGGCGGAGCGTCTGAAGACGCTGTTCGGCAGCGCCCTCGCCAGTCCGACGGACGAACGCGAGACCATCGATGTGCCGGTGATCGGCGAGACCGACAACGAGGTGGTTCAGCAAGTGCCGCGCTCGGCCCTGATGGGGATCATCCGTCCGCGCGTCGAGGAGACTTTCGAGCACGTCAAAGGGCGGCTGGAAAGCGCCGGCATGGATCGCATCGCCGGGCGCCGTGTCGTGATCACCGGCGGCGGAAGCCAGTTGCAGGGCATTCGGGAAGTGGCGGCGCGGCTTCTCGACAAGCAGGTGCGGCTAGGGCGGCCGATCCGGATTTCCGGGCTCGCCGAGGCTACCGCGGGGCCCGCGTTTTCGGCCTGTGCGGGCCTGCTGCGCCTGGCGATCAAGGAACCGCTTGCGCCCGTGCGCGACCTCGAAATGGACTCGGCAGGTGGCCGTCTCGGCCGCATTGGCCGCTGGCTCAAGGCGAATTTCTGACCGCGATGAACGGCGGTCGGCAACAAGAGGCGCAACAAGCGCCGTCGAGGCAAGGGTAGGGATCCAGGAGGGAAAGACGTGAAGGTCAGAGTCACCGGAGGGTAATCAGAATGACCATCAACCTGAGCGTTCCGCGAACAACGGAGCTCAAACCCCGCATCGCTGTGGTCGGGGTTGGGGGCGCCGGCGGAAACGCTGTCAACAACATGATCAGCGCCCAACTGGAGGGCGTTGAGTTTCTCGTCGCCAACACGGACGCCCAGGCGCTCGGCCAGGCGTTGTCCGATCGCCGAATCCAGCTCGGCGTCAACATCACCCATGGGCTCGGGGCAGGATCGAACCCGGCCACTGGGCGTCGGGCCGCGGAGGAGTCGCTGCCCGAACTCATGGATGCGCTGAGCGGCTGTCACATGGTGTTCATCACCGCTGGAATGGGCGGTGGCACCGGCACCGGCGCTGCACCCGTGATCGCGCAGGCGGCACGTGACGCCGGCATCCTGACGATCGGTGTGGTGACCAAGCCCTTCCACTTCGAGGGCTCGCATCGCATGCAGCTTGCCGAGGCGGGAATCACCGAACTCGAAAAGTATGTCGACACGCTGATCATCATTCCGAATCAGAACCTGTTCCGGGTGGCCAACGAAAAGACCACGTTTGCCGACGCCTTCAAGATGGCGGACGACGTGCTCTATTCGGGGGTTCGCGGTGTCACCGACCTCATGGTGATGCCGGGGTTGATCAACCTCGACTTCGCCGACGTCCGCACCGTGATGATGGAGATGGGCAAGGCGATGATGGGGACCGGGGAAGCCGAAGGCGACAAGCGTGCGCTCGAGGCAGCTGAGGCGGCGATCTCCAACCCGCTGCTCGACGACGTGTCGATGAAGGGAGCTCGCGGCGTCCTGATCAACATCACGGGCGGGCCCGACTTGACCCTCTACGAGGTCGACGAAGCGGCCAATCGCATCCGCGACGAGGTCGATCCCGACGCCAACATCATCTTCGGTTCGATCTTCGACGATACGATGACCGGTCGCGTCCGCGTGTCGGTCGTCGCCACCGGGATCGATGCGCAGCGGGCGTCCAATCCCCGGCCGACCGCGGTCCCCGACCCGATCGTGTTGCCCCGCGCGCTGCGGCAGGCCGAGCCTGCCAGACCGGCACGCCCGCTCGAGGTGCCGCGCCCGCTCGTGGCCGAAGCTCCGCGTACGACGGTGGTCGAGGCGCCGAAACCGGCGGTTGAACCCGTCATCGCAGTCGCCGCGCCCGCGGCCCCGATCGCGCCGCCCGTCGTTGCCGGTGCGCCAGCCCCGGCGTCGGTGGCTGACGCTCCGCTACCGGTAAGCGCACCGGTCGCGGTGGTACGCTTCGCGGTTCCAGAGGACGAAGCGCCTGCGGTGGCGCCCGACGTCCCGGTGGCGGTCGCCCCCGCGGTTCCGACGACCCCGCCGGCCGCTACGGCGGCGCCCGTGGCTCGGCCGTTGTTCCGGACGCCGCCCCGTGCCGAACAACCGTTCGTGCCGCCAAGAGCGGTGGAGCCCAAGCCGGCCCTCAAGTCGCCGGAGCCGTTTGCCGAGGCGGCTCTCGCCAATGCTGGGCCGGTCGAAGCTCCGAAGCGACGCAACCGTGGGCCGAGCCTGTTCGAGCGCATGACGGGTGTTTCCCGCCGCAAGCCTGAGGGCGAAACCCCTCCGGCGGCGGTGCCTCGCGCCGAACCGCGGCTCGCGGCCAAGGCTGAGGCGGCAAAGGTCGAAGCCGAGGTCAAGCGGGCGGAACCGGCCCCTTCGGCTGACCGGTCGGCGCCCCGGGCCGAGGAGGACCTCCTCGAGATCCCGGCCTTCCTGCGCCGTCAGGCCAACTGAGCAAGCGAAGCCGGCGTGCCCTCCCTCCGGGGCACGCCGGTTTCCCGCGCGCGTAGCAAACTGTAACAAAGAGTGACTTGTGCGGCGCAGCAATTGGCCCACAAGTTAGCCGCGGGACGAGGGCGAAAGCGTTGGAATCAAAAGAAGTTTTTGGCGTCGCTCGGGCAGGGGCGTGCCGCGAAAAGGACCGATGGACGTGACGATCGCCGCGACTCGACAGCAAACACTGCGCCACCGCATCTCGTGCTCGGGCGTCGGCCTGCATAGTGGGGCGACGGTGACGATGACCCTGCATCCGGCGGCGACCGATACCGGAATTCAGTTCCTGCGTCGCGATCTGTCGCGCCACAAGGCGCGTATCGCTGCACGCTGGAACACGGTGATCGATACCCGACTTTGCACGACGATCGGCAACGACGCCGGCACCAAGGTCGCGACGATCGAGCACCTGATGGCCGCGCTGTATGGCTGCGGCATCGACAATGCACTGATCGAACTCGACGGGCCCGAAGTACCGATCATGGATGGCAGCGCGGCACCGTTCGTGTTTCTGGTCGAATGCGCCGGGGTCGTCGCGCAGGATGCATCGCGCCGCCACCTCCGGGTTCTGAAGCGAAAGGAACATCGCGACGGCGATGCCCGGGTGAGCCTGGCGCCCGGCGAAGGGCTGTCCATCCGGCAGATGATCCAATACGACAACAGCCTCATCGGACGGCAGACCGTGTCCCTCACCCTGCGGGAGGGGGCTTTCAAGAACGAGCTGTCCCGCGCGCGGACCTACGGGTTCGCGGCAGAGGTCGAATGGTTGCGCCAGCAGGGGCTGGCGCGCGGCGGTTCGCTCGACAACGCGGTGGTCGTCGACGGCGAGCGGGTGCTCAACGCGGACGGCCTGCGCTTCCGCGACGAGTTCGTGCGCCATAAGGCCCTCGATACGGTCGGCGACTTGGCGTTGGCCGGGGCGCGCCTGGTCGGCCGATTCGAAGGCGCATGCTCGGGACACGCGACCAACAATGCCCTGTTACGGGCGTTGTTTGCCGATCCTAGTGCTTGGCGTTTGGAAACGGCCGACGCGGGGAGCGTCGAAGGGGACGAGGCCGAGTGGGCCCCGACCCCTGCGTTAGCGACGGCCTAGCCAGTACCTCCGACCCGATCCGCGATCTCACGCACCAGCGCCGACAACGTCGTGCGCAGGTCGGAGTCCTTGATCCGGTCGAAGTTCCTCACCAAATCCACCGCGGTCCGCGCCTTGCCCCCGTGCTCGAGGGTGCCGATGTGCCGCGTTTCGTCCAGCTCTTCGAAGAAATAGCCAATCGTCGTACCGAGCTTCTGGGCGATCTCGTAGAGTCGTCCAGCGCTGATCCGGTTTGCCGACGTCTCGTACTTTTGAATCTGCTGGTAGGAAATGCCGAGGGCCTCGGCGAGCTCTTCCTGAGTCAGTCCCAGCAGGTTGCGGCGTTTGCGGATCTGTCGGCCGACATGGCTATCCACTCGTTTTCCGAGTTCGCCCATGTCAGAAGGTCCCACAAAAAAACAGCTCCCGCGATGCATCCGGGACCCCCTCGCTAGTCTTGGGCGCATCGTGTCTCAAAGTTATAATAGCAGATCAACCGGCGGCGGTGCAGGCGTGATGGTCACGCCCGGGGGTTGCTGGAACGAATACATGGCAAAGATTCCTATTTGGGGAATGTTGATTCGCGCGGCCGCGGTGATTCTGCTTCTCGGGGCGGTCGCCTGTGGCACCGATCGCGAGCAGTACGTCGAACGGCCGGTCGAGGAACTCTACAACACCGCCATGGACCACCTGCAGGCCAACCGGCTCGAGCAGGCGGCGAAGGCCTTCGACGAGGTCGAGCGCCAGCATCCGTACTCGGTGTGGGCGACACGGGCACAATTGATGGCGGCGTTCGTCCATTATCAGGCCAATCGCTACGACGACTCGATCCTGGCCGCCCAGCGTTTCATCCAGCTTCACCCGGGCATGGAAGAGATCGCCTACGCCTACTATTTGGTGGCGGCCTCCTACTACGAGCAGATCGTCGACGTCGAGCGCGACCAGAATCTGACCGAACGCGCGCTGCAATCGCTGAACGAGGTCGTTCGCCGCTTCCCGCAGAGTGAGTACGCGCGCGACGCGCGCCTGAAGATCGACCTGACCGAGGATCATCTGGCCGGCAAGGAGATGGCCGTCGGCCGGTACTATTTGAAGCGCAAGCAGTACCTCGCGGCGATCAACCGCTTCAAGGCGGTGGTCGATCGCTTCCAGACGACCAGCCACGTTCCTGAGGCGCTGCACCGCTTGATCGAGTCCTACCTCGCCCTCGGCCTGAGCAAGGAGGCCGAGCAGGTCGGGGCCGTCCTCGGGTTCAACTATCCGGGGAGCGAGTGGTACCTCGATTCCTACACGCTGCTGCGCCCCGGCGAAGTGCGCCGCGACCAACCGGCGGAGCGTCCTGGACTGGTGACCAGGGTGTGGCGGAGTGTCTTTTAGGAGATGCTCCTTTCGCTCTCCATCCGCGACATTGTCCTTATTGACCGCCTCGACCTCGTCCTGAAGCCGGGACTCTGTGTGCTCACCGGTGAAACCGGTGCCGGCAAGTCGATCCTGTTGGATGCCCTCGGCCTCGCGTTGGGAGAACGGGGCGACGCCACGTTGCTGCGCCAGGGACGCGAGCAAGGTTCGGTCACCGCGGTTTTCGAGCCGGGCGAGGATCGGGACCTCGAGGTCCTGCTCGAAGAACACGCGATCGAGCGAGGGGACACCATCATCCTTCGGCGGACCATCGGGGCGGATGGCCGCGGCCGCGCGTTCATCAACGATCAACCGGTGAGTATCGGACTCCTGCGCCAGGTCGGCGAAATCTTGGCCGAGATCCAGGTTCAAAGCGAAAGCCATCGTCTGTTGGCTCCGGCCAATCACCGACGACTGGTCGACTCCTTCGGTGGCTGCGATCAACTCCTCCACGAGACGCGCCGAAGCCATGCGGCGTGGCAACTCGCTCGAACCCGCCTGGCGGAAGAGCAGGCTGCCCTCGCCGGGGCCGCCACCGAAGAGGAGTTCCTGCGTCATGCCGTGAGCGAATTCGCGGCCCTCGACCCGAAACCAGACGAGGAAGATCGTTTGGCCAAGGAGCGCGATCTGCTGCGTCATGGCGAGAAAGTGGCGCAGGCTGTGCGCGAAGCCCTGGCGGCCTTGCAAGAAGGCACCGGGGTCGAAAGTCGGCTGCGACTGGCCGAACGGCAGCTCGGCCGCGTGGCAGTGCAGGCCGCCGGCGTGCTCGCCCCCGCGCTGCAGGCGCTCGAGCGGGCCACGGTGGAAACGGCCGAGGCGGTGGCGGCCATCGAGGCCGCCTCGCAGCGCATCGATCTCGATCCGAACCGTCTGGAACGGCTCGAGGAGCGGCTGTTTGCCCTGCGCGCCCTGGCCCGTAAGCACCGCTGCGCCGTGGCGGACCTGCCTGGGAAATGGGCCGATCTCAGCGCCGCGTTGGGCTCGCTCGAGGACGGCAGCGTCCGGCTGGCGGCGCGGCAGCGCGAGGTGGCGGCTGCCCGTCAGTCCTACGAGGAAGTGGCGGAACGCCTCAGTGACGCGCGGGGCAAGGCCGCCGCGGCGCTCGATCGCGCCGTCGCCCGCGAGTTCGCCCCGCTGCATCTGCCGCAGGCCAAGTTTCGGACAGTGCTCACGCCTTTGACCGAGCCGGATTGGTCGACGGACGGTCGCGAGCGCGTCGTTTTCGAGGCCATCACCAATCGTGGCCAGCCCTTCGGCCCGCTGGCCAAGATCGCATCCGGTGGCGAACTCAGCCGCTTCATGCTGGCACTGCAAGTGGCTTTGGCCGGCCGAGGCGGCGTGCCGACGCTGGTCTTCGACGAAGCCGACGCCGGCGTCGGGGGCGCCGTGGCCGCCGCCGTGGGTGAACGACTCGCCCGCCTCGCCGAAGGTGTCCAGGTCCTCGTCGTCACCCACTCGCCGCAGGTTGCAGCCCGCGGCGCCCATCACTGGCGGATCAGCAAGGGCACGGCAGGGGGGCGCGTCACGACGACCAAGGTCGAACCACTCACGCCCGACCAGCGGCGCGAGGAGATCGCCCGCATGCTGGCGGGTGCCGAAGTGACCGCCGAAGCACGGGCGGCGGCGGATCGGCTACTGCATCGATCGCACGGTGACGCCGCCGCATGAGCGCGAAGCGCAAGGCCAAACCGGTGCCGGTCGAGAAACTCGATCGGGATCAGGCGGCAGGTGAACTCGAACGGCTGGCCATTGAGATCGCCGAACACGACCGGCGCTACCACCAGGAGGACGCCCCCACCGTCAGCGATGCCGAGTATGACGCACTCCGGCAGCGCCACGCGGCGATCGAGGCCCGTTTTCCCGACCTTGTTCGGAGTGACAGTCCGACACGCCGCGTCGGGGCCGCTCCAACGTCGGGCTTCGCCAAGGTCACCCATACCCGGCCGATGCTCTCGCTCGACAATGCCTTTGCCGATGAAGACATCGTCGAGTTCGTCGCCCGAATTCGCAGGTTCCTCAAACTTCCCGACGACGCGGCGATCGATTTCATGGCCGAACCCAAGGTCGACGGCCTGTCGGCGTCGTTGCGCTACGAGAGCGGCGAATTGGTGTTGGCGGCGACCCGGGGGGATGGCGCCGTCGGCGAAGACGTGACAGCGAACGTGCGTACGATCGCCGATGTCCCCAAACGGCTGAAGGGTCGCGGCGTGCCGGACGTCCTGGAGGTTCGCGGCGAGGTGTACATGCGGCGGGACGACTTCCTCGCGTTCAACGAGGAGCAGCGTCGCGCCGACCGCCAAGTTTATGCCAACCCGCGCAACACCGCTGCGGGCTCACTGCGCCAGCTCGATGCGTCGATCACCGCGACCCGACCGCTCCGGTTCTTCGGCTATGCCTGGGGTGAGGTGGCCGCGCCCCTGGGAGCGACCATTGCGGACGCGCGCGCGCGGTTGGAAGCGTTTGGCTTCACCTTGAACGAGCCATCGGAGACGTGTGCCGGCGTCGAGGCCATGCTCGCCTACTATCGCAGGATCGGGGAGCGGCGTAGCACGTTCCCCTTTGACATCGATGGCGTCGTCTACAAGGTGAACCGCCTCGATCTGCAGGACCGCTTGGGGTTCGTGACCCGTAGCCCGCGCTGGGCCATCGCCCATAAGTTTCCCGCCGAACAGGCTCAGACCGTGCTGGTGGGCATCGACATCCAGGTCGGGCGAACCGGTGCGCTGACCCCGGTCGCCCGCCTCGACCCGGTCAACGTCGGTGGCGTCGTCGTCACCAACGCGACCCTGCACAACGAAGAAGAGATCGTGCGCAAGGACGTCCGGATCGGTGACACGGTGGTGGTGCAGCGGGCTGGCGACGTCATTCCCCAGGTCGTGAGCGTCGTACTCGAGCGTCGCCCGCCGAGTGCAGAGCGCTACCGATTTCCTCACGTATGTCCGATCTGCCGTTCGCCGGCGGTACGCGACGTGCTGCCGAGCGGCGAGCAGGAGAAGGTGCGTCGCTGTACCGGTGGGCTCACGTGTGCCGCCCAGGCGGTGGAACGATTGCGCCACTTCGTCTCGCGCAACGCGTTCGATATCGAAGGGCTCGGGGAAAAGCAGATCCAGGCGTTCTGGCAATGGAATCTGATTCGCGAACCGGCCGACCTGTTTCGCCTCGAGCGGCGCGACGGCCGAGATCGGGACGACAATGCGGTGCCCAGATTGGCCGAGCGCGACGGCTGGGGTGATCAGTCGGCACGGAAATTGTTCGCCGCGATCGCGGCACGGCGGAAGATCGGACTCGACCGCTTCCTCTTTGCCCTCGGGGTCCGCCACGTCGGCGAGGCGACGGCCCGTCTGCTCGCGCGCACGTATGGCTCGGTCGGGGCCTTGCTGGCGGCGATGGCGGCGTCCCGCGAGCCAGAATCCGAGGCGCGCCACGAACTGCTCTCGGTCGAAGGCGTGGGTGAGACCCTGGCCGAGGAACTCATCAGCTATTTCAACGATCGGCAGCATCGCAGCATGGTCGATCATCTGGTGAAGGCCCTCGATACGATCGAGCCGCTGGCCGCACCCAAAGGCGACAGCGTGGTCGCTGGCAAGACCGTGGTCTTCACCGGGACCTTGGTCACCATGAGCCGCAACGAGGCCAAGTCCCAAGCCGAGGCGCTCGGCGCGAAGGTCGCCGGCTCGGTGTCAAAAAAGACCGACTACCTCGTCGCCGGTCCCGGTGCGGGCTCCAAGCTCAAGAACGCCGAAGCGCTCGGAATCAAAGTGCTGTCGGAAGACGAATGGCGCGCCCTGGTCGCCCAGTGACGCGCTAGTTCGCGAGCGGGGCCGTGACTTCGGCGAGCCAACCGGCGGTATCGCGATCGACCAGCGGAGTCAGGACGATCCGCACGCGCGCGTGGTAGGCGTCGAGCCAGGCGATTTCCGAAGTGTTCAGGAGCCTACGATCGATCGCCCGCCGATCGATCGGCGCAAGGGTGAGGGTCTCGAACTCGAGCATCTTGCGTTCGGCGCCGGCGGGAGCCTCGGCCTCCCGCACCGCTACCAAATTTTCGATTCGAATCCCGAAGGCGCCCTCCTTGTAGTAGCCGGGTTCGTTTGACACGACCATGCCCGGCCGTAGGGCTTCGCGGTTGGGCAGCTTGGAGATGCGGTGGGGTCCTTCGTGGACCCCGAGGTAGGCGCCGACCCCGTGACCGGTGCCGTGGTCGTAGTCGAGCCCCGCATCCCACAAGGCTAAACGGGCCAAGGCGTCCACCTGCGAGCCGGTCGTGCCCTGCGGGAAGCGCACCGTGGCGAGCGCGATGTGGCCCTTGAGCACCCGTGTGAAACGATCGCGCTGCTCGGCGGTCGGCTCGCCGACGGCGATGGTTCGCGTTACGTCCGTTGTGCCATCGAGGTACTGCGCGCCCGAGTCGATGAGGAACAGTTCGCCCGGCCGAGGGCGGCGATTCGTGGCCGGGGTCGAGCGGTAGTGGACAATGGCCCCGTTGGCGCCGGCCCCGGCGATCGTCGGAAAACTCAAGCGCTGGAAGCGATCGCCCGCGCGACGAATTGCCTCGAGCCGATCGGCGGCGGAGATTTCGTCGATCTCGCCAGAACTGGCCCGGCGATCGAGCCACGCCAGAAAGGTACTGAGGGCGGCGCCGTCGCGACGGTGGGCCGCGCGGATGCCCTCGAGTTCAACCGGATTCTTGCAGGCCTTGGGCAGAGCGCACGGATCGTTGCCGCGGACGATGTCTGCGCCCGCGGCGGTCAACCGATCGCTGACCCAGGCGGGCGCCGTCGCCGCGTCCACCAACACACGACGTTTGGCCGCGCCAAGGCGATCGAGTGCTTCGCCGAGCACCCCCTTGTCGGCGATTGCCACCCGGTTCCCGAGGTGCGCCCGCACAACTGTGGCCAATTTGGCCGTATCGACGAACAACTCGACCCGGGCGTCGGCGTGCAGCACGGCAAAGGCCAACACCACAGGGGTGTACTCGAGATCGCCGCCGCGGATGTTGAGCAGCCAGGCGATCGAATCGGGCGCCGTCAAGACAGCGGCCTGCTGGCCCTCGCGTTTCAGCTGCGCCGCGAGACGCTCGGCTTTGCTCGCCGCCTCTTCGCCGGCGAACGCGACGTCGTGAATTGCTGCCGGTGCGGTCGGCGGTGCGGGTCGGTCGCGCCACACGGCATCGAGCGGGTTGTCGGCGCAGGCAACGAATGTCCCACCGGCCCGCGCGCACGCCGCGCGAAAGCGCTCGACGTCGGTGATCGTGTGGAGCCACGGGTCATAGCCGAGGGCGCCGCCGTTCAGGTGCTCGGCGATCCAATCGCCCGGGGGTTGCTCGCTGACGTGGCGCGGCTCGAAGCGACGGACATCGACCTGATGGCGCACCTGCAAGGTGTAGCGACCGTCGACGAAGATGGCGGCGCGATCGGCCAGCACGATCGCGAGACCGGCCGAACCCGAGAACCCGGTGAGCCAGGACAGGCGCTGGGCACTCGGCGGCACCCATTCCCCTTGATGCTCGTCCTGCAAGGGCACCAGGAAGCCGGCCAGCTTGCGCCGCGCGAGTTCGGCGCGAAGGTCATCGAGGCGGGTGGTCGGTGGGGTGGGGTGGGCGTCCATGTCGGCCATTATGCCTTGGCCGACCAATGGAGCCATGCACCACCTGCATTGCTGCATTGCACTATTTTCTCGCGATATATATTGAAAATAAGAGTGTGCAGCGCAATATAAAGGCCAACAATGCTGCTATATTAAGGGTGGACCGATGAATACGATTAACGATCGCCAAGACGAGCTGTCCGCGCTGCGGCAGGCGGCCGAACGGCACCGCGCTCAGGTTCTCGCGAACCTCCTGGCGGCCGTTCCAAAGGCCCTGATCTGGGCCGGTCGGGCCGTCGTCCGCACGATTCGCCGCTCCATCGAGCGCGAGCAGTTGCTGGCCCTCGATGACCGCACGCTCCGGGATATTGGGGTGTCGCGGATGGATGTCCAGCGCGCCTACGACGCCAAGGCGTTCAACACGCGCGCGGCGAACGAGAACTCTCCCGCCCGCGTCGCCTAGGCGACGCCCGGCGGGCGCTGTCGACCGCCAACCCCTCCCCCTGGCGGCGACACACGGATGCGCCGGTCGCAAGACCGGCGCATTTCGTTTTTCTGGGGTCGGTCGCCTCGACTCAGGGGCGGCGCAACAGGAGCGTGCGCCACTCCGCGATCGTTCGTCGCTCGACGACGACAAGACCCTGGCGGCGAAATGCCGTTTCCACCCATGTCGTGTGCTCGGGGAGCAGCCCGGAAAGTACCAAGCGGCCACCCCGTGCGAGATGGCGCCGGATCGCGGGCGCAAGGCGAATCAGCGGTCGCGCCAAGATATTGGCGAGCACGAGATCGTAGGGAGCAGAGCCTCTCAACGCCGGTGGTCGGAAACCCGCCCCGGCGATAAACCGAATGCGCCGTCCCAAGCCGTTGCGTCGCGCATTCGTTGCGGCGATGGCCACCGCCACCCGGTCGATATCGCTTGCCACGACGGTGCCGGGCCACGTTCGCGCGGCGGCCATGGCAAGGATGCCGGTGCCGCAGCCGAGGTCGAGCACACGGCGCGGGCGCGCGTTTCGCGCGAGGCGATCGAGGGCCGTGAGGCATCCCCGGGTGCTGCCATGATTGCCGGTGCCGAACGCGTTGCTGGCATCGATGGTGAGCGCGACCCGCGCCGATGGCCTGGCGAGATGCGACCCGTGGATGGCGTAGCGACCGACATGAACCGCTGGATTGAGGGCCTGGGAGCGAACGACCCAATCCTCCGACGTCAGCGCGACGCACGCCGCTTCCTCGGCCCCGTGGTCGCGGCACCAGCGGCGGATGCGCTCCTGCATCTCTGCCGACGGGGGCTCCTCGAGGAGAGCTTCGATCACCCAGCGGATCGAGCGCGCGGGTGGCTCAGCGAACGACGACAGCGCCAGAACCTGTCCTGAGGTTTCGGTATCGAGCATGAGCTCAGCCGCGGCGCGGTCGGGCATCGGGACCCGCAGCACCACAGACCAAAGTTGGGGAGCCATTGCCTAAGCCGGGCGGACGAAGGAATCGATCACCTTCTTGGCGCCGGCCTTTTCGAACTGGATGAGGAGCCGGTTGCCCTCGATCGATTCGATGCGGCCGTAACCGAACTTCTCGTGAAAGACCCGGTCGCCCGTGCCGAATTTCCCTTCGGGCACTTCGCTCCACACCGTTTCTGCCTTGGCCTCGAGCACGACCCCGTCGCGGTTGAACCCGCGGTTTCGCCGCATTCGCCGGCGCCCCGGGCTGTCCCACGGTCGCTCGGCCGTGGTCGTCTCGAAGGCCGAGGTCTCCTCCGAGAATGTGTTGACCCCGGTCGTGCCGGCGACAACCTCGACATGTTCGGGCGGCAATTCGTCGATGAACCGCGACGGCAGATTGTTCTGCCAGTCCGAGAACGTGCGCCGGCTCATGGCGAAGGACACGCGAGCCGATTTGCGGGCCCGGGTCAGGCCGACATGGGCCAGCCGGCGCTCCTCCTCGAGCGCACTGGTCCCGCCTTCGTCGAGCGAGCGCTGATTGGGAAACACCCCTTCCTCCCAGCCCGGCAGGAAGATGGTGTCGAACTCGAGGCCCTTGGCGGCGTGCAGCGTCATGACGTTGATCATGTCGCCGTCAGCGGTGTTCTCACGGTCCATCACCAAACTGACATGGTCGAGGAACGCCCCCAGGTTCTCGTATTCGTCGAGCGTCTGGACCAATTCACGCAGGTTGTCGAGCCGCCCCGGGGCTTCGATCGATTTGTCGCGTTGCCACATCTCGCTGTAGCCGGACTCGTCGAGTACGGTCTCCAGCAATTCGGGAAGCGGCGTGCGCTCGGCCATCGCCCGCCAGCGCGTGAACGCCTCGAGCAGGTCGCCAAGCGACTTGCGCGCCTGCGGCCGCAGGTCGTCGGTCGAGATCAGATCCTGGGCTGCCCGCAGCAAGGACACGCCTCCGGAGCGCGACTGGCGGTGCAACGATTGCAGGACCGAGTCGCCCAAGCCGCGCTTCGGCACGTTGACGATGCGCTCGAAGGCGATGCCGTCGTCCGGTTGCGCGATCACGCGCAGGTAAGCGATGGCGTCGCGAATCTCGCGCCGCTCGTAGAAGCGGGGGCCGCCGATCACGCGATAGGGCAGCCCGACGGTGAGGAATCGGTCCTCGAACTCGCGGGTCTGGAAGCCTGCCCGCACCAGCACCGCGATCTCGCTCAGCCGGTGACCGTTGCGCTGCAGGTCCTCGATCTCCTCGGCGATGGCGCGGGCCTCTTCGACGCCGTCCCAATAGCCGCGAATGCGCACCTTCTCGCCCGTCGTTTCCTCGGTCCACAGCGTCTTGCCGAGGCGGCCTGCGTTGTGGGCGATCAGGCGCGAGGCGCAGGCGAGGATGTGGGGCGTCGAGCGATAGTTGCGCTCGAGGCGAATGACCTTGGCGCCGGCGAAGTCGCTCTCGAACCGCAGGATGTTGCCGACCTCGGCGCCGCGCCAGCCGTAGATCGACTGGTCGTCATCACCGACGCAGCAGATGTTGCGCTGGCCCTGGGCCAATAGGCGCAGCCATAGGTATTGGGCGACGTTGGTGTCCTGGTATTCGTCGACCAGGATGTACTTGAACTTGAGGTGATATTCGCCGAGCACCTCGGGCTGATCGCGAAACAGCGTCAGACAGTGCAGCAGGAGATCACCGAAGTCGGCGGCATTCTGCGTGTGCAGGCGGTCCTGATAGTCCCGGTAGAGCGCGGCGGCGCGACCATGGGCGAACTCACCCGCGTCCTCCCGTGTCGCCTGTTTCCAATCGATGCCGCGATCCTTCCAGCGGTCGATGATGGCGGCGAGGACCCGGGCCGGCCAACGCTTCTCGTCGATGCTGGCCGCGTCCATCACCTGCTTCATGAGCCGAATCTGGTCGTCGGTGTCGATGATCGTGAAATTCGACTTCAGTCCGACCAGCTCGGCGTGCCGTCGCAGGATGCGCACGCCGATCGAATGGAAGGTGCCGAGCCACATCCCCTCGACCGCACCACCGACCAACTGGGCGACGCGATCGGACATTTCGCGAGCGGCCTTGTTGGTGAAGGTGACCGCCAGAATCTCCCAGGGACGGGCCAGATGAAGTTGCAAGATATGGGCGATCCGCGTCACCAACACCCGTGTCTTGCCGGTGCCGGCACCGGCCAGCACGAGGACCGGCCCGTCGGTGGTTTCGACCGCCTGACGCTGAGCCTCGTTGAGGGACTTCAGGTAAGGACCGGCCGGGCGGACACTGGCCATCGCGCGGGCCGAGATTCCTTCGGAGCGTGGGGCTGGCGGTGCCGGCGGCGAATCGGAGAAGTCGAACGGGTCGGACATTCCCGGGCTGCTTATCACAGGGCGCCCGCGGCAGCCACCGCGGGCCTGAGGCCGATGCGGCGGCCAGCGCGGGCCGGGCGGGGCAGCCC
>Ga0194132_10000474_pt1 | contig 83054 bp, 74 predicted proteins | sample TA2KigOf80mmetaG_FD_148612 | JGI IMG/M metagenome (GOLD analysis project Ga0194132, IMG submission 148612) | Freshwater microbial communities from Lake Tanganyika, Tanzania - TA2015054 Kigoma Offshore 80m | ecosystem: Environmental > Aquatic > Freshwater > Lake | place: Tanzania: Lake... | reverse complement strand
CAGCACAGGGGACTGAGCACGAACAATCGCTATCAGTATTTCACTTGGTACTTTTACCTTGTACCACGCTGATCACACATTTTCTGCAAATATGCCCGAAATGACAGTGGGCCTGGCCGTTAGATGCTCGCCTTCGCCAGATCCTTCGCGTTCATGGCCACCTTGTCGAAGGCCTTCTCGTACTGGGCTATAAGCGGATCGGCAGGCTTGGTCATGATAGGGAGGTGGACCGTGTTGTACGGCAGCTCCATGTCCTCGGTCACTGGCAGCGTGCCCTTGCCGTACTTGGGCCTGTCCTTCTCCGGCGTACCAAGGACCTCCCACAGGATGTCGCCGGTGCCGTGCTCATTTCCGGCGAACACGGGGTGCATGTGCAGCGCGCGGACCAGGTTGGTGTGCGGGATGCGCGTGTCCTTGCGGGCGGGTGAGGATACCTTGGCACCCTCGGCTTGAAGCGCCTTGATGAGCTTTTCACGCGTGATTCCGCCGAGCTTCTTCGGGTCGAAAACGATGTTCCCGCGGTCATAGGGAGACTCCACATAGTCAGGGACAGGCGGGGCAGAGAAGCCGTTTATCTCGGAGATGGCGCGGCCCAGCTTGCGCCCGTTCTCGCGCCGGACTTCGAACCTTTCGCTCCAGTACTTCATCTGGACGACGCCAATCGCGGCGGTGATCGTCGCGATCCTGTACTTCTCGCCGAAGCTGAACCCCGACACGCCCTGCCACTTGGGGTAGTCGAACTCGCGCAGGCGCTCGTAGTGCCCCAGGCTCGCGGCCCTCATATAGACCTCGTCGTCGTTCGTCATGAAAACGCCGCCCTCGCCGGCGGAGGTGAGCTTGCCGTCCTGCAGGCTGATTGCGCCCGCGTCGCCGATGGTGCCGCACATGCGGCCGCGATGCGTGGTGCCCTGCGATACGCAGTTGTCCTCGACAACCTTGAGATTGTGCTTCCTGGCGATGGCCATTATGGCGTCCATGTCCGCCGGCATGCCGTGCCAGTGCACGACCATGATCGCTTTCGTGCGCGGCGTTATCTTGCGCTCAACGTCCTTCGGGTCGAGCGTCAGGCCATTGGGCTCGATGTCGGCAAATACAGGCACGGCATCGCAGCCGATGATAGGCAGGCAGTTGAAAGGATGCACGGCGGATTGCACGATGACCTCGTCGCCCGGGAGGACGCCGACGCCGAAGAGGGCCGCCCTGAGAGCGGCTGTGCCGCTGGAGTGGGCGAGCGCGTGCTTGACGCCCCACCGCTTCATGATCGCCTGCTCAAGCTTTACTATCGGCCCTTCGGGGTCGGGGTGCGAACTGGAGAGCTTGTCCTCGCGAATCAGCTTCGAGACGACCTCAACCTCCTCTTCGCCATAGATGGGCCACTGGGAGAAGTCCTTGTGGTCGAGTGTGATCGCCAGCTTGCCGCCCAGAATTGCTAGCTGTTCTGCCATGTGTATACCTTCGATTGCTCAAGCGCGTACATGATACACCGAAATTGCCCCGCCGCCGCATCTGTTAATCGGGGACTGCCCGTCAGACCGGACGGCCCCGCCCCTGTCGGCGCGTTGCCTTAAATGGAATCCCCCGCGCTGGAAGGTCCTCGGACCATCCCCTGACCCCTTCCTGCTTTTGGCGGAAGGGGAAGAAGAAAGAATGTGGGACTGCGTCCCACGCCCTCCCAAAGGGCTTCGCCCTCTGGACTCCCGAAGACCCTGGGGCTCCGCCTCAGACCCCGGCAAGGGTCTTCGCCCTCTGGACTCCCGCAGACTTTGGGGCTCCGCCCCGGATCCCTGTTCGGAGCTGCGCCTTCTGACCCGAAATCGTTAGGACTCTGAACGCGGTCGGAGAAGTCCGACGTTTCTGCGTTTTCAGGCCCGAAGGGCCGAAATGGTTAAGCCCAGGGTGCAGCACCGAAGGCTTTGCTGAGGTGCGGAGCCCTGGGAACTGAATCGATAAGCTCTCAAGCCCTGAAAGGGCGTGATGCGCCTCAAGGTACGTAACCGCCGTCCTAAGCCTATGGAATTTGACGCGGGTTCATTGCAACTTCCGCGAACGTGAACGAATGCAGCTTGGCGTTGCCGTAAATGCCGAACTTAAGGGCTATCCTGCCCGCCTTGACTCCTGCGAGCGTCGCCTCTGACTCCCACTGGACCGGCATGCGTATGCCATCCCTGGCCAGGGGCCTGCATTCGTTTCTCGTATAGCCGGGGATGGGCTCCATCGTCGCCGTGTCGAGCACCTCAACGTCGACCCAGCTACGGTTTGGAATGGCCTCGCTCACATTCAGGATGAGCCGGGTGTTGGCCGGGCTCACCACTTCTATGGGCTGCGTGACCGCCCAGCCAGGCATCTCCCCGTCGAATGACCGCAGGCAGGTGATGCGGTCAAGAGTCAGCGTCGCAAGGCCGGTCTGGTTAAGGCGCCTGTCTCCGGGAAGGGTCTGTGCATAGAAGTGCGTCTGGTCGCCGGCAAAGCCGGGGTAGCTATCATCGCTGCGGCCGTAGTAGATGTATATCGTGTCGTCCTTCATGACGGGCTGGTCGGCCGGTACCATGAACCCGCTGTCCCATTCCCCATGCTTTCCGCGCGCGACGACCTTCTGGTCCGCCAGGATGCGGGTGTAGTTCTCGCCGTCTCGGGAGACGGCCAGGCGTAGGTCGGAACAGTACGTGCCGTACTTTCCGCCGAAGCGATTGTTCGAGTACCAACCGTGCTCGTAGAACATGACGTAGTAGCCTCGATACGGGAACGCCATGAGGAAGTGGTTTTCCATCTCAGCACCGTCCTCCGGGTTCATGGCGGGGTTGGTGCGGGCGGAGGTCCAGTTGAGTGCGTCCGGGCTGAACGCAAGCGACTTCGTCCTCACCCACTCCTTGCCGGGCAGCTCAGGCTTCTGGGTCTTGCCGACGGACATCCACCACGCCTGGTAGCGGCGGTTGGGGTCGGTGGCCTGGTCGTCGCGGACGAGCGCGCAGGGGCTGGCGTACTTCTGCTTCAGGCCGAGGCTCTGAGGAGAGAGCATCCTGTTCATATCCAGAAACGTGTTGAAGTCCCAGTGAATGCCGTCCGCCGAGTACCCCATCCGGGAGGGGCCTTCGGCCTCGCCCTCGATGGAGGTCTTCACGAGGGCCTTGTACCTCTTGGCTGGATCGGGCTCGCCGTAGTCCTTCATGATCGAGCCCAGGCCGCCGAAGAGGATGTTGTTGTTCTTGTTGCCGCCCCACTCGTGGAGGCCCATGTTGGGCTTCTCCCTGTGGACCCCGTCCTCGCTGAGCGCGTATCCGGCGCGGTGCGGGCCGCCGGCGGACTTGCCGCCGTACCAGAACTTGAATATCTTCTCATCCTTGTCGTAGATCGCCGACCGCATCGCCCACGGAGAGGCGCGCATGGAGTCCCACTCGTGGAGGTCGCCGAGGGGGATGACGGGGTTGAGCGGATGCTTCTTGGCCTCGCACATCGCCTGAACGACGCCTTTCGTCGCTGCGATCTCCTGCATATCCAGGAACAGTACGTGCGTCCCTGGCGTTGTGTTCAGCGACAATTTCGTCTTGACTACCATCACTCCCTCCGATTCCTATGCTATGACGCCGGCCGGAAAAACATTGACCGTGTCCCCATTCCTGGCCTGCCACTCGCCGACCCGCGCGGCCATGGCGCGGATTCGGGGCTTCTGGGCCGGGTCGTCGAACTTGTTGTCCAGCTCGTGTGGGTCGGTGTTCAGGTCGTAAAGCTCCGGCTGGTCGTCCGCCGACAGATTGAGCTTCCAGTTATCGCCCGTAACTATGCTGCGCCATGGGGCCGCCGAGACGCGGCTGACGACGTCCGGCGGGAACTCCGCAGACGACTGTCCTGAGCGGTCTTTGAAATTGTCGCTCCACTGCACCACCACGTCGTTGTCCGCCAGGGTCTTCTTGCCTTTCATAACGGGTACGAGGCTCTTGCCATGCAAGTTCGCGGGCGCATCCTCACCCATCAATTCAAGCAGCGTTGGCACAAGGTCGATGTTCGACACGCGCCCGGGCACCTTGCCATTGCCTATCCACGGCGCGCGAATAATGTACGGCACCTTCACCGCCTCCTCGTACAGCACCGTCTTCGTGAGGAGGCAATGGTCTCCCTGCATGTCGCCGTGGTCGCTCGTGTAGACGACGATCGTGTTGTCCGCCTGGCCCGTCTCGTCAAGCGCGCGCATAATGCGCCCGACCTGGCGGTCGACCAGCGTCACAAGGCCAAAATAGCGCGCCCGAATCTCCCTCCAGCCGGCCTCGGTCGTAAGATCCTGCCCGCTGTGACCCTTCTCCCTCCAGTGCGCCGCCATCATGCGGTTTCTGATTGAGGCGTCGGCGGGCGGCGGCCTGAGGAACGCAGGGCCGGTGTTAAGGTTATCGCGAGGGTACATGTCGTTGAGCGGCCCGTTGAAAGGCGCGTGAGGCTCGAGAAAGCTTGTGTAAAGGATGAACGGGCGGTCACCGGTTTCCTTGAGGAAACGCACCGCCTCGTTGCCCAGGAAAGCGGCCTTGGTGTACTGCTCCGGCATCGTGGAAGATGTCTTCCTTGAGAATATCTTCTTCTCGCTGCCGCTCTTCTTTTCCTTCGGGGTGAAGCCGTGCGCGACCAGGAACTTGTGGTAGTCGCTGACCTCATTGGCATCGTGCTCGTGAGTGTCGAACTCGCCGTAGCCGTCCTCCATCGAGCGCCAGTCGGTAAACCCGCGCTTGGGCGTTCGTTCGTCGCCAAGCTGCCATTTGCCGTGGTAGCCCTTCGTGTACCCGGCCCACGCAAGCTCGCCCATGGTCTTGATGCCGGCATCCAGGACGGTCTCGTTGGAGGTGCATCCATTGGTGTGCGGATAGAGTCCAGTCATGATGGATGATCGTGATGGCGTGCAGACCGGCTGCGTGACGTAGCCGTGCTCGAAGACTAAACTGCCGGAAGCTAGGGCATCGAGGTTGGGCGTCCGGATGACTTTGTTGCCGTAGCAGGCCATCGTGTCAGGGCGCTGCTGGTCGGTCATAATGAACAGGAGGTTCGGTCTGCGCTTCGCCATCGTCGATCAGAGCCCTTCGGGGTGGACCTTGGCGTCGTCCCCTGTGCGCTCCTGCCACCTGTGCAGGCGCTGGGCCATGTCCTTGACCCTGCCGTCGTATTTCGGGTCGTTGAACTTGTTGTCCATTTCGTGCGGGTCAGTGTTCAGGTCGTAGAGCTCGCACTGGTCGCCGTCCGCGAGGTTGAGCTTCCAGTTATCTGCGGTGACGTACGACCGCCATGGGAGGGCGGACAGCGCCTTCGCTCGCTCCAGAGAGACCTTGTCCGCCGGTAGCCCCTTGAGCTTTTCGCTTCCGCGGTTCCATTGCACGACGACGTCGTTTTCCGCCAGAGTCTTTCTGCCCTGCATCACGGGCACAAGCGAATTGCCCTGGATGTTGTCAGGTATCTCCTCGGCCATCAAGTCCAGCAGCGTGGGAACGAAATCGACGTTCGAGACCCTGCCCGGGACCATGCGGCCATTCCCGAGCCACGGCACGCGGATGATGTACGGCACCTTGACAGACGCCTCATAGAGCACTGTCTTCACGAGAATGGAGTGATCGCCCAGCATGTCCCCGTGGTCGCTGGTGTGGACAATGATTGTGTTATCTGCCTGCCCGGACTCCTCGAGAGCGCGCACGATTCTCCCGATTTGTAGGTCAACGAGCGTAACGAGGCCCCAATACCGGGCGCGCAGGTCAAGCCAGTCTGCTTCCGACCTGAGAGGCTTCCCGCGATACCCATTCTCCTGGTAATACCACGCCAGCATTCTGTTCCGCATCGAAGCATTTGCTGGGGGCGGCTTCAGGAATGTGGGTCCGGTCTGAAGGTTGTTCCGAGGATACATGTCGTTTAGTGGGCCGTTGTATGGCGGACGCGGCTCAAGGAAGCTGGTGTAGAGGATAAACGGCTGGTTGCCGCTCTCCCTGATGAATCGCACGGCCTCATTTCCGAGAAAAGCGGCCTTCGTGAACTCTTCCGGCACCGATGACGCGATTTCTCGTCCCGGTCCCATACCCTCATCGTCGGACTCCAGGCGGCCCTCGATTCGGCCGTTGTCCATAAGGAACTGGGCGTAGTGGCTGATCTCGTTGGGGTCGTGCTCAAAGGTCTTGTGCTTGTGGTAGCCGTCCTCAATCGCGCGGTAGTCCGTGAAGCCGCGCTTGGGTGTCCGCTCGTCCCCGAGCTGCCGCTTGCCGTGGTACCCCTTGCGATAGCTATCGGACGTAAGCTCTCCCATCGTTTTGACCCGGGGAGAGAGGACGGTGTTGTTCGACGTACAGCCGTTGGTGTGCGGGTACAGGCCGGTCATGATGGTGGAGCGCGACGGGACGCAGACCGGTTGGCTCACGTAACCGTGCTGGAAGACGAAGCTGTCCCGGGCCAGCGCGTTGACGTTCGGCGTCTGGATGATGTCGTTGCCATAGCAGGCCATCGTATCCGGCCGCTGCTGGTCGGTGATGATGAAGAGAAGATTTGGCCTGCGCTTGGGCACTCTCGTCTCCTGGTCTCCCTCGTGATCAAAACCATGTAGTGGAACAGCATGCTGTGCCACTACATGGTCTTGGCTCTAGCTCTTTATCTCCACGCGCCTGCTGCCGGTGTGGGCGGACAGGTACGCCGAGTAGACGGCGGCCACCACGTCGCGGCCGAGCATGCTTCCGGACTCCGGCTCGCGGCCGGTCGCAACCGATTCAACGAAGTCCTGCATCTCGTGCGGGAATCCATTCATCCAGTCCTCGTCCGGGTTGGTGAACTGCCATCCTGCGGTCGTTTCCACCTTCTCGCGGATGTACTCGCGGGAGAACGCCTCGGCGTCCGGCGAGTAGGCTACGACGGCGTTGTTGGGGTTAATGTTGACATTGATTGTCGTGCGGCCGGCGTATATAGCCAGGACGTTCTGCACACCGCCGACAACGGTGTCCGCAGCGGTGATCTGCGCCACCGTGCCGTCGTCGAAACCCAGCACCATCGTGCCCCAGTCCTCGCAGTCAGTCCAGCCTGTGCGGATGACGTGCGCGGTCTCAGCGGCGAAGGCGTCGCTATGCGTCAGATTGGCGACCGTGCCGACGACCCACGACGGCCTGACCGGCTTGCCGGTGCGGCGCATGCCCTCTTTGTGTTTAAGATAGATCGCGCCGCCGAGCGGGTGCACGCCCTTCATATAAAGACTGCCGCCGCCGGAGGTCTTCCACTGCATGCCGTATGCGGAGTGGGTGCCGTGGTGCGACTCTTCGCCGACCATGCGGAGGATGGGCGTCTCGGCGGAAGCTAGCAGCCGGTTGGCCTTCTGTATACCGGGCGCGTAGACCCAGTTCTCGCCATAAAGGATGCGCTTGCCGGACTTCCTCTCGGCGGCAACCAGCTTGTCCGCGCTGGAGAGCGCCTCGTCCAGGCAGCGCTGCCAGCCCTTCTCGTCCTTGCCGGGGGTGAATGAGCCGCTGAAGGGCTTTTCGATTACGACGTGCTTGCCGGCGCCCAGGGCCTTAAGGCCCATCTCCTCGTGGAGATGGTTAGGTATGCAGGCGTCCACCAGGTCTACGGCCGGGTCCTTCAGCAGCTCCTCAAGACTGCCGTAAGTCTTCTTAAAGCCGTGCTTCTTGGCAAACTCTGCCGATGCCTCGGCACGGCGGCTGTACACCCCTACGAGTCGCACATCCACGCCGTGCACGCGCTTGTAGTTCTCAACGTGAAACCGAGCGGCAAAACCGCTGCCGATGATCGCCGCGCCAACGGTGGCAACCGAGTTCCTTGCGGCCATCGACTCCTCCACGGTCCGGTCATGAAATTTACAACGGAAGGATACCACTTGTTTCGGAGCTTTAGAAGTGAGGTTACATTCTGTTAAGATAACCCAGAAAGGCTATCCTGAATGGGCGGTGATTCTGCGATGCTTGACCGAATTACGGTTGACCCCAAGGTCTCTAATGGGCGGCCGACGATTCGCGGAATGCGGATCACGGTCGATTTCGTGCTCAAGCTCATCGGCAACGGATATTCCGCTGAGGACATTGTCCGGGAGTACCCCGAACTAGAGAAAGAGGATGTCCTCCAGGCGGCGCGGTATGGCGCGTGGCTGGCCAGGGAAATGAGCCGCGGAGTCGCATGAGGCTCCTTGCGGACATGCATATCTCGCCCAGAACGGTGGAATTCGTCCGTTCTCTCGGCCATGACATAGTGCGGGTGGATTCAATTATGCCCAACAATTCCTCTCCCTCAGACTCACCTCGTCCGTCGTCGAAGAAGTAAACATCCTGCTCGGCGGCGTCTTGCCGTCAATCGAGGACGCAATAGACGCAGGAGCGATCATTTCGATCGAAGACAACCGTATCCGTACCCGGATGTTGCCGGTTTCCTGACATCCACTCCCTATTCTACCCAGACCCTTTTCGAATATAGCGTAGGGCGGCTTGCCTGGCCGATCGAATTTCACCGAGGTACCGAATGCCCGCAAAGACACGCGTCTCCATGCCACAGATGGCCACTCTAAAGGCCACGAAGATCGCTCCCCCGCCCGGCTGGGCGCTACTGGAGCGCGAGCTTATCCGCACGATGGAAGAGGCCGCGCCGATGATGGTGGACAAGTACACCGAGCGGCCCGGTAACTGGCTCTATGCCGACGACGTGGATGACCACTACGAGATGTGCTACAACTGGGGGCTCTTCTACGCGCTTGGCGGCAGCTCGCGCATTCTGGACCTCGCCCTGCAGGAATGGAACGCCACGACGCGGTTCTGCGACGACAGCCACCTCAACCGCAAGAAGCACTACAACTACTACCACGGCAAGTCCTACGGCGAGATGCGGCCGCAGATACACAACGAGTACTACAACTACGCCAAACCGCTGGGCTGCGAATGGCACCACATGGGCGAAGGCAATATGGCCTTCTATGACTTCGGCGTAGCGGACCCAACTATCTCAGAGAACGTTCGGAGGGCGAAGCGCTTCGCCGCGATGTTCACGGGGGATGACCCTCAGGCGCCTAACTACGACAAAAAGCACGGGGTGCTCCGCTCAATCTTCTGCAGCAGCCAGGGGCCGTATCTAAAGGCATCCGAGCAATGGGTGGAGGAATGGCTAATCGAGCGCGCCGTCGGTGGAGGCCAATACAAGCAGGGCATATACAAATACGCCAGCCTCGATCCCATCATGCCGAACCTGGAGCTTGAATGGTTTGAAACTCCCGAGCGTCGGGCAGAAGTGATGAAGCTGATAGACCACATACTCCTGAACGGAGACAGCTCCAACAACCTTGCCGCGACTGCGCTGGTCACTAACGCGTACCTGTACACAGGCGACGACAAGTACAAGCAGTGGGTACTGGACTACACGCAGATGTGGATCGACCGCACACGCCAGAACAACGGCATCCTCCCCGACAACCTCGGCCTCACCGGCAAAATCGGCGAGCACCGGAACGGCCAGTTCTGGGGCGGCATCTATGGCTGGAGCCACTACCAGGGCGCCAGCAACATGCTCCACTCCGCCACTATCGCCGCTGAGTGCGCCTTGCTCCTGTCAGGCTACTACGGCTACACGGAGATACTGCGCTCCCTCGTGAAGACGCTCTTCAACAACGGCCACAAGGACAAGGATGGCCAGCACGTCATTTATACCGTCTACGGCTCGAAGGGCTGGCAGAACTACTACTTCTCAAACGAGCTGTACCCCATGCGATTCCAGGAGGTCGCGCACCTGTATCACGCGACAATGTCCAAAGAAGACTACGACTTCTGCAAGGCCGTCCGCGCAGGCGACGTCCGAATAGATTGGAACAGCCAGCCGCCAGAGCACGAGAAGGGCGGCGGTCAGTGCGAGAGAGCGCGGTTCCAGTACTACGATGGACTGAACCCCACGTGGCCGGAGAAGATGCTTGCTTCCGATCTGGAGATGGCTTTGAAGGCGACGAACTACATCCGCAACGACAATTCCGATGTGGATACGCAGATCGCGAAGAACGACAGTTCTCAGAACCCGGTCTTCACCAAGGGCCTCACCATGGTCACGACCGGAACCCCACAGGCCATATATAACGGCGGACTGCTGCGGGCCACGGTGCGCTACCACGACCAGGACCGCCAGCGCCCGGGACTGCCGGAGGACGTGGCCGCGCTGGTTGACAAGCTGGGCCCGGACGTTGTGGGCCTTCAGCTTGTCAACACGAGCCCGACCGCGTCGCGCAGCGTTATCGTGCAGGCCGGAGCTTTCTGTGAGCACCGTTTTACAAACCTTCGGCATGGCGAGGGCGTTTCAGATAGTGTAAGCGTCGTGCCGGTGGACTCGAAGTACTTCTCCGTCCAGCTTCCGCCCTCCACAGCAATACGGGTGGAGGCCGGCCTGAAGCGACACAGCGCAAAGCCATCGTACGCGTTCCCGTGGCATGGTGATGCGATTCCGTCGCCATTCCAGTAGCTGTCTTATTTGACGCGTGCGCTACGGAATAATACACTCGAAGAGAACCGACGGCGGGCCGTAAACGTAGTGTTCATTAGATGGCGGCGGGATGCCGCCAGCTAACATCCAGGTGATTCTCGTATGCAAAGAACTTTAGCCATATTGATTGTCGTCTTGTTGGCCGCCTTATCGCTTTCGGCGACGGCCTGCGAGAAGAACGGTGCAACGCCGGCCGGCGCGGTTGACCTCGAGGCCGCCCAGAAGGCGTACGAGCAAGGGCTCCTCCTGCGCCAGCAGGGACGCCTCGAGCAGGCGCTCGACAAATTGTCAGGCGCGATCAAATTCAACCCCGAATTTGCCGACGCTTATAAGGAGCGCGGCAACGTCTTTATGGATGTCGGCGCGGGCGCGATGGCGATGCCGGACTACGAAAAAGCGATCAGCCTCGACCCCAACAACGCAGAGTACTATTCCCAGCGCGCAAAGGCCTTTATGATGGCCGGGGTGCCAGCTATGGCCCTCCTGGACTTTGATCAGGCTATCCGACTGGCGCCGACCAACCCGGCCGGTTACCTGAATCGCGGTACTGCCTATGACAGCATTGGCGACTACGCCGCGGCGGTCGAGGACTTCGGCGAGGCCCTCCGCCTCAACCCGAAGTCGGCGGAGACCTACTACAACCGGGGCAGCATGTACCTGAAGCTCGACCAGTTCCCACAGGCGCTTGGCCACTTCAACGAAGCGATCAAGCTTGCGCCGGATATGGCTAACGCGTACGTTAGCCGCGCCATGGCATACGCGGCCACAGGCCGCAACACCCAGGCGGACAGGGACGCCCAGACAGCAATCCAGCTTGGCCTTCAGCCGGATTTTGTTAACGCCCGCATAGAAGCCGTGAAGGCAAGGGTCAAGGAGATTTCCGAGCAACTCGCCGGCAGCGGCGGTTAGTAATCGGCGTTATGTGGTGATATATTAAGGGCCTCTGGTGTTCCCAGAGGCCCTTCACTTTGCCCGGCCGCTTTCGAGAGTCCCCATGCAGCCATCTCTCTATACGCCAAGTCTAGTCTACGGATACGTGCACGGCGCAGGGCTCATAGCTGATGTCGCAGCACCCGACCGGCCCGGCCCTCATCCCGTAGAGTCATCTCCGTTCACGGCGGAAAATGGGTCTCCGGCAGCCGCCTGGACGGCAGCGCCATTGACGTGGAGCAATGGGCTTCCCTCGGCTTCTTCGCCATGCGCATCGATTACCGCCTCGCGACCGGCTCCCCTGCCCCGGCATGCTATCAGGACCTCATGTGCGCCTTGCGATGGGCGCACGCCCACGCAGCAGTCTACGCGCTCGATACCTCCCGCATATTCCTTATCGGGCACGAGGCCGGCGGCCACCTCGTTTCCCTGGTGGCAACACTCGGTAACGGCGATTTCGAGAAGACCGGGGGATGGGAGTCGCTTCCCGACTCGTTCGCCGGCGCGGCCAGTATCTCCGGGGCCTACGAGCTCAGGTCCCTGCCGTGGGCCGCGGGCTGGATGCCGGCGGGTCGGCGCTGGGAGATTTCGCTCGACTACGCCTCCCCTGTGCGGCACGTCTCAGCGGCTACCAGGCCGCTGTTCATGATACACTCTGACGACGATCCCGTAGTCCCCATCCAGCAGGCGATGGAGATGGAAGACGCCTTGAACCGCGTCAAGGCGCCGTTCGCTTACGCCCTGCACCAGGGACGCAACCACATGACCCTTTCCGACGATGTGATCGACCTCGCTCGCCAGTTCGTCACGCAAATGGGCGAGCGGGTCGGCTCCCCTACCAGACCTGCCAAGAAGCCAGGACCGAAGAAGAAGGCCAGAGCAACAGCCTGAGAGGTGCTTACGATCAAGAACAAATCGGCGAAGTACAGGGTCGCCATCATCGGCGGCGGCCGCATGGGCACGCACCACGCGCGGGCGTACGACCTGCATCCGCTGTGCGAGGTAGTGGCCGTGGCCGACACCGACCAGGAGAACCTTGACATCTTCACTCGGCGATTCGAATGCGCCGGCTACAGCACGTATGACGAAATGTTCCGGAAGGAAAAGCTGGATATCGTCGGCCCCGTGTTGCCTGTGAAGGCCAACGCCGACGCAGTGGTCGCTTCGGCCAGGGCCGGCGTCAAGGCAGTCTTCTGCGATAAGCCGATGACCGCCCGCCTCTCCGACGCGGACCGCATGGTGGCCGAGTGTGAGAAGAACGGCGTTATCTTCGGTGCGGGCGTTATTCCCAGAAACTACCCCGAATACCAGAAGGCCAAGGACCTTGTGAACGCCGGCGAGATCGGCAATGTCCAGAGCATCAACATCTACGACCCCAACGGCCAGGGTGGGTGCCACAACCTCAACCTCGCGCTCATGTTCAACAACGACATCGATCCCGAGTGGTGCACCGGCTGGGTGGGCGGCGACCCGATGAGCGACGGAGACGGAGACGGCGACCTGAAGGGCATCGGCGGCTTCGTCAAATTCAAGAACGGCGTGGAGCTCTTCAGCCATCGCCGCGAGAGCGTAAAGTCCAAGGCCGGCGAGCAGGGCCAGGGCATCGAGGTAATCGGCACGAAGGGCGTGATCTGGAGCGATTCCAAGGGTCTGCACATTGCCAAAGCTCAGGCCGACTACAAACCGGGCACTCTGGCGGACCTGAAGTACCAGCCCGGTGTCTTTGAGGACCATAGAAACCTGAAGGGCCGGTCGTACGACGAAGAGGGCTGGGCGAACTGCACCCCCGGTATGCTGGCGAGCGTGGCCGCGCTCGTTGAGGCTGTCGATACCGGCAAGCCAGTCCGGATGAGCACTGGCCAGAGCCTGCGCAAGGCCCTGGAGATCTGCATCGGCATGCGCGAGTCGCATCGGAGGGGCCACGCGCCGGTAAAATTCCCGCTGGAGGACCGCAGCCTGGTCATGTTCCCTGTGACGGCCCGTTGGGAGTTCAAGAAGTATGTTTACGGGCGCGAAGAGTACATGAAGGACATCATGTCCCGGAAGATAGACGCCCCGGCAAAATAGCACACGGACAGGAGTCAAATGGCGACGAAATCGAGCCCCAAATACCGAGTGGCCCTGATTGGCGCCGGCCACATGGGCATCCAGCACGCCCGCGCCTACGCCATGCACCCCAGGTGCGAGGTTGTTGCAATTGCGGACACGGACCCCGAGAACCTCGCTGTGGCGACAAGATGGTTCAAGTGCGCCGGGTACTCGTCGTACGACGAGCTATTCAAGAAGGATAAAATAGACATCGCCCTCCCCATTCTGCCCGTGCGGGCGAATGCGGGCGCAGTCGTCGCAGCCGCGAAGGCGGGCGTGAAGGCCGTCTTCTGCGAGAAGCCTTTCGCAGGCACTCTAGAGGACGCCGACCGCATGGTCGCCGAGTGCAAGTCCCGCGGTATCCCATTGGCCGGTGGCATAGTCCCGCGCAACTACCCCGAATACTGGAAGGCCAAGCAGTTGATCGAGGCTGGAGAGATAGGAGAGGTCCAGAGCATTACCATCCCCGAGCCGAACGGACAGGGCGGCTGCCACGGCCTGGCAATGGCCCGCCATTTCGCCCTCGATTCGGATGTCGAATGGGTGACGGGCTGGGCGTCCGGCGACCCGATGAGCGACCACGAGGATACATGGAACGGCAAGCCCGGCTTTGGCGGCCTGGGCGGCTATATCCGGTTCAAGAACGGCCTTGAAGCATTCTCACTAGGGAAGCACAGCCCGCGCCACGCCGGCGTGACCGGCGCCATCGAGGTAATCGGCAGCAAGGGCGTCTTCTACAACGATATCAAGGGGCTCCACCTCCAGAAGCTGGAAGGCGGCGTGCTGAAGGAAGTGCCGGACCTGTTTACCGACTTCCGGCAGAAGGACAACAATAACTTTGACCAGGACGGTTGGCGCGTGCCTTCCCCGGGCACGCAGCACAGCGTGAATACACTGATCGACCATCTCGACACGGGCTCGCCGCTAAACCTGAGCACCGGTGAAAGCCTGCGCAATGCGTACGAGCTTGCGATAGCGCTACGCGAGTCCGCGCGCCGCGGCAATGCACCCGTGAGGCTGTCTCTGCAGGACCGCAGCCTCAAGATGTACCCGGAGTTCGGCCGCTGGAACTACAAGAAGGAAGTCTATGGCCATGACAAGTACATGGAAGGCATCGCGGCGATGAAGAAGGGTGGTTAGGCCCTTCGCTACGACGCACTAGCCTTGGATGGACCGTGTCTCTTACCGGCAACACCTTCGCGGCCGCGCGCCCCTGGTGTCATTTCTATTGGCAACGGTATTAGCCAATCGCGACCTGCCCTGTAGGCGCCCTTGATCCTCCTCGCGGCACAAAGCTGGCGGACACGGCCTTCCGTTACATTCAGTATCTCGGCTGCGTGGGCGACCGTCGTGTTCTCAAGGCGGGGGCTGGTGTTCGCGCCAACCTGGAACGACACCGTCTCGTACTGGCCGATGTCTCCAACGCCTTCAATCATGAATCCCAACGATTCACCTGAGTCGGTGACGTACTCCATAACGCGCTCGTCCGCAGTACTGGCGTAAGCGCCATCTTTGTCACTCCATCGCACTTCCAGGGTGTCCAGCTCAGGGTGATACCAGACACGAACGTCCTTCTTTTCCATCCACCACCTCGTTATTATCTTGCCCGATACGTAGAGAAGACGGTAACGATGTAAGCTACCTCCGGCAGTCGCTTCACAACCACTCGGAGAAGTTTTCCGCTGGAATCGACCCTGCCGTAGTATCGGACCACATTCGGCCTCGGATCTGGCAAAACCAGGTCTGGCTTGCCCAGGACGTCCCCAACAAGATCTATATACGTAACGTCCTGAGGATGACTGTTCCTTAGATGTGCCTCGGCCTCGTCGGTCATCAGTATTTTCAAACCCGCAAAGTCGACATACTGTCGCATGGTCAACCGACGCTCCACCAGCACTTATTATAACGCACACAATAGAATAAGGCGACCCCTACCAGTCCCACGTGCCCCAGGTGCCGGGCAACGGCAGGAAGCCGCCGTCCACTACGATCGTTTGACCGTTCACGTACTCCCCCAGGCGAGAGGTAAGGAAGACCGCCGCGCCCGCGATGTCCTCAGGCACGCCGCCGCGCCGCGACGGGAGGCGCTGCACGGAGTAGTCGGCATAACCCGGCCCGCCGCGCATGTGCTCAAGCTCCGGCGGAAGGACGCGGGAGTCGATATACCCCGGCGCAATGCAGTTGACCGAGATGTTGTACCCTGACATGTCCACGGCCATGGACTGCACCATGTGGGTCAGGGCGGACTTGCAAACGCCGTAGACAAGGCTGTGGGGCCACGCGCGCAGCCCCATGACGCTGCCGATGCAGATAATTCTCCCGCCCTTGCCGCTCTTGACCATCTCCCTCGCCGCGCGCTGCGACGCAATGAAGTAGCCCTTTAACTGCACGTCCAGCTCCGTGTCCCAGTCCTCTTCCGTGATGGCAAGGAAGTGCTGCTTCTTACTCTTCGCCGCATTGTTGATCATGATGTCGATCCGGCCATGTTTCTCCAGGAATTCGTCGATCATCCGGTTGATCTCCGCGCCTTTGCCCACGTTCGCCAGGTGCCAGCTGGCCATCCTGCCCATTCCCTCAATAGTCCTTATGGTCTCGGCGGCATTGTCATCGAATTCAACGTCGTTGATGCCGATATCCGCGCCTTCCGCCGCAAGCGCGTAGGCCATTGCCCGGCCGATGCCGCGGCGGGAGCCAGTAATGAGTGCTTTCTTACCTTCGAGTAGCATTGCTGACAACTCCTGTAAAATTGGTCGGCCTACAGCATACATCGGAAGCTCGGGCTGTTACCATCGGTGCAAAAGTGGTATAACATCGCCATTCAGCCAAGGGAGCTCAACATGGCCCGCACGCCGCCGCCGGACTACGGGATTATCTACAACTGGGACGGGACGCCTCACGGTTACTCCGAGTACCCTCAAACGGCGCAGCAGCTTGTAGATCTAATCTATGCACCCATAAAGGACACGCAGGTGGGCGCCATGACCTGGTGCGTTGGCGCGGAGGAGGCGCGGTGGCCATCGAAGCAACTGCCCCTGTATGGGAGCGGCGAAGGACGGCGTTACGATGACGTGGAGCACACTCGCCGGGTAGAGGGTCTCTGGGGAATGTACGATCGCGGCGAAAACCCGTACGGCGCAATCGTGAGGGGCGGCCGCGAGCTTGGCATGCACGTCTACGCAGCCGTGCGCATGAACGACAACCACTTCTGGTCGGATAAGACCCGCACGGCGCCACCGCTTACGCCGGAGACCATCACCAGCGTCTCGCGCCACGCCCTGACCAGCGTCCGAAAGGGCCATCCCGAATGGCTGCTGGGGGCCGACCAGGCGCCGCGGTGGGCATCGACTTCCTGGAACCTCGCCATCCCGGAAGTCCGGCAAATGCGCCTCACCTACATAGAGGAGACCTGCCGACTCGCCGATTGGGATGGCATCGAGATCGACTGGCAGCGCCACGCGTTTCACCTGCCAGAGCACGACGCGTACCGCCTTATGTATACGCTCACGGACCTTCAGCGCGGAGTACGGTCGCTAACGGACAGGATCGCACAGGAACGCGGCAGGCCCTTCTATGTGCTTGTCCGCGTGGGAGCGACCCTGGAGACCTGCCACAAGATTGGCTACGACCTGGAAACGTGAATACGAGACGGGCTATGCGACATTATTGCCACGAACGCCAACTCCGGAACGGACCCCGGGGTGGACGTCGAAGGCTATCGACGCCTGATCGGCGACGCCCCAATCAAGCTCTACCCCGGTTTTGACAGCCACGGGGAGGGTGGGACAGGCCGGCTCGTCCCGGCGAAGAAGTGGAGAGAGGCATGGTTCAGGGGACTCGCCTACGGGTACTATCGTCGCGGTGCTGACGGCATCCACATCTTCAACTGGCACGGGACCGTTTCGTCCCACAGGCCGCTGCTCACGACGATTGGCTCACCGAAAACGCTGGAGGGCGTGGACAAGGTCTACTCCTCGCTCAAGCGCCTAGAGCGCCCGAAGTCGGAGCCGCGCTACGGGGCGGAGAGGGACGACCGCCTGGCCGGAGAGGTGCCGGTGAAGCTATACCGCACACTGACGGGCACTGGCCCCACGTTCCATCTTGCCGTGCACGACGACCGACCGCCAGGCTCGGTTGCCTTTGAGCTCCACGTTGAGCTGGACCACTTCAGCCCGGCCGACCGCGTCCGCGTGGTGCTGGATGGGCGCGATCTACCGGAGCCACAAATCACAAACACGGCCGCTGTAGACGCCGGCAACCCTTCGGACGTGACCGAGAGCAGCTGGCTTGTCTGGAAGCTGGAGCCTGCAATGGCCGCGAAGGGCGTGCACGCGCTCGAGATTGTACTGATCGAAAGAGATGAGCGTATCAAATCCCAAATTGCCGTCCTGAATGTGGAGATTTGGGCCAAACATGCTTAGATGGTAATAATGAAAATCTCGGTCTCAATTTGAATAACTTGCCGGAGACGCTCGTCCATCCCAACCCTCCCACACAACTAAGAGGCCTGTCGCAACGCTTTGAAGACCTTTCCGAGCGACATCTTCTGACCGTACATCAAAAGGCCCGCCCTGAAGACCCGCGCGGATAACCACAGCAGCACCATTCCGCCGGCGATGGTCACGGCCAGGCTGACCAGCACCTCCCACACAGGTATGTCAGCGGCGCCCATTCGAAGCATCATAGTCATGGGGGCCGTCACAGGGAAGAAGGAGAGCGCCCGGGCGAGCGGGCCAAAAGGGTCACCAGAGATCGCAGGGAAGAACCATAGTGGAGAAACGGCAGGAATAGTGATGAGCACAGACATCTGGGAGCTCTCCTTGTAGGAGGTTGTCGCCGCCCCAATCCCTGCCATCACTACCGCCATCACAAAGTAGCCGGCGATAAAGAACGCCACGAGCCAAATGAGAATTGCGGGGTCGATCTGAACCTGCGTAAGGTCCGGCAGATTGCTCAGGACACGCGGACCAAGGAAGGCCATCGATGCCCCCCACGCTACAACCTGCACCAGGCCAAGGATGCCATTGCCCGCCACCTTGCCTGCCATCATCCACAGTGGGGAAACGGACGTCACCAGAATCTCCATCATCCGGTTCTGTTTCTCGTCCGACACACTCTCCATCGAGAAGTTCCCGCCGGTGAACATCGCGAACATGAGCAGTATCGTGAAGATGTAAGAGACAGAGATAAAACCTGTCTCTCTTCCAGACTCGTTGACGTTCCCGTCGTCGCCGATCTGTCGGGCGTCGTAGAGCGCGGGCTGGAGGAAGCGCGTCTCCAGCGGCGGCGGCAGCGCGCCTTCAATGAGGCTGCTCCGAAGTAGCCGCTCTATGCGCGGGCCGAGTGACTCGCTGGCAAAGCCGGCGGAGATTCCGGCGCTCATGTGGACCCACTCTATTCCTCCTGAAAGAAGATAGTCGTCCGCCACGACGAAGAGGTAAGTTATCTCCTTTTGCACCATGGCGGCTACTCCGGAGTCTCTGGACTCGAAAAGACGTACCTTCTCGGCGGCGGCCTGGGCCGGGCGCACGACGCCCGCCAGGTCAACCAGCCCTACGTCCGCGGCGACCTGCCCCCCCTGCGGACTGCCATCGTCCTGGAGCAACTCTTTCACTATTGGGGTCAGCATGACTGCCAGGAGGAGCGCGACCGGAACGAACAGAGTCGAAATGCGATACCACACCCTCCGGGAGTTTCGGCGGACCTCTTCAATACAGATTGTTGTGAACTCATGCAACCTGTTTGCCATGGCTGCCCTACCCTGCCTCTTTGAGTGCTCTGGTGAAACGCCTCAGGGTCATTCGCTGCCCGTACATCAGGATGCCGGCACGGAAAATCCGCGCCGCCAGCCAGAGCAGACCGATGCTTGAGACGACCATTATCGCTAGACTTGCGCCCAATTCGAGCACGGAAGGCGGCTCAGCGGCCAGCCTCAGCATTGCAGTCATGGGCGCAGTCATAGGGAAGAAGGACAGCGCTCTGGCCAGCACCCCGTTCGGCTCGCTTACGATGGGCGCCAGGAACCACATGGGGGCAACCATCGGAAGAATGACAATCGTGGACATCTGGTTGGCTTCCTTGACGCCGGTCGTCGCCGCGCCCATGGCCGCGAGGAGTATGCCGCTGATGAAGTACCCGGCGACATAAAATGCCAGCACCCATGCGGCGGTCCCGGCGTCTATCGGCACGGTCGGCGAACCGGGGATGAGCTCGAATACCCGGGGTAGAATGGCGAGGATGGAGCCTACCCAGACGGCCATCATGAAGAGGCCGGAGAGTCCGATTGCCAGGACTTTGCCTGCCATGATGGTGAACGGCCGTGCCGATGTCAGGAGGACCTCGACCATGCGGTTCTCTTTCTCCTCAGCAACGCTCTGGAGCAGGCTGCTCCCGCCCGCGATGATCGAGAATATCAGCAGCATCCCGCCGATGAAGGACGTAAAGAACTTCGCCAGGTCGTCCGCACCATCCGCCGGAATGGGACTGCCGTTCTCGTCTACTCGTACCATACTGAACGCCGCGGGAGAGAGAGCCCTTCCCAGCACCTCCCGGGACAGGGACTGTGCCGCCAGCGACGACCGCAGTACCGCTTCCACTGTCGCGCCTGTTGCAGCGTCCGGGCCTGGGTCGAAACCGGCAAGCAAGCTGCCGCCTTTCCTGACCCACTCTACGCGGCCGGACGAGACGTAGTCTTCCGGAACAACGAACAAGTCGCGAATCTCCCCTTTGACGAGACGATCGATCCCTTCCGCCCGCGATGAAAGGTACACATATCCCGCAGGGCCTTCGCCCGCGAGCGGCACTTCCGGGGCAAGGCTAACGATGGCCGCCGGCCTTGGCTGTTCCGCAGCGCCTTCGCGTTCGGTGAACGCCTTCACTGCCGGAACGATTGCCAGTAGCGCCAGTAGCAGAACCGGGACGGACAGGAGGATCAGGACGTACGAGGTCCTCCGGACGGTCCTCCTGATTTCCTCTATGAAGATCACTGTCATCTCACCTCGAGGCGCGGGCACGGCTCACCTCCTCGATGAAGATCTCATTCAGTGTGGGCAGCGCAACCTCGTAACGGTCCACGGGCAGGCCTGCGTCCAGGTAGGCCCTTAACACGTGCTCAGGTTTCAGTGATTCGCCCAGGACGTACTCCATAAAGCCGTTCCGACGCTCGGCTCGAGAAACCCCGGGTATGGACTCGAGGACGCTGGGCGCGGAGACGCGGACATTCCTCTTCCCACGAGCCCTCTTTATCTCCATCAGGTCCCCGTAGAGAAGCCGTTTGCCGTCGGAAATGAGGAACACACGTTGGCAAAGCTCTTCAACGTCCGCCATCTGGTGGGTGCTGAAAATGACGGCCGCCCCACGGGCCTTCTGTTCGCCGATTATCTCTTTCATAAGCTTCACATTCAGTGGGTCCAGGCCTGAGAACGGCTCGTCGAGGACTATGAGATCCGGCTCGTGAATGAGAGCGCCGGCGAACTGTACAAGCTGGTTCATGCCTCGTGAAAGGGCGTTCACCTTTTTGTCGCGGTGCTCATACAGTCCCACTCGTTGGAGCATCTCCGCAGCACGGGCGGCCGCCTTTGACGGCTCCATTCGCTTGAGTCTACCCAGGAACGAGAGGATCTCAGTGACCTTTGATCGCTGGTAAAGACCGCGCTCCTCCGGCAAATAACCCACCCGTGAGAGCGCGTCACGCAGTGGCATATCGCCAAGGAGGCTCACGGTGCCTGAGTCGGGCTTGATGATGTCCAGCGCCATTCTGATAGATGTGGTCTTGCCGGAGCCGTTCGGCCCCAGCAGTCCGAATACCTCTCCCCGCGAGACTTCCATTGACACGCCGTCCACCACGCGTCTCTTGCCGTAGGTCTTGCTGACGTTCTCCAACTGCAATGCTGAGGTCACATCCCGCTCCTGAGCGAACGTTTGTCTTTTTCAACCCCTCGACGATTACCCCGTCTTCTATTTTCCTCCTGTCCACATACGAAATGATAGCCATACGTAAAACGGATTCGTGGATTGCGGGCGAACGCCCACAGGAATATGATTCTGGAGCCGGACGCTCCCAACACCTGCCGGCGAAAGGTCAGCCATGTTTAACAAGGTCCTTGTACCCCTGGACGGCTCCGAACTGGCGGAGGCCATTTTGCCATATGTGGAGCGGTTCGCGGCGTCCCTTGGAAGCAGGGTTATGTTGCTCACTGTGATAGACCCGGATGACGCCGCGCCGGCGGCGGGAAGGCAGGGAGAAACAGGCAACGGGGGAATCGGCGCGGCCCTTTCAACCGCGGCGAAGGAGCGGCTGACGGCGTTGACGAAGCGCCTGGTTGATCACGGGGTGAGCGCTGCCTTTTCCATATCGACCGGCATCGCGGCCGAGGAGATCGTGCGCGTGGCTGAGGCGGAGAGGTGCGACATAATCGCGATGGCTACTCACGGGCGAAATATGCTCGGCCGGGGTGTGCTGGGCTCCGTGACGGACAAAGTGCTCCACTCCGCCAGTGTCCCCGTTCTCACCATTAACCCGAGGGAGAGCGACTCGGCTCAGAACCTCAGGCGGGCCGAGATTTCAAAAGTCATTGTGCCGCTGGACGGTTCGGAGCTTGCAGAGCGCGCACTCCCATTTGGTGAGGAGATTGCGGGGCGTATGTCCCTGGAGCTAGAGCTCGTCAGGATCGTTCGGATCGGGGCCTCCCCATATATGGGCACGGTCTATTCGCCGCCGGTGTATTTTGACGAAGTGCTGCAGGGGGAGGCAAAGGCGTACCTGGCTGAGGTCGCAAAACGGGTGGCGGAAAGAGGGCTCAAGGTGAACTGGAAGGTGTTCCTGGGACATCCCTCAGGCACACTGGTCGATTATGCGCGGGAGACCCGGGACGAGATTATCGTCATGACCACGGACGGACGTTCCGGACTGACCAAGTGGATACTGGGCAGCGTTGCGGAGAGCGTCGTCAGGCACACAGGTGATGCCGTACTGATCGTCCCGTCGTAGGCCCGCTGGTTACCACCAGTACGTTTCGTCCAGTTGTTCGTCTCCGCGCGCCGCCGCGTCCCACGGGCGCGCGGGGAGGTACTTCCACGCTCCGTCGGAAAACATGACGACGATGTTTCCCTCATCCATTTTTTCTGCCAGGCGCATAGCCACGTGAACTGTCGCGCCCGCTGAGACGCCTGCGAGGATTCCTTCGGACTGGATGATTCTATGGGTGGCCCGGATGGCGCTCGCGCTGTCCAGGAGGAACCTGCCGGAGAGCATGTCCATGTCCAGCAGCGAGGGCATATACCCCTCAGAGATGTTCCTAAGACCTTGTAGCCGCTCGCCCATTTGCGGCTCAACGCCAATGATCCTGACTTGTGGAAACTTCTCGCGCAGCCGCCGGCCCACTCCCATAATTGTCCCGCTGGTGCCGATCCCCGCGACGAATACGTCTATGCGGTCCAGCGCCTCGGCTATCTCTTTGCCCGTGCACTCGTAGTGAGTCTGGATGTTCACCTGGTCCACAAACTGGCCAAGGTAGTAGCATCCGGCCCTGGCGCCCATTTCCCTCGCCTGCTCAATTGCGCCCTTCATGCCGCCCCGCGACTCGCACCAGACGACCTCCGCGCCGTACGCGTTCAGTATGTCGCCGATGTTCGGGGCGGCGTCCTTCGGGACCACGACGCTTGCCGAATAGCCCATCTGCTTGCCGATCATCGCCAGCGCGATTGCGGTGTTCCCGCTGCTCGCCTCTACGATGGTCATACCGGGCCGGAGGTCGCCACGGTGCTCGGCCGCCCGGATCATCCCCAGGACGACCCTGTCCTTGATGCTCCCGGACGGGTTCTGTCCTTCAAGCTTGGCGTAAACGCTGACTCCCCGCCTGGGAGAAAGGCGCTTGAGCCTGACGAGCGGCGTGTTGCCGATCATTTGGAGTAGTTCAACCGGGGGCATTGGACTCCGCATTTCTTTCACATGGATTCGCTTTCAGCCCGCGATAATGGTCTCATGGAGAGCATTTTCAGGCTGACGATGGAGCAGGAAATTACACTGGCCGCCAGAATGGCGCTGGCGCTGTCGTTGGGCATTGCGATCGGATGGGAGCGCGAGGGCGCCCGGAAGCCGGCGGGGCTGCGGACCCAGACGCTTGTGTGCATGGGAGCAGCTCTTTTTACGATCGTCTCCATATTCGGCTTCGCCGCCGGGTGGGACAACGCCCGCGTCGCCGCCCAGATCGTTACCGGCATCGGCTTTCTTGGGGCCGGGACCATTCTTCGCGAAGGGGCCAATGTCAAAGGCCTGACAACGGCTGCAACCATTTGGACCGCCGCGGCCATCGGCATGGCATCCGGGGCCGGGCTGTATCTCATCGCGATTGTGTCTACCGCCCTTACCTTATTTGTCCTGCGTTTCATGCCCACCGGCGGCAAATGAGACCAGTAGAACGCGGGGCGCCGCTGCGACGACGCCACGCCTCGTTTACCTTACCGGTGCATCAGGTGACCGCGGACGTTCGCATCGGTGTCTGACGTTCCGCTGGTGCTGCCGCTCACTTTTTTGCCGTCCGGCTTGGGACGCAGGATTATCTTGCAGGCCTCGCCTCCGTCCAGCAGGCCGGCGGCCTTGTTGACATCCTCAAGGCCCATCTGGTGCGTAATAAGCGGCCGCAGGTCTACCACACCGCTCTCCAGCAGCCACCGCGTCCGGTACCAGGTGTCAAAGATGCGCCGGCCATTCAGGGCCAGCACTGTAAGGTTTTTGAAGATCATGCTCTCCGCAACGTCGATCTTCACGGGCGCTGAGGGTATGCCGAACAGCGTCACGCGACCTCCGTTGCGGACCGCCTTGAAGGCGTCGTCGATGGCCAGGGGCGCGCCGCTCATCTCCAGAACGATGTCGACCCCGAACCCTTCGTTGGCCTGGACGAGCCACTTCCAGGTCTCCATCTTCGTGGGGTTGTTTCGTGGATTGAAGGTCTTGGCGCCCAGGGTCTTTGCCAGGCCGAGCCTGTAGTCGTTAATGTCCGTAGCCAGAACGTTGGAAGCGCCAGAGGCCTTTGCGATGCTGATCGAGAAGAGTCCGACGGGGCCGCAGCCGAGCACTGCAACGCTCTGACCGGCCAGATCGTGCGCAAGCGTGGAGAAGACGGCGTTCCCGAACGGCTCCTGGAGCGTGGCGATCTCCGGCGGAAGCTTGCTCCGGTCGTTCTGCCAGACCACCTTCTCCGGGATGGAGATGTACTCGGCGAACGCGCCGTCCCGGTCGATGCCGAGGATCTTCGTCTGCGGGCACATGTGGGCCTGGCCGGTCCGGCACTGGAAGCACATGCCGCATGTTACGTGGCTCTCGGCGGAGACGTAATCGCCAACCTTGGCGTGCTCCACCGACTCACCTACTTCAACGACAGTGCCCGCGAACTCGTGTCCCACCGTCAGCGGCGGCTTGATTCGCTGCGCCGCCCATTCGTCCCACTTCCAGAGGTGGAGGTCCGTGCCGCAAACGCTGGCCGCCTCTACTTGAACAAGGACATCGTGCGAGCCGACCTTCGGAATCGGCACCCTCTCGACAACGAACCCCTTTTCGCGTCCAATCTTGCGGACAGCCGTCATCATCTCAGTCATTTCAGTCTCCCGTTAGGCGCGTGGCAGCGGCCCATCTTACAGGTACAACATTGTAGCAGGCACAACGCGAAAAGAGGTACGTAATTACACGCCCTCAAGGTCGCCCAGAAACGCCTCCGACCACGCCTGCGCAGTGAAAGCATTGATGTTCTGCATGAGCGCGTCCCGCCGGCGCACGCGGGCCGACTTCGGCATGCGCAGGGCGCGGTAGATTGCTGCGGCGGTGCCCTCAATGTCATACGGGTTGACGATGAGGGCGTCCTGCATCATCTCCGCCGCGCCGCAGAATTTGGAGAGGACGAGCACGCCGGGGTCGTCAAGCTGCGCCGCCACGAACTCCTTGGCCACCAGGTTCATACCGTACCTCAGCGGCGTTATCAGGCACACGTCCGCCTCCCGGTAAAAGCCCACCAGCTCGTCTTGCGGAAACGACCTGTAAAGGTACCGGATGGGGATCCATTCGCCTTCAGAATAGCGGCCGTTGATGCGCCCAACGAGCTCGTCCACCCGCTGTCGCTCTTCCACATACTCCGGCACCCGGCTGCGCGAAGGGGCCGATATCTGCACGAGGCTTATCTCTCCCCTGAGCGCCGGATAGTGCTCCAGCAAGTGCTCGAACGTCTGCAGTCGCTGAACAATCCCCTTTGTATAGTCCAGCCTGTCGACACCGAGCACGATGTGGTGCCTTCTGCCTTCTCGCTTAAGGAATGAGCCCAGCTCGGTCGCCGTCGAACCGAACGCGGGGTCCGCGAATGGCGCCGGATCGATACCGATGGGATAAACGCGGATGTTGAGCGAGCGCTCGCCGTAGATGAACGAGTCGCCTATCACGGCGCCGGGGAGCTCGGCCGAGAGGGCGTCGTACAAATTGCGGGCGTACTGCCGGGTGTGGAGCCCGAAGAGATCGAAGTCCATGATCATTTCAAGGATGCGCGGCGCCCAGGGCAGAACGGCGAATAGCTCCGCCGGCGGGAATGGCGTATGCAGGAAGAAGCCAGTCTTCCCTGTCCAGCCCAGCTTGCGCAATTCGGAACCCAGCGCCAGGAGATGATAGTCATGGACCCAGACCACATCGTCCTTGTCCAGCATGCCCGCCACAGCCTCGGCGTAGTGCCGGTTCGCCCTGAGGTAGGCCCGGTAGGCTTCGTGGCTGACGGCCATTTTGCCCGGGAAGCTGTGCAGCAGGGGCCAGAGCGTGCGGTTGCAGAAGTTGTTGTAGAACTGGTTAATCTCTCCGCGAGACAGATCGAGGGCGGCGAGGGTGACCCCTCCCGCATCGGAAATCGCTGGGCGTATGGAGGCGACTTTCTCGGACACCTCGCCGCTCCAGCCGACCCACAGCGCCTTCCTGTGCGCCAGCGCGGAGCTGAGGGCGCTCACCAGGCCGCCCACCGGCAGACTCTGGGCGTCGCCGCTATCCGAAGGCTGCTGCAAGGACGGCAGCCGATTGGAGACTATCACAAGGCGTCCAGCAGCGGTCATCTTAACACTCCATCGACGGGCAGGCCGCTTCAGACCCGCCTTGTGCTTCCCCTCCCACCCCTTATTGAAGCTTATACTACACGCCGAGCAACGTCACCCCCTTGTCGGCACTTCACGGCTTCTTCACAGGAATCGCGTACCTGCTTATGCGACGTTCACAGCCGTTTGAGTTAATGGTATTGTTCGCCCGGCCCCAAGCAAGTTGGACAGGGGTACACCTATGGACAAGCTGGACCTGATGAAGCTCCACGAGTACGAATACGTGCAGTCTCGAACGCCGGTGATCGTGGAACCGGAGCAGGCCGTGTACCTGGCAATCGACGGCTCCGGCGCGCCCGGAGGCCCCGGTTTCCAGGAAAGGATCGGTGCGTTATATGGCATGGCATATACCATCAAATTCTCCCGAAAAAAGGCCGGCGGACAGGACTACAAAATCAGCGCCCTCGAAGCCCTGTACTGGACCCACGACGAGGCCAGCGGGGAGCTCCCCGCAGACGACTGGAAGTGGAAGCTCATGATCCGCACGCCGGACTTCATCAAGGCTGGCGACCTGGCGGGGGCCGCCGTGGCGCTCAAGGAGAAGGGCAAGTCGCCGGCAGTTGACGATGTCAAACTGGAGGCGCTGTCAGAGGGCCGCGCGGTCCAGATGCTCCATGTCGGCCCTTATGACATGGAGGCAAGGACCGTGGCAGAGATAATGAATTTCGCTGAACGGCAGGGCCTTGAGATTGCGGGGACCCACCACGAGATTTACTTCTCCGACCCGGGCCGCGTGGCGCCGGAGAAGCTGCGCACCATCGTGCGTTACGCGGTGCGCTCTTCCTGATCCGCCAGGTTCAGCGCTGTCCAACCCGTGTGATAAGATAGGGTACGTTTCGCGCCTTTCGCATCATGCTCCAGGAGTGTGTCGTGAAAATAGCTGTTCCTCGAGAGATCGCACCCGGTGAGAGAAGGGTCGCCCTCGTACCACAGTCCATTGGAAAACTAAAGACAGCCGGTAACGACGTGCTGGTTGAGGCCGGCGCTGGCGCGGAATCGCTAATCCCGGACAAGGCGTTTGCCGATGCCGGCGCGGTCATCGTGCCCAACGCCGCGGAGATATACAAGAGCGCAGACCTAGTTGTGAAAGTCCAGCGCCCGATGGTCAACAAGCACCTGAACGCGCATGAGCTTGACATGATGCGCGAAGGGACGGCGCTCATTGCATTTATTTACCCCGCGACGAACCTGGACCTTGTCCAAAAGCTCGCTGCCCGCAAGGTCACCAGCTTCAGCATGGACACTATCCCAAGGACGGCGCGCGCGCAGAGCATGGACGCACTGTCTTCCATGGCGTCTATCGCAGGTTACCGCGCGGCGCTCATCGCTGCAGAGTCGCTTGCCAAATTCTTCCCGATGATGGTCACCGCCGCCGGCACCATCGCCCCGGCCAAGGGCCTTGTTCTGGGCGCGGGGGTAGCCGGGCTACAGGCGATCGCCACCGCACGCAGGCTCGGAGCGGTCGTTTCGGCCTGCGATGTCCGCCCCGCCGTGAAGGAGCAGGTGGAGAGCCTTGGCGCCACCTTCCTTCAAGTACAGCTCACGGAGCAGACCGAGACCGCCGGAGGCTACGCCAAGGAGCTTTCGAAGGAGTCACAGGACAAGGCCCGCCAGCTCATCGCCAACGCGGTGAAGGAGATGGACTTCGTTATAACTACGGCAGCGATACCGGGCCGCAAGGCGCCCATCCTGATCGATGCCGACATGGTGCGGGATATGAAGCCGGGAGCGGTCATCGTAGATATCGCCGTTGAGACGGGCGGCAACTGCGCGCTGACGAAGGCGGGCGAGACCGTTGTCGTGGACAACGTGTCCGTCGTTGGACCGCTGAACCTTGCCAGCTCCCTCTCGACCCATGCAAGCCAGATGTACGCCCGCAATATCTCCAACCTGCTCGCACTGTTCGTCAAGAAGGGGCTGATGGAGCTCAACCTCGCGGACGATATCATCAAGGGCTGCTGCATTACGCACGCCGGGGCCATCGCCCACGAGCCGACGGCCGCGCTTTTGAAGCCATCGGCGAAGTCCTGATCCAACGGCAAACTAGGTCACTCTGGAGGCGCCAAAGCCGATGATAGACTCCGGGCTACTCGATCAAATCTACATCTTCGTTCTCGCGATTTTCGTTGGGTACGTCCTCATTACCAAGGTGCCGCCTACCCTGCACACCCCTCTGATGTCCGGCGCAAACGCTGTCTCGGGCATCGTTATCCTCGGCGCGCTCATTGTTGCCGGCCGTGAGGGCGGCGTAACGGCGACGGTATTGGGATTCCTCGCAGTGGTCCTGGCAATGATCAACGTGGTCGGCGGCTTCGTGGTTACCGACCGCATGTTGCAGATGTTTAGAAAGGAACCTCGTAACAAGCGGTCATGAACACCTCCTCATTCGACATAGCATTCGCAATAAAAGTCGCCTATCTCGTATCGGCCGTCCTGTTCATCATCGGCCTGAAGCTGCTGGGCTCGGCGGCCACCGCGCGCAACGGCAACCGCGTCTCCGCCGCGGGCATGCTCCTGGCAATCGTCGTCACACTGCTGGACCGCCAGATTGTCACCTTCCCGGTGATTATCGCCGGACTGGTGGTAGGCACGGCGCTCGGAGCGGTAATGGCCCGGATGGTCAAGATGACTGCGATGCCGCAGTTCGTTGCCGCATTTAACGGCTTCGGCGGCGCGGCCTCCGCGCTCGTGGCCATCGACGAGTTTATGAAGCTGGCGGAGTCGCCCGCAGACATACCCATCGACATCGAGATCTCGATAGTCCTCGGCGTCATCATCGGCTGGATCACGCTCTCCGGAAGCCTCATCGCCTTCGGCAAGCTTCAGGAGGTTATCTCCACAAAGCCGGTCCAATTCCCGTTCCAGAAGGTCGTGAGCGGCGTAGTGGCTATCGCCATTCTGGCCATGGCCGTCGTGGCGCTCATTATGGACAATGTGCCGCTGTTCATAGGGCTGTCGATCGCGTGCCTGCTCCTCGGCGTGCTCCTTGTGATCCCGATCGGCGGCGCGGACATGCCCGTTGTGATCTCCCTGTTGAACTCTTACTCCGGACTGGCGGCGGCGGCGGCCGGCTTTGCCCTGAATAACGTCCTCCTTATCGTGGCGGGCTCCCTGGTAGGCGCGTCCGGCATCATCCTCACCCAGGTGATGACGAAGGCGATGAACCGTTCGCTGCTCAATGTGCTCTTCGGAGCGTTTGGCGCGGCGGCGACGGGCGGAAAGGGCGCGCAGGCGGCGGGAGGCCCCAAGGCCTACCGGGAGGCGACTCCGGAGGACGCGGCTATCGCTCTGGCTTATGCCCAGAGGGCGGTCTTCGTGCCCGGTTACGGCCTCGCAGTTGCGCGCGCTCAGCACCAGATCAAAGAGCTGGCGACGATGATGGAGAACCGCGGTGTGGACGTGAAGTACGCCATACACCCGGTTGCCGGCCGCATGCCTGGACATATGAACGTTCTCCTGGCCGAAGCGGACGTGCCGTACGACAAGCTGTACGACCTGGACCAGATCAACGACAAGTTCGAGGATACTGACATAGTGCTGGTGGTCGGCGCGAACGACGTTGTGAACCCGGCCGCACGCGATAACCCTGGCAGCCCGATCTACGGCATGCCGGTGCTGAACGTTGACAAGGCCAAGCAGGTAATCGTGATGAAGCGCAGCATGAATCCGGGCTTTGCAGGCCTCGATAACGATCTATTCTACAAGCCCAACTCCGTCATGCTCTTCGGCGACGCCCAGGCATCGCTGGTGAAGCTGATCACCGAGATGAAGGCCCTCTCCTGATCCTCGATGTGCAAAGGCGCCCCGGGCTGTCCGGGGCGCCACCTCTGCCTCATTCGTCACTAGCTCCTTGTCACGTATGAGACAGCTACGAAACTAGACTTCCCGAAGGCATCTGTCGGACAATAGTATGACTAGTCGAACATTGCATTACGCGCGCGGGCGCTGCATAAGATATCCATTTCCAGGTGCCGACTTATGACATCAAGATTTTCGCCCATAATTGCGTTGGCCCTTACAATACTCGCGTTTGCTGCCGTGGCGTGCGGTCCCCGGTCGTCCCCCCTGCTCTCTCAAAACGAGATACCTCCGACGAGGACGCCTGTCACGACGGAGGGCTCCCCGACGCCGATCCTGCCCCACAACCCGCGGGACAACTTTGACCAGGGCAAGCAGTACATAAAGCTCGCGGAGTGGAAAGAGAACTCCGTCAAGTTCAGCAACGCCCTTGCCGGTTACGTCCTTCGGCACGGGTTCACCTACCCGGTGGACGTGGTTGTGTCTACCCCGGAGGAGTACGAGGCCGGGCTACTGAACGGCACGGTGGACATTGTGACGGAGTTCCCGAGGGATACCGAGAAGGAGTGGTACGACGCGCAGCTTGCAGCCGGAACGATCAAGGATATCGGCACACTGTTCGAGGACCGGCCTGAAAAGCGCATCGTCATCCAGACTGCCCTCGCGACCCGCGCGCCGGAGGTTGTGGCGTTCCTGCAGAAGTTCGTCCCCGGCGACGAGTCCCACACGCGGCTCTCCGATCTGATCCGCGCGGGCCGCGCCGGCTTCAGCCCCGAGGCCGCCGCGCAGGTCTACTTCAAGGAGAACCCTGGGAAAGTAGCCACATGGGCGTCCCAGGCGGAGGCTGACCTCGTCTCGGCGGCGATCACCGCAGGCCGCATCGCCTACAAGCCCACCCGCTGCTACTCCGGCCAGCAGGGGTTCTGCTAGCGCCCCGGCCCTACTGCACTATCGGCTGGGCCAGTATCCAGAGGCTGGCGGCCGTATATAGCACTATCAGCGCCAGCATGGGGTACTGGCTCTTCATTGCGCTCTGGCGCGACGCAAACCGTTTCAGCGATATGACGTGTGCGATGAAGACGGACAGAATGTGGCCCAGAACGATCGCCCCGATTGAGACGAACCAGACGATTTTGGCTGTTAGGAAGCCGCGCTTGATGCGATAGTCAGCCGTCCCAAACAGGTTCCACCCCTGCCCGAACGGGTCGGATGCCAGCGGGATGACGGCCTGCCCCTCGAACAGCAGCAGCGAAAAGAAGTGGGCCATGTTGTACGCCAGGGCGATGGGTATGAGCGAGAAGACGAATATCCTGACGAACTCGGACACCGGCGCGGAGTCGCCTGACGCCGCCTTCATAGCTTGCGAAAAGAGCACGTAGAGCGCGGCGAAGAGCAGAGGGATTGCGATGAGGCCGAAGGTGTTGATCGCCGGTCTGGAGCTTGAGCCGAGCCAGGAGAACGCCGGGTAGACGAGGTTCTGAAAGTCCAGCCAGATGCCGGTCTCCGACAGGCCGTCGTAGGTAACGGTCGCCAGCGCGAGCAGGACAAAAGCCGCCGCGCCGGCCGTCACGCTCTTGTAGTGCACCAGGCCCACCGCGTAGGGGCGCAGATTGAGTTGCCGGTCGGATGCGCGCGCCCGGTCGAAGCACTCGAAGCAGTCCACGCACCCCTCATGGTCGATATTGCACTCCTGCGAGCACTTCCCGCAGTAGCGCGGGTCGGTGTTTCTGACCTCGGTTGGCGCGAACCGCGCGAAGTAGCCGAACAGCACGGTGAACGCCTCGCCATGCGTGAGCCACCGGCGCTTCCCGAACGCTACCATGCCGCCCCAGGTTATTGCGGAGTACGCAAGTATCAGCACGCCCAGCTTGAAGGGCAGCGCGGAGCTCGTGTAGACGTTCTCCAGCCAGGCGAACGCGAAGAAGAGCGCGAACGCCGGCCATACGTCCAACCACTCCGGGTAGTCGAAGAGCCCCTCGTCGCTCTCCCCGTCCGGGTCCAGGAGCACGGATACCCATTCGTACACGATTTTCCATGGGTTTACGAGCCACCAAAGATTACCGACCAGCGCTGAGACGTAGCCCATCCCCACCCACCAAATGATCCACACCCAGGTGGGCGCGAAATTGTCCAGTGGCCTGCCCGATCCGAAGAGCGCCGTCGCCAGCGTGAGCGCAAATAGCCCCACGGCGATTATGCGGACGATATTCAGCGTCACTGTGCTGGATATCAACGCACCGATAACCGGAGCCCGGAGCAGGTTGTACCTGGGGTAGTTGAACTTCCCCGGCGTGGCGTTAACGAAGAGGCCGATTACGACGAACGACGCCGCAACCGCGGCCGCTGCGCCAACCATGAAGTAGTTGAGCGGAATGGGCAGGTCGTACCTGTCGCCAAAGCCGTGGGCGCTCGCGGCGGATACCATTAGCGCCAGCGCCGCGCCTGAGAGTGCGGCTGCGAATATCAGACTGGTGCGAACACTTTGGCGGGCCATAGCGTGCCTCTTTAGCTAATCGAGTGTCTTGATGTAGTTGACGACATGCCAGATCTCCTCGTCCGTCAACTGGTCGCCGAATCCGACCATCGCAGTGCCTGGCATCCCGTCGTGTATGAATCGGAAGACGTCCCTTTCCGGGTGAAGCGGCACGTGCACGGTAAGGTCCAGGGGCGGAGGATTCAGCAGCGCGGCCTGTGGGCCGTCTCCCCGTCCGGACTCGCCGTGGCAAATCAGGCAATTGCGCGTGTATATTGCGCGCCCGGCCGCGATGGACTCCGCCGAAGGCGCAATGGGGTTCTTCTCCGGCAACGCCTCAGGAGATGCTGCAAACTGCGTGTTGAAGAGCATCACCGCGCCCACCATGAACGAGGCGATGCCCGGCCCCATGACGGCGACTCCGGTCTTTGAGTACCAGCCGCCGAGGGGTAGGCCAACGACAAGGAACAGGACGCCCAGCCCGATCAGCTCCAGTCCGAACAGGGCCACGCCGGTCTCCGGGTCCGGCGTTATCTCGGCGCTGCCTCCGGCGGTTGACCCCGCCGAAATCTCGAATCCGTATGCCGTGCGGGCGTCGAATGCGCCTGGCCGGACTACCTCGACCTCGACCTGCCACGCGCCGGCGATGCTGATAATTCGCCCGTCCAGCACGTATTCTCCGCCGCCGGCGTTGCGGGCCTGCGCGAACTCTTCACCCAGGTCCGCGCCCGGATATGCCACCCGCACGTTGACAAGAGACGCGTTGTCCACCGGGTTGCCCAGCGTGTCGGCAAGCCGCACAGCAACGGTGTTCCTGCCCACCCTGCCCGGCCCGACCTCAATGTCTATCGCCGTGCCTTCCACGGTCTCCCGGTATTTTAGGCTGCCGGGGCCGCCGAGCCCCTCCCGGGACGCGACCTGCCGGGCTGGCTCCAGGCTCGTCAGAAAACCCACGGAGATGAGGACGACGACGCCTATGGCCGCCTCTGCCATTACGGCCCGGCGTAGAAGGCCCGGTGCGCCGTCGTCCCGTTTGAGCCGGGGCCGCACCCAGAGCAGGTTCAGCGCCCCAAGCGCCAGCATTCCTGCCACGAGGGCCACTTTGGCTACGAGGGTGAGACCGTATGGGGCCTGGAGCGCCGGGATGACCGTCACCTGAGCCCACGCGCTGTAAAGACCGGTGATGATCAGCGTCCCGGTCGCCAGGACAGCAATCGCGGAGAAGCGCGGCATCATCGCCGACACAGCCGCCCGGCGGTTCTGGCCCTGCATGTCCCGCAATATGGCGTGTGCGGCAAGCGCGAAGTGAAAGAGACCGCCGACCCACAGCGCCGAAGCGACAAGGTGTATGTAGTCCGTTGCGATCGCGGGGCCGGAGATGCCGGCGGTCGCGGCCGCGTGGCTCGTGCGGCTTATCGTCATGAGCACGCCGGCGCCCAGGAGCAGCACAGCCAGCCGGCCAAGTCCTTCACGGTCCGCAGAGGCAGCCTTCGAGGTGGTCGGCGACCGCATCACAAAAGGCAGCCGGCCGGTTGCGGCCAGCGCAACCGCTATTCCGCAAACGAAGACGACGCGGAGAAGCCAGTTGTTACCCCACTCGGTTCCTGCCGCGAACGAGAAAGCAGGGCCGAACAGGGCGGCGAGGGGCGATACGTCCCGTGCGTTGCCGGCCTGTACGAGGAGCTGCGCAACGGAGGACACCAGCAACAAGAAGACACCGGCCCAGACCAGCGCAGTTGTGCGGTCCAGCAATAACCGCCCTAGCCGCCGCATCCGCTGCGGCGACTTAGTGCCCAGCAGTGCCGGCGCTGTGACGAGCGCGGAGAATCCGGCGCCTCCGACTATCGCCATAATGCCCAGGAGCACGCCCCAGCGTAAGAAAGGCTCTGCGGGCGATTGAATCAGGGGCTCATCCGGCGCCGCGACCGGCTGCTCCGCGACTAGCTCCCCGACGGAAAAGACGTATGACCCGCGAACGCTGTGGCCGTCCACGGTCGAGAGGTTGCGCCACGCGACCGTATATGTACCGTTGGCCAGCGGCCTGAGCGTCACTGACATGGCAGTCGCGTCCGAGGGGTCCACCGTCGTGTCGCCGTTGTCTACTCGGCCTCCCAGCGCGTTCAGCACCTCGATGCGGCTGTAGTCGCGGTCCAGAGGCTCGGTGAACCATATCGTGACACGCGCCGGGGGCTGGTCCAGGGCTGACTCCGCCACCGGGGCAGATCGCACGAAGCCCGCATGGGCGGCGGCGCCGCCAGCCGCAATCGGCGCGAAGGCCCACGCCGCCGCCATGAGGGCGAGAATGAAAACTACTATTCTTTGTCTTCCGATTGCCAACAGATAACCTCGGAAGTGGGATGGCCTACCGTTTCAGACCGAACGCCACAGCGCCGACGATGATGCCGATGGCGCCCATAACGATCCCGATGATCGCCATAGTGTTCGCGGAGTTTGCCGCGTCCTTCGCCTCGATCGCCGCGTCCTGGGCCGAGGCTACGTCGCCCTGGACGCCGCGCACAACGCTCTCCACCTCGCGCACCTCGGTTAGGTTCACAGGGAACTGCAGATCGGCGGACGACTGCATGTCATTGAACCCGCCGCCCTCACCCCTCGAGGCGAAGGTCTCGTTGATCTCGACGCGGTCCGCGCCCTCGCCAATGTGGCCGAAGAAGCGCATTCGGTACACCCCGGACGCCGTGGGCATGAGGTCCGCGGTGTAGTGGCCGGGGTCTTTGTAGATGGTCCGCAGGTCGAAGACCCTGTGCGTGCCGCTCGGGACATGGATGAGCTCAACCTTGATGGTCTGCTCAACGCCGGTGACGTTCGTGGGCGGGTCAACCGAGATGTCCCGGACGCGCAGGTCGATTCCGTTCTTGATACCTTCGTAGGCTGGCTCCACAATGAATCCAACGGTCAGGCGGTACTTGCCGATGTCCTTGCTGGCATGGGCGGACGCTATCCCCGCCCCCAGGACGGTCAAGCCCGCCGATGCGATAAGGACACCGAGAGCTACCACCAACATGGGAAGCTTCTTCATAGTCTTGTTCTCCTTGTTTCAGCTTTTGGGTTTTGGATTGCTTTTCCGCGACTTTGACGAGAGGGACGCGCGGATAGCGAGAGCGAAAATGGCTACGAACCCTACGAGCATTCCCAGGGTGACCAGTCCCGCTAGTGGGCTCGCATTCTTGACCTTCACGGAGTACTCAGCTGATCCCTGCCCGGCCGGCCCGGCAACTGCGACGGTAAATCGCCACTCGCCCTCGCGGTCTACCGCCGTTGCCACGTCGTAGTAAGACGGGTCGCGGATGTCGTGCTCCGCCCTGAGCGGCCCGATCTCGACCGCTGTCGCGTCCGGCCCGGCGCCGGTAATGGTGATATCGGCGTCTGTGACTATGGACCGTGTCGCACTGTCTGTAACGGTCATCGTCAGGTGCAGGTTGCCCACAGACGGGTCGGCCGGGATGGTGCCAAGGGCCACCTCGTAGGGACCTGCGGCCTTGCGCTCGAAATCGACGACTCGGCCGTTCGCAAGCACCACCGCCGGGACGGCGACGGCGGCGACCAGGGCGACTGCAAGTGTCGCAGCTACGCCCAATCGGGTTCGCATTGGTTTGACTCTCTCGGGACTCAAATAGATGGGACGGGGCGCCGGATGATGAGGACTCAGGCGCGCGGCGGATCGTCCGGAGGACTCAGATAGACTGGGACGAGGTTGAGACTGCCGTTGCCCGGCAGCGTGAATATGGAGGCGGGGTCGAACAGAAGGAACGACGCCAGGCCCAGGTCCTCAGTTATGGAAACGATGCTTCCAAGGGCGCCCGACTCGTAACTGTACAGGGTAGTGGCCGACTGAGGTTGCTGCTCATGACCGCCGTCGCCGTGAGAATGGTCATGGGAGTGGGCAAGATCGGCGTAGTGAACGTGGTAGGTCGTGTGGCCCAAGTGGATGTGGCCGAGCTGGCGCTCGGCGAAATGGTGGTCCACCAGCGGCCCGATCGATGGGAACATGACCGAGACCACGAGTGCCCAGACAAGTAGGGGCAGTGCGAATCGATTCATCTGGTATATTATATCCACATCCGGACGATAGTTCAAAGGAAGCGGGCTTGCAAACCCTTCGTCACACCTACCTCAACCGCGCCATCCGCGCACTCGCGGCGGCGGCAGCCCTGGTCCTGGCGGCATTTGCAGTGGGCCGCCCTGCCGCAGCAAACGGCGGCCCCGTCATTGCGCAGGACCGCGTGGGCGCGTACGCCGTCACCGTCTCCGTCAACCCGCCGGACCCGCGGCCGGGGGTTGTGCGCGTCACCATTCTGGTTGAAGCGTACGTCTCCGAAAACGGCCCGGAGACGGCCCGGCTGGTGGCCGTACCGACGACCATGAGACTCACCGCCGTCAGCCCTTCACGGTCATCACCAGACATCGGTCCCATGGTGGTTACGTCCCTCGCGGCCGATGCCAGCCACTACAACGTTAGCCTTACCCTCCCCCGGCACGGCGACTGGCGAATTCGCGCCGCGTTCGAGGGCCCGCTTGGGCCTGGCACTGTTGAGGCGCTCCTTCCAATCGTCCGTGAAGACCGAGACGTTTTCCCCTGGGTTATCGGAGCGGCCGCGATTGCAGCGCTGGTGCTGACAACAGCCAGTCTGGTGGTGCTGAGACGGAGACGGAAATGGGGGAATACCGGCGCTGCGAAGCAAACAGCGCGTTAACCCCTGGCCGCCGGCCCCATCGCCAGGCCAAGGTTCACGAAGTAGTCGTGGAGGGGGAAACCCGGAGGCGTGTTCACCGGCGGAACGGGCGCGGAAACACCGCGCCCGAGGAGCTTCGCGACGGCGTCTACCATACCCGGCGCTTTCTGGACAGGCGAACCGGTGAGGTACACGGGCAGGTCCCAGGCGGGCTGGCCTTCGTGCAGGCGACCGTCATCAGACTCTATCACGCTCTCAATCACTTCCAGGACATGATTGACTATGCTCTGGCCGTCCATCTCGGCCTCGGCGCCCCAGAAGTGGGAAACGCAGGTTACCGGGGTCCAGTCCCTCACAACGATCACTTCCATGCCGTCCGCCGCCGTCCACGCGCAAACAGCGCTCGACTGCCCCGTCGCCCTGGCCATTGCGAACGCCCGAAGCTCTACTGCGCTCAACCGAAAACCGGCGCCCCGTACGGTCGCCGTCAGAGATGCTAGCGAGCGCGAGGTTGTGGAGACAACAGCCCAATGGTTTTCCTCAAGGGAAGATGCCTGCTTCTTCCATGCAATGCGTGAGGTCTCGGGCGAAATGCCTAGCGTTCGCCGCGCGATCTGCGGTATGACCACGGCAGGATTCATGCCGTTCGCCTTCGGTAGAGTGATATGGTTCACTTTCGACTGGTATCCCGGCGCGGCAGCGACGAGCGTGGTGCCCTTGCCTTTTGCCATCGGCGCGAGCTTCGCCAGGGCGGAGGCAACGCCATTTGTGTCGCTTGCGAGCGATCCCTTGAACATGCTGCCGGGGCAATCAGCCTGCCCGAAGTCGACTACCGCGCCGTTGCGGTAGACCAGCATCTTGACGGCCCCGCGCTCTATGGTTAGCGCCGCCACCGCCTTGCCGGTCGCGCCGGGAGCTGCCGTCGGCGGGCGTGGCGCCCTCGCCGGCGCCTCGGCCTTGGTCGCAGCCGGGACCTCGAGCTGCGGCGGGGAGGCAGGCGGGACAGGAGCTTCGATCACGGGCGCAATAGCCGTCGCCGGTCTCTCAACCGGGACCGCTGTAGCCGGGGCGCCCGCCTCCGCCACTGGATGGGCAGCGACGGTCCGGGTCTCAACTGCAGGCTCCACAACCGGCCGCCGTGGCGGCGTCGCCGACTCTACGTAGAGCGCTGCGGTCGTTGGCAGCGGCAAGTCTTGTTGGGGCTGTTGACGGGCCTGCGTGGGCTGGGCCGGATCTACAGCTGCAATCGCTGGGGCAGTATGCGACTGGTGTGCCGGCAGCGGGACCGCGGCGTCAATTGCCCTTGGCGCCTCCACCGACGCGGGGGCCTGCGCATCCCGCATCGCCGCAAGCCGCTCAAAAGCCGCCGCCCACGAATGGTCCGAGTCCGGACCGTCGTTCCTGGGGCGGCCCGAGACCCCGGGTGCGCGCTTGACGGTCGCCTCGGTCTGCGCGATATCCTCGTCGGCGCGCCGGCTGGTCTGGAACACCTCCATGAAGTGGGCCGGGACGTGACTCCTCACCTCTTCCTCACTGGTCAGCATCGAGCCGCACACGAGGCATCGGAAGGCCGGCCCCGTAGTCAGAAGCAGCGCCTCGCAGATGCCCAGATCAAGCAGCGTTTCCGGAGTCCTGGTCACACGCGCCCTGATCTGCCTCACAACGAGGTCGCTGACCCCTATGCTCCTCCCTATCTTGGTGACGGTCCACCCTTTCAAGAGCCCGTAAAGGACGTAGCGCTGCTCCTTCGCGGACATGAACTGCTGCGGGCTGCGGTAGCCGCGGGATGGAATACCGTCGCTGAATTGCTCGTCGAGGGTGGGCTGGGGCATAGCTCTCCATTGGGCAAACGCGGCTTCATTGGGCCGCACGGCTGTGATTATATTTGCGAACCGTGCATGTCGCAAGGAACGGCGGCGGTGTTCAGACCGTCGGTTTGAAAAACGACCTGCGGCAGCTTTATAATACTGCGTCTACCCGATATAGCTTCGCGGACGCGGCCCCGGCCACTGCCTTCGGCACGGCGTGCGCACGTCCCATCAGTCTCATGCCCAGGTGGCGGAACGGCAGACGCGGCGGACTTAAAATCCGCTTCCCGTAAGGGAGTGGGGGTTCGAGTCCCTTCCTGGGCACCATCTTTCTTGTCTAGCCTCTATGGCCAATTGACCGCGCTCACCCCATCCTCAACAGTGGAATCAGGCCGCATTGCCACTTTTGACAAGATGGAGGGTGTCATGGAATACGTTGAGAAGAGCATCGAGGTCGATGTCCCCGTTCGCACGGCGTATAACCAGTGGACTCAGTTCGAATCATTCCCCCAGTTCATGGACGGCGTAGAGGAAGTTCGGCAGATCGACGACAAGAACCTCTTTTGGCGGGCCAAGGTTATGGGTGTCGAGAAGGGCTGGAACGCGGAGATCGTGGAGCAGGTGCCGGACAAGCGCATAGCCTGGCACAGCACCAGCGGTACCGATAACGCCGGCATCGTCACCTTCGACACACTCTCGCCCACATCCACAAAGCTGACGCTCCGGTTGGGGTATGAGCCCGAAGGCGCGATGGAGAACCTTGGGAAGGCGCTCGGCTCGCTCGAGAGGGCGATTGAAGGCGATTTGAAGCGCTTCAAGAAGTTCATCGAGGGCCGCCGGGTGGAGACAGGCGCGTGGCGCGAGGAGATCCATTGATCATTGCCGCCAAACGGCAGTAATACGAATGATCTGAGGCCCCGGCGCGCCGGGGCCTCCTCTTTCCGTGGCGGCCACCATGCAGGTCGATGGCCCTTGGTGTAAACTATTCTGGGCGAGCGTCCACTTGTAGCCCATAATGGACTTCTCCACAGGAGTAGAAAGGTGCCATCCTTCGATATCGTTTCCCGCACAGACCTGGCCGAGGTCGATAACGCCATCAACGGCATGGTCCGGGAGATGCGGCAGCGCTTTGACTTCAAGGGCAGCAAGTGCTCGATTGAGCGCAAAGAAGATACCCTGACCATTCTCGCAGACGACGAGATGAAGCTCCGCCAGATGCACGAGCTCATCAAGACCTACTTCACCCGCCGGAACGTTCCCACGGGCGCGCTGGAGTACAAGACTCCGGAAAAGGCGTCCGGCGATAGCCTGCGCCAGACCGTCGAGATCCGGCAGGGAATCGACGCCGAGCTCGGCAAGAAGATCACGAAGGCTGTCAAGGAAAGCAAGCTCAAAGTTACCGCGAAGATCGAGGGCAACGAGGTCCGGGTGGCCGGCGCGAAGAAGGACGACCTCCAGGCCGCGATTGCCCTGGTGAAGGGTTTAAAGCTGGAGAAGCCGCTCCAGTACATTAACTTCCGTGACTAGCTCTGCCGCCCTACCCTGCGCTTCATCCGACCGGACCCCAAACATATGCCCGCCAGGATAAATATCGCCGGACGGCTCCGCCCTCAATCGGAGCTGTCCGACGCCCAGCGCGCCAGAGGACTGAAAATACTTCTCTGGGAGGGCGTGACTTCCTCTGCGTCCGGGGGCTTCACAAGCGGAGCGTTTCTCACTTCGTTTGCCCTCCTCCTTGGCGCCGCCAAATTCCACATCGGCCTTATTGCGGCAATACCCGCCGCAATGCAGCTCGTGCAGATAGGCGCCATCATCGTGGTAGAGCGGCTGCAGATGAGAAAGATCATCGTGTGGCCGGCGTACCTTCTCTCCTACTCCACCTGGGCTGTCATAGCCTTCCTGCCCCTGCTCTTCGCCATTCCCAGCAACTACGCCGTGTACACACTGCTTGCGGTGCTGGTCGCCCGGGGTGTCCTCGACGCAGTAGTCACCTGCGGTTGGAACAGCTGGTTCCGCGCCATCGTCCCATTGGACATAGCCGGGCGTTTTCTTTCGAAGCGCTTCGTGTGGAACACCATCGGCGTGGTGCTGGCGGGTTTCGCGGCGGCGGCGTACGTGAACCGGCTGGAGCACTGGTTTAGCGGCAAGGCCATAGTATGGGGCTACAGCGCGGCAATCGTCTTCGCGGCGGTGATGCTCGGCTGGCTGGCCGTCTATTTCATGTACCACATCCCGGAGCCCAGGATGCCGGACCCCGGGCCAAAGCGGCTCAGCCCGGGGTCGATCCTTACCGCTCCGTTCAGGATAGCCAACGCCCGCTGGCTCATGGGATTCCTGTTCCTCTGGGCCATCACGTCAACTATGGCGGTGCCGTTCTTTGCAGTGTACATGCTAACCAGGCTGGAGATGCCGGCCTCAACGGTGCTGGCGCTCACGGTGGCGACACAAATTGCGCTGGTGCTTTCGCTCGGCATCTGGGGTCAGATTTGCGACCAGTTCGGCCCCAAGGTCGCCCTATCGATGGCCTTCTCCATGCTGATGGTCGCCATTGTGGGCTGGGTGTTTACGACGAGGCCAGGGTCCTATTTCCTCACGGCGCCGGTGCTTGTGGGGCTGCACATTCTGCTGGGGATGGCGTCTGCCGGCATGAACGTCTCCTCCACCACCATCCGCATGAAGACGGCGCCCGAGCTCCAGACGACCTCATACATGATGGGGACCTCGCTTTCCTATCACGTTGGCGCGGCGATAGGTCCGGTGATAGGAGGCGCGCTCGCAACTCTATTCACCGGAAAGCAGATACTGCTGGAATTCCGGTGGCACGAGCCCGACAGTGTATTTAACATGCCCGTGCTCTATGTTCAGGACTTCGACTTCCTGTTCATCATCGCCTTCGTCACCGGCCTTGCGGCGTTGAGGGTGTTGCGGCAGGTCACCGACGGCAAAGAGAGCGCCCGGTCTGCCGTCCTCGAGTCACTCGCATCAAAGACCGCCGCAAGCTACAGGCCGCTCGCCGGCAAACCGGTTATCGGGGTCGCTTCGCGGCTGCATCCCGGCGCAGTGAGGCGCATGGTGCCGATCCCGGGGCTCGACACGGCCGCTGGAATTCTGGCGTACCTGTCCGGCCAGGCGATTTCGCTGATTGTGGGAATCCGGGACCGGCTGCGCCGCAAGCGATAGGCGGGAATAAGGTTACGCCACCCCGGCGGCCCGCAGCGCCGTGCCGATCTCCTTCAGCTGGTCGATGCGCAGCAGGCCGTAGTTGTAGAACATGCAGCCCGACGCGCCCGCATCGACGGCTGCCTGCACGCCTGCCCTGGTGGTCACTGAGTCTTTGCCGTCGCTCGTCTTGAGCCAGGAGTACACCTTCGCCCCCGGCGCCATCTTCCGGGCGCTGTCCCGTACCTTCGCCTTGCCCTCTTCGCCCGCGGGAATCGCTCCCGGGAATATGATATCCAGGTGCTTGTTGACAGAGGGGTCAAGGTCGTCCCTGAGAGACGCTGCCGGGTCCGCCAGGCTGCCGGTCTGGACCTTGACGCCGTGGCTGTGGATGATGTCCGCCACCTGAACAAAGAGGTCGGACGTGGTCTTCTTGCAGACATCCATGTATCGGCGCAGCTGGCCGTCGAAAGCGGCGCTAACCCATTCCGGCGTTACGGGCAGCTCGTCCTCCGCCGTTGCAACCCTCGCCAGCCGGACCCGCAGCCACTCGGCAACATCGCGCTTGAGGCCATCCCCGTCCATTCCGGCCTCGTTCGCCTTCGCGACGGCAGCGGGGTTGAAATCCAGGCTCAGTACGAACTGGCACTGCGCAGTGAACTCCGCGCGTCGCTTGCTGGGCGCCTGGAAGCCGCGTCGGTCAAGCGACTCGATGTTCAGCGCCTTCGGCTTGAACCGTTCGAGTATCTCCTTGGTCACGGTAAACCAGTACTCCTGCACGTCTTGAGATGAGACGCTCATTGAGCCGATGTATGTCGTGCCGAGAGCGTCGTGCCGGGCAAACTGGGGATACTTTTCCGAGAGGTAGTCGTTGAAGTTGTAGACGGTCCACGAAGCGAACTGGAGGCCGCGCCTGTCCATCGCCTCAAGAATGCTCTCGAAGTACAAGGGCCTGTCCACGATGTGGCTGACGCGGGGCCGGATCCTGGTTTTTGAGTACTTCGATAGGTCCGGCGTGAAGTATATCGCGCCGTTCTCGCCGTTGTATATGGGACGCTTCGGATTGTGTGGAAGGAAGTACGCGGACCTGTGGTACGCAGGGGTGAGCATCACCTCGTTGCACCCCGTCAGGTCCGCGATGCGCCCAAGGGAGACGTCCAGCCCCTCGTCAACAAGGTCCCAGGGATAGGTAAACAACGACTTGGTGAACTGGCTGCTGGTCAAGGTCCCCTCCATGGCGGGCGGCGCGCCCCCTGATTTCGCTCGGAAGAGTATCCGAAGGTGGGGCGGGAGTCAAGAAAGCGAATGGTCACGACTGGGAGCGTACATGGTACTATAGTGGCAGCTTTCACGGGTGCGCTTTGCCAGCCATGGAGATACGGTTCCTGTACTTCGAAGATTGCTCTTCGCATGAGGAAGGGCTGGCGCGCCTGAAGCAGGCGATGTCGCAGGAAAGCATTGAGGCGCGCATTGCCGTTGTGAAGGTGGAGACCGACGAGCAGGCGCGGCAGCTTGGCTTTACGGGCTCGCCGACGATATTGATCGACGGCAAGGACATCGATCCCCCCGGTCCGGACTCCTATCCAGCGCTGACGTGCAGGGCGTACACAATGGAGGACGGCCGCATCTCTCCCTTGCCCTCAATGGCTATGCTGAAGAGGGCCTTGCGCGCCGCCCGAGGCGATCAGTCCACGTAACTAAACACGGAGGTAGCCCGAGATGACGCTGACCACCGGCAAGACCGCAATCCCGTTCACGTTGCCGGGCGTGGACGGCAAGAAGCACTCCCTGGCGGACTACGGCAAGCAAGAGGCCGTGGTCCTGGCATTCACGTGCAACCACTGTCCGTACGCGCAGGCGTGGGAGGGGCGGCTCATCCAGGCGCAGGCCGACTACGCGAAGAAAGGCGTCCAGGTGCTGGCGATCAGCTCCAACGACCCGGTGGCGTTCCCAGCGGACGACTTCGACCACATGAAGCAGCGCGCGAAGGAGAAGGGGTACAACTATCCGTACCTCTTCGATGAGTCCCAGGCAGTGGCAAAGGCCTACGGCGCCGCGCGCACGCCGGAGATATTCGTGTTCGATAAAATGGGCGTGCTGCGCTACCACGGCGTGGTGGACGACAACCATGAAAACCCGGGCGCAGTGCAGCACCTCTACCTGCGCGATGCCCTGGACGCAGTCCTGGCCGGCCGCGCGCCCGCGGTCGCGGATACGCCGCCCAAGGGCTGCACCATCAAGTGGAAGAAGTAAGGGGACTGCAGTTAGCAGTTAGCAGTTAGCAGTTGGCGGTGAGCAGTGCGCTAAGGCAAGTAGCCGAACAGCCAACAGCCACCTAACCCCTGCCCCTTCCCTGAGAGGGAATGGGTTCCGAGGCCGAGCCTAAGGCTCGGCAGGTTCTATTCGGGCTATGGGCCCGATGGGAGTCTAAGGGCGTAGCCCTCAGCGGGGTACGGGGCGAAGCCCCGCTGCATATCCCCCTTCCCTCTTAGGGAAGGGGGCCAGGGGGTTAGGTGGATTGAGAGGGCGAAGCCCCTGGGGCGGAGCCCCATAGTCTTCGGGAGTCCAGAAAGCGAAGGCCATCGCCGGGGCCTGAGGCGAAGCCTCAGTGTCCAGGGAGTCCAGAGGGCGAAGCCCTTTGGGAGGGCGTGGGACGCAGTCCCACATTCTTTTTTCTTTCCCCTTCCGCCGAAGGCAGGAAGGGGCCATGGGATGGTCCGAAGCCTTCCCAACGCTCTGCGCCGGAAATGACCACGCACAGCACTTACCCAGAACGTCCAACTTAATCCAAGGAGTATCACCATGGCAGGAAGACGCACCGCGACAGCCGTATGGGAGGGGGACCTCCTCTCCGGCAAGGGCACAACCAGCACAGTCACCAGCAAGGCCATTTCTGACGTCGGCATCACCTGGAAGGCCAGGACGACCGAAGAGGCTGGCGCTCAGACCAGCCCGGAGGAGCTTATGGCAGCGGCCCACGCGAGCTGCTTCTCCATGGCGCTCTCCGCTGGCCTGGCAAAGGACGGCACCCCGGCGAAGAAGCTCGATGTCGAGTCCACTGTCACCTTCGACAAGGTCGGCGAAAAGTGGACAGTCGTCTCCAGCGCACTCAAGGTGCGAGGGACGGTGCCGGGCATCGACGCCGCGAAGTTCAAGGCGGCGGCCGAGGGCGCGAAGGACAACTGCCCCGTCTCCCGCGCCCTCCAGGGCAACGTCAAAATGTCGGTCGAAGCAACACTCGTCAAGTAGCGTACAGTGCGCCGGCGCGCGGGCGGCCGGAGATTCAGCCGCCCGCGTGCCGGTCGCTCGCACCGTAGCCTATCTCAGCCAATGACCACACCTTCCGCCACGGGGCCGAATCCCGTACTCTGGTCGCCTTCCGCGCAATCCGTGGTGCGCGCCGCCATCACCCGCTACATGCGATGGCTGGCCGCCGGGGGCCGCTACACGCCATCCTCATACGACGATCTCTGGCGCTGGTCCGTGACCGATGTCGAAGCCTTCTGGGCGTCCGTCTGGGACTACTTCGGCGTCGTCACGCACTCGCCATACACAAGCGTGCTGCGGTCACGCCAGATGCCCGGCGCAAAGTGGTTCCCGGGCGCGACGCTCAACTACGCCGAGCACGCTCTGCGGCGTCAGGATGACACGACCGCCGTCGTGTTCCGGTCGGAGGGCGGCGCTCAGTCGGAGCTTACCTACCGCGAGCTGCGCGCCCAGGTCGCAGCGGCCGCGGCCGGCCTGCGACGGTTGGGCGTCGGCAAGGGCGACCGCGTTGTCGCCTACATGCCCAACATCCCGGAGACCCTCATCGCCTTCCTCGCCACGGCCAGCATCGGCGCGATATGGTCGGCGTGCTCGCCGGAGTTCGGCATCCGGAGCGTCGTCGACCGCTTCCGCCAGATCGAGCCGAAGGTGCTCATCGCCGTGGACGGCTACCGGTACCGCGGCAAGGCTCACGACCGGTCGGCGGAGCTCGCCGAGATACGGCGGGAGCTGCCGTCACTCCGCGCCATGGTGATCGTCCCTTACCTTTCCGGCTCAGCGGACCTCGCACACGCCGACGGGACGATGCGCTTGGAGCAGCTTCTCGAAGCCACGGGTGAGCTGGCCTTCGAGCCGATCGAATTCGACCATCCCCTGTGGGTTCTCTACTCCTCCGGCACCACAGGCCTTCCAAAGCCTATTGTCCACGGCCACGGCGGCATCCTGCTTGAGCACCTGAAGGCGATATCGCTCCACATGGACATCGGCGAGGGCGACCGCTTCTTCTGGTTCACGACGACGGGATGGATGATGTGGAACTACCTCATCGGCGGCCTGCTCGTGGGCGCGACGGTGGTGATGTATGACGGCGACCCGGCCTACCCGGACATGAGCGCGCTCTGGAAGATGGCGGCGGAGACCGGCGTCACGTACTTCGGGACCAGCGCGCCGTTCATCCACGCCTGCATGAAGGCGGGCATCGAGCCAGGGCGCGACTTCGACCTCTCCCGCATCCGAGGCGTCGGCTCCACGGGCGCGCCGCTGTCGCCGGAGGGGTTCCGGTGGGTCTACGAGAAGGTGAACCGCAACCTGCTCCTCGGCTCGTTCAGCGGCGGCACGGACCTGTGCACGGGCTTTGTGGGGCCGTGCCCGCTGCTGCCGGTGCGCGCCGGGGAGATACAGTGCCGCTGCCTGGGCGCGAAGGTGGAGGCGTACTCGCCGGACGGAATGCCGCTGGTAAGCGAGGTGGGCGAGCTGGTGATCACAGCGCCGATGCCATCCATGCCGGTGCGCTTCTGGAACGACCCCGGAGACCGGCGCTACCGCGAGAGCTACTTCGATGCGTTCCCCGGCGTATGGCGGCACGGCGACTGGATTCGCATCACGGAGCGCGGCGCGTGCGTCATCTCCGGCCGGTCGGACTCCACGCTCAAACGAGGGGGCGTGCGCATGGGCACGAGCGACTTCTACCGCGCGGTGGAGGACGTGCCGGAGGTGGTGGACAGCCTGGTGATCGACACTGGCCGCGACGGCGAGGAGGGTAAGCTGCTGCTCTTCCTGGTGCTGCGCCCGGGCGCGGAGCTGGAAGAGCCCCTCCGCAAGCGAGTGCGCGAAAAGCTCCGCCGCGAGCTTTCCCCAAGACACGTCCCCGACGAGATTTACGCCATCCCCGAAGTGCCCCGCACGATCAACGGCAAGAAACTGGAAGTCCCAGTCAAGCGCATCCTCTGCGGCATGCCGCCGGACCAGGCCGCCAGCAAAGACGCCATGGCGAACCCTGCGGCGATGGCGTTCTTTGAGGGGATGGCGGCCACTGTAGGGAAGCCTTGAGACTGGACGTTGTCTGAGCCGGGCGGCCAAAGAGTTGGTGGAATTTGAGTGGGAGCCGGCGCGTGATTATGGGGCCGCATCCTCCGGTGGTCAGATCTATCACGAAACGCTCGAACTGGATGCAGTCTCGACGGTAGGAGACTCGGTGGAGGTCTGTTTAACTATGACCTCTGACAGGCTTTGTTTGGTCAATTCAAAAGGGGCCGCTGAATCCCGTGGTCGCTCAAGGCCACGCGCATCTACTGACTTCTTGTATCGGTCCGAGGCCAAAAACAGCAGGCGATTGCCCTCAAGTCTCGCGACATACAAGTTGGATGCGCTAGACCACATGATATCACCGAATTCTTCAGGGTAACCCGTTCTGACCGGCCCGCCCTTCAGGAAGAGCACATACTCTTGACCCGTCTCGAGCGGCACGAATTCAGAAGGCGGGTCGCCACCCATGAATGCAACATCGTCTCTTCGCACCCCGGTCGTTGCCGCCTCGTAGAAGAACTCACCTGCCGTAGCATCGCCCTTGAATGACTCCAGCACTTCCATTCTGCGATACAACATCTGCACCCAACTATGCGCTACGTTGTCCACTTGAGAGATATTCGGCTTGATGAACTCCGTAGAATCGATGAATCTCGCAAGTACTATGCTGTCTGACTCGGCAACAAGGTGTTCCGCAGAGTACACATCTTCATAAGTCCCCATCGACTGGTTCCCACCGAAGCCAATGGCAACCAGGATTACTGACCCTACCAGGACGCCCAACAGTGCCGCGATGGCAGTCCATTTTAATGTGGCAATCATGTTCCTGCTCCTTGCAGATACTTAGTCGCATGTAACAGGGTAACTGGAATTCACATATCGGTCATTCACACCGCATTCATCATCTTCCTGGGGTGAATAATACGTTTCCCCGTCGTTGGATTCGTTCATCACAGCCGGCTCTTCATTGCTGTGGCCCAGCCCTATGAAGTGACCTAATTCGTGCGAAGCGACACCCTCCCGTTTCTGGTAGCTGGCGTAGGGAGGATCGGGGTAAGGCGCAAGGTAATAAGTGTCTAGTCTTGAATACGTTGTTGAACGCTTGAAGAAGAACGAAGTACATGTCACGCTGTTGTATCCAGACCATCCTGAGTTTCCCGCATCCTCCTGGCCAAGATAGTGACTGGACTGAGAAGTGTCATTACTGAACAGAACCGAAGTAGGAGTACCATTCCAATCATGAATCGCGTCGTTTCACGCAGTAGCATAAGCGCCCGAAGGCGGATACGCGTAATGACTTCGCCATGGCAACGTCAAAGTTGTGTTCTGGGTATACTGCCAAACGCATGGCAGATCGTGGTCGTTGTACGCACTAACTGAAGTAGTTGACAACACCGCCGCCACGAATACAACGGTTACCACGATGTGGTTCATTGCTTTTTTGCCGTGTCGCTTCCCAAAGACATCTGAATGCCGTATTTTCATTTGCTGATCTCCTTGAACAACCGTCGGCGGTTCCGCGGTCATAATTATCAGTCGGCTTCGCCGATAACGAATCACGGTATCTCTACACCAACAATCAATTCCTCAGGAAATTGTCGGCTCGTTTTGTAACTTACATTCTCAGTTGCGGTGCGTCAATTAGGACAAAGCCCCAATCCCGTCCCATTCGGCGTGATGATCGGTTGAGGTCGCCTTGCAGTGTAAATAAAACGCCGGTTAGTGGCGTAAACATACTAGGGGCCATGCTGGCGCAACGCACCGGTTCACCCGCACCACCACATCAACCAGAATGGCAATTTACTCTTAGTCCTGCCGAAGGTATAGCTAATGGAGACATGTTCGTACTGCAAAGGACGGTTGGTGAAGTTTGGTCGCTCCCGCAAGGGAGCGCAGATTTACAGATGCAAGTCATGTAGGCGCAGGTCCCTCGCAGACTTCGGTGTAGGTGCCCTGAGGCACCCGGCGCAGGTGTACGAAGCGGCCCTGTCCATGAGCTTGGCGGGACTATCCTCAGTCCAAATCGCCAGGAGGCTTCGCGCGGGAACGGCAATTGCCCCTGCCAGGTCCACAATCGGCCGCTGGATCGAATCGCATCGCGACTCCACTCAGGAAGGAAGGAAGGAAGGAAGGAAAAAGGTGACTGACACCTGGCGACATTCAGCGGCCTCTCCCACTGCGTAGCGATCCTCTCCCCTTGCCTTATCCCCTCGGCAGCGCGTACCCTTTAGCACGGTTACCCCACCCCGCTCCACAGAGGCCTTCATGAACACGCCACGCCTGGTCTACTACAACGACGCTCACCACTTCCACTGCAAGCGGCTGGAGCCGCCCGCGAGCGTCCACCTGCTCCACTGGCCGGTGGACGAAGTGGCCGGCACCGGCGTTGGCGCACTCTCCTTCGGACTGGGCTACGGCGACGTCTATTTCCACCAGAGCAAGATAGGGCGCGTCGTGGGACAGGACAAGGCGGAGTGGGAGGACTTCATCGACTGGCGCATCCTGCGCATGGTGCAATAGGCCAAGAAGCGCGGCACAGACCAGCTCCGCGAGGTGGTGAACAGGGGAAAGCAGGTGGGAATGCCGGTCCTCCCCAGTTTCAAGATGCAGGATGTGGCGCTGCTGAAGGCCGAGCGCTGCGGCAGGCTGAAGTGGGACCACGGGATGGAGGTGCTCATCGGCGGCAAGGGCAAGGCGTCGATGGGCTACGACTACGCGCTCCCGGAGGTCCGCGCCTACAAGCTGGCGCTCATACGCGAGGTGCTGGAAGAGTACAGGCCGGACGGCATCGAGCTCGACTTCGTCTTCACCAACACCGGCTTTTTCAAGGAAGGGATGGAGGACAAGAACATCCGGATTATGAACGCGTTCGTCGCAGAGATAAGGAAGACCGCGGAAGAGGTCGGGAAGGCCCAGGGCCGGCAGTTCAAGATCATGGCCCGCACCCACCACGCCCGCGAGGCGAACTTCGAGCACTCTATCGACATCGAGACGTGGCTCAGGGAGAAGAGCATCGACTACATCGTCGGCGAAATCGAGGGCGTGTGCATGGAGCCGTACACCCCCGGACTCGAGTGGATCTCCAGGGCGGCGAACGACGCCGGCGGCGCGGCCTACATCCGCCCGCCACGCCGCGTGTACGACGAGCGCACCAACTACCCTGCCATCGAGATGGTGCACGCCCTCAGCCAGACGCTGCGCTACCAGGGCTTCGCGGGGATGTACCTCGGCTACCTGCCGTGGCCGCTTGCGGACGAGGAGTACAGGGTGCTGCGAGAGGCGGCTTACCCGGAGATCTTCGCGAGGCGCGACAATATCTACTTCCTTGCCCCGCGCGAGGGCGAGATGGGCAAGCCGTCCACAACGCCTTACCGCAAGCTGCCGCAAACGCTGGATGAGGGCGAGACCTTCTCCGCCGAGATCTTCATTGCGGACGACGTGGGCAAGGCGAAAGAGGACGAGGAGATGCGCGAGCCCGTGCTCACCCTCCGCTTCGAGAGCTTCTGCATCGAGGACGACTTCACGGTGCGCGTGAACGGCATGGACCTGCCGCGAAAGCAGGCGGAGATTACCCACTACCGCGGCCTTAAGTTCAAGTCGTACTTCCCCGGCCCCATACAGGCGCCGCTGGGCTTCGAGGCCCACTGGCTCAAGTACCGCCTGCCGGTCGAGCTGGTCAGGCAGGGCAAGAACTCCGTGGAGGTCACGATCACGAAGAAATCTAAGATCGCGACCTTCCGGCGCGGGATCAACGGCGTTGAAATCCCGATGTTCTACAGGGACTTCGAGCGGCCGCTCGGGCTGGGCGTGGAGCGCATCCAGGCGCAGGGGTGAGCCGCCCTACCCTCCCTTTTTGTCGGTGTCTCGCACGATGATCAGCGGGTGCGTGCGCAGCGTGGTGCGGTACCGCACCGCGGGCGCATAGCCCCGCAGCGCCATGCCGACGACTGCGTGGGCCGCCTGGCCGGCCAGGTCCAGGACCTTGGTCACAACGGTCACTCTCTCCATCCGCATCAGCAGCGGGTCCATCAGCTCGAACGCTATTTTCTTGCGCTTCCCGGCGATACCGCTGCCGACCTCGATGGAGTAAGTGTTGTCCGCCCCCGGCCGCACCGCGCGCTCACCCATGAAAAGGGTGAAGACCTTCGGCTCGGCCTTCACCGTATCCAGTACGTACTTACTCAGCTCCAGGAGTACGGGGTAGAGTGTCCTTTGTACGGGCTCGTCGTTCTGGAACCGTACGTCCAGCACGCCCGTCTTCAAGCGCTCCAGCTTCTTCGCCGGTCCGTCCTTCGCCTTCCAGACTACTACCGCGCGCTCCATCCTGGCGATAATCGCCCTCGCTTCCGCCACGCACTCCCCCGCCCCCACCCCAGCCCCCACCAACCTTTTAGACAATAGGTCAAGATCGTGGGTGGACTGCGTGAGGGAGAAGCGCACGGGGAGGCCGCCGTATTCATTCAAGACGTCGGTGGCGTCTTTAACGTCTTCCGCAAGCCGTTTCGCGACTGTGATTGGGATGAGGTAGTTAGGGTCATACGTAAGCGGAGTGGAGCGGAGCACATTGACCGCCGGGTGACCGGCGGACGCTGGCGGGACCGGCCTCGGAGCGGGCGCTGGAGCAACGGGCTTCCGAGCGGGAGCAGGCTGCGCAGCCGGCAGTCTAACTTGAGTCGTTTCCGAGAACGCCTCAGGCGTGCAAACAGCGCAGATGCCCGGGTCGGCCAGAAAGTGCTCCTCACAAAGGGGGGAAGCCCCGCATCTAAGGCATCTGCCGCCCGCCTGTGCATCCACGGCGGCCCCGCACCTCTTGCAGCCGGGAGCCGGATTGGGCGCTGGCGGCTGGACCGCGCGAATCTCTATGGTAGCTGTGTCGGACTTCTTGTCCGATTTGGATGGAGGAGCTGGAACTACGCTGGTTTTCCCTGTGACAACGGAGGCACCACAGGATGGGCAGAACCTGTCTGTGGGCCGGACTTCGCCGGCGCATTTTCGGCAGATCATAGTGAGGTTTTGGCAACACCGTCCTTCGGACATCGTGAAGCGCGGGATTGATTAAAAGGCACTGCACGACCATAGTTTCAAACGGGACACAGAATACAAGGGCAGGAAGATGCTGCCTATCGTGACAACATAGGAAAATGCTTATTCGCGGTGGTACAATCCGGCGTGGTCCCGAATTACCGCATGCAGGAATCCGATCAATGCTCGACCTCATTATCCGTAACGGGCTCGTCGTAGACGGCACAGGCAGCCCGGGGTTCCACGCCGCCGTTCTTGTCCATGGCGACAGCATAACCGTGCACCGGGGCGACTCCTCCGCCTTTGAGGCAGCCCGCTCAATCGATGCTGCCGGGATGGTCGTCGCGCCGGGGTTCATCGACATGCACTCCCACGGCGGGCTCACGATACTGGGCTCTCCACGGCAGGAGGCGTCCGTCCACCAGGGCATCACCACCGAGGTGTACGGCGTGGACGGCATCTCGCACGCGCCCTTCAAAACGGCACAGGAGCTCTCCCGCTACATGTGGCAGGACTCTGGCATCAACGGATATCCGCCGCTGCCGGCGAAGTGGCTCAGCCAGGCGGAGCTTCTTGACCAGTACGACGGCAAGGTATCGTTGAACGCTGCGTACCTGGCCGGCAACTCACCCCTTCGAATCTGGGGCGTGGGGTGGGCGAATACACCTGCGACGCCGGCGCAGATAGAGAACATGAAGTCCGCCCTGCGAGAGGCGATGGAAGACGGGGCATGGGGCCTCTCCACCGGCCTGGACTACCCGCCCGGGGCGTACGGCGACACGGCCGAACTGGCGGCGCTGGCAGAGGTATCGGCAAAGCTTGGAGGCTTCTACCACACGCACACGCGGAAAAGCCTGGGCGTGAAGGGCGTGATGGGACCATCCGAGGAGGCCATCGAGATCGGCAGGCGGTCGGGGAGCGCCGTGCATCTTACCCATTACCGGCAGGCGCAGCAGGGCAAGGGCAGCCATCACCAGTGGATAGACCTGGTGGAGAACGGCCGGAACGAAGGGCTGGACGTGACATTCGACGTCTACCCCTACGAGTACTCGCAGGGGATGGTCGCCCAGTGGTTCCCCTTCTGGATGCGGGAGCGAGGCCCGGAGGGGATTCTGGAGGCGATCAAGGACGGCAAGGTGCGGGACCGCCTCAAACGAGAGATCGACGAGGCCGACTTCCGGGACAAGTGGGTGACCGGATTCAACAAGCCACACAACAAGCATTACGAGGGTATGCAGCACCTCGAGATTGCCCGGATTCGCGGAGAGCACCCGGTGGACACGCTCTGCAACCTGCTCATCGAAGAGGACCTGTTCCTCACCGCCGTGGGGCGCGGCACGAACCCCCACACTCTGGCGGCGTTCGTCGCGCACCCGTACGGGATGATCGCGAGCGACGCGATACACTTCGGGGAGTTCCCGAGCCCTCGCACGTTCGGCACGTTTGCGATCGTGCTCTCGGAGTACGTCCGGGAGGAGCGGCAACTCACGCTTGAGCAGGCAGTCAGGAAGATGTCGTCGTTCCCGGCGCAGCGCCTGGGCCTTCCGGACAGGGGCATACTGCGGAACGGCTTCAAGGCGGACATTGTCGTATTCAACCCGAAGACTGTGAAGGCCAACACCACCCGTGAGAAGCCGAGGCAGCTCGCGACGGGCGTCGAATACGTGCTCGTCAACGGCAAGGTGGTCGTGGACAGAGGCGTCCACTCGGGTGCCACGCCAGGGCGAGCCCTGAGGCGCGGCAAGCGCGATTGACGTCGGTCCCCCCGATGAGACGCCCCGCTGGGGCGTCTCATCGGTTGCGGAGACCCGTCACATCTGCACGCCGCAGGACGGCCTTTCTCGGGCCGGCAATGCGGCGATGGTTACCCCCGAGACGCCCCAGCGGGGCATCTCTACGGGGGAGAAATCAACCGCCACGCGCACGTAAAGACTATGACACTTGACAGAATGCTCAGATCCAGGAGGCGTGATCGTGGCTTCGATTCCAATGAGCAAACGGCTAACGCGGGACAACCTCCACGGCGTGTGGGCGGCTATCGCCACGCCGTGGGACGAGTCCGGACGGTTCGACAAGGCGGAGTTCCGGGAGAACATTCGCCGCCTGGCCGCGGCGGGCGTGCACGGCATATACACCACGGACTCCGACGGTGAGTTCTATGCGATAGAGCTGGATGAGTTCAAGCAGATTGTGAAGGTCTTCGCGGACGAGGCGGGCCGCCTCGGCGTGCCGACGATGGTCGGCGTGACATGGGTGAACACCCAGGGCATAATCGACCGCATACAATATGCCGCGTCCGTGGGCATTCTCGGGACCCACGTGGGGCGCCCTTTCTTTATGCCGATGACGCCGGAGTCCGACCGCGCGTACTGGCAGGATATCCAGAAGGCAACGCCGGAGCACTTCGGGCTGGTGCACCACAACACGGCGCGCGTGCACAACACGCAGAACGGACACGGCTACGCGGAGCTGATAAAGTTCGTTCCGCAGCTAATCGGCTCCAAGAACACCAGCTCTGACGTACGGGAGTTTATGCACGTCGTCACATACGCGCCTCAGATCGCCCACCTCACGGGTGAGGGCACGGTGACGCCGTTCATGATGCTGGGTGCGAAGGGCGTCAACTCGTGGTTCGTCAACTTCAACCCTGAATTCATGCTCGACTGGTACGACGACGCGATGAACAGGCGCTGGAACGCTGCTATCCAGAAGCAGCAGCGGATGTACGCCTTCATGGAGGCCAAGAAGATGCTGGCCGGGTCAGGCAACCTCCACGGCATCGTGAGCAAGGCAACGGCAGCAGCATCCCCGTTTCTCATCGAGTCGAACGTGACGCGCAAGCCTTACCTGCCCGTCCCGAAGGAGACCGTGGCGCAGTTCCGCCGCGTGGTTGAGGAGAAGTTCCAGGACTTGATGTGGCGAGGGTAAACCCAGTTTCCCGCGCAAAATGTTTGGAGTAAAATACAGTTCGACGCAATGGAAGCGAATTCCTGCAAGACATACGATTTTCAAGGAGGAGCTGCAGCATGACCTGGAAGTGCGAGAAGTGCGGACACGAGAACCCGCCCACGCGAAGCGTCTTCTGCGCCAAGTGCGGCACCCGTCGCAAGGGCTGGTAGCCGCGCGGACCGACCGGATGACAAAGGCCCCGAGCGCTCGGGGCCTTTTCTATTGGCCTATTCTGACGCTACGTTCAGCCCGGAGGGGTGAGGGCCGTACTCCACGTACAGCTCCACCTCCTCCACCACTACCCCGCCCTCCAGCCCCTTTGGCCGTGAATCGAGTGAAATGTCCAGCATGTTCATCCCCTTCTCCGGCCGCACGCCCACAAGGACGAACTCAATCCACTGGTCGCGGGCCGCGTCCAGCCTTCCGAAGTCCCGCAGGCAGATCTCCTTCGCCGGCGACTTTCCGTTCAGCTTGATCGTAAACTGGTCCTGCGTCACAACGTTACTGATGTTGATTCGCAGTCTGATCTGCCTGATGCGGTCCGCCCGCCCACGGATATCGTCCGCCACGTGGAAGGGGATGGGGTAGGCGTGACCAGGGTTGGCCTCAGGGATGGCGAGCGGCAGGAAGGCGCTGTATCCCAGCTCGGCTGCGTCCTTGGACCGCCGGCGGACCACGTACCGCTTGGACCGCTCCTTGATCGTGTCGGGGTCGCCTATCTCCGTAAGGATGCGATGCTCGGCGTCGCCGAAGGGCCACTTCAGGAACCAGGTGTAGAGGCCGTCTACCCCCTTTGCCCAGAAGTTGGCCGCTGCCGCGCGGAACATCTCGGGAGTGGCATGGATGCGCCTCAGGTACGTGCGGTCGTCCGGCACTGTGCTTTCGTCGCGCATGTACGGTTGCAGCATCCCGTACACGGCGACATCGTGCTGCGCCCCAAGCTCCGTCAGCCACTCGATAGGCATATCCGGGTCCAGGTTGTTGTACCCGTACATAACCGGAATAACGAAGTCCAGAAGGCCTTCCTTCAACCACGTGCGGACGTCCAGCCCCTGGGCGAGGTTCATCTCCTCCGTGGGGAAGACACGCGCGCCGATGGTGGCCGACAGGCTGGGCCGGGTGCGCACAATTTTCGCTGCCTCCGCGACCCACCCCGTTATGACCGGTGTGTACGACCGGATGTCCTCCGGGCGCAGAAAGTATGGGCTCTGGCCGAACGCCGCCGAAAAGTCCAGCTCAACGCCGTCCACGACGTAGTCGGCGGCAAGCTCCCGGATAACGTCCAGGTGGTGCGAGCGGACCTCCGGGTGCGCCATGCCCCTGCCGCCGTTGGAGAGCTTGAAGGCGGGCTTCATGCCGCCGAAGCTCTGAAGGCGAAGGTCCGCCCAGAAGTCCATCCCCTTCTCGTGGGCGCGCTCAATCAGCACGGTCAGAGGGTCCAGCCCCCTGTCCATCAGGCTCTGCATGCTCTGCCAAGCGTGCCATGTGATTGCGGACTTGAACGGCCGCTTATCATCGCCGAAGCGCATGCCGACCTTCGATGGGTAGAAGATGCCGTCGCCGCGCTCCACGCAATAGCTGAATGTATCGACGGCAGTGTTGGCAACCTCATCGACCCGCCGCCAGGCGTCCTCCATCTTCATGGGCGAGTCGAAGACTCACATGTAGTAGTGGCGCGCGTCGTTATGGTAGATAGTCCGTCGTCGTTTCATTCTCACTCCATGCTTCTTAAAGACCCGTTTACCTGGTCAGCAGGAACACCGCGCCGACGGCCATCGCGAAGCCGGCGATCTTCGTGAGCTTTATCTCCTCGCCAAGCAGCAGCACTCCGAGGACGCTTGCCACCGCGAAATTCAGCGCGAAGATGGGGACCACGGTGGAGGCCGGGCCGCGATGTAGCGCCGTGTAGAAGCTGATGATGCTGATGCTCAGAGTAATGCCGGCGACGACCAGCGCAACGGTTGCCCAGCTCCACCCGAAGTACGACGCAATGCCTTGGCCCCGGTAAATAACGGCGATTACTGCCGCCACAACCAGCATGGTGTTGGCTATCACCACGGAGACTTCCGGAGGGTACTGCCGGAAGGCAATTTTGAGGAGAACGGCCGTGATACCGTAGCTGACCATCGCGATCACGGCCCAGGCAAGGTAATTCATTCGTTAAGGCCTCGTTAAGTTGCGTAAGAGCTTCCGCACCAACTCTATGATGCGCTATCGGCTACGTCAACGTGGGAGTGTGCCCTTGAGAGAGCTCGCCCGCTGCGGGAAGAGCTTGCCCTTGTGGAAGGTCCTCGGACATCCCCCTGGCCCCCTTCAATCGCTTCGATCTGAAGGGGGAACAAGAAAGAAATCCACGGGACTTCATCCCGTACCATACCAAAGGGCTTCGCCCTCTGGACTCCCAGGACATTGGGGCTTCGTCCCGTACCCTGCCAAAGGGCTTCGCCCTCTGGACTCCCAGGACCCTGGGGCATTGCACCAAAATCCAGCGAGGTGCTATCTGTCCCGAACCCTTTATGAATACGCGTGAAACATTTTGGGCATGAAAGGCGTCTATACTTTAGCCTAGTACAACTGACTTGCCTTTTCGGAGGTCTACACATGTTATCCCGGACCAGGATGCTTGGCCTCGTAACGCTGCTTGTGATGCTCGTCGCGAGTATGGCCGCATGCAGCAGGGACAAGAATCCCACGCCGACTCCCCAGTCGCCCACTTCCACCCCTGCGGCGGGGACCGTTCGGACCCCGACGCCTGCCGTTCCAACGGCGACGCGCGTGCCGATCCCGGTCTCCAACAGGCCGCCGGACAGCTACATGGCCGTTGTTCCGGCAGCGCTGAGGGCCGGCCACACTGAGAACATTTCGATGTCGCTCTTCGCGGGGAACACACCTGCGGCGGGCGACGTCCGCGTGGCGCTGATCAAGGATAACATCACCCTCGTCGAATCGAAGGCAACCATCACCGGCGCAGCCAGCGTGCCCCTTAGCGTGCCGAAGCTGGCGCCGGGCAATTACGACCTCCAGGTCTCCGGACCGGGATTCAGCAACAAGGCGACCCTCCAGATCCAGGACGGGACGCTGATGTTTGTCGAGACGGACAAGCCGATCTACAAACCGGGGCAGACTATACACATCCGCGTGCTGACGCTCGACACCGAGCTAAAGCCGTGGCCCATCGACCTGACGGTTGAGGTCCAGGACGCCAAGGGCACCAAGGTCTTCAAGAAGGACATCGCCACCGACGAGTATGGCATGGCGACGCTCGACCTGCCGCTCTCCACGGAGCCCAACCTGGGCGTGTGGAAGATAACGGCCAGGGCCGGCGACAAGACGAGCCAGCTTGACGTTAAGGTTGAAGAGTACGTCCTGCCCAAGTACGAAGTTGTAGCCGAGACCCAGAAGGAATGGGTCCTGGCCAGCGAGCAGATCAAGGGTAAGGTCTCCTCAACGTACACGTTCGGGAAGCCGGTCAAGGGCGAGGTGGAGATCCTCGCCTCCCGCTACGTCGGACAGTGGGAGCAGTACGCCACTCTCTCGCTGCCGATCGACGGAGAGGTGGACTTCACCCTGCCCGCCGTGCAGTTCGTCGCCGGCGTGCCGGAGGCGGAGGGCATGGGCAACGTCAGCCTGGAGTGCATCGTCCGCGAGATGAGCACGGGTTATGAGGAGAAGACGACGAAGCTGCTGACCGTCGCCTCCACTCCGCTTAACGTCAAGATCATTCCTGAGAGCGGCGTTTTCAAGCCCGGGCTGCCCCTGGGGTTCCTGGCGATCACCGAGACGCCGGACGGCCAGCCGCTGGACAAGACCGTGAAGGTGACCTACTACTTCATGGGCAAGAACTACGACCAGATAAATAACAAGACGGTCAATGTGAGCACGAAGGGCGGCAAGGCGATATTCGAAGTGACGCCGCCGTCCGGCGCGGTATCGATGACCGTGCAGGCCGAGGCCGACCAGGCTTCTACATCCCTTAGCGTCAATTCCGGGTTCTCTCCCTCGGGCAACTTCATTCACCTTGAGCAGGTCACCGAGGGCGACATCAAGGTGGGCGACGCCGTCCATTTCCGCGTCCACTCCACCAGCCAGGCGAGGAACTTCTACTACGAGATCGTCTCGCGCGGCTCGGTGATCTACTCGGACGTATCGTTCACGGCGGACATACGCTTCACGGCCGGCCCTCTCATGGCCCCGGCGTCGCGGATACTCGTCTACCAGATTCTGGCGAATAACGAGGTCGCCGCCGATTACCTCCCGTTCAGCGTCCAGGCGGACTACACGCACGATCTGAGCGTGGCATTCTCAAAGGACCAGGTCACCCCCGGCGAGAAGCTGGATATCAACGTGCAGGCGCAGGGCCAGGCAAAGGTCGGCCTCGCCATAGTGGACAAATCCGTGTTCATCCTTGCAGAGAACCGGCTGAACCTGCAGCAGGTCTTCGCGGAGCTCGAGCGGCTGTACATGAAGCCGCAGGCAGAGCTGCACGACGTGCGCTGGGGCGGCTACGTCACGCGCGGCGCGAAGGAGACCTTCAAGGACGCGGGCGTGGTGGTACTGACGAACAAGACCGTCCCGAAGGGCGAGCAGAGCCAGGGCGGTATATTCGCGGCTGTGGCGATGGCCGACGGCGCGGTCCGCAGGGACGGCATGGCCCAGCCCATGGCCGCCGCAGCTCCTCAGGCCCCGACATCGAACTCCAGCGCCGGCGTGGGCCTGGCCGAAGTGCAGCGGGTCCGCCAGTTCTTCCCCGAGACCTGGATCTGGATGGACACCCTGACCAGCGTCAACGGCCTGTCGACCGTGCCGGTGGAAGCCCCCGATAGCATCACGACGTGGAAGCTGCGGGCCGTAGGTATTTCGAAGGAGCACGGCTTTGGCGTGGCGGAGAGCGAGCTCAGGGTCTTCCAGCCGTTCTTCCTGCAGGTGGATCTCCCCTACTCCGCCATTCGCGGCGAGGAGTTCCCCGTCAAGATTGCCCTCTACAACTACCTGGAAACGCAGCAGGAGATCTTCGTCGACGTCGAGAGCGCCGACTGGTTCGAGCTGCTGGACAGCCCGCAGAAGTCGGCAAAGGTGGGCCCGAACGACATCGGCGGCGTTGAGTTCAAGATCAGGCCCACAAAGCTTGGCAACAACGGGATCAAGGTGGTAGCGCGCAGCTCGCAGGCGGCGGACGCAGTGATCAAGGAGCTGCTTATCGAGCCCGAGGGCGTGCAGCGCGAGGCGGTTGAAAACCACATCGTCTCGGACGGGCACAGCCACGAGATTGACCTTGCGGTGCCCACGATCGCCGTGGACGGCTCCGGCCGCGCCTACGTCGCGATCACCGGCAGCTACCTGACTCAGACGATCGAGGGCCTTGAGAGCCTGCTGCAGATGCCGTACGGCTGCGGCGAGCAGAATATGATCCTCTTTGCTCCGAACGTGTTTATTGCCAACTACCTGAAGCAGACCGGCCAGCTCAAGCCCGAGGTGATGGCGAAGGCCGAGCACCTGATGACGACCGGCTACCAGCGCGAGCTGACATACAGGCATAGCGACGGCGCGTTCTCCGCCTTCGGCGAGAGCGACGAAGAGGGCAGCCTGTGGCTCACGGCGTTCGTCCTGAAGACGTTCGCACAGGCGAAGAACATCATGTACATAGACCAGGACGTGCTGAGCTCAGCCGCGGCCTGGATCGTCAGCCACCAGCGGTCGGACGGCTCTTTCGAGCCCGTTGGCTTCCTGCACCACCAGGAGCTCCTCGGCGGCCTGCAGGGCAACGACGCCCTTACGGCGTACGTCGCCATAGCTCTCATGGAGGCGGGCGAGACGAGCGCGGCGAACAGGGCGGTCAGGTTCCTGGAGGGCAAGGTCGCTTCCATCGACGACGCGTACACGATGGCGATCGTCAGCTACGCGCTGGATCTCGGCAACAGCGCGAGGGCGGACGAAGCGCACAAGAAGCTGATGGGCATGGCGAAGGAGGACGAGAACGGCGGCCTGTTCTGGGGCGAGCAGATAATGCCCCTGGAGCCGCAGCCCCTGCCCGGCGGCCCGGCCCGCCCGATCGACGGCGGTTATCTGAGGCCGGACCGCGCGGCGTCCATCGAGACGACAGGCTACGCAATGCTGGCGCTCGTCGAGCGCGGCGACCGGCTCACCTCCGGCCGCGTCGCGAAGTGGCTCACGTCGCAGCGCAACGCGTTCGGCGGCTTCGGCTCCACTCAGGACACGGTAGTGAGCCTGCAGGCGCTGATCAACTATGCAACCGACGCGAAGAGTGATGTAGACATGACCGTCACGCTGACGAGCGGATCGTGGAGCAAGGTAGTGCGCGTAACGGCGGAGAACGCTGACGTGCTCCAGATGGTGCAAGTGCCCATCGGCGGCAAGCTGTCTGTGAAGTCCAGCGGCAAGGGCGACGTGGTCGTCCAGTCCGTCCTGCGCTACAACATGCCGCAGGCGGCCAACCCCGAGAACAAGATATTCGATATCAAGGTCACCTACAGCTCGGCCGGCGTGCAGGTGGACGACCTGATCACGGTCTCCGCCAGCATCAGGTTCACGCCGCCCCAGCCTGTCCAGGCGGGCATGGTAGTGCTTGATGTATCCGTCCCCACGGGCTTCGCCCCTGAGCGGGACACAATCGAGGCGCTGGTGGCCTCAAGGGCCAACATAAAGCGGTACGACATCGCGGGCCGCAAGGTGATCTTCTATATTGAGGACATGAAGCCGGGCGAGACCGTGGCTCTGCAGTTCAAATCGCGCGCTCTGTACCCGGTGCGGGCCAAGGAGGTCGCCTCTCAGGCTTACTCCTACTACAAGCCCGAATGGAAGGGCGAGTCCCTGGGCGGCGCGATAACAGTGGGCCAGTAGGCCCCGCGTCCCTGAAGCAGTAAGACAACGGCGGCCTCTTCTTCTTGGCCGCCGTTGTCTTACTGTCGCCAGTGGAGTACCGGCAGTGACGGGGCCGGTGTTATCATTCAAAGCAGTCGATTTCCAGACCAAGCTGCGCGAGAGACCATGCTGCCAATTCGGGACCAGTCGAAAAACGGCCACCACCACACACCGGAAAACAAGGCGGAGCGTCGAAACAACCAGGTCAATTGCGCGGTGCAGGGCGGGTGCGCGGGATGCGTCGGCCTCTTCGTTGGCGTGCCGCTGGCCATACTGGCGGGCGTGATAATCTGGCTCATGCTTCAGAACTTGCTATAAAGCAGGAAGGCGCCCCGATGTACCGGGACGCCCTCCTGTCTAATCCCACGTCAGTGGCCTTCAGGCCTACTGGCTATCGTCGGTCACCTCAAACTCTGCGATCATGCCCTTGAGAGCGTGAGGCGTGCCGTTCGGATCGTTCTGGTCCGAAATGAAGCAGACCATGCCGTACCGTGCCGCCTCCAGCGAGTTCAGGAACACCATGCTTCCTTCCTCGCCAGGCATTGCGAAGGTGAAGCCAAGGAACTGCACCTGTTCCGCCGGCGGCTCTTCGTCCGACTGTACAAGCTCCAGCAGCGCTGGCGCATCGTCCGACAGCTTCACGAGCACCAGCTCGTGCGGCTGGAGCCCCGGGTTCCGCGCCCGGAAGGCCACCGGCCCGCGCTGGGCCCCGGCGTCGGAGAAGGAGAAGTAGAATTCTCCAATTTCCACGTTCAGTGGCGTAACGCCTGCCGGAACAGGGGCCGGCATATCCTCACTACCGTTAAACTTCCATACACCGTCCTCGAGCAACAGCGACTCGCGGGTAAGCTGGACGCTGTTGCCGAATGCGAGCGTAAGATCGATGCCTGCCGTTGTGCTCGTCACCGTGAGGTCCTCAGCCATGACGAACACGATCGGCGGGTCGCCGATAAACATCTGCAGGTCTTCCGCAGTGCCGAACTCTTCCTCGAATGCCTGCTCCGTGAACCTCTCCGTGAAGGCCTCGGCGTTGCGCATGTTCCACAGGTCAACGGTGTAGAGCAGATCGGTGACTACTTTGACCCGGACCGGCTCCGTTGCCGCAATCGCCGCCGCGAGCCGCGCCGCTACGGCCGGGACCTGCATGGCGGCATGCATTGTTGCCTCAGTCGCAGCGTCCTTGTCCATGCGCAGGTGGGCGCCGACCATCCTGAGGATAATCTCGCCGTGCACATTGAGCGCCGCTTCGATGTGGTCCGCGTCGATATTGGGGTCCGCGCCGCCAAGGCGCTCCGCCATACCGGCGTGGAAGTCCGACATCATGTCTTCAATTTCCTGTAGGTCCTCAGTCCGGGTCGTCGTTGTGCTGTTCTCAGTGATATCCAGAATCCTGTCGAACAGGTCACCGAGCGTCATTGCCGCCGGCGTTCCCGTCGGGGTCGGCGTGACCGTCCCCGCGCCCACAGGCGTCCCGGTGGGGACTACTGTTCCGGCGCCCGTCGGCGTGCCGTTCATGACTACGGTGGCCGTTCCGGTAGGAGCGGCAGTGCTGACGGCAGTAGCCGTGCCGGTCGGCGTAGCAGTGCTGACAGCAGTCGCGGTTCCGGTGGCCGTGGCAGTGCTGACTGCTGTGGCCGTGCCTGTAGGCGTAGCTGTGGCGGCCGCTGTGGCCGTGCCGGTAGGAGTTGCGGTGGCCTGCGCGCCGGAAGGCGTGCCGGTTGCCGCGGCGGTTGGAGTCGCCGTCGCCTGGGCGCCCGTCGGGGTGCCTGTGGGCGTCCCGGTCTGAGCGCCGCCGGGTGTGCCGGTGGGCGTCACAGTCGGTGTTCCGCCCGCGCCGTCCTCGTGGCCGAGCATCAGGGCAAGGAGAGCTTCTATCTTCTCAGTGTTCCTGTGAAGTGCGTTTCGGGTTGCGTCCTCGTCCACGGAATCGCCGTCGTCCTCAACGGCCGCTTCCACTGCGGCGCTGAGCAGGTAGACCTGCTCCTGGAGAAGGAGCGCGAGCTTACCCTGAAGAACATGCACTGAGAATGGGTCCGGGGTTGCTACCGGCGTTACTGTGCCGACCGGCGCCGGCATGCCGGTTCCCGTGGCTATTGCCGTCGGTGAAGCGGTAATTGTTCCGGTCGCCTCCGGGGTGCCTGTACCGCCCGTAACGGGGGTTCCCGGTGGTTACCGGTGTGGTCGTGCCCGCCGGCGAGGCTGTGGGCGTTACCGTAACCTGGTAGTTCAGCGAGGCGGGCATGGTAAATGACCCGTCTCTGCGGAATGCCGCCCCTCGCACTGCGGGAGTCGATGTCGAGATACCATTATCGCCGTCGTCGTCATCGCCGCATGCCACAAAGGCAAGCATTGAGACGACTATGAGAAAAGACAGAAACAAGGTCCGCGCTTTCATCATCTTCCTCCTCCTCGTCGTCCAAGACTATGCGCGCCCAATTCGTCGGACCGCCAACGCCTCACACAGATGCAGACTTCAAGTGAATGGTCGTTCTTGGAGAATTGTGCACTCCTCCATTGTTGCCCGATCGACTGGTACCCACAATTACTCGTTCGTACAACCGGTAAACCGCACTCTGTAGCCGTCCGCGATTAGGAAAGAGTGGCCCGAGGTTAGTCGTTTTGCCGGATTCGCCATTGAACGGTCTGCCATTTCAGGTTGAACGGCCGCCCTGACTCGGTCGGAACGCATCCTCCACGCGCTTTCGGTCCTCCACTTTGGTCTTCCCTGTAACGGGAGGAGGCTACTAGTCGGCTGAGTCGAAACGTTGGCTGAAGGTCGCCAGAATATACACTGTTGACATGCCATCGTGTGACAGGACCTCTTGCAGTGTGGACTAGTCAATCCTCCGCGTCGGTTCGCCCGGCGGGTTTGACACCGCAGGTTTGCCGTTGGTAGGCTCTACGGCGAGCAACCCTGCGGAGAACGTCTTTGAGATTAATGTCAAGAATTGCAGTTGGGGCGGTCGCGGCGGCCGCCCTTGTGGCCTCGGCGGCCTGCGACGGCATGAGCGCGGCGGAGAAGCAGTACGACGACGGAGTGCAGCTTCAGGCTGAGAATAAGACGGACGAGGCGATAGTGGCGTATTCAGAAGCGATCAGCCTCGACCCCACGATGGCCCAGGCGTACAACAATCGCGGTTTTGCCTACCACCAGCTCGGCGACTACGAGAGCGCCATAGCCGACTACGATGTGGCAATCCGTATCCAGCCCGAGGTTGCGCTTTTCTACAACAACCGGGCCGGGGTGCACCAGACGATGGGTGAACACGAGGCCGCGTTGCTTGACTACGACGAGGCAGTCCGCCTTTCTCCCAATGACGCGGACCTTTACGTAAACCGCGCGGGCGTGCATGCCCGCATGGGCAACCGGGCCGCGGCGCAGCAGGATGTGGAGCGCGCTGTAGAGCTGGGGGTGGACCGGGCGTCCCTGCAGCAGACAATAGACGCCATCTTTGGCCGCTAATCCCGGTAGAGCAATGCAACAAGAAAGCAAGTGGAGGCGAAATATGCTGAGGCTAAGCCCGCCCATCGCACAGCACCTGCAGATAGGCAAAGAGGGCGAAGCGGAGCGACAGGAGTTGCTCCGCAAGGCACGGACTATGGACGTCAAAACTATCACGGTGACCCGGGTCCCGGACTCGTGGACGGACGACAACGCCCAGGAGGCGCGCCGGTTCCTGGACGACAACGGCATGAGGGTTGGGGAGTTCACCGGGTTCTACAAGGGCACGCGCCCCTGGGGCGGCCTGGGTGGGTTTGACCGGGCGGACCACGAGTTCACCATCAACCTATACCGCCGACAGCTGAGGATTGCGAAGATACTCGGAGCGCACTTCGTCGGGTTTGGCATCCTCAACGGCAGGACCACCGGCAGGCTGTGGGACGAGGACGTGTGGGAGAGCTGCATGAACGGGGTGCGCGAGCTGTGCAAGATGGCGGAGGACGCCGGGATGGACGTGGCAGGCCACCCTCACACAATGAGCCCTCTTAGCTCGGTGGCCCGCATGGAGCGGATGCTGGACGAGGGGCAGTCGCCCCGCCTCAAGATTCTGCTGGACCCCGTCAACATCGTCACGCCGTTCATTGCGTACCGCACGGGTGAGATGATCAACGAGTGCTTCGACGTTCTCGGAAAGGCGATAGTAGGCATCCACGCGAAGGACGTGACTCTCAGCGGAGGCGGAAAGATCGTCGCGCACATCGACGAGGCGGTGCCGGGCACGGGGACGCTGGACTACCCCACCCTGCTGCGCCGCATGGCAGCGCTCGGGACGGATATCACAATACACGCAGAGCACTACCCGTTCGCCGAGACCGTCCAGGGGCAGATGTACATCAGGAGCGTGGGCAGGCAGACCGGCGTGGCGGTGAGCTAGGTCACCTGAAGTCCGCAAGCGACCGTTCTGGACATATCTGGCTCGGCTTGGCTATAATAGTCTTCTGCAATGAGCATTGCCGCGGCTGTCGTGGCATGTCCAGGTGAGCCGGGGTGGTGGAATTGGCAGACACGCAGCGTTGAGGGCGCTGTGGCCGCAAGGCTGTGGGAGTTCAAATCTCCCCTCCGGCACCATTAGTTCTGTACAGGGCGACGTAGCCAAGTGGTTAAGGCGGAGGTCTGCAAAACCTCTATGCGGCGGTTCGAATCCGCCCGTCGCCTCCAATAAAGTCGAACAAGAAAGCCCCAGCGCATGCCGGGGCTTTTGATTCCGTCCTTGAAGGTCTATTTCGCCCGCCGCGCCCGCCATTCCTCCGCCAGGATGCTGTAGACGGCGTGGTCCACGTAGTGGTCTGTGAGCCACTCGGCCTGGCGTATCACGTCCTCCTGCTTGAAGCCCAGACGCTCCGGTATGGCCCTGCTCTTGACGTTGTCCGTGGCGCAGAAGACCTCCACTCGGTTGAGCCTGAGCTCGCCGAAGGCGTGGTCCAGCATTGCCGTGAACGCCTTCGTGACCAGCCCCTTCCCCTCAAAGCCCGCACCGAGCCAGTAGCCGACGACCGTGCGGCGGTGGGTCGGGCTGATGCGGCGGCAGCCGATGATGCCCGCGAACCTGCCTCTGTACTAGATGCCGCACTCCACGCCCGTGCCGTCCACGAACGCCTGCATGAAGTCGCGGATGAGCTGGCGCGTCTCAGGCAGCGTGCGCTCGGTGTCGCGCGCGGGGAGCCACTGCTTGAGGTGCGCATTGTTCGTGGAGGTCAGCGCGTGCATCGCCTCCGCGTTCTTCACCTCCAGCAGTTTCAGCTCAACGTCCTCATCGATCCTTTGCGAAAACATTCTTCGTCTTCTCCCGTTATGCCGTGCTCTGCCCTAGTTCATCATCGACCCGCCGTCAACGTTCAGTGCCTGGCCGGTAATGTTGGAGGCGAAGTCGGAGGCAAGGAATGCGACGGCGTTGCCGATGTCCTCGGGGCTCTGCTCCCTGCCCAGCGGCGTGCGAAGGCGAACGAAGTCATCGAAGACCTGCCGGGCGGTCATTCCATGGTACTGCGGGTTGGCGGCAGCCCACCTGGCGCCGATCCGCTCCCACAGCGGGCTCCAGATCAGGCCGGGACATACGGCGTTCACGTTGATACTGAACGGCGCGAGCTCCTGCGCCTGGGACTGAGTCATGTTAATGACCGCTGCCTTGGACGTGCTATAGGCATAGCTGGTTACCGTGCCTTTGCGCCCGGCGACAGACGCGATATTGACCACCTTGCCGTACCTGCGAGGGCGCATATGATCAGTCACGGCCTGCGTCACCCTTGCCATGCCCTTCACGTTCACGGCGTAGACCAGGTCCCAGTCCATCTCGCTAAGCTTCCCTCCCCGTTCTTCCCACCCCGGCGCGCCCACAACGCCCGCGTTGTTGACGAGCACGTCCACCCTGCCGTGGCGCTCCACAACCGCCTTCACCATCGCGTCCACCGAGGGCTGGTCGGTAACGTCCAGCGCCACGGACATGGACTGCCGGCCCAGCGGGTCCACCTCCGCGGCGGTGCGCTCCGCATCGACAGCGTTGATGTCCGTCACGACGACGCTGGCGCCCTGCCGGGCGAGCACCAGTACGATCCCACGACCGATTCCTCGTCCCCCGCCGGTCACTATAGCAACTTTATCTGAGAGGTCCATGCGGCCTCCTGAAGCCAGTCCACGAATTACGCAGATTTTGATGGACGCGAATTATAACACGGGGGAATTTGACGGTTGCCGGAGTGGGCCGGATAATAGGCGGCACTTCAGGAATGAACTTTAACCGGGGGCTGCCAAATGCCGCAGGAAAGAACAGACGTATACAAGATTCGCGGGAACCCGATGACGCTCATCGGGCCGGAGATAAAGATCGGCCAGCGCGCGCCGGAGTTTGTAGCCGTGGGCCAGGGCCTCAGGGCGGTGAGCTCGAAGGAGTTCGCCGGCAAGGTGCGGATGATTGCGTCCGTGCCGTCCCTGGATACAGGGGTCTGTGAGAAGGAGACCATCAAGTTCAACGAGCTCGTCGGCGAGTTCGGCGACAAGGTGGCGATGGTGACGATCAGCATGGACCTGCCGTTTGCGCAGGCGCGGTGCTGCACGGCGAACAACCTCAAGAACGTGACGACAATCTCCGACTACCGCGAGCGCGACTTCCAGGACAAGTACGGCGTGCACGTGAAGGAGACGGGCCTCACGGGCCGCGCGGTGTTCGTGATCGACCGCAACGACCTGGTCCGCCACGTCGAGTACGTGCCCGACCAGTCGCAGTTCCCCGACTTTGACGCGGCGATGGTGGCGGTCAAGGAAGCGCTGGGGTAAGGGCTATTGAGGTTACGACCTGCACGACCTGTACGAATTCGTAGAGGTCGTGCAGCTCGTTAGAATCGCAGGAACAAACCGGGTATGGCTGCCCCAATCTCTCTACACACCAATCGACTGGTCCTGCGCCCACACCGGCTGACGGACATCGACGATGCGTTCGCCTATGCCTCCGATCCCGAGTTCTCCCGCTACCTGGCGCTGCCCCGGCCCTATACCCGCCGCCACGCCGAGCAGTTCCTCGCGATCTGCGTCCTCACCGACTGGAGCGTCCACCCTCAATGGGCCATTGAATACGAAGGGCATGCCATCGGCGGGATCAACATCCGGCTGGAGAGGGGCAACAACATCGCCGGGCTTGGGTACGGCATCGGCAGTTCACACTGGGGAAAAGGCATCGCCACTGAGGCGGCGCGCGCTGTGGTAGACTGGGGCTTCACAGAGCTTGGCGTCGAAAAGATACACGCGCGGTGCGGTGTGGAGAACGCGGGCTCCTGGCGCGTCATGGAGAAGATAGGCATGAAGCGCGAGGGACTGCTGCGGAAGCACTACGTGTACCACGGCGAGCGACGCGACGACTACCTGTACGGCATACTCCGCGAGGAGTGGCAGCCCGCGCAGGCCCCGAGCTCCGTCCGATAGCACTCTCTCGAGGACTCTTAATATGCCTGAGCGGACCACCCTCCAGACTTCACGCCTGCTGCTTCGCCCCTTTGAGATCAAGGATGTAGACGATGTCTACTCCTATGCAAGCGAGCCTGACTGGGCGCGGTACCTGCCCGTTCCGCAGCCATACCTGCGGGAGCACGTCGTGGAATTTGTAGCCCGGAAGCTAATCGAGGATAAGTCAAAGTGCTCGACATTCGCAGTTGTCTACGACGGCAAATGCGTCGGCGCCGTGGAGCTTGGATTCGACCCGGCGCGCAACATCGGAGAGGTCGGGTACTCACTAGCTAAGGACCTCTGGGGCAAGGGACTGGTGACTGAGGCGGTGAAGGCCGTTACGGACTGGGGATTCGGCACGCTGGGTCTGGCGAAGGTGCACGCGCGGGCCGATGTGCGGAACCTTGGCTCCCTGCGCGTGATGATCAAGTCCGGCATGTCGCTGGAAGGGTGCCTCCGCAGCCACGATGTGGTGCGAGGCGAGCGCATCGACGTGTATTGCTACGCCATCCTGCGCGAGGACTGGAAGAAGGCGCGTGGCGGACGATAGCGGCTGAGCGAACAAAGCAAGAAAGAAGACGGCCCCGAGCGAGTTCGGGGCCGTCTTCTTTCTTTCGATTCGCCTATATCGCTTACTTCAGCGCGGCGCCGATGGCCTGGTTGATTTGCGCGTCCACTGCCGTCTGGATGCTCGAGGCCGCCTTGACGATCGCGCCGACGATCATTTCGGCCGCAGCCTTTGGGGTCATGCGGTCCATGTTGATTGTCAGATCGAACTTCGCGGAGTCCTCGAGCTCGTGGCCGAAGAGGTTCTTGAAGATGGACTTCGTTTCCTTGTCCGTGGTATTGATCCAGCGGCCGGCCTGGCCCGCCGTCACGTCCTGCTCTCCGGCGATACGCTGGGTGCGCGTCTCATGGGAAGCCGTGATATAGACGTTGAGCGCCGGGACCGTGGACGGGATGAGCAGGTGGCTGCCGTGCGAGTGGAGGACGACATTGCCCTCCGCCGCATAGCGCCTGATAACGCGGGACAGGCGCTCTAGGTAGGACTTCTTGGTGATGTGCTCCTGGAGGACTGTGGTGTAGTCCATCATATGCTCTGTCGCGAAGCCCTGGTAGCCGGCGTCGTAGGTCGCCGACCACTCCATAGGAACTAAGATCGAGTTCATGATGCGGCTCCAGAAGGAGCGGTAGCTGCCTTCAAAGGCCTCAAGTTCGGCGGCCGTGCACATCAGCCTCTGGCAAAGGGCTTCGGATATCTCGCCGTCCATGAACCGGACGGAGAGCATCTTCGCGATCTCCTTGCCGACTTCCTCCGAGCCAGTGCCCGGTAGGCCGGTCACCGTGATAACAGGAACCGACTGCCTTGAATGGTCGCCTCTGCGGGACCTGCGATACTGCTCCACCTTCATCGCCAGGATGCGGGCGCTGAAGGTGCTGCCATCCGCTCGCCTGCAAAGCTCCCGGGTGTTCTCCTTCGAGAAGCCGAACTTTTCAAACAGGCCCATCGCGGGGATATTGTCTTCAGGCAGGTTGACCCATGCCTTGTCCATGCCGAGCTCGCCGAAGACTTTGTCGAGCATGATAAGAACGGTGGAGGTGCCAAATCCGTGGTGCCAGAGGTCCTTGCGGCCGATCATCAGAGAGAGCTCAGCGTCACCGTGACCATTGAGGATGAGCTGGCATTCGCCGATGTGCTCACTCTTGTCGTTGTAAATCGAGTAGATACGTCGATTGGGGTCGCCGAATACGCTGTCCCATTCCCACTGGGCGGCCTCAAGCATTCGTACGGGGTCGTAGCCACGGTGCACAGGGTCCCCGCAGCCGTAGTGACCCAACCACCTGGAAGAGAGCTCCCGGTCCTCAAGCCACCACGCAATGCGATCGACGTCATCTCGCGAGACATCTGTCAGCGTCACGATTGGTAGCATATTCCCCTCCTGACTACAACATATAGAAGCTGGTTATATAGGCAATCGCATCATATCCCGGGTTACATAGATAAGAATCGAGAAAGGGTACACTCACCCTATTTTCCACGATACACAGTATGATTTGGCTTGTCAACGGGGCCTCAAAAAGGCGGAGCATTTCGTAACTATTTTGCCTAACACTACGGAATTAGTCTAGCCGTGTGCCTACTCATGAAATTCCTTTCGTATTTCGTTATCGTTCGTTGACATAGGCGCAGCGCATTGGATAACATCCCTAGACCGCACCAATAACGCTATTATAGGTAAACATGCCCACTATCGACGCGCACAGCCACCTCGGCCCCTGCCGGGTGTTCGACCTGAACACCGAAGAGCAGGAGCTGCTCACCCAGATGAACAATAACGGAATCGATACAAACCTCGTGCAGCCCTACCCCGGCGCCGACCCGACTTCGAAGGTGCACGACATGATCTCCGCAATGGCCAAGCGCAACCCTGGCCGGTTCTACGGCATCGCCAGCATAAATCCGCACCAGGACAAGGCGGCGTACTTCAGCGAGCTGAGCCGTTGCGTGAAGCAGCTTGGCTTTGTTGGCGTGAAGATGCACACCATCGGGCACGCAGTAAACCCGGGAGGCGTGGACGGCACCACGATCTTCGAATCTGCCTCCCATCTGGATATCCCGGTTATGATCCACACCGGCCCCGGCATCCCGTTCGCAGCCCCTTCGGCCGTTTCGGGCCAGCTCAAGAAGTTCCCGAAGGTGCGCGTGGTCCTGGCCCATGCCGGGTACGCTATCTTCACCGGCGAGGCGATTGCGGTAGCCGACAGGTTCCCGCAGGTAACGCTGGAGTTCTCCGGCTGCGGCTTCCCCCAGGTGAACGGCATGATCAAGACGCTGGGGGCGAACAGGGTTATGTTCGGCTCCGACCTGCCGCCGAACGTGCCGGTCGCGAAGGCGCTAGTCAAGACGCTGGGGCTGAAGAAAGAGGACGAGGCCATGGTCATGGGCGGCACGGCGCTGGAAGTCTTCAGGATCAAGGGGTAACGGAATGATTACGCTTCACCTCCAGTTCGTTCCGAAACACGGTAAGGAAAAGGAGCTCAAGGCCGCGATCATCGATAAGTGGATGGACGCGATGGCCAAGCAGCCCGGGTTCATCACGGCGATTATGCTCACCCCGTACAAGGAAGAGGAGCTCAAGAAGCTCAACGTGCCGGTACCGAAGCACTCGTTCGAGGTGATCTCGGTGTGGAAGTCGGAGGAAGAGCGGGCGGCGTGGGCCGCCAGGCCCATCCACAAAGAGGTGTTCACGCAGGTGCTGGATGTGACCGAGACCCGCATCGGCAGCCTGCAAAACGTCCTTCACTCCTGGAACCTGTAGCAAGAGCCAGCTCCAGCAGGCAAATTGAAGGCCCCGCCGGACCGACGGGGCCTTCAATTTGCCTGCTGGAGGGTGCTTCCACGATGGCGTGAGGCGAACGATCTCATGTAATCTGAGGCTCGGAGCGCTCTGCAGGGCCGCCTACACCGCCCTGCCGAGAAGTAGGCCGGCAAAGGCGGCCGCCAGACCGGCTGCGATGCTCCCGCCCACGTTCAGCGCCGCCCTGGGAATGTCGCCGTCGAGGGCAAGCTGCGCCGAGGCGGCCGTCAGCGTTGAGAAAGTGGTGAAGCCGCCGAGGAACCCGACAGCGAGAAGCCACCTGACTTCCGGGCCCACAGTCGTCCTTTGGGAGAGGACCCCCATCAGTATTCCGAGCACAAACGAGCCGGCGACGTTTATGACGAACGTCCCCAGCGTTGGTGAGCCCCATGAGCTGGCCGCGTATCTTGTGAGCCCGTGCCTTGCCATCGTTCCCAAAGCGCCGCCGGCGGCGACTAGAAACCACTCTGACATTCGATCAGACCTGCCTTAAAAGGTGCGAGTGCGAGTTGAGAGGATATACGCGTCCGGCGCTTTGGGCAAGTGCAGCGCTGTAACGGAGTTGTAACGGGAAGTGCGGCGTCAGGCATGGCAATGAAATCTCGCCGCTGATAAAGTACCCCGTTGTATGAGGCCAAATGCGCTCAGATTCTGTAGCTGAACAGGTACGGCGCCGGACCGAGCGTCTTTGTTGATATTCGGACAGCATCTGTAGTACGATGCGGCGCAGCGTACGGAAGGCCTAGTCTATTTGATTTTGACCTGGTCCGTTTATATTAGGAATCGCCTCGCCAACCGCCACACGGTAAACAAACGAGCGGCTGTCATTTGAAATGTGATGGGATGTACTTGACGTGATGCCAACCAGCAGCTTTGTCCCAACGATGACACGAATTATCCGGGCGGCGAGGTCGGCTCCTACCTTCCTCCTCGGCGGACTGGCCGTGATGACTATCCTGGCGACGAGGACCTCCTGGCGAAAGCAAGGCAGCTTGGAGACGTGCTCGTCAGCAGGCAGAGCGACGATGGTCTCTGGGACCCGCGTCCCGCGCAGGCGGGCCCTGTACATCCGGCCGCGAGACTGTCATACTCGTCGGACTGCGCGATGACGATTGCCGCGCTGGCCAACCTCGACTGACGTAACACCGGAGCATTCCCACGCACCATCAGACCCAGGCGCCCCTCGGCCGGCGAGTCGTGCGGCTTGCCGTCCCGATGATACTGTCAAACGTCACAACGCCGCTCCTGGGCATCGTGGACACGGCGGTGGTCGGCCACCTGCCGGACCCAGCCTACCTGGGGGCCGTGGCTGTGGGCGCAACCCTGTTTACACTCCTGTTCTGGGGATTCGGGTTCCTCCGCATGGGGACAGGCGGGCTGACCGCCCAGGCTTTCGGCGCTCGTGACCCCGGCGAAATCCGAGCGATACTTGGGAGGACACTCCTGCTGGGCGCCGCAATCGGCACGGCGCTCATCGTGCTGCATCCCCTCATCGGCCGTATTGCCCTGCCGCTGATCGGCCCGGCCGACGACGTTGCGGAGTCCGCGCGGGCGTACTTCAACATCCGCATCTGGAGCGCGCCGGCGGTGCTCATGGGGTACGCCTTCCTGGGCTGGACCCTGGGAGTGCAGCGGGCGCATGTCACCCTCGTCATCTCCCTGTTCACCAACGGCCTCAACATACTGCTGGACCTCCTCTTCGTGCTCGGCTTCGGATGGGGCATACATGGGGTGGCGGCGGGAACGGTAATTGCCGAGTGGGCGGCCGCGGCATTCGGCATTTTCATTGTGCTCAGGCTCGCCAGGTCCGAGTTCCCCGGGCGATGGGAAAGGGCGCGCATCCTCGATCGGTCCGCGCTCCGGAGGCTTTTCTCGGTCAACCGCGATATCTTCATCCGGACGCTTTGCCTCATCGGCGCGTGGCTCTGGGTGACCAACAGGGGCGCGCAGATCGGCACAGTGGCGCTAGCGTCGAATGCCCTGCTCTTCCAGTTCCAGGCATTCATGGCGTTCGGACTCGACGGATTCGCGCACGCGTCGGAGACGCTGGTAGGCGAAGCGAAAGGCGCGGGCGACCGCGCGGCGCTCCGGACGGCCGTGACGATCACCACGGCGGCCGCCGCGGCGTGCGCCGCGCTCTATTCGGTAGTCTACTTCTCAGCCGGCGACGTCATGGTCAGGCTGTTGACAAACATACCGGAGTTGCGGGCAGAGGCCGGTCGTTACCTGGCATGGGTGGCCATCTCCCCACTCATTTCCGTCTGGAGCTTCCAACTGGACGGGATCTTCATTGGGGCAACTCGAACCGCGGCAATGCGCAACGGAATGGCGGTATCACTCGCGATTTTCGTTGCGCTCACGCTCGCGCTGGTGCCAGCGTTCGGCAACCATGGCCTCTGGCTTTCATACGTTGTCTTCATGGCTGCGCGAGGGGTCACACTTGGAGTGAGATACCCTGCCCTGGAGAAGGCTGTTGAACGGCATGTCCCGTCCGCCTGATCATCTTTGTCTTTCCCTCTGCCTTTCTCGTCCTTCCCCTTCCCTTTAGCCCTCTTTTCATCATCGTCGTCATCATCGTCTGCCGCATCCGCCTGCGACCGGCTGAAGAGCAATCGAACTAACGACTCAAAGAGAGAAGCAAGCACCTGCACCATCGGCTCCGTAGACGTCGGCGCGGGCGTAAACGTCGGATCGGGCGTCGCGAAAAACGGATGCGCAGATGTCGGGAACGGGGTCGCCGTCCACGACGGAGGGGCCTGAGTGCCTTCGAAGTGACTCCACGCGGCACCGACCGGGACGGTCGTGTCACGAGTTTCGGCATGAACGGTCCTGGGCCCGTCGGCCAGGAGCATTGCGATCACAGCCAGCACTATGATGCCGACGAGGCCGGCCCGGACTCGAGTCTTCCCTGTGGTAATCATCTCCGCTGCCTTCCTTCCCTCACGTAGGTTTTGAGCAGCACAGCGCACAACGCGCATGGGCTAGCTCTCCCGCTTACAGGGAACTCTAGGCGCGGAATCCTGCCGTGGTGATACCGTTTTGGCGGTAGGCGGACTGTATATGTATGTTACGCCTGGGGTTAGGTCCGGGACTAACCATTCGAGGACACAACGTGTAGAAAAGACTAGTCTGAAGATGGGTGGTACGACGTTCAACCCCATTCGAAGGGCGGCTTGAAGCAGCTAAGGGACTACTTCTCTAGCCATTCGAACCTAGTCATACCTGAGGCGCTCGTCCTTTGGCTTAAGCGTGAAATGGGTGAACTAGAATCGGGAGCGCTGTGCGCATGTGGGCTGTCAAGGCTTTGGGCGCCCGGCCCCGATAAAGACAGGCCGGTCGTCTGGCATCGTCCGAGCTCGCAAGGAGGGCAAAAGGGCCACGATCATGAGGATCAGAGCAAGGCCGGTAACCGCGTTCACCGTTATCGCCATCGCAGGGCCGAAGGCGTCCGCGAGCGCCCCAATGTAGAGCGCCCCGATAGGCCCGGTCCCTATTCCCAGGCTCACAACACCCAGCGCCTTGCCGCGCATATCCTCTCTGGACACGAGCATCGCCAGTGTGGGCTGCATGGTGCTGAAACCGGACGTGCCCAGGCCGAGCAGGAGCAGCATTGGAAATGAGAGTGCATACCACCTTGACAGTGAAAAGATGATAAGACAGGCCAGCGCAAGGACCGAGCCTCCTACGTAGACTCTCCCGTGGTGGAGAATGTTCGCACGGGAGGCAAGCGAAATGGCCCCCACGAAAGAGCCCATGCCCGCTGCAGCCTGCAGGAACCCGGTCGGCGCAGGGCCGATCTCCAGAACGCTGTTGGCAATGACGGGCAGAATGTGCTGGTAAGGGAACAGCAGGGTGTTCATTAGCACGGTGATCAGAACGACCCCGAAAAGTGTCTGATTGCTGAAGGTGTACCTGAAGCCGACTCCCAGGTCCTTCAGCATGTGACCCGACTTGCGGTCCGGGTTCCGCTTGCCCATGTGCGAAAGATGCAGGCGATTTAGCAGAAGGAACGAGACAAGGTAGCAGCCGGTGACAAACGTATAGGCGCCTTCGAATCCCACCGTCGCTATCAGGACACCCGCAACGGCAGGACCCAGGATCACCGCCCCACTCTGGCCCATTGAGTCCAGCGCCATCGCGTTGGTCACCCCGCCGCGGCCGAGGAGATCGTGGAACATGGACCGCCTCACAGGCAGGTCGAGCGCCCAGCCCACCCCCACGGTCATTATCGCCAGGTAGCAGTGCCACGGCCTCTCCCAGCCACCCACCAGCACAACCAGCATCGCCACGGCGACCACAAGTGCGCCGAAAGATGTGGTGACGAGCACACGGCGACGGTCCACGGAATCTGCCAGGTAGCCGCCGACAAGCCCGAGAAAGAACATCGGCACGTTGCCGAAGAAGCCTACCAGCGCCACCGCCCACGGCGAGTCAGTTAGCTCCAGTACCAGCCACCCGAGGATCGTCATCTGCCCCCAGCGCGCCATGAGAGAGAGGACGTTCGCGGGCCACATGATACGGTAGTTGGAGTCGTGGAAGGCGCGGAATGTCGCAGGGACTCCGGAGGACAGGCGAGGCTTGGGGAGGTTTATGGCGGCATCACCTTGAGTAATTCGACCGGGTTGTATTGTATAGCCGCATCGCCTTTCCCGTGAAGTGACCAAAGGTATATCTACTTAGCTTGACACTGTACTAACCCAGCCTTAACATTGGCTTGTGGTTTCTGAGTATCCGCAGATACCATAAAGTCCAATCTTGAAAGGGGGCTGAGTAACGTGGACTCACCAGTTGTTGCGATACTCGCCGCCCTCATCGGTCTGGTTGCAGGAGTAGCAGTCGGCGTAGCTGTTGCTTATCTCGGCAACAAGTCGCTCTTTGGCAAACGGTTTGAAGAGGCCCAGTCGGAAGCATCGAAGCTCATATCAGAGGCAAAGGAAAAGGAAAGAAAGTTACTTCTCGAGGCAAAAGAAGAGGCCCTCAGGATCAAGTCTGAAGGTGAGGCCAAGCTCCGCGAGGGCGAAGCCGAGTTGAAAGAGCGGCGCGCGGAAATCCAGCGCACAGAGCGCCGCCTCGTGAACCGCGAGGAGAATGTGGAGCGCCGCTCCACAAACCTCGACCGGCGCGAGAAAGACATGTCCGACCTCGAGAAGAATGTCGCCTCTGTTAAGGAAGAGGTGGAGGGGCTTAAGAACAAGCAACTCCAGAAGCTGGAGGAAGTGTCCTTCCTCTCCATGAACGATGCCAAGAATGAGCTGATGCGCCGTGCCGAAGAAGAGATAAAGCATGAGCTGGCGATCCGTTACCGCGATATGGAGGAGCAGGCAAAAGCCGATGCCTCCGACAAGGCGCGCAACATCATTGCGCAGGCAACGCAGCGCCTTGCCTCAGACGTGGTCTCGGACGTCACGCTCACCAGCGTGCCGCTACCCTCAGAGGAGATGAAAGGTCGCCTCATAGGCCGTGAAGGGCGCAATATCCGCGCTATAGAAAAGGCTACCGGCGTCGATCTCATAATCGACGACACCCCGGAAGCCGTCACCCTGTCCTGTTTTGACCCGATCCGCCGCGAGGTAGCCAGGCTGTCGCTCCTGAAGCTGATAGCCGACGGCAGGATACACCCCGCGAGGATTGAAGAGACCGTGTCGAAGACCGAGAAAGAGCTCCAGGAGACGATTCGCAAGATCGGTGAGCAGACGGTTCTGGATGTCGGCATCCGCGGGCTGAACCCGGAAATGATCAAGCTCCTGGGCCGGCTGAAGTACCGCTTCAGCTATGGCGAAAACGTGCTTTTGCATTCGATCGAAGTCGCCCACCTGGCCGGAATCATGGCCGCGGAAATCGGCGCTAACGTGAAGGTGGCCAAGATGGGCGGCCTGCTCCACGATATCGGCAAGGCGCTCACTCACGAAGTTGACGGCCCTCACGCCGAGATCGGCGCGGATGTAGCGGTGAAGGCAAACGTCCAGCCGCACGTCGTCTCGTGCATCAAGGAGCACCACGACGACGACCACTCCTCGCCTGAGTCTTTCCTGGTGGCCGCCGCGGACGCGATCAGCGCCGCACGGCCGGGCTCGCGCAGAGACACGGTGGAGCACTACATCAAGCGGCTGGAGGCCCTGGAAGAGGTCGGGCGCGCTTTCGACGGCGTCGAAAAGTGCTACGCCATCCAGGCCGGCCGCGAGATGCGCGTGATGGTCATGCCGGAGCGCATCGACGACGTGGCCGCGAGCCAGATGGCGCGCGACATAGTCAAGAAGATCGAGGAGACTCTGGCGTACCCTGGCCAGATAAAGGTCACGGTAATCCGAGAGAGCCGCATCGTAGAAGTAGCAAAGTAGACAAGTCGGACGCGGTATCCTGTATCGGTTGAATTCTCGTGGGGGGTGGGCATGCCCACCCCCCACGACTGTTTCCGGCTTACAACGATTTGCTACAATTGCTGGTGGCCGTTTGTATCCAATTCGACCGCCGGCTGGCCGGCAAAGGGACACCCGTTGCGAATTCTGATGATTGGAGACGTGGTTGGCCGGCCCGGCCGCAGGGCCGTGAAGTCCGTGCTTCCATCGCTCAAGGAAGAGCTTGCCATCGATTTCGTAACGGCCAACGGAGAGAATTCCGCAGGCGGGTTCGGGGTGACGCTGGAAACGGCGAAGGAGCTGTTCTCCGCCGGCGTGGACGTGATCACCTCCGGGAACCACATCTGGGACCAGCGGGATATATACCCCCATCTGAAGACCAACCTTCCCGTCCTGCGGCCCCTCAACTACCCGCCTTCCGCCATTGGCCGGGGGCACGCACTGGTTAAGGATGTCATGGTCATAAACCTCCTGGGCCGCGTCTTCGTCGGCACCGTTGAATGCCCGTTCCGCGCGGTGGACGCCCTGCTGACCGGCCTGAAGGACCGCCCAAGAGCAATAGTCGTCGATTTTCACGCTGAAGCGTCTTCCGAAAAGATGGCGCTGGGCTGGTACCTCGACGGCCGCGTGAGCGCCGTCGCGGGGACGCACACGCACGTGCCCACAGCGGACGCCCGCATTCTGCCGAAAGGCACAGGCTTCGTTCACGACCTGGGCATGGCCGGGACCCTGAATTCCGTCATAGGCTTCCGGACCGAGGATGCCCTGGTGCGGTTCCTGGACCAGACTCCCCACAAGCTGAATGTGGAAGACCGCGGCCCGCTGCGGTTCAACAGCGTCCTGTTTGAAGTTGATGAGACTACCGGCAAGGCCACGAGTGTCCGCCGGACAGACCGAGACGTTCTTTAGACAAACATAGAGGCAGCTAAATTGGCCCAAGTTGACCTTCATCTTCACACGACTTCTTCCGACGGGACTCTGTCGCCGACGGAGCTCGTCCGCCTTTGCGTGAGCAGGGGCCTTCGGGTCATCGCAATCACAGACCACGACTCTACGGAGGGCATCGCCGAGGCGCGCGAGGCCGTCTCCAAATTCCGCGACCTTGTGCTCATCCCCGGAATTGAGCTGAGCACCGATGTTCCGGGCGGCGAGATCCATATGCTCGGTTACTTCATCGACCTGGATGACGAGGACTTCCAGAAGACCATCGCCGGTTTCCGGGACGACCGCGTGGGGCGAGCCCGTAAGACAGTGGAGGTGTTGAACAGGCTGGGCCTGAGGATTACGTGGGAGCGCGTGCTGGAAATAGCCGACGGCGCCGCCATCGGCCGACCGCACATAGCGCAGGCGCTAGTGGAGAAGGGCTACGTCCGCTACAAGTCCGAGGCCTTCGACAAGTGGCTCGGCAAGGACGGTCCCGCCTACGTTGAGCGCCTTCGCCTTTCGCCGACGGAGTCCGTGCGCCTCCTGGTCAAGAACGGCGCCCTGCCTGTCATGGCACACCCCATATACGCCATGAAAGGCACGGGACCGGAGGAGGTGGAGGCGCTGAAGAAAACGCTGCGCGAGCTCAAAGCCGAAGGGCTGGCCGGCATAGAAGTCCACTACGGCAATTTCAGCAACGTGCAGACCAGGCTCTTCGCTTCCATCGCCGACGAGATCGGCCTCCTGCAGTGCGGCGGAAGCGACTACCACGCCTCCGGCAACCCGGGAGAGCCCCCGCCGGGCTCCGCCGGGCCGCCGATGGAGGTCTACCACAAGATGCTCGACCTGAAGAAGCAGAGGGCTGCCGGGCGTTAGTATGCTCATCATCATCCTTGCCATAGCCTTCGCGTACCTGTGGGGCGCATTCCCAACGGCGTACCTCGCCGGCAAATACCTGCGCGGCATCGACATCCGCAAGTACGGGTCCGGCAATGTAGGCGCGTCGAACCTGACCGAGCACGTGGGCAAGAAGATCGGCCTCTCCCTCGGTGTCTTCGACTGCGTCGTCAAGGGCGCCGTACCCGTTTGGGCGGCGAAGGCCGCCGGGCTGGACATCGAGTACCAGGTCCTCGTTGGCCTCGCGGCGATCATAGGCCACAACTGGTCCGTCTACATCGGCTTCACCGGCGGCCGCGGCGTCGCAACAGGCATCGGCGTCCTTCTCGGATTCGGCCTGTACCAGGAGATGGTGCTTGAGACGATCGTCATGCTCCTGCTGGGCAGGCTCCTTCTCAAGGACACCGCGTTCTGGACCATTCTGGCGCTCATTACGTTGCCGCCGCTGGCCTGGTACTTCGACCGGCCGCCGGCGGTGGTCTACATGACCGCAGCGATAGGGCTTGTGCTCGTGGCCAAGCGGCTGACGGCTAACTGGGAGTTGCCGAAGGACGGCTACAGCCTCCCTTCCCTGCTCTTCTACCGCCTGCTCTGGGACCGCGACGTCCCAAAGCGACAAACGTGGACCCGCCGCGCGCCGGCGACCCAGGAAGGAGCCACCCATGTCAACGGCGACTAGCTTCTGCGCCCGCCATCCCAATGTGCCCACTGCGCTCCGGTGCGGAAAGTGCGAGACCCTGATCTGCCCTCGTTGCATGGTGCAGACTCCAGTCGGTGCTCGCTGCCGGGACTGCGCCCGCGTAATCAAGTCGCCCGTCTATTCCGCCGCGCCCGTTCATCTGCTCAAGGCTATCGGCGCCGCCGTCGTCCTGGCCGCCGCCGGGGCGATTGCATCGCTCATTATCCTTTCCGTGATCCCCATTATCTTCGTGTACATCCTTGCCCTTGCCGGATTCGGGTATGTTATGGGCGAGGGCGTCAGCATAGCCGCCAACCGAAAACGGGGAAGAACGCTGCAAATCGTCGCAATCGGCGGTATCCTAATTGCATTCGGCATCGTTATATATCTGGGCGGTCCCCGTGCGGCCAACTCAATATACGATCTGGCAGGTTGGGGCCTCGCCGCCTACATGGCATTCATGAGGCTTCGCTAGCCGCCTCTCGCACTTTAACTTCACTATCTCTCCTTCGCAGCACTCTGCGATGGAGAGATAATTCGAATATCCGAAATATAAATAGAACACTTTGCGTATGTCGTATCTTTCGATTTATACTTATTAGAATGGCCCAATTGGTACTTATCGCCGCATCCAAGTATGCGCGAATGTCAATGCTCAGTGACTTTGTCAGTCTTACTGCTCAGTGATTTTGTCAGTACGACTGGTTTTGGTTGAATCAGTCTCGATCTCCAAGGGTGATCTGG
>Ga0194132_10000473_pt1 | contig 83071 bp, 88 predicted proteins | sample TA2KigOf80mmetaG_FD_148612 | JGI IMG/M metagenome (GOLD analysis project Ga0194132, IMG submission 148612) | Freshwater microbial communities from Lake Tanganyika, Tanzania - TA2015054 Kigoma Offshore 80m | ecosystem: Environmental > Aquatic > Freshwater > Lake | place: Tanzania: Lake... | reverse complement strand
CTCGCGGACGTGCCCTACCCGGTCAAGATGGAACCCAATCTGGTCGTCGAGTTCTACTCGCGCTGACCGCGACGCCGGTTGCTTGCCGCGAGGGCCGCTGCGAGCGGCCGTTTGTTTTTCAGGCGAGCCCGGCGAAGCGGAGTAGTATCGCACCGATCAAGAGGCCGCCGGCCCACCAGGCGGCGAAGTCGGCGAACCGCAAGTAAGTATCGCGCAACAGGCCGCCGATCAGCGCCTGTAGCCGCGCGCGCGGCAAGTCGACCGGTCCCTCGAGCAGCAGCCAGACTTCGGTCAGACGAAAGTCGCGTTTGTGGGCGCGCAGGCCTCGGAGCAGCAGTACCGCCCACGCCAACGCGAACAGGATACTGCCCGAGCGAAACGCCAAGGCCAGCCACGCGATCAAGCCCTCGCGCCGGTAACGGTGGTGCCTGGCAGCGCTGGCGGCCGATCGTCGTCGCACTGGCGACCGCACTCGCAGCGGCAGCGCTGTTTTTCGTGGTCGTCGTCCCGTTCGCGGCCGAGACGTTCGCGCGCTGGATTCCGCCGTGGTTCGAGAACCGGATCGGTGCCGCTGCCGAAGTGGAAATTGCAAAAGCGCTCATTCCGCGGGGACAGGAGCCGTTCTGTAGGGCGCAGGCAGGGATCGCCGCACTCGATGGTCTCGTGGCGCGCCTCGGGCAAGCCGCCACGATGGCGATTCCGATCCGGGTTCGGGTTGTCGACACCAATTTCGTCAACGCTGCGGCACTACCGGGCGGACGCATCCTCCTGTTTCGCGGTCTGATCGAGAAAGCAAACGAGCCCGCCGAGGTCGCCGGGGTGCTCGCGCACGAGATGGGTCACGTCGCTCACCGGCACGTCTTGACCCTACTGGTCGAACAGGCGGCGGTCAGCGTGTTTCTTGGCCTGCTGATCGGCGATATCGCCGGGGCGGCGGCGATCGCCGCGGTCGCGACGATGGCGGCTTCGGCCCGTTACTCGCAGCCGATGGAGGCTGCCGCCGACGCGTTTGCGATCGCGGTATTGAACCGGGCCGGTATCGCGGCGGCGCCGCTTGCCGATTTTTTCGAGTGCCTCGGGAAAGCCGAAACCGCTCTCCCCGCGATCTTTTCCCTTCTTTCCTCGCACCCGCGCTCGGATGGACGCGCGGCGCGGATCCGCGCGGCCAGTACCGGCTCGGCGCCGGCGATGAGCGTGGAGGACTGGGCCGCCCTCAAAAAAATCTGCGCGTAGACCTAAGAGAAAGGGCCGCATCAGCGGCCCTCGGTCTCGCGGGTGCAGGCTCGAGCTACGCGGCCGCGGTGGTCGCGACGCCTTTTTCGGTCAAGTACTGCTGCAGCTCGCCGCTCGCGAACATCTCGCGGATGATGTCGCAGCCGCCGACGAATTCGCCCTTGACGTAGAGTTGCGGGATCGTCGGCCAGTTCGAGAATTCTTTGATGCCCTGGCGCAAGCTCGGGTCCTGGAGCACGTCGTGGCTTTTGAATTTGACGCCGAGACGGGTCAGGATTTCGACCACGGCGGCGGAGAAGCCGCACTGCGGAAACACCGGGCTGCCTTTCATGTAAAGGACGACCGGGCTCTCGCTCAGGTCCTGCTTGATGCGATCGGTAACTTGGGTCTCGCTCATCGTCGTTCTCCCGTGTTCTCTAATCCTGTGCCCGGCTCCGGCCCGGCCGTCAAGCGTCGTCGGGGACTGCGGTTTGCAGCGCCAACGCGTGGAGGGCGTCCCCCATGCGGCCGCGTAGCGCCTGGTACACCATCTGGTGCTGCTGGACCCGGGTCTTGCCCTTGAACGCCGCCGCAATCACGTGGGCGGCATAATGGTCGCCATCGCCGCGTAAATCCTCGATCGTCACCCGCGCCCCGGGAATGCCGTCTTTGATCAGCCGTTCGATTTCAGCGGCATCCATCGCCATGCCGAGGAATCTCCCTTTGGTTTCCGTTAGTCGGACGGCGCTGCCATGTAGGCCGGAAACCAGCCTTCATGGGCGGCACGCATGTCAAACAACGATATGCGCTCGACCCCATCGACTGTCAAATCGTTTCCGCCCGTGACGCCGAGCCGAAGCGCCGGAACCGCGGCCGCCTTGGCCTCGGCGACTATCGCCTCGGCGACCGCCGGCACGCAGGTGACGACATAGCGGGCCTGGTCTTCGCCGAACCAGAACGCCGGGCCGGCGGCGGGCGACGTGCCGAGGGCGGCGCCGACATCCCCGGCGAGCGCCATCTCGGCGAGCGCGACTAACAGGCCGCCGTCGGCGATGTCGTGGCAGGCGGTGAGACGCCGGGCGTGAATCAGGCCGCGGACGAAGTCGCCGTTCCGCCGTTCGGCGGCGAGATCGACCGGGGGCGGTTGGCCGGCGTCGCTTCCTGCCAGGCTCCGCGCGTAGAGCGAACAACCGAGGTGGCCGGTGGTCGCGCCGATCAGTAGGATAACGTCGTCCGCAGCGCGGAACGCTACGCGCACCATGAGATCGGCCTCGACGAGCAGACCGACGCCGCCGACCTGAGGCGTCGGCTTGACCGCGGTGCCGGAGGTTTCGTTGTAGAGCGAGACGTTCCCCGATACGACCGGGAAGTCGAGCGCCCGGCAGGCTTCGGCCATCCCGGTCACGCAGCCGACGAACTCGCCCATGATCTCGGGCCGCTCGGGGCTGCCGAAGTTGAGGCAGTCGGTGATAGCAAGCGGCGTGGCGCCGACCGCGGTCAGATTGCGCCAGCACTCGGCGACCGCCTGGCGCCCGCCCGTTTCCGGATCGGCGTAGCAGTAGCGCGGCGTGCAATCGCTCGAGAGCGCGAGTGCCTTGCGCGTGCCATGGACGCGGACGACCGCCGCATCGCCGCCTGGGCGCGCCACCGTATCGGCCATCACCATGTGATCGTACTGTTCCCAGATCCAGCGCCGCGCGCTCAAGTCGGGCGAGCCGAGCAGGGAGAGCAAGGGCGGACCGAGCGCACTCGTCTCCGGCAGCGTCGGGACCGGCGGCCGACTGCGCGCGATCGGCGTCCACGGCCGGTCGTAGAGCGGCGGTTTGTCGGCCAACGGTTCGACCGGCAGATCGAGCACCGTCGCGCCCTTGAAAGTGGCGACGATGCGGCCGGTATCGGTCACGCGGCCGATCACGGCGACGTCGAGCTCCCACTTGCGGAACACCGCCTCGGCTTCGGCCTCGCGGCCCTTGGCGATCACCATCAGCATGCGCTCCTGGCTTTCGGAGAGCATGATCTCGTAGGGCGTCATGGCGCGCTCGCGGGTCGGCACCGCCGAGAGGTCGAGCGCGATGCCGACGCCGCCGCGCGCCGCCATTTCGCACGACGACGAGGTGAGGCCGGCCGCGCCCATGTCCTGAATCGCGACGATGGCATCCGTCGCCATCAACTCGATGCAGGCCTCGAGCAAGAGTTTCTCCGTGAACGGATCGCCGACTTGGACCGTCGGGCGCTTCTCTTCCGATTTCTCGTCGAACTCGGCCGAGGCCATGGTGGCGCCGTGGATGCCGTCACGCCCGGTCTTGGAGCCGACATAGACGACCGGATTGCCGATGCCGGCGGCGCGCGCGTAGAAAATGCGGTCGGGCCGCGCCAATCCGACCGTCATCGCGTTGACCAGGATGTTGCCGTTGTAGGACGGATCGAACGTACATTCGCCGCCCACCGTCGGTACGCCGACGCAGTTGCCGTAGCTGCCGATGCCCGCGACGACCCCAGCGACCAGGTGGCGCATCTTGGGCGCGTCGGGGGCGCCGAAGCGGAGCGCGTTCAAGTTGGCGATCGGGCGAGCGCCCATCGTGAAAACGTCGCGGAGGATCCCTCCGACCCCGGTCGCCGCGCCCTGGAACGGCTCGATGAACGAAGGATGATTGTGGCTCTCCATCTTGAACACCACCGCGTCGCCGTCGCCGATGTCGATGACGCCAGCGTTCTCGCCCGGCCCGCAGATCACCCACGGCGCCGCGGTCGGAAACTGGCGCAACCATTTCTTCGACGACTTGTACGAGCAGTGCTCGCTCCACATCACCGAAAACACGCCGAGCTCGACCAGATTGGGTGCGCGCCCGATCGCGGCGACGATACGATCGTATTCCTCGGGCTTGAGGCCGTGCTGAGCGATCACCGCTGGCGTAATCGCGGTAGCACCGGGCGAGGTTGTCACGAGACGTTCGTGGCGGCGATCACGACAGCGCCGCGACCAGGCTGTCGAACAACGCACGGCCGTCGTTGCCGCCGAGCGCGGGGTCGGCGGCGCGTTCGGGGTGCGGCATCAGGCCGAGCACGTTCTTGTCGCGATTGAAAATACCGGCGATGTGATCGAGCGACCCGTTCGGGTTGGCGTCCGCGCTGAGCGCGCCGGCGCGGTTGCAGTAGCGGAAGGCGATCTGGTCGTGATCCAGGAGCGATTGGTGGGTCGCGGCGTCGGCGAAATAGTTACCGTCGTGGTGGGCGATCGGGATCGTCACGACCTCGCCGTCGTCGTACTGCTGGGTGAAAGGCGTGTACGGGTTCTCGACTCGCAAGTGAACGTCGCGGCAAACGAATTTGAGACTTGCGTTTCTGAGCAATACGCCCGGCAGCAGTCCGCATTCGGTCGCGATCTGAAAACCGTTGCAGACCGCCAGCACAGCGACGCCGTCGGCGGCGCGCTTGACCACCTCGCGCATCACTGGCGAATGCGCCGCCATCGCGCCGGCGCGCAAGTAGTCGCCGTACGAGAACCCGCCCGGCACCACGATCAGGTCGAGCGCCGGCAGTGCGGTTTCGCGGTGCCAGATCATCTGCGGCTCGCGGCCCAGGCTCTGGCGCAATGCCACCTCGATGTCGCGATCGCAGTTGGAGCCGGGAAAAACGATCACCGCCGCTTTCATGGAGCGTCGATATCGACCCGATAGTTTTCGATCACCGGATTGGCGAGCATCTTGGCGCACATATCCTTGACCGTACGCTCGGCCGCGGCGCGGTCGCTGCCGGCCAAGTCGATCTCGATGTACTTGCCTTGGCGAACCGCGTCGATGCCGCTGAACCCCAAGCCTTTCAAGGCATTGGCGATCGCCTTGCCTTGCGGGTCGTGGACCCCGGACTTGAGGGTGACGTGGATGCGCGCTTTCACGCTCGGGCGTCCGGCAGGCGGCGGCTCGTTACTCGACCAAGCGCGGCCGGTTCTTGAGCGCCTCGATCTCGTTGTCGCGGATCACCTTCAACCGCCGCGCTACCTCGACGTAGGCCTCGGGCACGTTGCCGAGGTCGCGACGGAACCGATCCTTGTCGAGCTTTTCGTTGGTCTCGATATCCCACAGCCGGCAATTGTCCGGGCTGATCTCGTCGGCCAGGACGACGCGGACCTGGTCGTTCTCGTAAAGCCGGCCGAACTCGAGCTTGAAGTCGATCAGGCGAATGCCGATGCCGAGGAACAGTCCGCACAGGAAGTCGTTGGTCCGGAGCGTGAGCTGGACGATTTCGTCCATTTCGTGGGGATGCGCCCAGTTGAACGCCGTGATGTGCTCCTCGGTGATCATCGGGTCGTTGAGTTCGTCGTTCTTGTAGAAGTACTCGATGATCGAACGCGGCAGCGCGGTACCCTCGGCCATACCGAGGCGCTGCGCCAGCGAGCCGGCGATGACGTTGCGGACCACGACCTCGACCGGGATGATCTCGACCTCTTTCAGGAGCTGTTCGCGCATGTTGAGGCGGCGCACGAAATGGGTCGGCACGCCGATCTCGCCGAGCCTGGTCATCAGATATTCGGAGATTCGATTGTTGAGGACGCCCTTGCCTTCGATGGTGCCCTTCTTCTTGGCGTTGAACGCGGTCGCATCGTCCTTGAAGTAGCAGACAACGGTCCCGGGTTCGGGACCTTCGAACAGAACTTTCGCTTTCCCTTCGTAAAGTTGTCGGCGGCGGGCCATGGATTTTCCGGATGTAAGGGGCAGGTGCGATCCACCCGAGGGTGTACGCGCGAGGGCGGCACCTTATCCGAAACAGGCGCGCAAAACAATGGAGCGTGGTGCGGAAAACCTCGCCGCGCCGAGGTTTTCCACAGACTTTGTTCGCTTGATTCGGCTGCGCCGAGCCGCTATTTCCTTGCCACCGCCACACCACCAACCTCAGGGGAGCGCATCGGGCATGGCTACGTTCAAGGATCGCCAAAAGGGTGAAGAAGCCAAGTTCGCCCGCACCGCCGAGCTCGACTTCAAGATCACTGCCCGGCGCAACAAGCTCCTCGGACTGTGGGTCGCCGAGAAGATCGGTGTAACCGGCCCGGCCGCAGACACCTACGCGAGAGAGGTGGTCCAGGCCGATTTCGACGAACCTGGCAGCGAGGACGTGTTTCGCAAAGTGTGGGCCGACCTGCAAAAAGCCAAGGCCGACGTCTCCGAGCATCAGGTCCGCCGCGAAATGGACCGCCTTAAGGAAGTGGCGGCCGGACAAATCCAGGCCGAAGCCGCCAAGTAACCGGCGCCATCGCTCTCGACCTATCTTTGCGCTAGACTTTCCAAAACGGACTCCCGGAAGAGGAGAACCGCGGGCAGGGTCGGTGTTGGGGATTGGATCGCCGGGCTCACGTGCCGTTTCAATATTTCCGCAAACGTTCACTGCAGGCTACGACGCAGCTCACGCTGCCGTTCGCGCCGCCAGCCCCGCCTAAGATAGCGCGCAAGCTCGGCACCGTGGCGGCCGTTGCCGCCGCCTGGGGGCTCGAGGAGCGTTTAGCGCGGTCGGCTACCATCGGGCGCGCCTATGCCGCCTGCCTGTCCGCGACCGTCGAAGTCAGTCGGCGGGCCAAGGTTTCGGCCGGCGTCGCTTACGTCAACGAGCGGCGGATCGTACTCAACGCCGCCTTGTGTGCGCCGGGGCGCGAAGTCGATCGCAACGCGACCTTCCTGCACGAGTGCGCCCATATCTTGGCCGACGTCCGTTATCAGCGGAACTGTCGCCACGGCGCCGGCTGGCGGCGGGTGATGGAGATGCTGGGCGAGCCGCCGGCGGCTCACCATGCCATCGACTATCTCTCGCACGCGGCGCACGCGGTATTGACCTGGACCTGTATCGGCTGCGGTCTCGACTATCACTTCGTACGCACGCCCCGGCGGCGAATCGAGGAGTGCCATTGCCGGCACTGCGGACCGGCGCGCGGGCGGCTTCGGGTTCGCCGCGGACCTGGCTCGGTCTAAGGACGGGCGATGCGCTTTGCGGTAATGGGAGCCGGCGCGATCGGCGGCTATCTGGCCGCCCGCCTCGCCGCCGCCGGCAACGACGTCGTCTGCATCGCGCGCGGCGCGCACCTCGAGGCGCTGCGGACGCGGGGGCTCACGCTCAAGAGCCCGCTCGGCGACGCGATGGTGCCGACGATCGCGGCGGTTGCCGATCCGGTCGCGATCGCGCCGGTCGACGCTGTGCTTTTCACCGTCAAGCTCTACGACGCGGTTGAGGCGGCACGCGCGCTGCTGCCGCTACTCCGGCCCGATACGCCGGTCGTGACCTTCCAAAACGGTGTTTCCGGTCCAGAGATCGTCGCCGCCGCGGTCGGTGCAGCGCGCGCGGTCGCCGGCTCGGCCTCGATTCCCGGTGTCGCAGTGACGGCGCCGGGCGTAGTCGAGCACATCAGCACCAAGGCGCGGTTCGTGTTCGGGTGGAGCGATGGGCACGCCGATCCCAGGCTCGACCGAGTCGCCGAAGTCTTCCGCGCGGCTACGATCGAGGCCGAAGCCTCGCGCCGCATGGCGAGTGAGCTCTGGCAGAAGTTCGTGATGCTGGCGGCGACCAGCGGGGTCGCGACCGCGGCACGGGTGACGATCGGCGCGCTCGCCGGCGACCCGGACGTGATGGCGCTTGCCGGCGCGGCGATGCGCGAAGCCGAAGCGGTCGCCCGCGCCCGCGGCATCGACTTGCCGGCCGACATCGTCGCGGCCGGCCTGGCCTCGCTCGCGAGACTGCCGCCGGCGCAAAAACCGTCGATGCTGCACGACCTCGAAGCCGGCCGCCGACTCGAGGTCGCGTGGCTCTCAGGCGCGTTGGTGGCGATGGGACGCGAGGCCGGCGTGCCGACGCCGACCCACGCTGCGCTCTACGCGCTCTTGAAACCGCACGCCGCCGGCCGGCGCTGACCCGGCGGGCGGTTCAGGTACCGCGGGCCGGCGTCGCGCGTCACTGCGGTCCGAACACGCGCGTGAAGATGTGATCGACGTGCTTGGTGTGGTAACCCAAGTCGAATTGGGCCGCGAGTGTCGTCCGCTCGATCAACCTGGCGATCTCGGGGTCTGCCGTCAGCAGGTCGAGAAAACTCGTCCCCTCTGCCATCGCTTGCATCGCATTCCGCTGCACCGCGGCGTACGCTGCCTCGCGGCTCATGCCTGCTTGCGTCAGCGCTAGCAGGACGCGCTGCGAATGGATGATACCCTGCAGCGCTTCGAGGTTTTCGAGCATGCGTTTGGTGTTGACGACCAGGTTTTCGACCAAGCCGCCCAGGCGATTGAGCGCGAAGTCGAGGGCGATGGTCGCATCGGGCGCGATAATGCGTTCGACTGAAGAGTGCGAGATGTCGCGCTCGTGCCACAGCACGACATTCTCGAGCGCCGGAATGACGGCGGCGCGGACCACGCGCGCGAGGCCGGTGAGGTTCTCGGAGAGAACCGGGTTGCGCTTATGCGGCATCGCCGACGAGCCTTTTTGGCCGGGCGCGAAAAACTCCTCCGCCTCGCGCACCTCGGTGCGTTGCAGGTGACGGATCTCGGTCGCCAGCCGCTCGACCGAGCTCGCGATGACGGCCAGCGTCGCGAAATAGGCGGCGTGACGGTCGCGCGGGATCACCTGGGTCGAGACCGGTTCCTCGGCCAGGCCGAGCTGGCGCGCGACGTGGGCTTGGACCGCGGGGTCGACGTTAGCGAACGTGCCGACCGCGCCCGAGATCGCGCAGGTGCCGACCTCGCGCTTGGCGTCTTCGAGGCGGCGTTTGGCCCGGGTGAACTCGGCGTACGCATAGGCGAGCTTGAGCCCGAATGTGGTCGGCTCGGCGTGGATACCGTGCGAACGGCCGACGCAGAGCGTGAGTTTGTGCAGCAGCGCTTTCTTCTTGAGCGCGGTCCGTACCTTATCGACCCCGGCGATCAAGAGATCGGCGGCGCGCACGAGTTGGACCGCGAACGCGGTGTCGATCACGTCGGACGAGGTCATGCCTTGATGAACGAAACGGGCCTCGTCGCCGACGTACTCGGCGACGTTGGTGAGGAAGGCGATGACGTCGTGCTTGACCTCGGCCTCGATCGCGTCGATGCGCTGGACGTCGAAACGGCCGCGTGCGCGCAGCGCGGCGGCGACGCCCTTCGGGATCGTGCCCAGCTGCTCCTGCGCCTCGCAGGCGAGCGTCTCGATCTCGAGCCAGATCGCGAAGCGCGACTCGGGGGTCCAGATCTGGGCCATCTCGGCACGGGTATAACGTGGGATCATCGCTCGACGGTCGCTCGCTGACGGGCCGGTTTTATAGCACAGCGCCGACCCTTCCCAAGCGCCGGCATGGGCGCGGCGCGATCAACGCGGGCCGAACACCGAGCGGATCTTCTCGGCGAACTGGCTTTCGTCGCGCGCTAGATCGAATGGTACCAGCTTGACCGCGTTGAGCCGGGCGTAGGCGTCGGTGCGCGCCGCCGGCAGCGCCGGGATCTCGTTGTGGGCGGCAAGCAGCGCCTGCGCCTCGGCGCCGAGCAAATAATCGACCCATAGCTTGGCGGCATTCGGGCGCGGTGCGCGGGCGGCGATGCCGACGCTGATACCGCTCACATAGGCCGGATCGAGGACGCCCCAATCGACCGGCGCGCCCTTGGCCTTGAGCGGCTCGGTGAAGTTGGGCTGGGCGGCGATCTGGAGCACGATCTCGCCGGCGAGCAGCATTTCGCGCACCTGCAGATACTGGCCGTAGCGCGGCTTGAGGCCGGCAATCCCGGTCAGGTACGCGCGGCCCCGGTCCTCGCCAAGCTCGCTCCACACCTGCATCACCCAGCCGCGCGCGCCGCCGCGCTGCATCGGGTCTTGCAACCCGACCTTGCCCGTCCACTTGGGGTCGGCGAGGTCGGCCCAGGTTCGCGGCAAATCCTCGGGCTTCACCAGTTTGGTGTTGTAGGCGTAAGTCACGACCGCGAGCGCGAACGTCGACCACTCGCCATCGGGCCCGTGGATGGCGGCGGGATAGCCGGCGAGCGCCGGCGATCGATAGGGCTGAATTAGGCCTTTGCCGCGCCACTGAAAGAAGCGGAAATCGACCGTCTGCACGATATCGGCTTCGTTCCGAGCGGCAGCGTTCTCAGTCTCGAACCGTTGCGCGATCTGGCCGCCATCGCCGCGGAAAAAGTCGACCGCGATCTCGGGGTGCCGGCGCTTGAAGCCGTCGACCAGCGTCTGCTGCAGTTCGATCGTCGTCAGCGTGTAAATCTGGAGTTTACCCTCGCGCTTGGCGAGATCGGCGATGCTTTGCGCGGCGACCGGTGCCCCGATCAAGGCTGCGAGCGCAACGATAGCCGCGGCCGCGCGGCGAATGACGGCGGTTGACATCCGGGCCCTCCCTCTCGACGCTCGCAGGGAATAGTCGTCCCGGCGGCGGAGGGGGTCAATGGCGAGCGCGAAACGCGTGGGCGCGAGCGATCCGGAAATCGCGTGGCTGGATGCAACTGCGCTCCTCCGCCACTACCGCGCCCGCACGCTCTCGCCGGTCGAGGTCGCGCGCGCCGCGTTCGCGCGGATCGAGCGCATCAATCCGCGCCTCAACGCGTTCTGTTTCCTCGATCCCGACGCGACGCTCACCGCGGCGCGCGACTCCGAAGCGCGCTGGTTCAAGGGCGAGCCGGCCGGCCGCGTCGATGGCGTGCCGGTCACGGTCAAGGATGCGATCCTGACCCGCGGGTTGCCGACGCGTCGCGCCTCGAAGACGATTTCTGCGACCGGCCCGTGGCTCGAGGACGCACCGTGCGTCGCGCGGCTTCGCGAAGAGGGCGCGGTGCTGCTCGGCAAGACCACCGCCTCGGAATTCAGCCACAAGAGCGTGACCAATAGCCCGCTCTACGGCGTCACCCGCAATCCGTGGAACCCGGCGCTCACGCCCGGCGGGTCGAGCGGCGGTGCCGCGGTCGCGGCGGCGCTAGGGTTGGGCGCTCTCCACATCGGCGGCGACGGCGGTGGCTCGGTCCGCAATCCGGCGGCGTTCTGCGGCGTCATGGGCCTTAAGCCCGACAACATGCGGATTCCGTTCTATCCCCATAGCGGCCCAGGCGCGATCGGTGCGATCGGACCGCTCGCCCGCTCGGTCGCCGACCTCGCGCTGGCGCTCACGGTCATGGCGCGGCCCGACCGCCGCGACTGGTGGGCGATGCCGCCCGGTCCGGTCGCGCTCGATACGGCGGCGGGTTCGATCCGCGGCCTCAGGATCGCCTACAGCCGGAACCTGGGCTACGCCCGGGTCGAACCCGAGATCGATCGCCTCGTCGCGGCAGCAGCCGGCGATCTCGCGGCATTAGGCGCAGCGGTCGAGGAAGCGGATCCGGGTTTCGCCAGTCCGTTCGAGGCGTTTCAAACCATGTCGATCGCGCGTTACGGGACGATGATCGGCCGTCTCCCGCGGGCAGAGCGGGCCCTGGTCGATCCTTCGCTGATCCAGTGGTGGGAGCGGAGCCAGCGGCTGACGGTCGCCGACCTGGTCGCGGCCGAGAACGAGCGCGCCGCGCTCGGACAAAAGATGGCGGCGTTTCATCGGCGCTTCGATCTCCTGGTGACGCCGCAATTGCCGGTGCCGGCGTTCGAGGCCGATCGCGACTGGCCGGAAAGTCGCGGCTACACCGCCGGCGAGGATTGGAAGGTTTTCAGCTACCCCTTCAACTGGTCGCAGCAACCGGCGTTGAGCGTACCGGTCGGGCTGACGAATGAGGGTTTGCCGGTCTCAATGCAAATCGTCGGCCCGCGATACCGCGAGGACCTCGTTCTCCGCGCCGCCGCGGCCTACGCAAAAGGCCGTGCGTTACCGCAGCCGCCCGCGCTCTAGGAGCGGCCGGCCCATTTGAACAATAAAAGTCCGCTCGCGACGATGGCGCCGCCGCCGAGTGCGGCCAAAAGGTCCGGGACCTCGCCCCAGCCGAGGTAACCAACGATCAAGGCCCACACCAGCATCAGGTACTTGTAGGGTGCCAGTGTTGCGGCCTCGGCGTGTCGGAACGCTTCGACGATCAGCCAGTGCGCGAAGAACACGAACAGCCCGATGCCGACGATGATGCCGAAGGCGACGCGGTCGAGCGCGACCCACCCGAACGGCAACGTGGCGAGGCCGGCGAGCGTTACGGCGAGCGTGGTGTGAAAGAGGATCGAGGTTGGCGAATCGGTGGCGCTCAGGCGCCGCGTTACCAGATCGGCCAGCGCGCCCGTGAATGCGGCGGCGAGCGGAAACAACGCCGCCCACTGGATGCCGGACGCGCTCGGCCGCAGCATCAAGAGCACGCCGGCGAACCCGACCAGAACCGCGATCCAGCGCCGCCAACCGACTCGCTCGCCCAGAAAGACCGGCGCCATCGCCGTCACAAGAACGGGACCCAGGAACGAAATCGCGTTGGCTTCAGCCAGCGGCAGGCGCCAGAGCGCCTCGATGAACAGGAATGTGCCGGCGACGAAACACGCAGCCCGCACGAGCTGGTCGCGATAGTTGTAGGCGCGGACCATCTTGAGGCCGCCGCGCGCCATCGCCAGCACGCCGACGCAGGCGAGCGTGCAGCAGCCCCGGATGAACATGATCTCGCCGATCGGCGTCGTCGGTGCGATCAACTTGATCGAGGCGTCGACGCCCGCCAGCACCATGCCGCCAGCGATCAGGAGCCCGATCCCGAAGGCGGACGAGCGAGTCGAGGCGGGTTGGGGAGTCATCGGAACGATAGCCGGCGCGGGGGAACTCGTCCGTCACCCCCGCAGCCGGGCGGCGGTCACGTGTTACGGAGGACGCGGCCGGGATAGCGGCCCGGCATCGGCAAGTCCTTACCGGCCTGCCGAATGGGCGTGCCGTTGACGATCACGGCCTCGATCCCGGGCGCCTCGCAGACGATGCGATCGCCGCCGGCGGGAAGGTCGTAGACGCGCTTGAGCGAGGTCGCGGCGATGGTCGCCGGATCGAACACGACGATGTCGGCCGCGAACCCGACCGCGAGCCTGCCGCGATCCTTGAAGCTAGCGACGTCAGCCGGCCGGCCGGTCAGCATATAGACCGCCTGAGAGAGCGCGAGCGTTCCGGTCTCGCGCACCCAGTGCTGGAGGATGTGGGTCGAATAGTGGGCGTTGCAAAGCTGGCTGGCGTGCGCGCCGGCGTCGGAAAACGCGACGACGCCGCACGGGTCCTTCAGAATCTCGGCGACCTCGTCGTCGACGAAGTTGAGGATCGCGAGGCGAAACTTGGCCTTGAGGTCGCTATCGGCGGCGAGGTCGAGGGCGAGATCGATCGGGTGAACGCCGCGCTCGGCCGCCGCCTGGGCGAGCGGCCGCTCGTCGAGTTCGGGCGCGTGCGGCGCCGAAACGATGGTGGTGCGCTCGATCCAGCCGGCGAGCGAGGCATCGATGCCGTCGGGGATATCGGCCTTAAATGCCCGCCTGAGCGCCGGGTCGCGATAGGCCGCGATCTTCCCGGCGCGATCGAGCGCCTTGGTCGCGGCGAGGCACGGCCGCCGCTCGAACGGGAGCGGTACGTCGAAGTCGAACTCGAACTCGAGCGGCAGCGGCGAAAACTGCGGGAAGACGCGTAAGCCCCGCGCCTGGGTCGCGTGCGCCTCGGCCAAATACTTGCGGTGCGAGCCCGGGCCGGTGAGGCCGCCCAGGATTCCGGTCCAGGTGAAGGTGAGATCGCGCCGGCCGGCGATGTCGTTGAAGCGGTCGAGGTATTCGAGCTTGCCGATCGAAGCTTGCATCAGGCCGGTGCCGCCCGCGCGGAAGGCGTTGGCGAGGGTGTCGATCTCGTCGAAATCGGCCAGGCGGCTCGGAATCGGGTTGCCGTCATAAGCGAACTGCCCGAGCGAGAGCGAGGTGGTGAAGCCGTAAGCGCCGGCATCGCGCGCGGCGCGGACAAGGCGGGCCATAGCGGCGACTTCGTCGGCGGTAGCGCGGCGGCGGACCGCGTCCTCGCCCATGGCGTTGAGACGAACGGCGGTGTGACCGACCGACGCAGCGATATTGATGAGCGTGCCGCGCCGTTCGATCGCGTCGAGATAGGCGGCGAAGTCGTGGAGCGGAAAGTCGGGCCCGACCCCAGCCCGTAAGGCAGCCAGGCTCATGCCCTCGACCCGTTCGAGCGTACGCAACACGAGGTCGCGGTGCTCGGTCCGGGTCGGCGCGACCGAGAACCCGCAGTTTCCCATCAGCACCGTGGTGATGCCGTGCCACGATGAGATTGCCAGGCTCGGGTCCCACGCGATCTGGGCGTCATAGTGAGTGTGGAGGTCGATGAAGCCGGGCGTTACCGCGCGCCCGCGCGCGTCGATGGTGGCTGCGGCCGCGCCGACGACGGTCCCGAGCGCCGCGATCTTGCCGTCCTTGACCGCGACGTCGCCGGCGTAGCCGGGCTGGCCGGTTCCATCGATGATGGTGCCACCCGTGATCTTGAGATCGAACATGAGCCGTCCCCTCCGCGACCGAAGGCTAGGCTAGCACGAACGAAAACGCCGGAGGTGCGGGTGCACCTCCGGCGTCGTCGAATAGCGCCGCGCTAGTCTAGCGGCCGACCACGAACCACTTCTGGATATTCTGGTCGAACCAAGCCTTGTCGCGGTTGACCCAGAGTTTGTTGGGGTCCATCGGCTCCATCTTGGCGGTGTTGAGGCGCGAAAAGCCGCCCGGCCGCGACTCGGGCCGCGCCGGTATCTTGCCGGCTGCGGCAACGATCTTCTGCGCATCGTCGGTCAACATGAAGTCGACGAACAGCTTGGCCGCATTCGGATTGGGCGCCTTGGCGTTGGCTTGGATCGTCAAACCGACGAAGAACATCGGTTCAGGCGTCGCCCACTCGATTTTGGCGCCCTTGAGCTTCAAGGGTTCAGTGAAGTCGGGATAAGCGGCGAGCTGGATGTGGATTTCGCCGCCGACCAGCGCCTCGCGGACCGGCAGGTAGGCGCCGTAGCGCGCGATCTGCTTACCCATGGCGTCCATGAACGGCGCCCACTTCTCCTCACCCATCACCTTGTGCATGCGCGCGACCCAGGCGTGGGCGCCGCCAGCCCCGGTCTTCGGGTCCTGCATGCCGATCTTGCCCTTCCATTTGGGATCAAGGAGATCAGCCCACGTCTTGGGCGCTTCGTTGGCCTTGACGAGGTCGGTGTTGTAGGCGAAGGCGACGACGTTGAGGCCGTAGTTGTACCAATAGCCGGACGTCGGCTGAATCCCCGCCGGGTAAGCTTTGGCAATCGGCGAGTCGACCTTCAGGAGTTCGTTCTTGCCTTCCATGATCTCGCTGCGATCAGCCGTCAGGATGATCGCGTCGGCGACATGGCGGCCAGCCGCCGCTTCAGCCTCGAGCCGCTGGTACATGGCGGCCGAGTCGGAGCGGAAATAGTCGAAGGCGATACCGGGGAACTGTTTCTTGAAGGCGTCGCCGAGCTGCTGCAGGAGTTCGGCGGTGTCGACGCCGTAGAGGGTGACCTTAGCTTCCTTCTTGGCGGCCTCGTAACGCGCGGCGAGGGCCGGATCCATCGACTGGGCCATGGTCGGCGCGGCGCCGAGAGCGATGGCGCCGAGCGCCGCGAGTGCGGTTATGCGTTTCACGGACATGGGACTCATGAACCTCTCCTCCCTGATTTATGGCGGCATTCTACTGCCGTCGGCGTCCGCTTAGCGAGTCGTTGGCCTCCAACTCCCGTGCTACGTTCGCGTCAGGGACGGGAGGAAGCGATGGCAACGTTTTTCCGCTGCGGCCGACTGTTCACCGGGCTTGGCGAGGAGGCAGCGCGCGATCAGACGATGATCGTCCGCGACGGTGTCATCGCCGCGATCAACCCGACCGCGACCGCACCCAAGCCCGCCGCCGGCGACACCGTGGTCGACCACGGCCGCCACTTCGTGATGCCGGGCCTGATCGACGGCCACACTCACTTGGGCTCGGGCAATGCCATGACCGAAGAGGACATGGACATCTATGCCCCGATCGAGTTCCGCGCGCTCCGCACCATGATCAATGCCCAGCGCCTATTCGGCGCCGGCTATATCGGCGCGATCGACGGCGGCTGCGCCGGGCGGGTCGCGCTCGCAGTCCGGAACGCGATCGACAGCGGTATGTTCCCGGGGCCGCGGCTGATTTGCTCGGGCGGGTTCCTCACCACCCGGCTGGGGGCGCCCAACCTCTACCCCAACTGGTTCAAGAACCCGTATTCGCTCTGCGAACTCGTTACCACCATGGACGGCGCGATCGAATCGATCCGTGCCCAGGTCAAGGACGGGGTCGACTTCATCAAGCTCGGGTTCGATGGCCGCCAGCGGAACTTTCAGGGCGGCCTCGCGGCCTGCTTTTCCGAAAGCGAAGCCAGGAGGCTGATCGAGGAATGCCACCGCTTCGGCAAGTGGGTCAAAGTCCACGCCAAGGGCACCGAAGGCATGATTTACGCGGCGCGCGCCGGCGCCAAGGTCATCTGCCACGCCGCCGACATCACCGACGAAGTCGTCGACGAAGTCTTGAAGGCGGGGGCGATCCTCTGCCCCGAGCTCACGATCATCTACACCTTCACTTGCTTTACCCAGCCGACCGATTCCTATTTCGACTTCATCGCCTACGGTAAAGGCGAGTGGAACCGCACCATCGCCTCGATGCGGAAAGCGCACGCCGCCGGCATCCCGATCCTGGCCGGGAGCGACTCCGGTTACGCCTGCTGTCCAGCCGGTGAGTGGCACGCGCTCGAGATCAAGCTCCTGGTCGACCACGCGGGGCTGACGCCCGCGCAGGGCCTGCGCGCCGGGACCTCGCTCATGAGCCCGTTGTTCGGCGACGGCTGCAAGACCGGGACACTCGCGCCCGGTTATCTGGCCGATGCGGTCGCGTTCGAGGGCGATCCGTTGGCCGATATCAACGTGATCCTCGACAAGAGCAAGCTGCGCGGCGTCTATCGCGGGGGCGAGCGGGTCATGACCAAAGCGCCGCCGATCAACCCGCGCACCGAGACCGAGTTCTCGTACCGCATGTGGCAGCGGATCTACGATCAGAAAACGGTCGCACAGCTCGTGGCCGAAAATCGTATCGGCGTACGCTAAACAGGAGAACCGAATGGCGCACCATTTCCGCTGCGGCACGCTGTTCACGGCGTGCGACGACCGGGCGCGCCGCGATCACACGGTCATCGCCGATCGCGGCGTCATCGCCTATGTCGGGCCGACCGCCGCCGCGCCCCAACCGGCGGCCGGAGATAGCGTGGTCGATCACGCCCGCCACTTCGTGATGCCGGGCCTGATCGACGGGCATACGCATATCGGCGCCGGTAACGCCAATACCGAGGAGGACGTCGATCTCTATTCGCCGCTCGAGTTCCGGGCGCTCCGCATGATGGTCAACCTGCAGCGCATGTTCGATGCTGGCTATACCGGCGTCGCCGACGGCGCCACCACCGGGCGGGTCGCGCTCTCGTGCCGGAACGCGATCAACGCCGGCCTTTTCAAGGGTCCGCGCATGGTCTGCTCGGGCCCCTTCATCGCCAACCGCACCGGCTATCCCGATCTTTATCCGTCGTGGTTCCTGAACCCGGTCGCGGTCCGTACCCTGGTGCACTCGCTCGACGAGGCAATCGAAACCATTCGCTTTCAGGCCAAGGACGGGGTCGACTTCATCAAGATCTGCATGGACGGCCGCACGCGGAACTTCGACGGCAAGGTAGCGTCGAGCTTCAGCGAGGCCGACACGCGCCGGATGGTCGAAGAAGCGAACCGCCTCGGCAAGTGGGTCAAGGTCCATGCCAAGGGGGCGGAGGGCGCGACCTTCGCGGCGCGGGCTGGCGCCCGCGTCATTTGCCACGGCGCCGCACTCGATCAGCGCGCGATCGACGCCGTTCTCGAAGCCGGCGCAATCCTCTGCCCGGAACTCACCATCATCCACAACTTTACGGTCTTCACCCAGCCGACCGATTCGATCAACGACATGACCTATATCGGCCAGGCCGAGTGGGAATCGACGGTCGATTCGATGCGCCGCGCCCGCGCCACCGGCGCGCGGATTCTGGCCGGGAGCGATTCCGGTTTCGCCTGCTGCCCGGCCGGTGAGTGGCACGCGCTCGAGATCAAGCTCCTGGTCGAACACGTCGGCCTGACGCCGGCCGAAGGCATCCGCGCGGGAACCACGATCAATGGCGAGCTGTTCGAGGGCGTTGCCAAGATCGGGCGGATCGAACCGGGCTACGCTGCCGATCTGGTCGCGTTCGATGGAAACCCGTTGGCGGATATCGGCGTCCTGCTCGACAAGCCCAAGATCAAAGGGCTCTACATGGCGGGTGAGCGGGTGACGACCAAGGCGCCGCCGATCAACATGCGGACCGAGACCGACTTCGCCTATCGCATGTGGCAGAAAATCTACGACCGCAAACGTGTTGCGGCGATGGCAGCCGAGGGCCGCATCCGCGCGCTTTAGGAATTGTCGTCCTCGCGGCGCGTTTTCACCCTCCCCTTCCCCCTCCCCAAGGGGAGGGGGACAGCACGGGTGAGGCGCCTAGTTCCAGCCGGTCTTCGGCTGGTACTTGCCGGTAGCGATCTTGGGCGGCCACACCAGTTGCGGCTCGCCGTTTTGAATCTGCGAGATCCCTGGTTGGGTCGAGGCGTTGTTCTGCTTCTCGAACCGGATCGGGCCGGCGATCGTCTCGAACGTTCCGGTCGCGATCGTCTCGCGCAGCTTCTCGCGATCCAGGCCGACCTTGGCCACCGCCTGCTCCATGATCTCGCAGGTGAGGTACGAGATCACGGTATCGCCATAGTCGGGAATCTCGTTCCAGCGCTTCTTGTAGGCGTCGTAGAACGGCTTGGCGCGCGGCCACTCTTTCACGCTCGGGCTCCAGAACGCGATCGTCGTGAAGCCGTCGAGAGTCTTGCCATACTTGTTGATGATGAACGGAATATGCGGCGCGATCAGCAGGAACTGGAGTGGCGCCTTGATGTCGATCTCGCGCGCCTTGTCGATGTAAAGGATGCTGTCGCCGGGATACGAGTAACCGATCACGGCATCGACGTTGGACGCCTTGATGCTTTGCGCCATCGTCGTCACGTCCTTGATGTCGGGCGGATACTCTTGGTTGACGCCGAGCTTGATGCCTTTCTCGTTCAACAACGGGACGGTGAACTTCTTGTATTCGAGGTTGACCGGGAGCTGCAGCGTCATCAGCGCGGCGCTCTTGACCCCGACGTTCTGCAAGAAATCGACGATCACCGGCACGAATAGGTCGGGTGCCGGCCAAGTCCAGAACATGTAGCGGCCTCCCATCTCGCGGATATTGGTCGAGGAAGCGGTGTTGCCGATCGCCGGCATCCGGTTCTTCTCGACTACCGCCGTCATCGCGATGTGGAGCGGCGTCGCGTAGGGCGTGAAGATGAGGTCGACCTTGTCGTCGTTGATCAATTTCTCGTAGATCTGCGGGATCTTGCCGCTGTCCGATTGATCGTCGTAGATCACGTACTCGACTTGGCGTTTTTCCTTGCCGCCGATGTCGAGGCCGCCGCGCACGTTCACCTGCTCGCGCCACAGCTCATAGGCCTGAATTTGCACGTTGGTGGCGACGGCAAGGAAGCCCGATTTCGAAATCGACCAGCCAATCCTGACTTTCTTCTCTTGCGCGTCGACACTCGCGGCCGTGCCCAAGAGCAAGGCTGCCAGCCCCAACGCGATAGCGAAACGGGTCATCATGGGTGTCCTCCGTTGACGGTTTGCTCATGCCGCCGCGCCGGCGGCATGCACGCACGAACGCACCAACAAACACCGGGCGCGGTCCTATTTTTTGAGCATCGCGAGAGCCGCGTTCGATGGCGATAGTTTAAGACGCCTGCCGGTATTTGCCACAGCGATCAAGCGCGGCGCTTGGTCGCTGCGAGATGAATGATGCGCTCCGATTCCGACCACAGCCTAAACCGCGCAAGGTCGTCGAGCGCGGTCCAGGCAACGGCCGCGGCGTCGTCGCCGGCCACCGCTTCGCCGGCCCGCCACTCGGCCAGGATGTCCACCAACGTGTAGTGATACTGAGGCCGGCCGTTCTCGTCGCGCGTGATCGAATCGACGACATCGATGAGCGCGATCGGCTCGACGGTGAGGCCCGTCTCCTCGCGTACCTCGCGCACGCCGGCCTCGAATACCGTTTCGCCCACCCGCTGCAACCCGCCGGGCAGGCTCCACTGGCCCTGGCGCGGCGGCTTGCCGCGTTGGATCAAAAGCACGTCGGCGCCTTTGAAGACGACGGCACCGACGCCGACGAAAGGCCGGCTCGGGTAGCGTCGATCGTCGGCCAGGGCGCCGGGGCGCGCGCGGTCGTTCATCGCCGGGTTATAGCAATTTTCCGTCCCACCGCTGGACGATCCTCTAAATTGCTGTAATATCAAGAAAAAATGAGATCGCTCCGGTGGGGATCATCATGTCTAAGAGGAACGTCTGGTTGACATACAAAGAGCGCATTGGCTCGCTTTCCGATCGCTTGGTCAAGGCTCAGAAACCGATTCGCATTCTCAACGCGATCAACTGGGACGACCAAGTCGAAGAAGATTTCTTCAAGGGCAAGTTCAAGAAGCTGCCCAAGGTCGACGCCGACTACTACCGAGATAAGAACGCGCTCAACTTCGATCCCGCGGCCAAGATCGAGGAAATCGACCAGATCAAGCGCGACACCGCCGAGGCGGTCGGCGCCGACGACGATCTGGGCCGCATCATCATCCGGAACTGCGGCGAGTATCAGGACGCGGTCCGCATGCTGGTCGCGCGCGGCATGCCCGATTATCACAAATACTCGCGCATCCTCTACGGCAGCCCCAAGGACCACTTCATCGACGAAGAGACGACCGCGGTGCAGCTCGGGCGCCTGATGTACAAGATGCTCTCGGGCGTTTCCGATTCGCAGCTCGGCGCCTCACACCCCAAGAACATCACTGCCGATCAGCTGGTCGATCAGCTTCAGGGCCGGTTCGACGACTATTTCCACGACCACGAAGTCCACGTTTCGCTGGACGACGGCATCGTTTCCGATGCCGCCGCTGGCTCGGACTACGTCAAGGTCCGGCGCGGCGGCATGTTCTCGACCCGCGATCGCGACATCCTCGAAGTCCACGAGGGGTGGGTCCACATCGGCACCACGCTCTCGGGTTCGAAGCAGCGGATCGCGACCTGGCTCGGCAAGGGTCCGCCTTGTTGCACGCACATCCAGGAAGGTCTTGCGGTGCTGATGGAGATCTTCCACTTCGCGATGACGATGGATCGCGCGCGCAAGATCAACAACCGCATCATCGCCTGCGACAAGGCCGAGGACGGCGCCGATTTTCTCGACGTCTGCGAGTTCTATCGCACCGAGGGCTATAGCGAGCAGGACTGCTACACCCACGCGCGCCGCATTTTCCGCGGCGGCATGGTGACCGGCGGCGTGCCGTTCACCAAGGACACCGTCTACGCCCGCGGCTTCATCATGGTCTACAACTTCCTCCGCACCGCGATCCGGTTCGGACGACCCGAGGTGATCCCGTTTCTATTCGTCGGCAAGATCACGCTCGAGGACGTGCCGGTGCTCTACCGCCAATACCAGGCCGGCGTCATCGACGCGCCGCTCTACCTGCCGCCGCAATTCAAGGACCTGAACGGCCTAGCGGTGTGGATGGCCTATTCGAACTTCCTGAACCGCATCGATTTGAAGAAGGTCCAGAAGTACTACCAAGACCTCCTGGCGTCGTAGTCGCAGCCTCCGACTAGATCAAAAGCAGGAGCTTGGCGCGCACCTCGTCGACGATATCGGCGTGCGCACGCGCGATCGTCGAGCCGATAGCGGAGCTTTCGCACCACGAGGGCGCCGTCACTTTCGGTGATTTCGACGGCCGACCCTTCGTTGAGGCCGGCCCGTGGGACGAACGGGTGGGGGATTCGGACCGCTAGGCTGTTAGATCGAACTGAGTCCGGTCACGGCTCGGTCACGGCAGGAGCCCGGCTGCACGGAAGCTCACATGGCCGGCACCGCCGATCACGATGTGGTCGTGGAGGGCGATGTCGAGCGTCTTGGCGGCGGCGGCGATGGCGCGGGTCATGGCGATATCGGCCGGCGACGGCGTCGGGTCGCCCGAAGGGTGGTTGTGCACCAGGATCAGCGCGCTGGCGCCGACCTCGAGCGCGCGGCGAACGACCTCGCGCGGATAGACCGGCGCGTGGTCGACGGTCCCCTCCTGCTGGACTTCGTCGGCGATGACGCCGTTCTTGCGATTGAGGAAGAGGAGCCGGAATTGCTCGCGCGGCGCCCCAGCCGCGGCGGCGCGGCAATAGTCGATCACGGCCTGGCCCGAACTCAGGACCGAGCGGCCAACGATATCGGCGCGGAGCAGTCGGAGCGCCGCCGCCGGGGCGAGTTTGAGGGCAAAGATCGCGTCCTCGCCGATGCCCGGGATCGTTCGTAGTACCGCCGGGTCGGCGGCCGCGGCTCTGGCGAACGTGCCAAAGCGCGCGATCAACGCGTGGGCAGCGGCCGGCGCCCCGTCGGGCGGTCCTAAGGCGAGCAGGAGCAGGGTTAGAAAGTCTTTATCTTCCAGAGCATTAGGTAAGGCGGCCAGGAGTCGGGCTTTGCGCCCGGCCAGGGCGGCCGATGGCGCAGTTGCCGGCGGCGGCGCTCGCCAGCGCGAGCGCGCGTCCCGAAAGGTGCGGTAGCGGGTCCGATAGGGCACGGCATTCCCTCCCTAACGACTCTTAGGGAAGGTTTAGGCGTGGGCCGGGCGCCGACGAGGGCGCCGGCTGGGACTAGGCGGTCGGGCAGGTATGCCCGGCAGGCGAGAGCGTGAAGATCTCGTGGCCGGTCGCGGTCACGCCGATCGAGTGCTCGAACTGGGCCGAGAGCGAGCGGTCCTTGGTCACGGCGGTCCAGCCGTCGGCCAGGATTTTCACCTGCCAGCCGCCCAAATTGATCATCGGCTCGATCGTGAAGAACATGCCTTCCTTGAACTCGGGCCCGGTGCCGGGCTCGCCGTAATGGAGCACGTTGGGCGCATCGTGAAAGACCCGGCCCAAGCCGTGGCCGCAAAAATCGCGCACCACCGCGCAGCGGTGCTTCTCGGCGTAGGTCTGGATGGCATGGCCGACGTCGCCTAGGGTCGCGCCCGGCTTGACCGCCTCGATCCCGCGCATCATCGCTTCGTAGGTGACGTCGCAGAGGCGCCGGCCTTTGACGCCGACGTCGCCCACTGGATACATCCGGTTCGAATCGCCGTGCCAGCCGTCGAGGATCACGGTGACGTCGATGTTCACGATGTCGCCCGTCTGCAGCAGCTTGTCGCCGGGGATGCCGTGACAGACGACGTGGTTGATCGAAGTGCAGATCGACTTGGGAAAGCCGCGGTAATTGAGCGGCGCCGGGATCGCACCGCGTTTGACGATGAAGTCGTAGCACAGCTGATCGAGATGATCGGTCGTGACTCCGGGCTGAACCGCCGGTGTGATGTAATCGAGCGTCTCGGCTGCGAGCCGCCCGGCCGCCCGCATGCCGTCGAAGTCGGCGGCGCGGTAGAGCTTGATGGCTCCGGTGTTGCGGACGGGCGCGGTGGCGGCGTCGAGATAGACCATGCTGGCCATAATCTAGGGCGGACCGGTTAATTATTCGAAACCGAGGCGCCGGTCCACCCGGATTTCCTCCGGCGTGACGCGGCAGCCGTAGACCAGCACCTCGACGCCGTGCGTGCGCGCCCGGGCGAAGGCGGCGGCATAGGCCGGGTCGATGTCGGCGGCGGGCGCGAAACGATCGCAGTCCTCGCGCTGGACGAGGTAGACCATGACGGCGCGGGCGCCGTCGCCGACGACACGGGCGAGTTCGGCGAGGTGCTTGGCGCCGCGGGCGGTGACGGCGTCGGGGAACTCGGCGAGCGGCGGCTGGCGGGCAAGATGGACGTTCTTGATCTCGATGAAGCACGGCGGCCGGGCGTCGTCTTCGAGCAGGAGGTCGATCCGCGAGCTCTTGCCGTAGCGAACCTCGCGCCGGGCGCGGGCATAACCCGTGAGCGCCGGGAGGGTACCGGCGGCGATCGCCTCGGCGACGATCGAATTCGCGTGCATTGCGTTGATGCCGACCAGGGACGATCCGATTCGGACGAGCTCCCAGGTAAGGGCGAGCTTGCGCTTGGGGTTGGCCGCGCGCGAGAGCCAGACCTCGGCACCCGGAGACGCGACCCCGAGCATCGAGCCGGGATTAGCGCAGTGGGCGGTGACGGTTTGGCCGCCGTCGAGTTCGACGTCGGCGAGGAACCGCTTGTAGCGCCGGACCAAGCGGCCGCGGACGAGGGGCGAGGCGTAGCGCATGCGAGAAAACAGCTAGCAGGGAAGCGGGATCGGATAAACTCGGATCGAACGAGTCCGGGAATCCGTCGACCAGCAGCCCAATGCCGACCGCGTGCGTCTTGATCATCGGCAACGAGATCCTGTCGGGCCGGACCCAAGACATCAACCTCAACTACATCGCCAAGCGCCTGGTCGATCTCGGTATCGACCTCATGGAAGCGCGGGTGGTCGTCGACGACGAAAGCGCGATCGTCCGTGCCGTCAACGAATGCCGCGCCGCGTACAACTACGTTTTCACGACCGGCGGCATCGGCCCGACTCACGACGACATCACCGCCGCGAGCGTCGCCAAGGCGTTCGGCGTCAAGAACGTCCTCAACCCCAGGGCGGTCGCGCTGCTCCAATCGGCCTACAAGGACCCGAGTGCGCTCAACGAAGCGCGGCTTCGCATGGCGCATACCCCCGAAGGCGCGAGCCTGATCGACAACCCGGTCTCGAAGGCGCCGGGCTTTCAGATCGGCAACGTATTCGTGATGGCGGGTGTCCCCAAGATCATGCAGGCGATGTTCGACGGCCTCGTCGACCGCCTGGTCGGCGGGCCGCCGATCCGGTCGCGGACGCTCTCGGCGTACCTGGCCGAGGGCGATCTCGCCAAGCCGCTCGCCCAGTTGCAAGGCCGCTATCCCGACGTCGCGATGGGGAGCTATCCTTTCTATCGCATGCGCAGGTTCGGTGCCTCGATCGTCCTGCGCGGCCGCGATCAGGCCCGCATCGATGCCGCCGCCGCCGAGTTGGCGGCCGCGATGCGCGCGTTGGGTGGCGAGCCGATCGAAGACGAGCCGGTCGCCGATGAATGAGGTCCCGCGCGCCGTCCGGGTTCGCCGCGCCGCCTTCGACGACGCCGCGGCGATCGGCCACGTCCACATCGAAAGCTGGCGCGCCGCCTATCGCGGTATCCTCGCCGCCGAGTACCTCGACGGGATGTCGGATGTGCGCCACGCCGCGATGTGGTCGGACGTCCTCAACAAACAAGCGCCGAACCGCGCCACCTTCGTCGCCGAGGCCGATGGCGAGGGCATCGTCGGCTTCGCCGACTGCGGTCCGGAGCGAAGCGGGATCGCTCGCACCGGCGAAATCACCGCGATCTACGTGCTGCCGGCGTGGCAGCGCCGCGGCCTCGGCCGCGGGCTTGTCGCCAGCGCGGCGCGCCACCTTGCCGCTCACGAGTTCGAGCAATTGGTGATCTGGGCGCTCCGCGACAATCCGTGGCGGGCGTTTTACGGCGCGATCGGCGGCCGGGTGGCATCGGAGCGCGAGATCCGTTTCGCCGGACAACCGCTCCAAGAAGTCTGCTATGCCTGGGTCGATATCGCCGAACTTCTGCTGCTCGATTATGGCTTCGGACGCACCGGCGGGGCGCAGCCGGAGGCGCCGTCGCGCTGAGGGGCGCGTCAATCGTTCGTTAACCACGCCGGGGTTACACCGGACCCTGGAAACGAGCGATGAGCGAAGCAGGGAACTCCGTCTCCGGCGTCAGCCCGGGGAACGCCGACGGCGAGACCGCAGCCGTTCTGCGCGCGGCCGTCCGCGCCGCCGGCGCCGGGCGCCACGCCGAGGCCATCGGGCTGCTTGAAGCGGGCCTCGTCGGACGTCCCGACGACCTCGATTTTCGCCAGAACCTCGCCCTCATCCTCGCGCTCGCCGGGCGGCGCGACGAAGCGATAGCGCACCTGAAGCGTGCGCTCGCCGCTCGGCCCGAAGCAGAGAAAGCCACGATGACCTTGGGCGGCCTCCAGACCGAGGCCGGGGCATATGCCGATGCGATCGCCACCTACGAAGCCTTCCTCCGCGGTCAACCGCGCCACGCCGGGGCGAGCAAGGCCTTGGGCTTGTTGTTCGTCGTGCTCGGACGCGCGGGCGAAGCGGTGCCGCATCTCGAGGCCGCGCTCGATATTCGCAAAGATGACGCCGATCTCTTGAACGCGCTCGGGACCGCGTACCGGGCGCAAAAGGACAACGGGCGCGCCGCCGCATTCTTCGAGCGCGCCGCCGTCGCGGCACCGGACTGGCTACCGCCGCGACGCAACTTGGGCGACACCCTTCAGGCGCTCGGCCGCCTCGCGGAGGCGCGCGTGGCGTTCGCTGCGGGGCTCGCGCTCGCGCCCGACGATGCGGCCTGTTTATGCGGTCTCGCCAAGGTCGAAGACGTCGACGGCCATCCCGAGGCCGCCGACGCGCTCTTCCAACGCGCGCTCGCGCTCGATGCCAGTGACGTCGACACGCTCTACCAGCACGGGCTGTTTCTTCGCAAGAAATGCGACCATGCGCGCGCGATCGAGGTGCTCGAGCGTGCCGGTGCGCTGGCGCCGCGGTTCGTCGAAGTCTGGAACGCGCTCGGCACCGTTTACAGCGCGGCCAAACAACCGGCCTAGGCGGTGGCAGCGTACGAGAAGGCGCTCGCGCTCGATCCCAACGACGTGTCGACTCTCAACAATTTCGGCGCGCACTATTTCTACGCCGCGGACTACGCGCGAGCGGCGGCGCTGCTCGAGCGCGCGATCGCCCACGATCCCGGCTTCGCCGAAGCCCACTACAACCTCGGCAAGATTCGCTATCGGACCGGACGGTATAGCGACGCCGAGCAGTTGTTCGAGACCGCGATCCGGCTGGATCCCGAGGGCGCGATGGCGTATGTCGACCTGGCGGTCATTCGCCGCGATCTCGGGCACTTCGATGAAGCCGTTGCCGTGATCGAGCGCGGGCTTGCCAGCATCCCGGACGATATCGATCTCCTCCGGGTTCAGGCGGTGCTCGAGTTCGAGGCTGGCGACGACGAGACCGCGCGGCGGCTCGCCGATCGGCTGGTCGCGCTTTACCCGAACACGGTCCTGGCGCGCCTGACGTAGGCGCAGGTGCAGGACCCTGACGGATCGCGCGAGGACCAGATCGCGCACCTCGAAGCGGCGCGCGCGATCGATCCCGACGATACCGAGGTCTTGATGACGTTGGGCTCGATTTATCAGTCCCTGTGGCGGGCCGACGATGCCTACGCCGTGTTCAGCCGTGTCGTCGAACTCGACCCCACGCATGCGACCGCGCTCGGTCAGGCGGTCGATGCGGCGCTCTCGCTCGCCCGCTGGGACCGTTACGACGACCTCAAGAGTTGGCTGTTGCGCCTCGCCGACGAAGCGGAGGCATCGCCCGAGGCCGAGCGCGTGTTGGTGTTCTCACTCCAGGCGATGCCGGTTGGCTACGAAAAAATCGCCCGTGCGGCACGGCGTTCGGCAGCGGCCATGGCGCCGCCGTCACCGCCGGCACGCATTTTCTCCGGGCGCCCCGCCGGCCGGCGGCCACGGGTCGGCTTCATCCTTCCCTACACGACCTGGCACAGCCTACCGATGGTGCTGAAGCCGGTGATCGAAGCGCTCGACTGCGCCCGGATCGAGGTCTGGGGCTACGGCACCGCGAACGGCGAGAAGACCGAGTTCGCCAAGGCGTATCAAGCGGCGTTCGACCGCTACACGCTGGTACCGGGCAACAAGCCCGATCTTGCCGCCGAACGGATTGCCGGCGACCACGTCGACATCCTGTTCGACGTTTCCGGTCACACCTCGTGCACATGCCTCCCGGTGCTCGCGCACCGCGCGGCACCGGTCCAGGTCCACGGCCTCGGCTATTCGATCACGACCGGGGGGTCGTTCGTCGACTACCTCTTGACCGACCGCTACTTCATGCCGCCCGAACTCGCCCGCCTCAACAGCGAGGCCGGCGTCTTCATGCCGCACAGCTTCATGATCGCGCCGCCGATCGAACGCAAGCCGACGCCCTCGCGCCGCGCCCTGGCGCTCCCCGAGACGGCGTTCGTGCTCGCGAATCTCAACCACCCGTGTAAGTTCGAGCCGGTCGTGTTCGCGGCGTAGATGCGAATTCTGGCGCGCGCGCCCAACGCAGTGGTGTGGTTCGGCGAGTTTGTCGCCGCGACCGCCGCCAACTTGAAGCGCGAGGCCGAACGCCACGGCATCGATCCGGCCCGGCTCGTGTTCGCGCCCAAGATCCAGCGCGAGAACCACTGCGCGCGCCTGAGCGCGGCCGACATGGCGCTCGACACATATTACCACGGCGGCGGCATCACCTCGGTCGACGCATTATGGGCCGGCGTGCCGTTGCTCTCGGTCGCCGGCGAGACGCCGGCTGCGCGCATGGGAGCGACGCTCCTCAACGCGGTCGGGATGCCCGAGCTCCTCTGCCGCGACCTGGCCGAGTACGAAGAACGCGCTGTCGCATTCGCTGCCAATCCGGCGGCCGTCGCCGCGCTCCGCGCCAAGCTCGCAGCCAATGTCGCGAATGCGCCGCTGTTCGACGTTCCGCGCTACACCCGCGACCTCGCGACCGCGTTCGAGGCGATGTGGCAGAACTATCGCGCGGGCCGCCCGGTCGTCCCGATCGAGGTTCCGGCCTAGCCGGCGGTAGCGCTGCTCGCCGGCCGCGACTGCCGCGCCTATGATCGGCGACGGAGGCGGCGATGGCGGTCTACGTTCTGGTCCATGGTTCGTGGTTAGGCGGCTGGGTGTGGCGCAAGGTGACGCCGCGGCTCCGCGCCGCCGGCCACGACGTCTATGCCCCTTCGCTCACCGGCTTGGGCGACCGCGCGCACTTGGCGCGGCCCGAAGTCGATCTCGCCCTTCACATCGACGATATCGCCAACCTGATCGCGTATGAGAATCTGCGCGGGATCGTGCTGGTCGGCCACAGCTACGCCGGCATGGTGATCACCGCGGTCGCCGACCGCATGCCGGACCGGATCGCGCATCTCGTCTATCTCGACGCGGTGGTACCCGAAGACGGCAAGTCCGTGCTCGACGTGATTCCGAAGGCGATGGCCGCGCAGGTGCGGGCCGGCGTCGCGGCCAACGACGGCTGGCGGCTGCCGCCGGCGCCGCCGGCGGCGCTCGGCATTGCCGATGCCGACGATGCGCGCTGGCTCGATGCGCACGCGCGTGGGATGCCGATCCGAACCCACGAACATCCGATCAAGCTCGCGGGCAAGTATGCGGCGGTGCCGAAGCGGACCTTCATCTATTGCTCGAACCCGGCCATCGGCGGCCTCGAAGCGATGGCGAAGACGGCGGCGAACGATCCGACTTGGCGCTACCACGAGATCGCGACCGGGCACGACCCGATGATCACGACGCCGGAGGAGCTCGCACAGATCCTGCTCGGCTGCCGGTAGACCTAGTCTCAACCCCCTCCAGCTCGCTCCGCTCGCCTCCCTCCCCCTGCAAGCAACCTGCTTGCAGGGGGAGGGGTTGGGGAGGGGGTCGCACCCTCTCTCCCCGTGCTCCGCAAGGGAGCGGTTGGGGAGGGGGCCTTCCGTGTCCGCGCCGCCGCCTTCGGCACGCGCAATCCGAACAGCCGCCCCGCGTTCAAGCCCGCGACGTCAGCCTGGACCTTGGCTTCGACGTTGGCGAGCACGCAGATCAACGACCGACGCGCTCTCCGGGCTCAGATCGTCTTGATGTAGCCGCCGTCGACGTTCCAGCACTGGCCGGTGATGAAGCCGGCGCGGACGTCGGAGGCGAGGAACGCGACCAGCCAACCGACTTCCTCGGGCTTGCCGGTGCGCTTGATCGTGAGTTTTTCCGTGAACGACTTGAACACCGATTCGACGTCGGGGCCCAACTGCGGCACGAACGACTTGGCGAGCTCTTCCCAGAGCGGCGTCCGGATCAACGCCGGATTGACGCAGTTGACGCGGATATTGTTCGGCGCCAGGTCGACCGACCAGGTGAGCGTCAGCATCATCACCGCTGACTTGGCGGAGCTGTAATCGCTCACCCCCGGCCAGCTCACGATCTTGCCGCCGACCGAGGCGACGTTGACGATCGCGCCGCCGCCCTGCGCTTTCATCGCCTTGACCGCGAGCCGGGTGAAGCGGATGCACGGCCACAAGTTGATCGCGTAGTTCTTCTCCCACACCTCGTCGGGATCATCGACCCAGTGCGAATTGGCGGCGTCGCCGCCGGCGTTGTTGACCAGGATGTCGATCCGGCCGAAGCGGTCGAGGGTCTGCTGGACCACGCGCTCGATCGCCGCTTTGTCGGTGACGTCGGCCTCGAGTGCCAGCGCCTTGACGCCGAGCCGCTCGCATTCGGCCCGGGTTTCGGCGAGCGGCCCGGGCTTGCGCGCGCACAGCGCGACGTACGCGCCCTCGCGCGCGAGCTCGGTGCAGATGCCCTTGCCGATCCCTTGGCTGCCGCCGGTGACAAGCGCGACCTTGCCGCGAAGCTCGAGGTCCATGGCTTCCTCCCGCCGCCGCGGCTCGCCGCGCCGCGCGCTATTCGGCCGCCGCCCGCATCTTCGGCACGTCGATCCCGAACAGGCGCGCGCAGTTCAAACCCTCGACATTCGCCTTCACATGGGCGGGCATGCCGGCACAGATGCGATCGAGAATCGCGCGGCTGTTGGGGAACGTGTTGCGCGGGTGCGGATAATCCGACCCCCACATCAGCTTATTGGCGCCGTCGGCGACGTCCCACGCCTTGCTCACGTATTGATCGTCGGTGAAGCCGATCCAGACGTGATCGCGGATGTACTCATCGGCCTCGCGCGTCACCTGCGGCAGCCGCATGGCGAGCCCCAGCGCGCCCCGCATCTGGCGGAGGCGAAACTGGAAATAGGGGAACCACGAGCACTCGTACTCGCCGAGCATCAGCTTCAATTTGCGGAAGCGGTCGAAGATGCCGCCGAAGATGAACTCGTTGACCAGCGTGCGCTTGTGGTCGTCGAAGATGTCGAGGAAGAGCTTGGGTCCGTCCTCCTGCTCTTCGGGCGTCACCAGCGCGAACGGATCGACGGTCTCGCCGGTGCCCAAGTGGAGGACGACCACCATGTCGTGGTCGATCGCGGTCTCCCAGATGCGGTCGTACATCTTGCGCCGGTAGGGCTCGTAGCCGGGCGGCAGGTCGGTGTTGATGATCACCGCCTTCATGTCGCGCTTGGCCATGCGCGCGAGCTCCTTCGACGCCCACGCCGGGTCGCGGGTCGGGATCATGGCGGTGCCGATCAGGCGCTTGGGGTCGTGGCTGCAATATTCGGCGCAATAGTCGTTGAAGACGGCGGCGACGTCGTGGAGGACAGCGGTGTCGCGCGTCCGCATCGCGAGCAGCGTGTTGGTGCCCTGGATGATCTCGGCGGCGACGCCGTCATGGTCCTGGAGCTCGAGCCGCACCGCCGGGTCGTGGTTCGACTTCAAGACCTTGTTCGCCAGTTCGGGCAGCAGGTCGCCGGTCGGGATCGGCACGGTCGAATCGAGCGTATCGCCGGCATTCTCCTGGCGCAGGTCGCCGATCCCCAAGTAATCCTGGCCGGTGAACATGAAGTCGCCCTCGACGGTCTTCTTGCCGTCGAGGCTCTTCGCCGCTTTGACCCGGTGCGGGACCTTGTCGCCGTGTTTACGGCCGAGCGCCTTGGTCCAGAGGTCGTAGGGCTCGATGATGTGCGAATCAGCGGAAACGATGAACCGTTGCGAAGCCATGGTTCCCTCCCTGGCTGTGCCGGTGCCCGAGCGTAGCACCGCCGGCCGGGCCGACCAATCGCGCCCAACGGTTATGTCCGCCGACTTGTCCCGCTATAGCCCCGAGGGTTAGGGTCCGGTCCGGCCCGCGTGGCGAAACGGTAGACGCAAGGGACTTAAAATCCCTTCTTCGCAAGGAGGTGTGGGTTCGAATCCCACCGCGGGCACCAACGCGCTCATTGCCGGCCAGCGCTCGACACGCCGGCCGTCCCGCCCGGGTCAGCGGTTGACGAGCGCGAGCTGCGGGCGGCGCAGCAGGCTGAGCGGCGCGGCGTCGTCGGCGGGCTGCCACGCCAGCGCGATCTCGAACGCGCGGAGCGAGCGCGCCGGGTCGTGGGGCGTCACCAGGGGTTCCGGCAGCACGATGTCGATCACGCGCTGGCCGGCGGCGACCGCCGTCTTGGCGATCGCCGTCATCGTCAATGCCTTGCCGGCGTTCTCGGGGTAAGAGCGCAGGTAGATTTGCGCGTGCACGGTGCCGGCCGGCGCTTCGGGGTGGGCACGGAGCGACAGCGCGCCGATCCCGGCTCCCTTGCGAAGCTCGTATTCGAAGCTGGTCGTGCGGGGCCCGAGCGTCAGGAAGGACGGCGCCGCGAGCACGAAGAAGCCGGTATCCGGGAGCGACGGCCGGATCGAGCGGAACGGTTCGTCCGGGTCGAACGCCGCCATCGCGCCCGAAATCTCGCGCCAACCGGGATTGCGCCCCAGGAAATCGCGTACCGCCCAGAACACGCCCGGCAGGCAATAGTCGTCGACGATGATGATGCCGCCCGGCCGCGTCCACTTGGCTGCGAGCGTCAGATCGTAGAGCGCATAGGCATAGGCGTGGTTGCCGTCGACGAAGCTCAAATCGAGCTTGGGCTCGATCGAATCGAAATGGATGAAAAGCTCCATCGAATTGATGGCGAGGAAGTCGACGTTCTGGGCGAGTACGGCCGGCCATCGCGCCAGGATCGGCGGCACGCGCTCGGCCCCGAAAGGATCGATCGTCAAGAGATGGCCGCCGCCATTCGCTCATAGGGCGCGCGCGATCACCTCGGTGGTGCCGGCGTGGAAAGTACTGATCTCGAGCGTCAGTTTAGGTCGAAGGGCCCTGACCAGGTGGTACATGGCGGCGCGCGAGCCCGGACTCGTCAGCGCCCGCGCCGGATAAGCGGCGAAATAGTCGAGCGCGGCGCGGTACGAGGGGAGCGCCGGCAGCTCGGCCAGCCGCTCGGCCGGCTCGGCGAAGGCGCCGAGGTCGCCGGGGGCGACGTCGCTCAAGGGTCGGATCGCCGGGTCGAAATCGCTAACGGCCACGGTCATGGTGAGCCCGCTGTCCGCGGGTCGGAACGACCCCGCGCCAGCGGCCTTTCTAACGCCGTCGTGGTTAACGAATGTTGAAGGGCTGGAGTCCGGATTTAGTCCGCGGCCGGCAGCGCGGCGGCGAACGCCGGCCCCGGTTCGACCCCGGAAATCTCGATCACCAGCTTCTGCACGATCGCCTGGGCGAAGGAGGCGAATCCCTCGACCTGGAGCGTGAAGGCGCCGCGCCCGCCGATCACGTAGTTCTTGAAGTAATTCTCGAGCCCGCCCGGCGGGTGGGTGTGCTCAGGGAACATCGGGATCGGTACCGGGCTCAGGATCACGAGCGCGTTGATGGTAATCCCGGCCGCCACCGCCTCGTCGCGCACCACGCTCGGGAAGCGGCCGTTGGTGTTGGTGCCGTCGCCCGAGAGGTCGATCACCTGGCGCGGTGCCTGGCCTTTGACCTTGTCGAGCCGGCGCATCGCGAACTCGACCGCGTCGCCGATCGCGGTGCGGCCCCAGTATGAGCGCGGCGTGTCCAAGAGCTTGGCCGCGATCGCCGCGGCGTCGTTCGCGGTCCGGATCACGGTCCAGTCGATCACCAGCTGCTGCTCGCCGATGCCAGCCCACTCGAAGTAGCATAGCGCGATCGCACCGTTCTCGCCCGAGCGGATCGCGGCGAGGACGCGCGGATCGGTCAACGCCTTGGCATAGCCCTCGCGCTGGAGCTGGAACTCGCCGGCATCGACGCTTCGCGACACGTCGGCCCCCAGCACGAGCGCGAGATCGACGGTCTCGGCGGCCACGCCGCGCCCGGCACCGAGCGACGCGAGAGCGCCGAGGACAACCGCGCGAAACGCTTTCAGCATCGCCGCGACCTTAGCACCGGGCTCACTCAGGCTCTACGGCTAGGCCGGGGCGAGCGCGGGCCGTACCCGATCGGCGATCAGGTCGATCGCCGCCACGCGGTCGGGCCCGAGCGCGTGGTAGAGCACCGGCCGCCTGATCCCGGCGGCGGCGTAGGCGCGGAGCCCGGCGACGCACTCATCGGGGGTACCGGCGACTGCGAGCGCGGTGACGACATCGTCCGGCACCTCCGCGACCGCCTGCGTCCACCGTCCTTCCTTGAAGGCCGCGTTGAGGTCCTGCTTCATCGCCGCCATGCGCGTGGGATCGAGGCCGGCGGCCTGGTAGCGGAGATCGTCGCGGATGCGGCGCACGTAATGAGCGACGAGCTTCTTGGCCGCGTGGCGGGCGGCGGCGCCGTCGCGGTCGACCGCGAAGATGATGTAGCCGGCGATGTCGAGATCGGCGGGCGCACGCCCGGCCCTGGCGAGCGCGGCGGTCACGTGCGTCATGCGCTCGGCGACGAAGCGCGGGCTGCAGAAGACGCTGAACAGCAAGCCATCGGCGATCGGCGCCGCCATTGCCAGCGTCTTCGGGCCCATCGAGCCGAAGTAGAGCGGAACGCGCGCGCGCGCGAGCGGGAACGAAAGCCGGGCGCCCGGCGCGGGCAGGCGGAAAATCTCGCCCTCGTAGGTCACCTGCTGGCCCTCGAGAAGGCCGCGGCAGATCTCGCCCGCCTCTTTGAGCGCCCGGATCGGGCGCGGATTGGCGAGCCCGTGCGCGCCGATCGCCGACCACGCGGCGCCCAAGCCCAGCGTTACGCGCGGGCCGCCCAGTTCTTCCAGGTCGGCGACGCCCATCGCGATCTGGGCCGGGTGGCGGGTGTAAGGATTGACGATGCCGAGCCCGATCCCGATCGACCGTGTCGTTCCGGCAATGACCGCCGCCTGCACGAAGATGTCGCGGCTGTGGTGGTCCTCGGCCAGCCACACGCGCTTGAAACCGCGCGCCTCGGCTTGGCGGGCGACGGCGGCATTGTCGGCGGTCGCTGCGATGCTGTAGAGGCCGATCTCGAGGCGGTCGAATGGAAGCGCGGTCATCGGTCGATCCTTCCGGTTACGAGGTATGGCCGCCGGCGGCGATCCGCGCCGCGAGGCGGGCTTTGACCGCCGGCCACTCGTCGGCGGTGATGCTGAAATAGACGCTATGCCGGATCCGGCCCGAGGCGCACACCATGTGGTTGCGGAACGTTCCTTCTTCGGTCGCTCCCAGCCGGGCCAATGCGGTCCGGGTCGGCGCGTTGAGCGAATCGGTCTTGAACTCGACCCGGAGGCAAGCCCAGGTTTCGAACGCGTGGGCGAGCATCAGGAACTTGGCCTCGCTGTTGGCGCCGGTGCGGTGGCAGCGGCGCGCGAGATACGTCCAGCCGATCTCGACGTGGCGGTTCGAGCGGTCGATCGCGCCGAACCGGGTGGTACCGATCGCCCTGCCGCTCGCGGCATCGAGGGTTGCGAACGGGAGCGCTAAGCCGGCGTCGGCCTGAGCGATCGCCTCGGCGACGAAGGCTGCGACGTCGGTCCGCGTCAGGAGCGGCTTCGTGAACCACTGCGTGAGCGTCGGATCGAGCGCAGCCGTCAGGTCTGCGATATGCGCCGATTCGAGCGGCACCAGCTTGACGTGGCACCCGGCCAGAACGATCGGCTTGGCATCGATCATGTCCGCTCCTTCAGTGGGGCAGCCGACGTTCGGCGGCAGCAACTACGACCGCCGCGAACTGACGCGACCGCTCTTCGACCGCCGCCCATGCGGTGTTGAGGTCGCGCTCGTGCAGGCGGATCGGCGCGTTCAGGAAAAACCACCGGTGCAGCGGGGTGGTCGCGGTCGGAATCCACGCCGCGATCGTTTCGATCGAGGCGGGCGCTGTGCCGATCAAGTCGTCGCGGTGGCCAAGGACGTCGAGGTTGACCTGAAGCGCCTCGTCCGAATCGGTGACGACACATATGTCATCGGTCCGCGACATCGCGGCCTCGATCAAGCCGTGATCGACCGTGCCCGTGAAGTCGCCGTAACGCCGGGGCCACACCATCGCCGGGTGGAGATGGAAGAGGCGGGTGATGAGCCCGTCTTCGCCGGCAACTGGCCACGTGACGAGCGAGGGCCAGGTCGTGAAGGTTGGGCTGTCGATCATAGTGCTCAACGTCAGTCGATGCAGGTGCGGCATGACCGCTGCGACCAGGGCGCGCCCCGGGCAGCGCGCGACGCTCAAGTCGGGCGCGAGGAAGCGCTCGATATAAACCGGCAAGAAGGTTTCAGCGGCGATGCGGATTCCGTTGGTGAGGACCGCGCGCCGGCCTGCTGCGAGATGCGCCGCCATCGCCCGCAGCGAGCCGTCAGCCCAGATACCGTCGGCCGGGAGAAAACAGAGCGCCGCGTTCCGCTCGCCCGCTTTGGCAACCGCCAGCCGATGGCAGACCGACAAGTCGAGGTAGTTCCGCGCGACCAGGTTGCTGCCGCCGATGTCCGCGACCGGTACGACCGCGACCTCGACCGCGGCGGGGAGCCGCGCGCGGTAGCCTTCGAGATCGACGCCGGCCGCTTCGCCGGCGGGGACGTAAAGCCAGAGCGTGACCCGCCCGGCCGCGGCGAGTGCCGGAATGTTGCCCGGTGCGCACAAGCTCGGAAACGCGACGCGCTCGAAGATGAGTGGATAGGAGTCGCCCCACATGGCGACGATCAGGTCGAAATTCATGGCGCGGCCGTATCGGCGGCGGCGGCGAGCAGTTCGCGCGCGAACCGATCCGACCGTGCCGCCGCCGCATCCCACGCCGGGCCGAGTTCGCCGGCATGGAGGCGGACCGTGTGGCGCAAGAACATCGCGCGATGCAGCGGATCGGCGTTGCCGCCGATCCACGCCGCGATCGCGGTCGGATCGGCCGGCGCGCGGCCGAGGAAATTGGGCAAGTGGTTCTCGACGTCCAGATTGAGTTGGAGCGCTTCGTCGGAATCGGTGACGACATGGATGTCGCCCTCGCCATCGACCGCATTCTTGACGAAGTCGAGATCGACGGTGAGCGCGAAGTCGCCGTAGCGGCGCGGCCACACGAACGCCGGGTGGAAATGGAAGGCGCGGATCAGGAGCCCGTCGGCGCCCACCGGCCACACCAGGGTCGAGGGCCAGGTGGTGAAGGTGGGGCTGTCGACGAACGACGCGCGCGTGATCGGATGCAGGCACGGCAGCGCCGCCCGGATCAAGTCTCGCGCCGGGCAGCGCGCGACCCAGCGCGCCGCGTCGAGGAAGCGGCTGCTGAACACGTCGATGAAGGTCTCGGCGGTGACGCGCGTTCCCAACAGGAACACCGCGCGCTTGCCGGCGACGATCCGGTCCGCCATCCGCGGCAACGCGCCCTCGGCCCACACGCTGTCGGCCGGAATGAACGAGATGACGGCGTCGCGCTCTTCCGCGGTCTTGATCGCGTTGCGGTGGCAAAGCGACATGTCGAGATTGTTGCGGACCGCATGATCGGCGCGGCCGATCCCCTCGAGCGTCACCACGCGAAAGCCGATCGCTGCCGGGATTCGCGCCCGCAACTGGGCAACGTCGAGCCGGCCGACCTCGGCCGCCGGCGTATAGAGCCACAGCTTCACCTCGCCGCGCTGGCCGAGCGCCTCGAGGTTCGCGGGCGTGCATAGGCTCGGCAGGCAGAGTTTCTCGAACAGGCCGCGGAAGAGGTCGCCCCACACCGCGACGACGAGGTCGAACCGAAACGATGCCATCGGTCGGGTGCGGCCCCCTAGACGATCGTAGCCACCGGCCGGCGCCAGCCGATGGCGGCGAGGACGAGGGCCAAGCCGAAGCCGACCTCGCGCGCACCGATCGAGGCACCGGCAGCTTGCGCCAGCACCCCATCGACCCCTGGCCCGAACAGCAGAAGGACGCCGCTCAACACCAGCAGCGCGCGCTCGGGCGCGGTCACCGGCGCCCGCCAGCGGCCTTGCAGCGCCGCGGTCAGGACCGCGATCGCGATCGCGGTCGCGGCGACGATCAGCGCGACGTCGCCCCAATCGGCGCCCCTCGGCAGCTTGAGCAGGAGACCGATACCGTGCGGGTCGAGCACGAACACGAACGGCGCCAGAAACGCGGAGAGCGTGTATTTCCACGCCTGCAGCGTCGTCAGGTATGGATTACCGCCGGTGATCGCGGCGGCCGCGAATGGCGAGAGCGCGGTCGGCGGCGAGACTTCCGAGAGCAGCGCGTAATAGAAGATGAACATGTGGGCGGCGAAGTCGGGGACCCCCAGTTGGATCAGGGCCGGCGCCGCGATCACCGCGCAGATGATATAGGATGCGGTCACCGGCACCGCGAGCCCGACCACCCAGACGATCAGCGCGGTATAGAGCGCGGTGAGCGCGAGGCTGCCGCCGGCGTAGGCGATCGCGATCGCGCTGAACTTGAGGCCGAGGCCGGTCAGCGTCACGACGCCGACGATGATGCCGGCGGCGGCGCAGGTGGCGGCGACGTTTAGGACCTTGAGCGTGCCGTCGGCGAGCGCGGCGCCGAGCTTGCGCGGCATCAGCGCCGCGGCAGGGTTCAAGAAGCTCGCGGCCGCCGCGAGTACGGTCGCCCAGAACACCGCCAGCACCGGCGTGAAGCCGATCAGCATGAAGACGACGATCGCGATCAGCGATGCGAAGTGAAAGCCGCCGCCGAGCGTGAGCCGCCAGAGGCTTTGCCGCGGCAACTCGACCGCGCCCGGCACCTCGCGCCGTTCGAGCTCGACCATCATCAGGAGCGCGAAGTAGTAGAGGCAGGTCGGGATCACTGCCATGCGGATGACGTCGAGGTACGAAATCTTCAAGAACTCGGCGATCAGGAACGCGGCCGCGCCCAGGACTGGCGGCGACAGGATCGCCCCCAGGCCGCCGGCCGCGAGCAGGCCGCCGGCGGCGTTGGCCGAGAATCCGGCCTTGGCCAGCATCGGTGCGGCGACCGAACCGATCGTGACCGTGGTTGCGACGCCCGAGCCCGATGGGCCGCCCAGCAGGAACGACGCCAGTACCACGGTGCGGCCGGCCGAGGCGCGCTTACCGCCCAACGCGGCGAACGAGAAGTCGATGAAGAACTTACCGGCGCCGGAATGGTGCAGTACGGCGCCGAAGATCGAGAACAGGATGATGAGCGAGGACGAGACGTCGACCGCCGAGCCGAAGATGCCTTCGAGCGTCATGTAGAGATGGCCGACCAGGCGGTCGATGCCGTAGCCGCGATGGGTCCAGGGCGGCGGCAGCAACGCGCCGACGAAAGCGTAGGCGATGAACACGACGCAGATCGCCGGCATGATCCAGCCGGTCGTGCGTCGCGCGCCCTCGAGCACCAACAGGATGAAGACGACGCCGACCGCGATGTCGGTGCGGTTGGGGAGCGTGTTACGGTCGGTGAAGTCGTCGCCGCCCGCCAGCATGTAGGCGACGACGCCAACCGCGCTGGCAGCGAGGGCGAGGTCCCACCAGCGGATGCGATCGCGAAACCGCGCCGCCATCGGGTAGACCAGGAACGCGAGGACCAGGATCAGCGCGACGTGAACCGGGCGCAGGGTCTGGGTCGGAACGATGCCGTAGGCGGCGTAAAGGTGAAACAGCGTGGTCGCGACCGCGAGACCCAACACCGCGATCGCGACCGCGCCGCGCAGCCGGTTGGCGACGCCCTCCTCGGCTTCGAGGTAGAGCGCCGCGCGATCGATCCGGGCGTCGGCTTCTTCCGCGGCCTTGGACGCCTCGCTCACGGGGCCGGGTCCGGCCCGGTCAGTTCACCTTGACGCCTTTTTCCGCGAAGTATTTGACGGCGCCAGGGTGGAACGGCAGCGGCGAGCGCCCGGCCTGGGTGGCGACGTTGAAGCTCTCGGCTTCCTTGTGGACCGCCACCATCTCCGGCTTCTTGTCGAAGATGGTCTTGACGATGGTGTAGGCGACGTCGTCCTTCATGTCCTTGTGGACGACCAGGATGTTCCAGACCGTCGCCACCGCGTTGTCCTTGGCCATACCGGCATAGACCGACGCGGCAATCGTGTCCTTGGCATAGAGGTTGTCGTATTTCTTGTTCATGGCATCGACGACCTCGGCGGTGTCGACCATCTTGATCTTGGTGCCGGGCGTGTTGGCGAGATCGGTGACCGCCGCGGTCGGCAAGCCGCCGACCCAGAAGAAGGCGTCGATCTTCTTGTCCTTGACCGCGTTCACCGACTCGGCGGCGCCCAGGCGCTCGCGAGTCATGTCCTTGTCCTTGTCGAGGCCGGCCGCTTCGATCACGCGGAATGCCATCACCTCGGTCGCGCTGCCGGGCGAGCCGGTCGAGACGCGCTTGCCCTTCAAGTCCTTGAGCGCGTTGATGCCGCTGCCGTCGACCGTCACGACGTGCATGCGGTTGGGATAGAGCACCATGAGCGTGCGCACCGGAACCGGCGCGCCCTTGAACTTGTCTTCGCCCTTCAAGGCGTCGAGCCCGGCGTCGGCCATCGAGAAGCCGATCTCCGACTTGCCGGCGCCGAGGAGCTTGAGATTGTCGACCGATCCGCCGGTTACTTCGGCGGTCGCCTGCCAGCCCGGCACGTGTTTGGAGAGGATGTTGGCGAGCCCGCCGCCCATCGGATAGTAGACGCCGCCGGTACCGCCGGTGCCGATCGAGAGTTTGACCGACTGTTGCGCAGGGGCCGGGTTCGCCAGCGCGAGCGCGGCCGCCGCCGCCAGCAATGCAAAGGTCGTTTTCATGGCTATTCTCCCAAGTGTGCCGTGGTTTGGCGCGATAGTAGTCCGGCCGCTGCCGATTGCGAAGGCTGGCGTTCGCGGTCGCTACCGGCCCGTCCACCGCGCTAGTATCTGCGGCCGGACGACGACAGCGACGCCGGCGGCGGCCACCGCCAGCCCGAGCCAGGCGAGCGGCGCGAGCGCCTCGCCAATCACCGCCCACGCGATCACGGCCGCGGTCGGCGGCACCAGGAAGAGGAGCGATGACACGCGCGAGGCTTCGCCGCGGCGGATCATCGCGAGCAACAGCGTGATCGAGATCAGCGAGTTGCCGATCACGAGGTAGGCGAGGGCGCCCGCGAATTCCGCCGTCCACGCGACCGTCATGTCCTCGAACGCGAATGCGAGCGGCAACGTCGCCGCCACGCCGACCGCGTACTGGATGGCGTTGGCGGTGACCGGGTGGTGCCCGACGCCGAAGCACTTCTCGTAAAGCGTCGCCGCGGTCATGCCGAGCAGCGCGCCGACCGAGGCAACCATACCGACGATCGAGGCGAGCGCGACGGTCGACTGCGCGAGAATGACGCAGGCGGCGCCCGCGAGGCCGAGGACGAGGCCGGTCCAGCGCGACGCGCTCACCCGCTCGTCGACGATTGGCGCCGCCAATAGCGCGACCAGGATCGGCTGTAGCGACGTGATCAGCGCGACGGTACCGGCCGGGACACCCAGCGAGAAGGCGAGGTAGTTGAAGCCGAAATAGATTCCCTGAATCAGAAAGCCGACCACCGCGATATGCAACCACTCGACCGGCCGGCGCGGCAGCGGCGGTTTGAGCCAGAGCGCGAGCGGCGCCAAGACCGCGAGCGCGCACGCGTAGCGGAGCGCGAGCAGCGTCATCGGCGGGGCGTACTCGACGCCGATCTTGGCGACGGTGAAGCCGCCCGACCACAACAGAAGAAAGACGACCGGCGCGAGAACCGACCAGCCGGGCTCGCCGAAAGATCGACTCATCGGTGCTCTAAGAATTCGGTCTGGCGGCTGCGACGGCAATGTTGCCCTGGCGCGGCAGGGAATCGCTCAGTTCCAGCCACGGCATCCGGTCTTCGAAGTTCCAGTGGCGTTCAGGGGCGGCGAGCTCGGGCCGATCGAGGCTGCCGATCGCAACCGCGACATATGCCGGATAGGCGTCGTACTGGAACGTGAGCGGCGAGCCGCATTGCGCGCAGAAGCCGCGCACGGCGACGGCCGACGACCGATAATGCGTGATCGCGCCTTTAGTGACCCGGAAGCCTGCGCTCGGCAGCCGGGCGAAGGCGGCGACCGGCGCCCCGGTCGCGCGCCGGCACATCGAGCAGTGGCAGTAGCTCGCGTGGTCCGGTCGGGCGTCGGCTTCGTAGCGAACCGCGCCGCACAGGCACCCGCCGGTCGTCTTGGTCATCGCTTCCTCCTGTTCAGTCGAACGCGTAGGCGCCCATGCTGAGGCTTCCCAGCATGAAGCTCGTATGGAGCACGCGTCCGCGTCCGCCGGCACCGGCGGCAACCAGGAGCGGCAGATAGTGCTCGTCGCGCGGATGTGCCATCGCCGCATGCGGCGCTTGCGTACGATAATCGGCGAGCGCTGCGCGGTCGCCGCGTTCGACCGCGGCGTTGACCCACGCATCGAACGCCAGCGCCCACGACGGCGGCGCGGGCGGTTCGGCCGAAGCGCCGCGCAGGTGCTGGAGCGCATCGCGCAAATTGTGGGTCGTATTTCCGCTCGCGAGGATGAGGACGCCTTCGTCGCGAAGCGGCGCCAGCGCCCGGCCGAGCGCCAGGTGGTGATGCGGTCCCAGATGGTGCTGGATCGCGAGTTGCGCGACCGGGATCGCGGCGTCGGCATACATGAGCAGGAGCGGCACCCAGGCGCCGTGATCGAGACCTTGATCGGCATCGCGCGCCGCAGCGAACCCACCAGCGGCGAGGAGTTGAGCGACGCGGGCGGTGAGGTCGGGCGCGCCCGGCGCGGGGTAGCGGAGCCGATAGAGCGGCTCAGGAAACCCGTAGAAGTCGTGGACGGTGGCCGGCGCGGGCGCGCTGCTGACGGCGGGGACTTCGGTCTCCCAGTGCGCCGAGACGCAGAGGATCGCGTTCGGGCGCGGCCATCCGGCGGCGGCGCCCCGCAGGAAATCGACGACCGGATGGCGCTCGAGTGCGAGCGTCGGTGGGCCGTGGCTTACGAACACCGTGGGAAGGGCCGACATTATCTTGTTATCTCAATCAGTTAGAGAAAGATGCTTTGCCCGGTGGCCGGCCTGCTCCATACTTCATAGACGAACCGAGACAGCCGACCAAGGCGGCATCGACCAGAAGGACACCGCGTGACCGATATCGCTGCCCTACGGGCTGCTTCCGCGCTCGCCGCCGCCAACCGCGCACGCGACCTCTTGATCGAGCATGCCGACGTCGTCGCCAAGACCGGCCTGATGCAGACCTCGAGCCCGAACGACATCAAGCGCCCCGTCTCGCGCGCGCCGGTCCGCGAAAGCCGCAAGCGCGAAGTCGAGCCGGCGAGCAACGATTCGCGTGGCGGCACCAAAGCTTAGCCCGCTGCGGCGCGCCGCGCGCGCGTCGAGACGACAACCGGGATCGCGACGCCGGCGATCACCAGCACGGCCGCGCCGACCTCGACCCAGCTCAGCCGCTCGCCCAGGACCGCCCACGCCAGCGGAACCCCGATCGGCGTCTGCAGCACCGAATAGAGGCTGACGCGCGCGACCGGCAGGTGTCGGAGCGCGTAGTTGTAAAGCACGAAACTCGAACTGCTGATCACGATCGCCGTATAGGCGAACACGATCCAGGTGTCGGTCGATGCGGTCGCGGCCCACGCCAGCGGGGCGGAATTGTCGCCGAAGACCAACCGGGCGAAGATTGTGGTCGTGGCGGCGCCCGACATCATGATCGCAGTGGTGACGAGCGGCCGGCCGTGCGCGATAGCGATGCGGCGGAGCGGGATCTGCGCGCCGCAAATCAGAATGACGCAGCCGACCAGCAGCAGATCGCCGGTGAGCGAGCTCGCTCCGGCCGAATCCTGGCTCGAAACCAGGATCACTACGCCCGCTAGCGCGAGTGTGGCCCCGGCGATGGTCGGCGCCGCGAGCGGCTCGTTCAGAAACACGCGGCCGAACAAGGCGGCGACCAGCGGCATCAGGGCGAAGATGACGGTGCCGTGGCTCGCGGCGGTGAGGAGGAAGCCCTGATAGGCCATGATCGAAATAATGCCCGGGTCGACCAGGCCGGCCACAAACGGGCGCCAGCCGATGCGGCGTACCTCGCCGATATGACCGAGCGCGACCGCGACGGCCCACAGCACGATCGCCGCAAGCCCGAAACGGAGCGCCGGCGCGTCCCACACCGGCATCTCGGCCAGCACGAACTTGATCGCGGTCGGCGACGAGGCCCACAACACGACCCCGAACAGGCAGGCGAGATGCGGTATCACGGCCGCGCCGCGCTCGCCCCCGCGCGCGCCGCCCACGCCAGCGCGATCAGGCTCGGGAGGGCCACGCCCGCGATCGCGAGCCCGATGCCGATGCTCTCCGAGAGCGTCGCGACCTCGCCCAAGAGGAGCCAGGCGATGACGACGCCGGACGGCCCTTCGAGCACGCCGTAGAGGCTCGCGCGCCCGACCGGCAGGTGGTGGAGAGCGTAGTTGTAAAGGAAGAAGCAGCCGGCGCTGATGACGAGCGCGGCGTAGAGGAAAACGATCCAGACGTCGGCGGGCGCGGTCGCCGCCCAGGTGAGGCTGTGGTCGTCGGCGAACACGAGCCACGCCACAAACCCGGTGGTGGTGGCGCCGCTCATCATCGAAGCAGTGGCGACGATCGGCTCGCCGTGATCGCGCGCGACCTTGCGCAGCACGAGTTGGGCGGCGCAGACGATGAAGACGCAGCCGACGATGACGAGATCGCCGGCCAAGGTCGGCTCGCCGGTCGCGGTCTTGCTCGACACCAGGACGGCGATGCCGGCGATCGCGACGCCTGCGCCGAGCACGACCGGGACCGAGATTGCTTCCTTTAAGACCGCGCGGCCGAACACTGTCGAGACGATCGGCATCAGCGCGAAGATGACCGAGGTGTGGATCGCGGTCGTCATCTGCACGCCGTGATAGACGAGGACCGCGATCACGCCGGGATCGACCATGCCGGCCAGGAACGGCTGCCAGCCGACTTGGCGGACGCGCCCCAGCCGGCCGGCGATCAGCGCCGCGAGCCAGAGCGCTGCGGTCGCCAGCAGGAAGCGGAACGCGACCGCATCAAACAAAGGTATGGCGGCCAGCACGAACTTGATCGCGGCCGGCGCCGAGCCCCAGACCGAGGCGGCGAACACGAGAGCGAGGTGAGGCATGAACGGCTCGACCCTCGCACGGCGGACGCGCCTTTGCCAACGCCCACGGTCGGATTCTTTCGCCGCGCGTGCGAACGCACTAGGATTGCACCATGCCGCGCTTCGATCGCTCTTTCACGCCTTCGCCCGCACAAGCGGCGGTGTGGCCAGGCATTTCAGGAAACGCGATCAACGGCGTGGGCGAGCGGAGCCACCGCCGTCCGACCCCGATCTTCTGGCATCCGCCCGCGCGCATCGCCCACGGCGCGCTGCAGACTTGGTACTACGCTCGCTGGGATCGCCAGCCGCGGCTTAAAGGTTTCGGTCGTAAGTTCGGTGGCCGCGGCGAGCGGAAACCTGCGCCGATCGCGCGCGATCGCGCCAACGACACGCCGGAGCGCTGGGCCGCCGCGGTCAAAGCGTTTGCGCTCGCTAACGAGGCTGATCTCGTCGGGATCGCGGCGCTCGACCCACTCTGGGTGTTCGAAGGGTACGCGGTCACCGCGCCGTGGATCGTGATCCTGGGCGTCGCCATGGATCAGCCGCGGCTCGCGACCGCGCCCTACGACCTCGAGTCGCCGATCGAGGTGATGACTCAGTACAACCGCGGCGCCCGTGCGGCGCGCGCGCTCGCCAATTGGATCCGCGCCCAGGGTTACGCGGCCGAGCCGCATGGCGGCCCCAACGCCGGGCCGGTCAATTTGATCCCGCCGGCGCTCGCCGCCGGATTCGGCGAGTTCGGTAAGCATGGCTCGATCATCAACCGCACCTACGGCTCGTCGTTCCGCCTGGCCGCGGTCACGACCGAATTGCCGCTCACGGCCGACGCGCCCGCCGACTTCGCCGCCGCCGACTTCTGCACCCGCTGCCAGATCTGCACCAAGGCCTGCCCGGTCGACGCGATCGGTCCCAACAAGCGGTGGGTGCGCGGTGAGCGGAAATGGTACGTCGACTTCGACAAGTGCTTTTCGTTCTTCGCCGAGACCTACGGCTGCGGCATCTGCATCGCGGTCTGCCCCTATAGCGCACCGGGCGCGGCACCGAAGATCGCGGAAAAGATGCTACGCCGCCGCGCCGTCAAGGCGGTACGGGCGGATGGCCACGGTTAGGCTAGAATGCGACCAGCCGCGAGAGCGCGGGCGTCGGGCCGTCGATCGCCAAGGGATCGATCCGGAATTGAACCGCGTCCTCGCCGATCTGGGCGCGGTGAAGGCCGCCCCGCGCCAGCCGCACGCCGGTTTTGGCGAAATCGAGCGTTGCGCCGGTGGCCTTGAAAGACTGCGGCTTGTCGAGTCGGTCGACGCGTTCGATGACGACCGTGGCACCGGCCCCGCCAGCGTGGCGGCCCAAGCTCAGCGTCGGGCTCAGCGCGAACACGCGCACCACCGGCTCGGTTCCGGGCGCTTCGCGAAAAACGGTGACGCCCGACTTTCCGGTCTGCTCGGCGATCAAGTGCAGGTTGCCGCCGTCGCACTCGACCCGCTCGCGCTGGACCTTGCCGCCCGCAACCGCGCTTTGCTCGGCGTCGATCGTCACGGTGCCGGCCGTGATCGGCTCCTTGAGACACGACTTCAGGTAGCCGAGGACCACTTTACTGCCGCTCCCGAGCGCGAGCGTGCGGCCGGCTTCGACACAGTCGAACGGCTGCACGTCGGCCGCGCCCGAGACCTCCTCGACCAGCGCCGCCGGGGCCGCGGCCAACGCGGGCGGCGCAGCGGCGAGGGCGATCATGGCCGCGCTGATCGTCATGAGTCGCGGCATCCCCGGCCTAACTTCCTCACGAACAAGAAATCGCCACCTTCATAACCGACTCGGCGGATATCGGCGTAGCGCGGCGTCTGGTCAGAGACCAAGGCATCGCTTGACCGCGTCGAACAACGCCTGGCCTTCGAGCACGTCCTAATTTTCGTCGAGCGCGACGAGGAAGGCCTTGGCGAACACCGAATGCTTTTCGCTCCCGGAATCGACCACCAGCTCGAGCCCGCCCGAGGCCAGCGCAGTGCGGGCACGGCTCTTGCGGCGGCGGCAAAAGCAACAATCCCGAACCCGAAACGTCGCAGCAATACGGCTATGCTCCTACTGCTTCGCGATCGTCCACTTGCCCGAACAGTCGCCGTCGGAGTGGATGATGATCGCCTCGCCCGCGCCTTTGGCATCGTCGATCTTGCCCTTGAAATCGCCTCGGGCCGCCGGCCCCGACAGGCGCATGGTGATAGTGCCGTCGTCGAGCACGAAGCCGCGGAGCTCGTGACTGCCGGCGAGCGGGTGGTACAGTTGGCTCGCGGCCTTGCTCTCGGCGATGGTCAAGGCATCGTCGGTGTGCGCCGAGCACTGCCCGCCGAGATTGATACTGAGCTTCCGTTTGCCGTCGAACGCTTTGGCGCTGAGCGCGGCCGGGGTAGTTGCCGGCGCGGCGTTGTTGCCGATCACCAGCCCGTGGTATTTGCCGAAATAGATGTCGACGCGCGCGCGGATTCGGAAGCGACGGCGGTCGCGACAACCAAGGCAAGAACCGCAAACAGCCTGCGCATGACCAAGACTCCTTGGGTTCGAGGAGTCTCGCCTGAAACCGCGCAGGTCGCCACTCGCGAACGATGAAGCTAGCGCTCGGATTCTGCTATATTTTCCGACGATGACACGGTCCGGAAAAACCCTTATGGAACTGATCGCGAGCACCTGGGCGCTGATGCCGCCGGCGTTCGCCGGCGATTTCTCCGACTGCGTCGCGGACCGCCTCGCGATCGAGCGCGGCTTCCCTGATCGTGCCATTCATTCCTGCTCGCGCGCACTCAAGCTCGGCTACTTGACCACGAACGGGGTCGCCGCGGCCACCAACTCCCATTGTCGCGGCGTGAACTCGATCCCGAGCACGAACAAGAAGAACTTGACCGCGACCGAGGTGATCGAGCCCTTGAGGTAGATCGCGACCAGCTTGCGGAAGGTCTCGCATGCGGACTGTCCCAGCGCGGCCCCTTCGCCTGCTCCCGGCGGGCCGGCCATGCGCTCACTGGCCGTGCTCACGGTGACGCGACCTCGGATCGGACCATGCGCGGCTATCGAACTACCTATTGTAGTTCAAGCACTTAGCGCTATGTTGCGCTCCCGGTCACGCACCGGCAAGCGCTGTCGGGGCGCCTAGGTCGGCGCGCGCCGCTCGACAGCGCGGAGCGCGAGCGCGCCGACCATAATAAGGCCGCCGAGCCCGACATAGAGGATCTTCACCTCCGACCAGCCGCCAAAGGCGACCACGATCGCGGCCAGGATCGGCGGGCCGATCAAATTACCGGTCGAGGCGCACTGGACGATCAACCCGGTCACCGCGCCGATCTGGGCCGACGTTGGCGAGTGCGCGGGAATGCTCGCAAAAATAACGCCGGGAATGAGGCCGGCGGTCGCGGCGTAGACCATCAGCAGCGGGAGGCGCACCGCCAGCGGCAGGTCGTCGGCGAAAATGCCCTGCGGAAACAGGGCGATGCCGAGCCCGGCCACGACGATCAGGTGCCAGGCGCGGATGCCGCGCACCCGAATCAGCGTGCCCCCCAAGATGTTGGCCGGGATGAAGATCGCGATGAAGACCGCGGTCAGCATCGCCGCTCCGAACACCGAGCGCTGCATTTGGTCGATCCACAGCGTCGGCATCCAGGTCATGATCGAGAACGACGCGAAGCTTTTGACGAGCAGGATGGCGGCAAGGAGCCAGGGTCCCGCCCCGGTCAAGGCGATCCCGACATCGCGCCAGCGCGCGAGCGTGGCGCCGGCGCCATTGGAGTGCGTCGCGCGGAGAAAAAGCACCAGCACCGCGCCGCATAGGACGACGTTCATGCCCCAAAATGGCCGCCAGCCATGGTGCTCGAGGACGTAGGACGCCGATAGTAGCATTGCGATCATGCCCATCGGAAAGTATGCGCTCCACACGCCGAGCGCGAAACGGCGGCTCCGCTCCGACGTCGCTTCGACCACCATCGGCGTCCCGGCGACGACGATCGCGCCGTAGCCGACGCCTTCGAAGAAGCGGCTCGCCAGCAGGACCGTGCCCGAGGGTGCGAGCGCGCCACCCAGGCTTCCGAGCAGGAGACAGAGAATGCCGGCGACGATCACCTGGCGGTGGCCGAGCCGGTCGGCGACGATCCCGGCCGGAATCCCGATCACGGCGCCGGTCAGATTAATGATCGAGGCGATCCACCCGCCGGGGACCAGACCGAGGTCGAGATCGGGGCGGATCAACGGCAGCGCCGGTCCGACCTTGCCGACCTGAATCGCCGACAGCGCGCCAACTGCAACCATCGCCCAGACGGCGAGCCAGCGCGTCGAATCGGGCGCGGCGTTAGCGGCGCTGGCAGTCACGCGTCCTCGCGTCGATCACGCGATCCGCTTTTCCATCCACTGGGCGACGGCGATCAGCCGGTCGTCCTGGCCGAAGGCACCGATTACTTGCACGCCGACCGGAAGCTTGTTGCGTCCGGTATGACCGGGAAGGTTGACGCTCGGCGCCTGTAGCAGCGACCAAATCCGCCCGAACAGCGGGTTGCCGGTCGATTCGAGTCCCTTCGGCGCTTCGCCGGGCGCGCTCGGCGCGAGCAACGCGTCGTAGCTGATGAACAGATCGGTCAGCATCTGGCGGCAGCGGTTGCGCTGCAGCAGGGCTTGGCTATAGCTCTCGTAGGTTACCGCGCGGCCAGCGGTGACGATGCTGATCAAGCGTTCGCTCATGCGGTCGCGATGGTTCTCGTACTCGTAGGCGAGCGCGCGCGCAACCTCGAAGCACAGGACCTGATTGTGGAGATCGACCAGCTTGTCGAACGGCTCGCGTATCGGGACTTCGTCGACCGTCGCGCCGGCTTTGCCGAGCTCGGCGACCGCCGATTCGACGGCGCGCTGACTGTCGACGTCGGCATCGTCCCACTGCGGGGTCCGGAACAGGCCGATGCGGGGCGGGCGGCGCTGCGCGCCGGGGGTCGGCTTGGCATCGACCAGGGCGGCGCGCACGAGCTGACAGTCGGCGACCGAGCGCGCGAAAACGCCGAGCGAATCGAGCGACTGGCCAAGCAGCTTGACGCCCTGCAGCGCGAACTCGCCGCAGGTAGACTTGTAGGCGACGGTGCCACAGAACGACGCCGGCCGGATCACCGACGCGGCAGTTTGGGTGCCGAACGCGAGCGGCACCATACTGTCGGCCACCGCGGCGGCCGAGCCGGACGAAGAGCCGCCGGGCGTATGCGCCGAGTTGTGGGGGTTGACGGTCTTGCCCGGCGTATAGGTCGCGAACTCCGTCGTCACCGTCTTGCCGAGAATGACGGCGCCGGCGGCGCGGGCCAGGGCGACACACGCGGCGTCGGCAACCGGTCGATGACCAGCATAGATCGGCGATCCGTAACAGGTCGGCAGGTCGGCGGTGTCGATGATGTCCTTGATGCCAATCGGGACGCCGTGGAGCGGGCCCTTGGCGGACTGACTATCGCGCTGGCGGGCTTCGGCGAGGGCCTTGTCGGGATCGACGTGAATCCACGCCTGCACTGTTTTGTCGCGGGCGGCGATTCGCTCGAGGCACGCTTCGACTAGCCGCTCGCTGGTGAGGGTACCAGCGGCGATCTGGGCGGCGGCTTCGGACGCCGTTAACTGGTTGAGGGGACGCGGCATGATCGGCGGCAACAGTTTTGACTGAAGACACGAGACTGTACCAAGTCCACACGTCTGTGACACCCGCATTGGTGCAAGGGCTTCGCAGGGCGACGGACGGGTCTGGGACGTGTCGTGTATCCTGACGGGCTGGTCGCCGCCCGATCGACCCCTTGGAGAAACGCGATGGACGAACGATCGTTGACGCGGCGGCGTTTGCTGGCGGCGGCCGGCGCGTTGGCGGCGACTGCCGGATGGCAGGGTCGGCTTTCCGCCCAGACCCTGGTTCCGACGCCGGCCCAGACGACCGGGCCGTTCTACCCGGTCGTGGTACCGGCCGACTCCGATGCGGACCTCGTCGTCGTCTCCGACCGCGCGCCGTATCGGGGCGGTGAGACCGTCGATCTAGCCGGGCGTGTGCTCGACCGCCACGGCGCCGCCCTTGGCGGCACGACCATCGAGATCTGGCAGTGCGACGCGCGCGGCTATTACCATCACCCCAACGACCGCGGCGGTCAGGCCGATCCGGCCTTTCAAGGGTTCGGACGGGCCACTGCCGACCCCGCCGGGCGCTATGCGTTTCGCACGATCAAGCCGGTCGCTTACAGCGGCCGCGCTCCGCATATCCACGTGCGGGTGCTCGCGTCAGGGCGGCGGCCGTTCGTCACGCAAATGTACATCGCCGGCGACCCCGCCAACGAGCGCGACGCACTCTACGCGCGCGCCCGGCGCGAGGCTCCGGGGGCTACCATCGCGGTCGGCTTCGACCCGACACCGGGCGCGGCGCCGGTGCGCTGGCGCGCTGCGTTCGATGTTGTGCTCGCCTGACCCGGCCGCCGGTTCACAAGGCGCGGCGCAGCCGATAAGGTCGGCGACCGGGAGCGCTCAAGCGAAAGGTTTGTCATGGCTGGCGAAAAAGTCGATCTCACGTTCACGATCAACACCGACATGGAAGAGATGCTGAAGAACGCCGCGCAAAAGTACGAGCTGCCTGATGTGTCGAAGGCGCTTCGCGTCATTCTCGACTACGTGATCGAAGACGGGAATTGGGACGAGATTTTCGGCAAGGTGCGCTGCAGCCGCTGCGTCGGCGGGCCACTCGGACGGATGTACTGACTAGGGACGCGTGGACCGAGGAGGGTGTTACGGCTGAACGCCCGGACCGCGCCGCGACCTCCGCCCCTGGTTCCGGTGGGGACCGGTTCGAAGATCCGGTCGCGGCCTGGTTGATCGAAGAGGCGTGGAAGCTTCCCGGCGTCGCCCAAGTGGTGCAAGGAATCGCCGAGCGCTTTCTCTCAACCGGCCTGCCGCTCAAGCGCCTCAATTTCATCGCCACGACGCTGCACCCCGAACTGATCGGCCGCACCTACACCTGGACGCGCGGCGCCGCGACCATGGACGTTGTCGATGCGACCCGCGCCGACGCCACCGGCGACGCCTTCGCCAAGAGCCCGTTGGTGCCGCTATTCCGCGATCGCGTCGTGATTCGGCGCCGGTTGGTCGGGCCGAAAGCCCGGGTCGACTTTCCGATCCTCGAGCGGCTGCGCGACGAGGGCGGCACCGACTATGTCGCGCTTCCGGTCGAGTTCTCCGGCGATCATATTTCCCCGGTTACCGTGCTCTCCGATCACCCCGACGGCTTCAGCCGCGACGACCTCGATCGCATGGACCGGCTGCGGCCGTTATTCGGCCGGGTGGTCGAGGTGTTCGAATTGCAGACGTTGTCGCGCAACCTGCTCGACACTTATGTCGGTCGCAACGCTAGCGCCCGCATCTTGAGTAGCGAAATTCTCCGCGGTTCGGGCGAGACCATCGCCGCGGCCATGCTGTCATGCGATCTGCGCGACTTCACGCCGCTCTCCGACACGCTCGCGCGCGATGCGTTGATCGCGGTATTGAACGCATTCTTCGAGCGCGTCGCCACCGCGGTCGAAGCGCACGGCGGCGAGGTTCTTAAATTCATGGGCGATGCGTTGCTCGCGATCTTTCCAGTACCGACCGGCACCGCGCCGGCCGCCGCCTGCGCCGCGGCATTGGCGGCGAAGCGCGATGCGATGGCAGCGCTCGAGACCCTCAACGCGACGCGGGCCGAGGCCGCCGGCGGGCCGCTCCGCTACGGATTCGCGCTCCATGTCGGCGAAGTCATGTACGGCAATATCGGCGCCAAGGGCCGGCTCGACTTCACGGTGATCGGCCCGGCGGTCAATGTCGTCAGCCGGCTCGAGGGACTGGCCGGCGACCTCGGCCTGCCGATCGTGCTATCGAGCGCGTTTGCCCGCGAGGTCCGCGAGCCGACCGTCAGCGTCGGCCGCCATGCGCTGCGCGGCATCAAGCAACCGCAAGAAGTATTCACCACTCCGGCCGCGGCGATGGCGCGGGCGATGGACGAGATCTGGCGCGACGAGGGGTTGGGGAGGGCGCGCTAGAGGCCGAGGTACGACTCTTTGACCTTGGGGTTCTCGCGCACGCTTTCAGCGCTGCCTTCCATCTGCAGGGTGCCGTTCTCCATTACGTAGGCGTAGTCGGCGAACGACAGGGTCGAGCGGACATCCTGCTCGACGATAAACACAGTCACGCCCTTGGCGCGCACTTCTTGGATTTTGTCGAACACCTGAGCCACGACCTGCGGGGCCAAGCCCAGGCTCGGCTCGTCGAGCAGCAGGAGCCGCGGCTCCGCCATCAGGCCCCGCGCGATCGCCAGCATCTGCTGTTCGCCGCCCGAAAGCGTCTGGCCGGCCTGCCCGCGGCGTTCCTCGAGGCGCGGAAACAGTCCCAGCATCTGCTTGGTCAGTTCGCCCTGGCGATCGCGCACGCGTTTGATGTAGGCCCCGATCTTCAAATTCTCCTCGACCGAGAACTCGGGGAAAATGAGTCGCCCCTCGGGGACCAGCGAAATGCCGCGCTCGACGCGCACGCTCGAAGGCGCGCGCGTGATGTCGGTACCATCGAAGCCGAGCGCGCCGGCCGAAACCGGGATCAAGCCCGAAACTACCCGCATCAGCGTGGTCTTGCCGGCGCCGTTGGCGCCGATCAGCGCCGTAATCGAACCGCGGCGGACCGTGAGCGATACGTTCTGGAGAACCTTAACCTCGCCGTAACCGGCCGAGACCTGCTTCAGCTCGAGGAGGGTGTCGGTCACTTCTTGGCCCCGAGGTAAGCCGAGATCACAGCCGGGTCGTTGCTGACCTGCGCCGGGGTCCCTTCGGCGATTTTCTCACCGTGATGAAGCACGATGATGCGCTCGCAGAGCTGCATGACCGCGCGTAAAACGTGCTCGACCATGACGATGGTGAGGTTGAAGCGAGACTTGACGGCGCGGATCATGGCGACGGCTTCGTCGACTTCGGTCGGCGTCAAGCCGGCGAGCACTTCGTCGAGCATGAGAATCTTGGGCTCGGTCGCCAACGCGCGCGCGACTTCGAGCCGCTTACGCCCGGCGAGCGTGAGGTCGCTCGCCAGCACATCGGCGCGGTTACCGAGTCCGACCTGGTCGAGGATCGCCTTGGACCGCTCGCGCGCAACCGTTTGCGAGCGCTCCTGGCGGGTACCGAACAACGCCCCGATCTCGACGTTCTCGAGCACGGTCAAGCTCGAGAACGGTCGCACGATCTGAAACGTGCGAGCGATACCGCGCCGGCTCACCATGTCGGGCCGGAGCCCGTCGATCCGCTGGCCGTCGAAAGTGATGGTGCCGGCGCTCGGGCGCTGGTTGCCGGCGATCATCGCGAACAGCGTGGTCTTGCCGGCGCCGTTGGCGCCGATGATGCCGACCAACTCGTTGGCGGCGACGCTGAGCGTGACGCTGCGCACGGCGACGACGCCGCCAAAGCGTTTCTCGAGGCCTTCGGTCTGGAGCAGCATCGCTCGTCCCTAGCGCGCGACTGCGCCGGCTGCGCGTCGGCGCGTCGCCTGGACGATACGGCCCCAAATGCCGTCGGGAGCGCCGAGCACGAAGGTGATCAGCACCAGCCCGACCAGGATCTGATAGATCAGCGGGAACTTGGCCCACAGGATTTCGGACAGCACCGACAGGAACACGACCCCGAACAGAGGACCGCGCGCGTCGTCGCTGCCGCCCATGATCGCCATGCAGATCATGGTGAGCGAAACCTTGGGGTCGAACACCTGGAGCGGCTCGAAATAGCCGCCACGCAGGACGTAAAGCGCGCCGACGACGCCGGGAATGATCGCCGACAGCACGAACGCCGTCAGCTTGTAGCGCGTGACCGGAATGCCCATGGTCTCCGCGGCGTCCTCGTCCTCGCGGATCGCGCGCAGGCCGGCGCCGAATCGCGAGCGGCTGACGAAATAGGCGAGCAGGAAGGCGGCGAGTGCCAGCGATCCCATCAAATAGTAGAGCGTGTAGGTGTCGGGTCCGCCCAGCATCAGGCGCCCCGACTTCGAAAGGCCGGCTTCGATGTTGATGACGATGAACTTGACCAACTCGGCAACGCCGAAGGTCAAAATCACGAAGTAGGGCCCGCGCACGCGTAAGCACGGATAGCCGACGACCAGCGCGAGCACCGCCGCGGCCGCCGCTGAAACCAGCATGCTCGCCCACACCTGGACTCCGCCGATGACCACGCCGGCGATCTCGATTTCCTCGGGCCATACCAACCACAACGCCGCCATCAGGTAGCCGCCGAGGCCCGCGAATACGACGTGGCCGAACGAAAAGTAGCCGGTCAATCCGGACAGCACGATCCAGCTCTCGGTATATGCGACCCACATCAGAAGCAGGATGCCGAAGCCGATCAGGTAGTCGCTCGCCAGCGCCGGCCAAAACAGAACGGCCGCCACCAGCACCAGAGCCACCACGCCGTTGAGGCCCTTGAGTTCCTTGAACACGCTCGTCATCGCGCCACCACGCGTTTGCCGCCGAACAGCCCCTGCGGCCGGAGCAGGAGGACCAGAATGAGTACGCCGTAGATCAGAATCGATCGGAAGTTGGGGCCGGTAATGGCGATGCCGAAGGTTTCGAGCACCCCTAGGATCATGCCTGCGGCCAAGCTGCCGAACAAATTGCCGAGCCCACCCAGGATGATGATCACGAACGCCGCGATCGTGTACGGGAAGCCCATGAACGGCCAGATTTGCTCGTACATACTGACCAGCCCGCCGGCGAGGCCGGAGAGGGCGAAGCCGAGCATGAAGCTATAGAGAAAGATGCGTTCGATATTGATGCCGACGATCTGCGACGCGGTCCGGTTCTGGATGAGCGCGCGCAGCGCCAAGCCGACCAGCGTGAAACGGAAGAAAGCGACCACCGCGACCACCAAGATGAGGGACAGGATCAAGGTGACGAGACGGTTGGCGGTGATCGCGGCGTTGCCGATCTGCAGCACCTGGTCGAGGTACTGGAAGCCGCGCGGATTGGTGGTGAAGAGGGCGGCGGTGCCGTTTTGCAGGATCACGGCGATGCCGAAGAACACCAGGAGCGAATTGGCCTCGGCGCGGTCGAGCAGCTTGCTGCTCGCCATCACCCGCTTGAAGATGAAATGATAGAAGATCGCCGCCAGCAGCGCCGACAGCGCCATCGCCAGGAACAGCGACAGGAACGGGCTCAAGCCGAACAGCGAGAACATCCAAAACGCGACGTAGGCGCCGATCATGGCGAGATCGCCATGGGCCACGTTCAGCATCCGCATGGTGCCGTAGATCAGGTTGAGCCCGACCGCGACCAGCGCGTAGATCGAGCCCGTTACCAGGGCCGCGATCAATAGCTGACCGCTCAGCAGCACGTCCATGCCGTGTCGTCCTCCTCCGGTCGCGACAGATTGGCGCTCGCTCCGAGGCGCTCGATCCCTCGGCGCCCCTCAGCACCGCACGTCGACGTTGGTATCGCACCGCCTCCCGTGCAGCGCGTCGCCGGCCGCGCGTTCGAGCAAGGCCCAGGCGCGCGAACATTGCCGCCCACCTCCCACCCTGTCAAGGAAACGACGCGGCCGTCAGGCGGCCAGCTCTCGGTCAGGCCGTGAACCCCATCTGACCGAACACCAGCCGCCACATCAGGCTGCCTTTGCGGTCGATCTGGTTGGTGATCGAGAAGTGATGGGTGCCGGGGACCTCATGGAACTCGCAGGCGATGCCCTTGGCGCGGCACATCTCGTAGTAGTCGCGCGACATCCGCCGCCAGCCGACCGGCTCGTCGCCGCCGACGCAAATGATGTAGGGAATCCCGGGCAGCGGCGGATGCGTCATCGGGTTGGTGTCGCGCGCGACCGTAGGCGTCATCCGGATCTGCTCATTGGGCGTGATATGGAGCACCGGCGCCGTATCCATGACGCCGGTGATCGCGACCGCGCCCTTGATCAGGTTGCGCGGCAGCTTCTCGTTCTTCTCCCAATCGTAGGCGAGCGCCATGCCGACCAAATGACCGCCGGCCGAGGAGCCCGAGAGGTACAGACGTTCGGGATCGCCGCCATAGTTCTTGATGTTGCGGTAGGTCCAGGCGATGCCAGCCCGCGTCTGACGGACGATATCGGCGACCGTGACCTTGGGGCAAAGTTCGTATTCGAGCATGACTGCGGTGACGCCGGCGTCGTGGAACGATGCCGCCAGGCTCGAGACGTCGCTCTTCGATACCGCGCGCCAGTAGCCGCCGTGGATATAGATGTGGACCGGGGCGTCGGGGCGGTCGGCCGGAAAGATGTCGACCGTCTCGCGCGGGCCGGCGCCGTAGGGCACGTCGGCACGGTGCTTCAGGCGCTTGCGGATTTCGGCGCTCGCCGCCGAGCGTTCGGCCAAGAGCGCATCGACATTGCCCAGGGCGACGCGCGGGTTGAACTGCGCCTCCATCTCGTCGGCGCGGAACTGCTTGTAGACGCAATTGACGGCGGGCTGGCTCATCGGACGGTCCTCCCTGCCGCGATACTCTAGCACTTAGTCGCCGGATCTTAGTTCGATCGCGAGGACGGTGCGGAGGCCCCGGTCGACCTCGGCGAGACTTCGCAAATCGATCCGACCGACGCGCTCGGTCAGAAGCGTTTTGTCGACGGTAACAAGTTGTGACACGTTGACGACCGAGGGTTGCGAAAGTCCGCTTCCTTTGGCACGGATGCGAACGTTTCCCGGAGCATTGGCGAGCTTAAGGTTCGAAGTGACAACAGCGGCGATCACAGTTCGAATAGCGCTGGCATTGAAACTGTTGGCGGAAACGATGAGGACCGGTCGCCGCAACCCCGGTCCGGCGCCGACCGGCTCGGGCAGCGAGGCCCACCAGATCTCGCCGCGCCGCACTAATCGTCCTTGACGAGCGACCGATGTTGCAGCGATGCCACCACATCGTCGAGCGACGAGTCTTCGCCCACCGGTCCATAGACCGCGTTGAGGCGCGCGGTTGTCAGATCATCGCGGTGCTTTTCGATCAGCGCGGCGAGGGCGCGTGCATAAAGCTCGCTTCGGGACAAGCCAAGGCGCGAGGCAAGCTCTTCGCCGGACCGGAAAACGCGGTCGGGTAGCGAAATCGCGGTTTTCATACACTGAGTATAACTATAGTTATACCGGAGTCAAGCCCGCGGCATATGTCTCCTCGTTCGGGCAAATCGCGTTCTATCGCCCGCTGCCGCCCGGCACCAGCGTGTCCGGCCGCGCGAAGCCGGCACGATCGAGGATGTCGCGGATGTTGGGCGGGCGATCGAACGCCCCCGGACGCTGGTCGCTGCCCGGCTCCCTCAGGCGACCCATGCCGCGGATCGCGTGTTCGAGCCCGGGCGGCGTAATCACCCACATCAGCTTGAGCTGGCCTTTTCCCTCGTTGACGAAGCCGTGCTTGACGAAGCGGCCGACATAGACGAGCGAGCCCGGCTCGACCTTGTGCGGCACACCGTCCAAGTAGGCGGTGCCGTGGCCGCCCCATACAAATAAGAGTTCGTCCGAGGCGCGGTGGCCGTGGTCGCGGAGCGCGCAGCCTTCGTCGATGTACTGAAACCCGACCGTCATCAGGTTCGAGGGGAACGTGTCGGGCGTGATCTTGAGCGTGACGTGGCCGTGCGCCGGTTCCGGCTGCCAATGGGTCTCGCCTTCGTGCTCGGCCCATACGCCGCACGGCCCTTGCGCCGGTAAGCCGCCGGCCCGCTGTTCCTTGGGTTGGATCACGCCCATGCTTTCCTCCGCGGGTGAATCGATCGCGCGATTGTGCCACGGCGCTTGAGCGCCCGCAAAAGATGGCTAGGATGCGCGCCGCATGCGACCGGTCGGGCGGTCGCGACGAACCGGGAGAGGATGTCATGGCAAGAAAAGCAGCGGTGCTCAACGCCAGCGGCAGGCGCATCTCCAGCGCCAAAGTGCCGGAAGGTCCGCCCGGGTCCTACTCGCAGTGCAAGCGGGTCGGCAACCACGTCTATCTCTCCGGTCAGATCGCGATCGACAAGCGCGGCAAGCTCGTCAGCAAGTCAGACCCCTACCTGCAGGCGCGCCAGATCTTCCAGAACATCAAGGCGCTGATGGAGGCCGCGGGCGGCACGGTCGACGACGTCGTCAAGATCACGATGTACACGACCGACATTCGGTTCCAACCGGCGATCTGGAAGGCGCGACGCGAAGTGTTTTCGGGCGACTTTCCGGCGTCGACCCTGGTCGGGGTTTCGTCGCTGTTCGACCCCGACAATCTGGTCGAGGTCGAGGCGATTGGTTATATTGACGACAAGCCGCGGCGCCGACGGCGTTAACGCGGATCACAAGAAAACGACGCCGCTAATCGCGCTCTCGGGGAGGTAAGCAGAGCATGGCCAAGCACATCCGTTGCGGCTCGCTGTTCACGGGCCTGACCACGCGCGCTGAGCGCGACCAGACCATCGTCGCCCAAGGCGATCGGATCGCTTATGTCGGTGCCACCCAGGCCGCGCCCAAACCGGCCGCGACCGATACGGTCGTCGATTACGGCCAAGCATTCGTGACGCCGGGTCTGATCGACGTTCACGTCCACCTTTCATACGGCAACGCCCACAACGAGGAGGACCTCGACCTCTACGCACCGGTCGAGTTCCGCGCGATTCGCGCCATGATGGGCGCGCAGCAGGTGCTGGCCGCCGGATATACCTCGCTCGCCGATCCGGCGATCACCGGCCGCGTCACCATTGCGGTACGCGACGCGATCAACGCCGGGCTCTATGTCGGCCCGCGCATCTCGTGTTCCGGCCGCCAGATCACGCCGCGCCAGGGTCTAGCCGACTACTACCCGACCTGGATCGGCGTGCCCGAGACGTCGGTTGGCGTCTTGGTTCGCAACGTCACGGAGGCGATCGAGGAAATCCGCGCCGAGGTCAAGGACGGCGTCGATTTCATCAAGATTGCGGCCGACGGCGTCTACGTGAATCCGCAAACCGGGGAGCTCGGCGGCTGCTTCGCCCAAGACGAGCTCGATGCCATCGTCGCCGAGGCGCACCGGCTCGGGAAGAAAGTCATCAGCCACGCCCGTGGCCGCGAGGCGACGCTACAGTCGGCCCGCGCCGGTTGCGACGTCATCTTCCACGCCTTCTACATCGACGACGAGGCCATCGACACCTGCTTGGAAAAGAACTTGGTGTTGTGTCCGACGTTCGCGCTGATGGTGAATGGTTATGAGTTCACCCAGGCCACGGACGGGAACCACAAGCACCGCGACCTCATGAAGCGGATCGTCGATGAAGGCGTCCCGAACCTGCTCAAGGCCAAGAAAGCCGGGGTCAAGTTCCTGGTCGGCACCGACTCTGGCTTCGCCATCACACCTTACGGCGAATGGCACGCGCGCGAACTCGAGTTTTACGTGACCCTCATGGGATTCACGCCGGGCGAAGCGCTGCAGGCGACAACCGTCAACAACGCGACCATGCTGCGCGACCACGCCGACGTCGGCGCGCTTGCGGTTGGGCGCTACGCCGACTTCGTCGTTCTCGACAAGGATCCGCTCGCCGACATCCGCGTGCTACAAGACAAGAAGAACATCCGCGCCATCTACAAGGGCGGCGAGCCGGTCAAGCTGCCGAAGCACGTGTTCGACCCGGCCAAGGTCAGCCGGTTCTCGTACGACATGTGGCGCGACATGTACACCCAAGCGCGCGTCAAGGAAGTTCCGACCCGTTCGATCGCGGCGGAGTAGGGAGCGGGCCGCGAGCCGGTCCGCACGAATAGCAACCAGGAGGATACCGACTAATGCAGTGGATCAACTCGAGCGACTCGCACATTCTCGAGCCCGAAGGTTTGTTCGAGAAGGCGCTCGGCAAGCGGTTCAAGGACACGCCCCGTTACGTCGACGGCTACAAGGGCGTCAAAGCCAAGTTCTATTTCACCGGCTACGAGTACATCCGGATCGATGAGATCGTCGAAGGCGGCTCCGATCCGGCCAAGCAGGCGCTCCAGGACGAGCTGATCCGCGCCTCGAAGGATCCCTACGTTCGACTCAAGTGCCTCGACCGCGACGGCGTGTGGGCCGAAATCCTCAACTCGACCTGGATGCTCTACACGATGCGCGCGCCCGACGACCGCATGGTCGAGGCGTGCTGCCAGGTTTACAACGACTGGATCGCCGAGCACGCCAGCGCCGATCCCCGTCGTCTCTACGGCACCGCCATGATCCACATGGCCGACGTCGGCTGGGCCGCAAAGGAATTGAAGCGGGTTGCCAAGAAGGGCTTGCGTAGCGTGCTCATCAACTGCGACACCCGTCCCGACTGGCCGCTCTATCAGGAGAAGCAATACGACCGCTTCTGGGCGGCGGCGCAGGAAGCCGACATGCCGGTCACGCTCCACATCATCACCGGCAACGTGAAGGACCTCTTCACCTTCCACGGCGATGAGCGCAAGAAGATCCCGGGCGAAACCATCAAACTGCTGCAGGAGGCCGGTCCGGTCGTCGCCAACGAGTTCATCTTCGGCGGCATCATGGATCGCTTCCCCAAGCTCAAGATCGTGTGCTCGGAGTTCGAGGTATCGTGGCTGCCGTACTGGATGTTCCGCGTCCATCAGCTCCAGCACGCGCTTGGGCCGGCGATGCACATCAAGCTGCCGAAGAAGCCGGTCGAGACCTATTACAGCCGCATCTTCCACGGCTTGGTCGACGATTCCGAGTTCAAGCTGGTGTGGAAAAAGCTGCCGCTCAAGAACATCGCCTGGGGGTCGGACTTCCCGCACGCGCGCTGCACTTACCCGAACAGCCAGAAGGTGGTGAAACAGGTGTTCAAGGGCCTGCCGCAGAAGGTGGTCGACGATCTCACCTATTACAACGTCGCCGAGTACTACAACATGACGCTGCCGAAAAGCCGCGAAATCAAGAAGAACGGGCTTAAGCTCGCGGCCGAGTAGGGCGATCGAAACTCAGTCGCAACCGAGGGGCGGTCGCCGGGACCGCCCCTTTCTGTTTACGCGATGAGCCTGCATAATTCGCGAAACGGAGGATGGACCATGACCAAGGAATGGATCATTTCGAGCGACTCGCACGTGCTCGAGCCCGACGACCTGTTCAAGCCGATCGCGCGCAAGTACGGCGATCAACTGCCGGGCTACCGCAACAAGCACCTCGGCAAGAGCGGCCAGTTCTATTTCACCGGCCTCGAATACATCCAGGTCGACGAAATCGTCGAAGGCGACGAGACACCGGCCAAGAAGAAGCTGCAGGAAACCTTGATCCGCGCCTCGATGGATCCCTACGCGCGGATCGAGTGCATCGACCAGGACGGGGTGTGGGCCGAGGTGCTCAATTCGACCTGGATGCTCTACACCATGCGCGCGGCAAACGACCGCATGGTCGAGGACTGCTGCCGCCTTTACAACGACTGGGTCGGCGAGATGGCGTCGGCTAATCCGACCCGTTTCAAAGCGACGGCGATGATCCACATGGCCGACGTCGACTGGGCGTGCCGCGAACTCGACCGCGTCGCCAAGAAGGGCCATGTTGCCGTTCTGGTCAATTGCGACTCGCGGCCCGAGTGGGCGCCCTACCGCGACAAGAAATACGACAAGTTTTGGGCGCGCTGCCAGGCGCACAAGATCCCGCCGACTCTCCACATCATCACCGGCAATATCCGCGATCCGTTCACCTTGTTCGGCAAGGAGCGCGAAGAGCTGCCGAAGCTGACGATCCAGATACTCTCCGAGTCGTTCCCGGTGCTCGCCAACGAGTTCATCTTCGGCGGCATCATGGACCGCTTTCCCAAGCTCCACGTCGTGCTCTCGGAGTACGAGGTGTCGTGGATCCCCTACGTCCTGTTCCGCATGTACCAGATCGAGGGACCATTCGCCGACGCGCTCAAGTTCAAGCGCCCGAAGCGGAAAGTCGATGACTACATGGAGCGGGTGTGGCACGGCTTCGTCGACGACGCTTTCGTCAAGGCCGCGGTCGACGCGGTCGGGTCGAAGAACCTGATGTGGGGGTCGGACTTCCCGCACGCCCGCTGCACCTATCCCAACAGCCAGAAGGTGGTGCAGAAGACCTTGGCCAAGCTCGGCAAAAAGGCGATGGACGACCTCGCCTACTACAATTGCGCGCGGCTCTACGGCATCGACTTGCCGAAAAGCCGCAAGGTTCCGGCCAAGGGCTTGAAGCTCGCCGCCGAATAGAGTGGCCGCGTTTGGCTTTGCCTCGCGCGCGGCGGTTCTGTTATGAATCGCCGCGACTTTCGCGCATCGCAGGCGGCCCCGGGGAGGGGACCGCGGCGCGCGCAATAGGCCCGTTCACGAGGAGGAGTTGATGGCGAAGAAAGCCAAGGTTCTCAGGTTCAAGCCCAAGGCCAAACCGGCGGCGAGGAAGAAACCGGTGCAGTGGATCATCTCCGGCGACAGCCATGTGCTCGAGCCGCCGGATTTGTTCGAGAAACCGCTCGCCAAGGAGTACGGCGAGCAGGTGCCGCGCTACCTGAACGACGCGATGGGCTTGAAGGGCAAGTTCTACTTCACCGGCCTCGAGTACATCAAAATCGACGAGATCGTCGAAGGCGACGACTCGACGCCGGAAAAGAAGCAGCTCCAGGAAGAGCTGATCGCCGCGTCGATGGACCCCTATGCACGCCTCAAATGCATCGACAAGGACGGGGTGTGGGCCGAGATTCTCAATTCGACGTGGATGCTCTACACCATGCGCGCCAAGAACGACCGCATGGTCGAGGACTGCTGCCTCGTCTACAACGACTGGATGAACGAGGTGGTGTCGGTCAACCGCAAGCGCCTGCTCGCGACCGGCATGATCCACATGGCCGATGTCAACTGGGCGGTCAAGGAGCTGGAGCGGCTGGTCAAGCGCGGCTTCAAGAGCGTGCTCATCAACTGCGACGCCCGGCCCGAGTGGCCGGCCTACCGCGACAAGCACTACGACCGCTTCTGGGCGGCGGCGCAATCGGCCGACCTGCCGATCACGCTCCACATCATCACCGGCAACGCCCGCGATCCCTATACGCTGTTCGGTGAGGATCGCGGCTGGGCGTGGCGCTCGACGCTCGACGTCTGCTCGGAGGCCGGGCCGGTGGTCGCCAACGACTTCATCCTGAGCGGGTTGATGGACCGCTTCCCCAAGCTCCGGCTGATCCTCTCGGAGTTCGAGGTGTCGTGGCTGCCCTATTGGCTGTTCCGCGTGCGCGGACTGCAGACCCAGATCGGGCCGGCGATGCGCTTGCCGCCGATCAAGAAGCCGATCGACGAGTACATGTCGCGCATCTACCACGGCTTCGTCGACGACGCCTATGTCGACCTCGCGATTCAGGCAGCGCCGCACACGACGATGATGTGGGGCTCGGATTTTCCCCACACCCGCTGCACCTATCCCAACAGCCAGCGCATCGTAAAAGAAAAGCTCGGCAAGCTCGGCGACAAGAAGATGGCCGACATGTCCTACTTCAACGCCGCGCGGCTCTACGACATCGAGCTGCCAAAGACGCGCGCGATCGCGGCCGAGTAAGGGCGCCTCTCGAACGACCCCCGCCGCGCCGCGCGGCGGGGGTTTTCTTTCTCGTTATTCGGCCGGCTTCGCCTGCCAGGCGACACCGGCGCGGCCGAAGCGGAACACGGTGACGAGCGATGCCAAGAGAAAGGCAGCCGCCAGCCAGAACACCCAGCGCGGGTCGCCCTGGTCCAGCACCCACCCGAACAGCGGCGGCATGACCGCGCCGCCGAACCCGAGCCCGGTGGTGGCGAAGCCGAACACCTTGCCGGCCGAGCCCTCGGGCGTCATCCGCCGTAGCATGAGGTCACGGGCCGGCTGCACCATGCCGGCACACAGGCCGGCGACGGCCAGAGTCACCGTGAGCCCGGCGATCGGAAGCGGCAGGCTACCGACCGCGAGCGTTGCCGCCGCGCCGACGACGAAGCCTCCGGCTGCCATGAGTGCCGGCTGCTTCATGCGATCGACGTAAAGGCCGCCGATCAGGATTCCGATCGGCGAGCCGATCAGGAACCCGCTCAACACCGCGTTCGCAGTCGCCAGCGGCAGGTCCCACCCCACCACCAGCGCCGAAACTGCGAACTGACGGAGCGCGCCGAACCCCATCGCGATCAAGACGAAGAAGACGAACGCCAGCAGAATCGCCGGCGAGAACAGGAGCGCAATGCCGTCCCGGATCGAAGGCGAAGCGGCGCCCGACGCGGCGGTGCTCGCCCGCTCTTCGCGGAGCGCCGCGCGCTGCCATTCGATCAGGGCCGCAATCGCGACGCTGGCGAGCCCGGTTACGACCATCGCCATACGCCAGTTCCAGAGCGCAGTAAGGGCGATCACGATCCCGGGCGCGATCGCCCACCCGATGTGGCCGACGAAGGTGTGGATACTGAAGGCCCGGCCGATCCGCTCACGCGGGATCGACGCCGACAGGATCGCGTAGTTGGCGGGGTGAAACACGGTATTGGCGAGGCCGGCGAGGCCGTAGAGCAGCACGACCGCCCAGAACGAAGACGAGAACCCGATCGCCGCAATCGCGAGGCCCATGGCGATCAAACCGCCAACCAGAAGGCGGCGGCCGCCGATGCGGTCGACCAGAAATCCAACCGGCGTCTGGGCGAGGCCGGTGAGGATCGCATAAGCGGTCGCGGTCAGCCCGAGCTCGGCATAGGAAACACCGAACTCTTCTTTGAGGACCGGATAGAGCGGCGGCAGCACTAGGACGTAGAAGTGGCTCATCAGATGGCCGGCGCTGACGACGCCGAGCGCGCGACTTTCGGTCGGCGAAAACGAAAACAATGACAAAGCGGTGACCTCGCGAAGACGGGCTGCGAGTGTAACGCGGTCGCATCGGACGCAGCACGCGGAGTCTTTCGCCTTGCATTCCGACCCTTATTTGCTAAACCACGGGCCCCGACCGAAGAGCTTCGTCCTTGGTACAGGCTGCCCCAACGCGCGATCACCGCACCGTCCAGATCAATCGCATTCTCGGCGGCGCCCAGCGTCTGTTCGTCGCTCACGGCTACCATGCGACGACGCTGGCGCAGATCGCGAAGGAGTCCGATCTCGGCAACTAGAGCTCGCTCCACTATTATTTCAAGAGCAAGTCCGAGCTGCTGTTGCGGCTGTTCGTCCGCATCGAGGAGGACGTCCTCAATCTCATGGCGCAGCGGGTCGCCAATGCCGGTCCATCGGCCAAGGAAAAGCTCGTCGCCTTCCTCGACACCAAAGTGCTGATGAGCCGCACCTACTTGAGCGACGCCTTGCTCCGGATCCTGATGTCGCTCGAATTCCAGAATCCCGACGATAAGCTCTGCCAGGAGGTCCGCAAGATCCACCGCCTGATCCAGCGCACGGTCGAGGGCGTGATCGAGTTCGGCAAACTGCGCGGCGTGTTCCGCACCGACCTCGAGACCCGCGAATTGGCGGCGATGATCGTCGGCGCGCACGACGGCATCATGCTCGAGCTTCATCGCATGGCCGGTGCGATCGACGGCGAAGCGTTGATCAAGTCGCTGCAGTTCGCGATGCTGCGCGGGCTCGAGGACAAGACCATTGCGCTCGGCGAGGGCGAACTGCTGCGGCCGTCATGGCAGGCGCCCGGCACCCACCCTTAGACGGCCAGCGCCGCCGCCCGACTGATTTCGGGTAAGGGGTATTTGAGCCCGTTGCCGCAGTTGAACAGCACCGCCTGCTCGTTGCGGCCGATCCGGCCCGACGCGAGCGCCTGGGTATAGGCCGCGACCGTCGCCGCACCTTCCGGGCAGAGTAGCAGGCCTTCGTCGGCGCCGATCGCGGCGCGGGCGGCTAGGATCGCGTCATCGTCGACCGCGACCGCGAACCCGCCACTCGCGCGCACCGCATCGAGAATCAGGAAGTCGCCGATGGCGGCCGGCACGCGGATGCCCATGGCGACGGTCGCGGCGTCGCGCCACGGTTCGGCGCGACGCAAGCCGGCAGCGTAGGCGCGGACGATCGGCGCGCAACCCGCGGCCTGCACCGCGACCAGCTTCGGCCGCTTCGCTCCGATCCACCCGATCGCCTCGAGCTCGGCGAACGCCTTCCACATCCCGATCAGGCCGGTGCCGCCGCCGGTGGGATAAAAAATGACGTCGGGGACGGTCCAGCCGAGCTGCTCGGCGAGTTCGAGCCCCATCGTTTTCTTGCCCTCGATGCGATAGGGCTCTTTCAACGTCGAGACGTCGAACCAGCGCCCGGCGCGGGCGCCCTCGCCGACCAGCTTGCCGCAGTCGGTAATGTAGCCGTCGATCTTGCGAACGTCGGCACCGTGCGCCGCGATCTCGCGCAGCATCAGGTCGGGCGTGTCGGCCGGGCAGAAGACGTCGATCATCATGCCCGCGCGGCGGCCGTAGGCGGCGAGCGCGGCGCCGGCGTTGCCGTTGGACGGGATCGCCATCCGGGTGACGCCGAGCTCTTTGGCCATCGCCACCGCGAGCGCGAGCCCGCGCGCCTTGAACGAGCCGGTCGGTAGCCGACCTTCGTCCTTGATCAGCGGCGGGTGCGCCAAGCCGTGGCGGGCTGCGATCGTCGCGATCGGAATCAACGGCGTCGCGGTCTCGCCGAGCGTCACGATGTTCGTCCGCGCCCGCACCGGCAGAAGCTCGCGGTAGCGCCAGAGATCGGGCGCGCGCTCGGCGAGCGCGCCGCGGTCCCATTCGCGCTTGATCCGATCGAGGTCGTAGCGGACCAGGATCGGGTAGCCGCGGGGCGAGAGGTTGTGAAGCCGATCGGCCGGCAGTACTTCCCCGGTCATGCCGCACACAAGGTGGGTGACGTAGGTCGGCCGTTCGACGGCGAGGTTGGTGCGATCGAGCATCGGCGCCGCGCCGTGCGTCAATGCTGGAACTGCTCGTTTAAGATGCGTTCTTCGAGATTGTGTTCGGGATCGAACATGATCTGCACCGAGCGTGCGCGGTCCTCGACGATGTCGACACGGATGACGTCGCGAACTTCGGTCGAATCGGCGACCGCGCTGACCGGGCGCTTCTGGTTCTGCACGATGTCGAACCGAATCTTGGCGGCGGCGGGCAGCAGAGCGCCGCGCCAATTGCGCGGCCGGAATGCGCTGATCGGGGTGAGCGCCAGGATATTGGAGCCGACCGGAATGATCGGGCCATGCGCGGAAAGATTATAGGCGGTGCTGCCTGAAGGCGTGGCGACCAGCACGCCGTCGCACACCAGCTCCTCCATCCGCACGACTGCGTCGATCGTGACCCGGATTTTGGCAGCCTGCCGGGTTTCGCGGAGCAGCGAGACTTCGTTGATCGCGAGCGCATTGACGACGCGATCGCCGACCGTGACGGCGCGCATGCGGAGCGGATGCAGCGTGTGCTTTTCCGCATGCGCGATACGCTCGTCCAGACTCTCTTCATCGTACCGGTTCATCAGGAAGCCGACGGTGCCGCGGTTCATGCCGAAGATCGGGATGCCACGGTTCATGTAGCGATGCAGCGCGTGCAGCATGAATCCGTCACCGCCCAGCGCGACGACGACGTCGGCTTTATTCGGTGGAACGTTGTCGTAGCGCGCCGTGAGACGTCGCCACGCCTGACGCGCGGCTGGCGCGCGGTCGGCAACCAGCGCGATCCGTTGCTTGTTTTTCTTCACGGTTTTAATTCCCCGCAGCCCAAGGATTGCGGCGAGTATAGCCCGCCGAACGTGGCTCGCCACGCCTCGCCTGACCGCGTGCCGACCTTGCGCTACCATCGCGCCGGCGCAGCAACGGAGGCGGAGATGACCTACGCTTATGGGTGGCGGCTCAAGTTTGGCATCGTCACGCCCTCGACTAACACCACGCTCGAGCCCGACCTCGAATCGATCCGCCCCGACGGCGTCACCAACCACTACGCGCGCATGACGATCGGTAACATCGACACCGACGACGAAGCCGGCTTCAACGCGATGCTACGTCAGGTGAACGACTCGCTCGAAGCCGCGGTCGACCAGATCATGACCTGCGAGCCCGGCCACCTGATCCTCGGCATCTCGGGCGAAAGCGTGTGGGGCGGCGGCTTCGCCGCAGTCGAAGCGATCAGAAAACGAATCTTGAGCCGCTCGGGCGGCGTCGGCGTGACTCAACCGGCCGATGCGCTACCGGCGGCGCTCGAGGCTTATGGCGTCAGGAAGCGAATCGCGATCCTCACGCCCTATCACCCGTCGGCGGACAAGAGCGTGCGCGAGCTGGTCACGGCGATGGGCTACGAGGTCGTGAAATCGAAGCACACGGCGCGGCCCAAACCGACAATGATCGCGGCGACGCCCGAGAGCGATCTGCGCGCGTGGCTCCGCGAAGTCGACGGCCCGGAGGTCGAGGCGATCGTTCAGTTGGGCGCCAATTTCCCGCTCGGCCGCCTGGCCGATGAGGCCGAGCGGTGGCTCGGCAAGCCGGTGATCGCGATCAACAAGGCGACCTATTGGCACGCACTCCGCCGGAACGGCATCTTGGATCGCCGCTACGGCCACGGCCGGCTGATGTGGGAGTTTTAACCGCCGGTCACGCTCATGTGGCGCGGCACCGCGGGCGCGGTGCGGCGGCGGTCGATGACGAAGTCGTGGCCCTTGGGCTTGCGGCCGATCGCTTCGTCGATCGCAGCATCGAGGAGGCTCCCTGACGGATCGGCGCGGAGCGGCGCGCGCAGATCGGCGGCATCGTTCTGCCCCAGGCACATATAGAGCGTCCCGGTGCAGGTGAGGCGGACGCGGTTGCATGACTCGCAGAAATTGTGGGTCAAGGGCGTGATGAAGCCGAGGCGCTGGCCGCTCTCTTTGAGGGTCACGTAACGGGCCGGCCCGCCGGTGCGGTGGTCGCTGTCGATCAGCGTCCAGTTTTGGGCGATGCGAGCCCGCACCAGCGAAAGCGGCAAGTAGTGCTGGGTGCGGTCGCCATCGACGTCGCCCATCGGCATGGTTTCGATGAAGGTCAGATCGTGACCGTCGCGTCCGCACCACGCGATCAGGTCGGCGATTTCGTTGTCGTTGATGCCGCGGAGCGCGACCGTGTTGATCTTGATGAGCAAGCCCGCGGCCTTGGCTGCGGCGATACCGTCCAGGACCTTGGCGAGATCGCCCCAGCGCGTGATCGCGACGAATTTGTCGGGATCGAGCGTATCGACCGAGACGTTGACGCGGCGGACGCCGGCCGCCACCAATTCGTCCGCGTACTTGGCGAGCTGGCTGCCGTTGGTGGTGAGCGTCAACTCATCGAGCGCGCCCGATCCGAGGTGCCGCGACAGGCTCCGGACCAGGCTCATGACGTTCTTGCGCACCAGCGGCTCGCCACCGGTGAGCCGGAGCTTGCGCACGCCCTTGGCGACGAACGCACTCGCCACCCGGTTGAGTTCCTCGAGCGAGAGCACTTCAGCCTTGGGCAGGAACGTCATGTCTTCCGCCATGCAGTAGACGCAGCGGAAGTCGCAGCGGTCGGTCACCGAGACGCGGAGGTAGGTGATCGTGCGTCCGTACGGGTCGCGCATGCGCATGCTTTGAGGTCCCCTCGCGGCGAACTCGCTCGCCAGAGCGTTATATTCGGTTGAATATAGCACCGGTCAAGGCAGAATCGGACCGAAAGGTACTCGGCAACCCATGCCCAAGCCCAAGCTCGCCCAGGAACGCTCCCGTCGAGCGCCCGCCACGGCTGCCGTTTCGCGCCCGTCCGCGGCGACCGCCGCGCGCGAATTTCTGGTCCGGCCCGATCCTGCCGACCCGCGCCTCGTCCACCGCGTCCGGGGCTTCGACCAAGCCGGGCAGCCGATCGAGACCGCGGTCCCGGCGGAGCGGCCGTTGACGCTTTATCTCAACGGCCAGGAAATCGTCACCATGATGACGATCGGCGACTACCCCGAGCATCTGGCGGTCGGCTACCTCCTGAACCAGAACATGCTGCGGGCCGACGACCGGATAGCCGCGGTCGATTACGACGACGATCTGGGCGTCATCGTCGTTCGCACCGACCGCAAGACCGACTACGAGGCCAAGCTCCGCAAAAAAACGCTCACCTCCGGTTGTGCGCAAGGCACGGCGTTCGGCGACATCATGGAAAAGTTCGAGCGGGTCGTCCTCGATCCGACGGCGCGGGTCAAGACCTCGTGGCTCTATGCGCTCTCGAAAAAGATCAATCTCGCGCCCTCGATCTACCTCGAGGCCGGTGCCATCCACGGCTGCGTCTTGTGCGAGCAAGATCGCCCGCTCGTCTACATGGAGGACGTCGGCCGTCACAACGCTATCGACAAGATCGCCGGTTACATGCACCGCCATGCGATCGCGCCGACCGGTAAGCTTTTTTATACGACCGGACGCTTGACCTCGGAGATGGTGATCAAGTGCGTCCAGATGGGAATCCCGATCCTGATCTCGCGCTCCGGCTTCACCGCGTCCGGGGTCGAGCTGGCACGCAAGGCGAACTTGACCTTGATCGGGCGGCTCAAAGGACGGCGCTTCCTGGTGCTGGCGGGCGAAGCGCGCGTGGTCTACGACGCCGACATTCGAGCGGTCGCCGATGAGGACAAGCGGGTCCAGCGCAAGGCGAGCATCGCGGCCGATGACTGATCGGAGCCGAGCGTGAGCGCGGCGAGCGACACCGTCGGCGTGCTGCTCGCCGGCGGCCAGTCGCGCCGCATGGGCGGCGGCGACAAATGTCTGCGCCGCCTGGGCGGCGAGACGCTGTTGGCGCGCAGTGTCGCGCGCGCGCGCCCGCAGGTCGACGCGCTCGTGCTCAACGCCAACGGCGATCCGACACGCTTTGCGGTGTACCACCTGCCGGTGATTGCCGACCTCGTTCCCGACTTCGCCGGGCCGCTGGCAGGCATCCTCACCGGCCTGGAATGGGCAGCGGTTCACCGACCGGAAGCGCGCTGGGTCGTGAGCTTCGCGACCGACGCGCCGTTTTTCCCGCTCGATCTGGTGGCGCGCCTGCGTGCCGCCTGCGAGTCCGAGCGCGTGGGCCTCGCCTGCGCGATGTCGGGCGGCCGCACCCATCCGGTGTTCGGGCTGTGGTCGCTCGATCTGCGCGCGGCGCTGCACCGCGCGGTGGTCGAGGAGGGGATGCGCAAGATCGACGCCTGGACCGCGCGCTTCCCGATCGCGCACGTCGCGTTCGCGGCCGATCCGGTCGATCCGTTTTTCAACGCCAACGAGCCCGCCGACCTCGCCGAAGCCGAGCGGCTGCTGTCTGCGGGTGCCGTGCGCGCCAATATTCGGTCATGAGGCCGCCCCAGATCCGCATCCTGTTCGGCGAGGCCACTAAGCTCGGGCCCGGCAAGGTGCGTATCATCGAGGCGATCGAGCGTACAGGCTCGATTTCGGCGGCGGCGCGCGAGCTCAACATGTCGTACCGGCGCTGCTGGATTTTGATCGACAGCTTGAACCATTGTTTCTGCGAACCGATCGTCACCACCGAAACCGGCGGTAAGCGCGGCGGCGGCGCGCAGGTGACCGCGACCGGGCGCGAGCTTCTGCGGCGCTACCGCGCGATCGAAGCCAAGGCCCAGGCGTCGGTCGCGGCCGAGCTCGCTGCGCTTACCATGTTGATGCTGCGCGGTTCGCGTTAGCCGGCCTAAGGCTTGGTGCAAGCGACCGGGTAAAGGAAACGCTCAAGCGCTTCGTCGCGTCGGTAGCGGCGGCTTGGATCGACGCAGGCGATTCGGCCCTGCGGATCGATCAGGAAGGGCCATGGGTCCCGCGTTTCGGGGGCGCCGCTATCGTCACGGACGATGACGCCGAAATGAAGGTGCGGTACGCCGCCCGGATTGCAGCCGGGACGGCCGGCGCCGACCGCTCCGATAAGCTGCCTCGGCAACACATGGCGCCCCTCGATCACGTCGATGCGTTCCAGGTGGGCGTACACCAGTCGCAGCGACCGCGGCCCAGTCGTTAGCAAGGCGTTGCCGGCACAACTGTCGTCGTACGCGCGGTAGACGCGGCCGGCCGTGGCGGCATAGACCGGGGTTCCAACCGGTGCGGCGATGTCGATGCCGTTGTGGGGGAGGTTGCGCTTGCCCAAACCGCTTGCGTCCATGAGATCGCCTTAGAAACTGACGACCGGGTGTGCGCCTGGCGGCAGATCCATGGCGCAGCCGGCGCCGACGAGCAGGGCCGCGAGCGCGGCCCAAACGCCTGCGCTACTCCGCCGCGGCACGTTCCGTCCGCTCGATCCGGACCGCGCAGTACTTGAATTCGGGAATCTTGCCGAACGGATCGAGCGCTGGATTGGTGAGAAGGTTGGCCGCGGCTTCGACGAAGCAGAACGGGATGAAGACCAAGCCGGCCGGGACGCCCGAATCGAGCCGGGCGAAGAGGTCGACCGCGCCGCGGCGCGAGGCGACGCGGATGCGATCGCCGGCCTTGACCCCGAGCCGCGCCATGTCGGCCGGCGCGAGATGGGCGACGGCCTCGGGCTCGATCGCATCGAGCACGCCGGCGCGCCGGGTCATGGCGCCGGTGTGCCAGTGCTCCAACAGCCGCCCGGTCGTCAGCACCATCGGATAGGCGGTATCGGGTTGTTCATCGGGCGGCAGGATCGCCGCCGGCACCAGCTTGCCGCGCTTGGAAGCGGTCGGGAACCCGTCGCCGAAGATGATGGGGTGGCCGGGCTGGTCCTCGGCGTCGCACGGGTAGGTGACGGCGCTTTCGCGTTCGAGCCGGTCCCAGGTGATGCCGTTGAGCGAGTCCATGACCGTCCGCATCTCGGCGAAAACATCGGATGGGTGACGGTAGTTCCAGTGCAGCCCCAGCCGCCGCGCCATCTCCTGGATGATCCACCAGTCCTGGCGCGCCTCGCCCGGCGCGTCGAGCGCGCGGCGCCCGAGCTGAACCTGACGGTTGGTGTTGGTGACGGTGCCATCCTTTTCGGGCCACGCCGTCGCCGGCAGTACGACGTCGGCGAAGGCCGCGGTTTCGGTCAGGAACAGGTCCTGGACGACGAGATGCTCGAGCTTTGCGAGCGCGGCCCGCGTGTGGCTCAAATCGGGGTCCGACATCGCCGGGTTCTCGCCCATGATGTAGAAGCCCTTGACGGTACCGGCGTGAACGGCGTCGGTGATCTCGACCACCGTCAGGCCTTTTTTGGGATCGAGCTCGGTCTGCCACGCTTTCTCGAACTTGGCGCGCACGGTCGGGTTCTCGACCGACTGATAGTCGGGGAACACCATCGGGATGAGGCCGGAATCGGAGGCGCCTTGAACGTTGTTCTGGCCGCGCAACGGATGGAGGCCGGTGCCGGGCCGGCCGACGTGGCCACATAACAGGGCGAGCGAAATCAGGCAGCGCGCGTTGTCGGTGCCGTAAACGTGCTGCGAAATGCCCATGCCCCAGAAGACGATCGCGGCATCGGCCTTGGCATAAAGACGGGCGACGGTGCGGAGCGTCGCCGCGTCGATGCCGCAGATCGCGGCCATCGCCTCGGGCGGATACGCTTTCAAATGCGTGCGGAGTTGATCGAACCCTTCGGTAAATCCGGCGACATAGTTCTTGTCGTAGAGCCCCTCTTCGACGATCACGTGCATGAGCGCGTTCAAGAGCGCGACGTCGGTGCCGGGCCTGAACTGCAGCATGTGGGTAGCGTGGCGCGAAAGCGCCTGGCCGCGCGGATCCATGACGATCAAGTTTTTGCCGCGCTTGGCCGCATTCTTGAAAAACGTCGCGGCGACCGGGTGATTGACGGTCGGATTGGCGCCGATAACGACGATGACATCGGCGTCGGCGACCGCGGTGAACGGCGCGGTGACCGCGCCGGAGTTGATCGTCTCCATCAGCGCCGCAACCGAGGAGGCGTGGCAGAGCCGGGTGCAGTGGTCGACGTTATTGGTCCGGAAGCCGGTGCGGACGAGTTTCTGGAAGAGATACGCCTCTTCGTTCGAACCCTTGGCCGAGCCGAAGCCGGCCAGCGCCTGCGGCCCGTCGCGGTCGCGAAGGCGCTTCAAGCCGGCCGCCGCGACGTCGAGCGCTTCCTCCCAGCTCGCCTCGCGGAAGTGAGCGAGCGGATTGGCGGGGTCGATCGCGTAAGCCGCGCTCTTGGGTACGCCGGGTTTGCGGATCAGGGGCTTGGTCAGGCGGTGTGGGTGGGCGACATAGTCGAAGCCGAACCGGCCCTTGATACACAGGCGGCCCAAGTTGGCCGGGCCTTCGCGGCCGACGACCTCGACGATGCGGTTGTCCTTGACGCGATAGGTGAGCTGGCAGCCGACGCCGCAATAAGGGCAGACCGAGTCGATTTCCTCGTCGGGCGCGATCTTGCCGACGTCGCCCGCCGGCATCAGCGCGCCGGTCGGGCAAGCCTGCACGCATTCGCCGCAACCGACGCAGGTCGAAGCCCCCATCGGGTCGTCGAAGTCGAATACGATCTTGGCGTCGGCACCGCGCCACGCCATGCCGATGACATCGTTGACCTGAACCTCGCGGCAGGCGCGGACGCAAAGATTGCACTGGATGCAGGCATCGAGATTGACCGCCATCGCCGGGTGCGACGCGTCGGGTTCGGGCGACGTGATACGGGCTGGAAATCGACGCGCGGTTCCGGCGCCGACTTTCTCGGCCCATCTCCAGAATTTCGAATCGGGATCGTGGGCGACCGGTTGCGCGGGCTGATCGGCGAGCAGGAGCTCGAACACCAGCTTGCGCGCGTCCTTGGCGCGCGCGGATGCGGTCTTGACCTTCATGCCGGCGACGGGCTTGCGGATACAAGATGCTGCCAGCACCCGCTCGCCCTCGATTTCGACCATGCAGGCGCGGCAGTTGCCGTCGGCCCGGTAGGTCGCGGCGGTCGACCAGCAAAGATGCGGGATCTCGGTGCCGAGCCGGGTGGCTACCTGCCAGATGGTCTCGTCCGCTGCCGCGGTGACGTCCGCGCCGTCGAGCGTGAAGGTGATCTTGTCGGTCACGACACTTCCTCGGCGAAATGTTTGATCGCCATGCGTACGGGGTTGACCGCCGCCTGGCCCAACCCGCAGATCGAGGCATCGGCCATGACTTTACATAAGTCTTCGAGCAACGGCTTGTCCCACCCGCGCTTGGCCATCAACGCCACTGCCTTCTCGGTCCCGACCCGGCACGGCGTGCATTGGCCGCAGCTTTCAAGCTTGAAGAACTGCATCAGGTTGAGCGCAACCGCCCGCATGTCGTCCCGGTCCGAAAGCACGATCACCGCGGCCGACCCGATGAAACAGCCGTGCGCCTCGAGCGTTCCGAAATCGAGCGGGAGGTCGCCCATGGCAGCCGGCAGAAACCCGCCTGAGGCGCCGCCGGGGAGGTAGGCCTTGAACCGATGGCCCTCGGCCATGCCGCCGCAGTATTCGTCGATCAGCTCGCGTACCGAAATGCCGGCCGGCGCCAGCTTGACGCCCGGGGTCTTGACCCGGCCCGACACCGAGAAGCTCCGCAGCCCTTTGCGGCCGCGCCGGCCGTGATCGGTGAAAAACCCCGGGCCGCGCTCGATCAAGTCGCGCACCCAGTAGAGCGTCTCGACGTTGTTGATGAGGGTCGGCCGTCCGAATAGCCCGACCTGAGCCGGAAACGGCGGCTTGTGGCGGGGGAGGCCGCGCTTGCCTTCGATCGATTCGAGCATCGCCGATTCTTCGCCGCAGATATAGGCGCCGGCGCCGCGTCGGAGCTGGATCGGGCATGGGCTTAGCCGTTCGCGCTGGAGCCGCGCGATCGCGTCCTGCAGGAGCAGGCGAAGCTCGGGGTACTCGTCCCGGAGATAGATGAAAATCTCGCCGGCACCGACCGCCCACGCCGCAATCAGCATCCCTTCGAGGAACTGGTGTGGATCGGTTTCGAGGTAGTGGCGGTCCTTGAACGTGCCCGGTTCGCCCTCGTCGGCATTGACCGCTAGGTAGCGCGGTCCCGGCTCGCGGCGGACGAACTCCCACTTACGCCCCGTCGGGAAGCCAGCGCCGCCGAGGCCGCGGAGCCCTGAATCGTTGAGGACGGCGATCACACTCTCCGGCGTACGCTCGCCGGCGCGGCAGGATCGCCACAACGCATACCCGCCGGCGGCGACGTAGACCTCGAACGATCGAGCCGCCGGTATGACGGGTGCGACTGCACCGCGCGCGACGTGGTCCACTACCCGCGCAGCGGTCGCGTTCGGGATGTAGTGCTGGCCGACGGCGGCGACCGGGGCATGCTCGCAGCGGCCGACGCAGGGCGCCGGCAGTACGCGCACGCTTGCGCCTGCCGCGGTCGCGAGTTCCGCGCGCAAGGCCTCGCTGCCGGCGAGCGCGCAGCTCAAGCTGTCGCAGACGCGGACCGTGACCGGCGGCGGCACCGGGGCGTCGTCCACGACCACGTCGAAATGGTGATAGAAGGTCGCGACCTCGAATACCTCGGTGAGGGCAAGCCCCATCTCGTGCGCGAGTGCCGCCAGATGCCGGTCGGAGAGGCACCGGTAACGGTCCTGAACGAGATGGAGATGCTCGATCAGGAGGTCGCGCTGTCGCGGCCGGTCGCCGAGCAGCGCGCGCACCTCGGCGAGCGCGGCAGGGTCGACTTGACGGCCCTTGCCGGTGAAACGCCCGTGGCCAATTGGGGGCCGGTCGTAGCGCTGAAACTTGCCGTCCGAGCCCGCCATGCGTCCCACCGGTGGATAATCGACAAAATTCGAGCAAATCCGCGGGGTTGCCCCGCGAAGTGGGGTCGTACTCTCGCAAAAGTGGGCTAATATGTAAATAAACGAAGCGTTTAGAATAAGCGGGTGATGCTAAGCCCCAAAACCAAACGTCGTCGCAGATGGATGAAATTCGGCTCGCGTCGCTTCTTTGCTCCCGGCTTTGTCACGACATGATCGGCGGCATTGCCGCCGTCTTTAACGGAGTCGAGATTCTGGCGTCCGAGAAGGACGATGCGGCGCGCCAGGAAGCGATCGATCTGATCGCGTTCTCGGCGCGTGAGGCCCGCCACCGCGTCCAGTTCTATCGCGTCGCCTTCGGTCTGCCCGGCGCTGGCACCATCGAATTCGACCTCGCCAAGACCCGGCAGTTGGCGCTCGACATGTTCCAGGACTCGCGTACTTCGATCGATTGGCCGATCGATTCGGCCGGTTCGCCCACGCTGTTCAACGACGAATATAAATACCTCCTGAACCTCGTGCTGCTGGCGGCCGAGTCGATCCCGCGCGGCGGTACCGTCACGATCGGGTTCAGCCAGCGCCCGGGTGGTAATTTCGTCATGGAACTCACCGCCAAAGGTGAGCGCGCGCAGTTGAGCGAGACCACCCGCCAGGCCCTGGCGGGCGAACTCACTATCGCGGCAGTTGACGCACGCTCGGTCCAGCCCTTCTATACCGCCCGAATCGACGAGCGCTTGGCCGCCCGCCTCACGATCGAGACCGTTTCGCCCGACGAACTGCGCTTCACCGCCGCCATCCCCCACTAGCCGATCGCGACCGTCCGCATGGAGAAACTTCTCGAGGGATTTCGCAAATTCCGCTCGACTTATTATCGCGCGCATCGCCACACCTATCGGACACTGGCGCAGCAAGGGCAGGCGCCGCGGGCGATGGTAATCGCCTGCGTCGATTCGCGGATCGATCCCCAGATGATGCTCGACGCCGAACTCGGCGAGATCATCGTCGTCCGTAACGTCGCCAACCTGGTGCCGCCGTTCACACCCGACGGCGGCTTTCACGGCACCAGCGCCGCGCTCGAGTTCGCGGTCCGTCTGCTGAACGTCGCTCACGTCATCGTCTTGGGGCACGCCGGCTGCGGCGGCATTGCGGCCCTGCTCGCGGATCCGCGCGAGACGGACGATGACTTCATCTCGACCTGGATGGCGACGATCCGCGCCGCCCGTACCCGCGCCTTGGCGTTGGTCGAGGCCGGGCGCGGCGACCTGCAGCGCTTGTGCGAGCAAGAAGGCATCCGCTCCTCGGTCACCAATCTCTCGAGCTTCCCCTGGGTCCGCGAACGGGTCGCCGCCGGTGCGCTCACGCTCCATGGCTGGTACTTCGAGATCGAGACCGGCGATCTCTTTAGCCTGGGCGCCGACGGCGAGTTCCAGCCGATCTGACGTGGCCGTCAGCGGCGAGCGTCCTCGACGACCATCGCCGCGCCCTTCTCGGCGATCATCAACGTCGGCGAAGCGGTGTTGCCGGAGGTGATCCGTGGCATCGCCGCCGCGTCGATCACGCGCAGGCCGTCGATACCGCGGACCCGAAGCCGTCCATCCAGTACCGCGAGCGGGTCGGAATCGATCCCCATCTTGGCGGTCGAGACCGGGTGAAAGATGGTGGAGCCGATCCGTCCGGCAGCTTGGCGCAGCTCGGCTTCGGACTGGACTGACGGCCCGGGCAGAAACTCCTCGGGCCGGTATTTCGCGAGCGCCCGCGTCGCCGCGAGCCGGCGGGTCAGGCGGATCGAGTCGACCGCGACTTGGCGATCGGCCTCGGTACTCAGATAGTTAGGCTGGATCGCCGGCGCTGCCATCGAGTCCGGGCTCTTGATCCGGACATACCCGCGCGAGGTCGGGCGCAAGTTGCAGATGCTGGCGGTGAAGGCCGGAAAGTCGTGGAGCGGATCGCCGAACTTGTCGAGCGAAAGCGGCTGGATGTGGAACTCGACGTTAGGCGTTGCGTGCTGACGCGCCGAGCGCGTGAAGAGGCCATAGGTCGAAGGCGCCATCGTCAACGCCCCGCGCCGAAACAGCGCGTATTCGAGCCCCATCCGCGCCTTCTGCCACAGCGACTTTTGCATCGCGTTGACGGTAGGGACGCCGCTCACCTTGTAAATCAGGCGAAGCTGCAAATGGTCGTGTAGATTTTCGCCGACCCCGTCCAGTGCGTGCACGACGGCGATGCCATGTGCCCGGAGCAGGTCGGGCGGTCCGATCCCGGAAAGCTGGAGAATCTGCGGCGATCCGATCGCGCCCGCCGCGAGGATGACCTCGGCTTGCGCGGTGGCGAGGAAGCGCTCGCCGTCGCGGCGGTAGATCACGCCGCTCGCACGGCGGCCGTCGAGGGCGACTTTTTCGACATGAACGCCAGTCCTGAGCGCCAGGTTTGGTCGGGTCAACACCGGCTTCAGGAACCCGGTCGCGGCCGACCAGCGCCGGCCGCGCCGCTGGTTGACCTGGAAATAGCCCGAGCCTTCGTTGCTGCCGCCGTTGAAGTCGGCGACCGGCGGGATACCGAGCTCGATCCCGGCAGCCTCGACCGCGTCCATCAGCGCCCATCTGACGCGGGCCTTTTCGACCCGCCATTCGCCGCCGGCGCCGTGCATCTCGGACGCGCCGGCGAAGTGATCCTGGTGGCGCTTGAAGTAGGGGAGAACGTCGCTCCAGCCCCACCCGGTCAGGCCCGATTGGCGCCAAGTATCGTAGTCCTCGGCTTGGCCGCGCATGTAGATCATGGCATTGATCGCGGTGCAGCCGCCCAGCACCTTGCCGCGGGCGTAGCCGATCGAGCGGTTGTCGAGACCGGGGACCGGTTCGGTCTTGAAACACCAGTCGGCGCGCGGGTTGCCGATCGCGAACAGATAACCGATCGGGATGTGAAACCAGAGCCAGTCATCGTCGCCGCCGGCCTCGAGCAACAGGACACGCCGGCGCGGATCGGCCGACAGGCGGTTGGCGAGCAGGGACCCGGAAGTGCCGCCGCCGATGATCACATAGTCGAACGAGCCACCGTCGCGCGATTGGGATGAAGCCATGGCGGCGTTACCGATTGTGGGCATTACGAAAACGGTCGTTCGGTGGGCGAGGCCGGCGCTAGTCTGAGCCATGGCGCCGCCTCCGACAATTCCCGACCGTCCGCCGGCGATCGATGTCGCCGCGCCCGCCCGCGACCTGCGCCGGTTTTGGATCGCGACGCGTTCCCTCGCCTTGGTCGGCCCGGTCGGGTTCGCTGCGTTCACGAGCGTCGACGCCGAAGCATCGTGTGCTGTCTGGTATGAGGTGCCGAGGCTTGCGGTGGCATTCGCCGCGCGGCTTCGTTTTTTTGCGCGGCCGCGCTAAGGTCGCCGGCCCGATCCGACGACCCATGTCCGACCCCACCCGCGATCCCCTGCCTCCTCCGGCTTCGGCCGCGCCGCTCGACCGGCTGCTCGCCGGGCCGGTCCGGGTCGTGAATATCGGCCTCGAGCAGTTTGCGACCGACCTCGCCGGCAACGGCGCCGCCGTCGTTCATGTCGAGTGGGCGCCGCCGGCTGCGGGCGATACCAAGCTCGCGGCCTTGCTCGCCAAGCTCGGAAGCTAACCGTGCAACTGATCGAGGATGCCAACCGCGAGGCGGTTCGCCGAATCGCGGCGGCCGAACCGGTGCTGATCGATGTCCGGCCGGCCGGCGAGGTCATTCCGGCGTTGGGCGACCGCGTGCTGCTCCACGCCGGTCCGCCGATCGAGTGGGCGCGCATGTGCGGGCCGATGCGGGGCGCGATCGCCGGGGCGCTTGTGTTCGAAGGCTGGGCGACCGATCTCGCGGCGGCCGAGCGACTGGCCGGATCGGGCGCCGTCGCATTTGCGCCCAACCATCACCACGGCGCGGTCGGGCCGATGACCGGAATCACGACGCGGAGCATGCCGGTGCTGGTGGTCGAGAATCGCGCCTTCGGCAACCGCGCGTTCTGCACGATCAACGAAGGATTGGGCAAGGTCATGCGCTTCGGCGGCAACGACGCCGAGGTACTGGCACGCCTCGCGTGGCTCCGCGACGAACTGGCGTCGGTGTTGGCGGTAGGGCTTCGCGCCAGGGGCGGACTCGCGCTCAAAGGCGTGATCGCGCGCGGCCTCGCGATGGGCGACGAGATGCACCAGCGCAACGTCGCTTGCACCTCGCTTACCGTGCGCGAACTCGCGCCCGCCCTCGCGCAAGCGGCCGGCTCGACCGACAAGCTCGCTGCGGCGCTCGCTTTCATCGGCGCCAACGACCAATTCTTCCTCAACATCGCGATGGCGATGGGTAAAGCCATCATGGATCCGGTGCGCGACATCCCCGGTTCCTCGGTCGTGACGGCGATGGCACGGAACGGCACCGATTTCGGCGTCCGCGTCAGCGCCACCGGCGATCGCTGGTTCGTCGCGCCGGTCGAGATGCCGAAGGGTATGTACTTCCCGGGCTTCAGCGAAGCCGATGCCAATCCCGACATGGGCGATTCGACGATCGTCGAGACCGTGGGCTTGGGCGGCTTTGCGATGGCGGCGGCACCAGCCGTCGCAGGCTTCGTCGGCGCCGGCGGCGCCGCTGATGCGCTCGATTGGACACGCACCATGTACGACATCACGCTGGCGCGGAGCGCGGCGTGGACGATGCCCAGCCTCGACTTTGCTGGCGTGCCGACCGCGATCGACGTCCGCAAGGTCGTGTCGACGGGGATCGCGCCGGTCATCAACACCGGGATTGCGCACAAGAAACCCGGCATCGGCCAGGTCGGCGCCGGGGTCGTGCGCGCACCGCTCGACTGTTTCAAGCAGGCTTTGGTCGCATTCGCCGCGACCCTCGGCGTCGCATGAGCGCGGTCGCCAAGAACGAAATCCGGCGCGGCCTCTATCTCGATTCGGTGCGGCTGATGCAGATCGCGGCCGCGCTCAAGTCCGACGTTCCCGGGGTCGAGGAAGCCGCGCTCATGATAGGGACGCCCGCCAATCTTGCCATCCTCGCCGCCGCCGGCTTGATCGCAGGCGGCGTCGACGCCGGCCCCAACGACCTCGTGATCGCGGTGTGCGCTCGCGACGCGGACGCTGCGGCCGCCGCGCTTGCCGCGGCCCGCGTTCACCTCGAACGCCGGGCCGCCCGCCCGGCCGGCGCCACGTACCGGCCGCGTACCCTGGATGGCGCGCTCGCGACGCTCGCCGGCGCCAACCTCGCGCTGATCTCGGTTCCCGGCGCGTTCGCGGCGGCCGAAGCGCGGCG
>Ga0194132_10000470_pt1 | contig 83380 bp, 89 predicted proteins | sample TA2KigOf80mmetaG_FD_148612 | JGI IMG/M metagenome (GOLD analysis project Ga0194132, IMG submission 148612) | Freshwater microbial communities from Lake Tanganyika, Tanzania - TA2015054 Kigoma Offshore 80m | ecosystem: Environmental > Aquatic > Freshwater > Lake | place: Tanzania: Lake... | reverse complement strand
GTGGGCCGCCAGCCGCCGGGCGGGACGCCCCGGCGCGGGCGGGCGGGGCGGGCGCTCCTCGAATGCCTGGAATCGTCCACCCTGCGCCGCGGCGCCGTAGTCCCTCCCCCGCAGCGAGGCGAGCCTTGTAGCGGGCGGCTCCACAATCGAAACGACCGGACGCGGGATCGGCGCGGTCACCCGGACCATCTCGGCCAGCCGCATCCGGCGCTGGCGAGACCGGATCTGCACGAACACGACCGTCCCGACGATCGCGGTCAGGAGGCAGATGAGGAACGCCGCGGCGGCCACGGGCGGCAACTGAGGCACGTTCGCTCCTTGACGGGGAATCCCGGCAGGGACTCATCGTACCGCGCGTTCCCAACCGCGCCGGGGCGTGTACGGGAACACCGGGGTATGCTCCGAACGTGGATTATGACCGCCTGGCCATCGACTGCCGCTGGCTCCGCCGGACGATCGACTCGTCCCGGCTGGACCCCTATGTGATGCTCTGCAACCACATCATCCGCGAGGGTAAAGACTGCATCGGCCCCTTCCTGGAGAACCTGGAGACCGACTGCGGCCTCTGGGACCCAAACGAGACCGCTCGGGCACGCATGGCCCGCCGCGCCAGCCGCTAGAGCGCCACCGACTCCTTCGACGTTCCCCCGCCGCCTCGGTATCCTGCCGGAAGCACTGCACTGCACGAGCGTGCGGCGTGGCGCCCCTCCCCTGCCGGCGTGCCGAACGCGCCCGCACCGCCAGCTCCGCGCCCCTCGACGATGGAGGGGACCGATGACCGGATCCATGCACGCGTCTGAGGATGCCGCCTGGCTGACACCGGAACAGCGCGCCGAGATCGATGCCCAGCGCGCGGAATGCGCCCCCACGCGCCGCGCCACGGTCGCGGCCATCGAGGAAGTCCTCTATGAGCCGCTCCCCGTCCTCGACCACGGCTTCATCCGCGTGATCGACTACATGGGAGACGACGCGGCGGTCGTGCAGGCAGCGCGCGTCTCGTACGGACGCGGGACGAAGCGTCAGCGCGACGACCAGGGGCTCATCAACTACCTCATGCGGAACTGGCACACCTCTCCGTTTGAGATGTGCGAGATCAAGCTGCATGTGAAGTTGCCGATCTTCGTCGCGCGCCAGTGGATCCGTCATCGCACCGCCAACGTCAACGAGTACTCCGCACGCTACTCGATCCTGGACAACGAGTTCTACGTGCCGGACGCCACCCACATCGCGGCGCAATCCTCGACGAACCGTCAGGGCCGGGGCGACACGCTGGACGCCGAACAGGCACGACGCGTCCAGAGCATCCTGCGCGAGGACGCGGAACGCGCCTACACCCACTACGACGAACTGCTCAACGAGGGCCCGGACGGTCAGCCTCGAGATCCGTCCTATGACGGCATCGCGCGCGAGCTGGCGCGGATGAATCTCTCGCTCAACTTCTACACCCAGTGGTACTGGAAGACCGACCTCCACAACCTGATGCACTTCGTCCGGCTCCGCGCCGACGCCCACGCGCAGTATGAGATCCGCGTCTACGCCGACGTTCTGTCGGACGTCATGGCCCGCTGGGTGCCGATGACGCACCGCGCGTTCGTGAACTACCGCCAGGGCGGCGCGCAACTCTCCCAGCAGTCGCTGGAGGCCGTCCGGCGCATGCTGGCCGGCGAGACGCTCACGGCGAAGGCCGCGGGGATGTCCCCGGGAGAGTGGCGCGAGTTGCAGGCACTCCTCGCGGGCGGCGCGCAGCAGATCGGCGGGGGTACGCCCGAGGCCGCCGAGGACGCGTAGCGGACGGGCAGGCGCTAGTCGGGTTGGGGGTAGAAGCGCGAGCGCAGCTGCGCGCGCAGCTCACCCCGGTGGTCCGGATGCGCGACCGCGATCAACTCCTCGGCACGCTGGCGCTGGCTCTTTCCGGCGAGCCGGGCGATGCCGAACTCGGTCACCACATAGTCCGCGAACGTCCGCGGGACCGTCACGTACTGGCCGTCCGTGATCGCCGGTACGATACGGGTGATCGTGCCCTCCTTGGTGGAAGACGGAAGGACCGTGATCGCCTTCCCGCCCTTCGCCAGTGCCGCGCCGATGTGGAACTCGGACTGGCCGCCCGTCCCGTTGTAGGTGGTGGTGCCGAGCGACTCCGAGCAGATCTGCCCGGTCAGGTCCACCGTGAACGCGTTGTTGATCGCGCACATCCGCTCCTGCTTCGCGACCTCGATGATTGAATTCACCTCGCGCACGGCGCGCGTCTCGATCTTGCCCGAGCGCTCGAGCCACTCGAACTCCTCGGGGGTCCGAGGCGACACCGTGGTCGTGACGTGGAGCCCGCGGTCGTTCGACTTTCGCGAGGAGTTCACCACGCCCGCCATCATCAGCGGCAACACCCCCAGCGGTGTGATCTCCGAGTGCCAGCCGATGTCGCGCCTCCCCTCGAACAGGCCCAGCGGGACCAGGTGTGTCGCGGTGCGGCCCGCGCCGATCTGCACCGTGTCCCCGTCCTGTACGATCTCACGCACAAACCCCGCGATGACCGGCGCCTCGGGCGGTGGGACGGTCGCGGCGACGGCGGGTGACTCCCTGAGCAGCGTGTCCACGAACGCGGTCACGTCGGTCACATGCATCCGCTCCGTCGTCGGCACGTTCGGGAGGAACGGCCACACCTCGAAGATCGCGATCCGCGCCCGGCGTGCGAAGTCCCCCTTCTGCCAGGGTTGCCCGCCAAACGTCACGTATCCGTCCGCGTCCGGCGCGGTGCACTGCGTGAGGAAGACGTCGATCGGTTCTCGCTCATGCGGCCGGTGGTCCCACACGTTGAACTGGTTGGAGAACAGGTTGGAGTAGAAGTCGGCGCGTTTCGCTTCCAGCGCCACTCGCCCCGTCGGCCCAACGTAGATCTCCGTGCGCAGATCGAACGGGAGCGCCGCATAGGCGTCGTCGAACCACTCCTGCGCCGGCGTCGGGCTGCACGCGTGGATCGTCACCTGGTAGTCCAGCGCCATGATCCGTTGGAGGACGGCCGACATGAACGACCGTGCATCGCCACCGATCGGCGTGTGTACAATGTCGCCGCCCTGGATCAGGGCTGCCGCGTCGTCGAAGGACATCCGACGACGCTCATACTCCTCGCGCCATCCGGCCATCACGCCCTCCTCACCCCGCTGACGCCCTGGGGACGTCATGGACGGGTGCATGGTACGGGCACGGACAAGCCGCTTCGGGCGTCATTACAAGAGAGATAAGGACGTTACGGACGGCGGGCAGAAACGCCGGCGTATCCACCGCCGGCCGCCGCCGGGCGCGCGCCCTGGCCAGCCGGTTGGTCGCCATCGAACACTCGCGGAACCTGCCGGCCAAAGGTGTACTTCGGATTCAGCAGCGCGACCAGCAGCAAGAAGCCGATCACCATCGCGCCCTGAACGACAAATAGCGTGGAGGCGCCGATCTGGTCGGCGATCGCGCCCAGCGGGGCCGCCATGATCGGCATCGCGCTGAAGGTCAGCATGTTGATGCTCATCACACGGCCGTAGTACTGCGGCTCCGCCGCGTCCATGATCATCGTGCTGTTCAGCGTCTGGTAGGCCGTGAGGAACAGGCCCAGCACCAGCGTGGCGGCGATCGCCCCGGCGAACCCGAACGGCCCGGACAGCGCGGCCAGCAGGATCAGTCCACCGCCGCCGACGAGTCCGGAGAGCCACTGCAACAGCGGCTTCCGGTCGAACCCGGTCACCGTCGCGATGCCGAGCGACCCGGCCAGCGCACCGATCCCGGAGATCGACTGCAACCAGCCGTATGCCTCCTCGCTTTGCCCGAGATCGCGCTGGACAAAACCGGCCAGCAGCATGATGTACGGCATCGCGAAGAACGTTGTGATGAACATCATCCCCATCAGCAGGCGCAGCGTGCTGTGCCCGGCCACATACCGCAGGCCGCCGCCGATCTCTTTGAGGACATTCGAGGGTGCACGCTCCGCGCGGGCGGCGGCGCCCAGGCCGGACGGCACGGTCAGCATGGTCAGCGTCCCCAGCGCGTACGCGACCGCCTGCGCTCCGTACGCCCACTCGATGCCCCATGCGCCAGCGATCACGCCTGCGAGCGCCGGGCCGAACAGCCGCGTCCCGTTCATCGCGGTGTTCGACATCGCGATCGCGCTCATCATGTTTTCCTGCCCGACCACCTCCGCCATGAGCGGCGTCCGCGCGGGCATGCCGAGGGCGGACAGCGTCCCCTGCATGAGGCCCACGATGATCAGGATCTCGAACGTCATCTGCCCGGTCGAGACCATCACCGCGGTCACCACCGCCAGAACGCCGATCAGCGTGTTCGTGATCAGCGTGAGGTTCCGCTTGTCCACCCGGTCCGCGACCGCGCCGCCGACCAGCGAGAACGCGAGCATCGGCAGACCGAACGAGAGAGAGACGAGCCCGATCGCACCGAACGAATGCGTCAGATCCCAGGCGAGCAGCGCTCGGGCGACCTGAAGCATCTGCATCCCCATAAAGGCGAACGCAGACGAGACCCACAACTGGCGGTAGACGGGGTACTTGAAGACCACGAGCGCCGCACGCATCGATGGCCGCTGGCCATGGCCCATCGGGCCGCCGCGTCCCATTGCCATCAGACACCTCCGGCTCTCACTGAGTTTCAATGTACGGAGCCACAAACCCTACCGTCAACGTGAAGGTTCACCCTGAACGCAACGCGTTGACACGCCTCACCGACAGGCGTTCTATCCGCCCTCCCGGGATGCGGATAGGTGACCACAATGACGATGGCGCACGAGACGGACGTTCCAGGTGTCCTCTCCGACCTCCGCGTCCTCGACCTCACGCGCCCCATCGGTCACTACGCCGGCCGTCTGCTCGCTGACCTCGGCGCGGACGTGGTGAAGGTCGAGCCGGTCGACGGCGACCCCGCACGCCGGTGGGCTCCGCTCCTGCCGGATGTCCCAGCGCCGGAGGCGTCCGTCTCGTTTGTCTTGCTCAATGCGAACAAGCGCGGGATCGCGCTCGACCTTGAAGACGAGCGCGGCCGCGCGCTCCTCCTCCGCCTCCTCGCGACAGCGGACGTCCTGCTGGAGTCGTGGACGCCGGCTGAGCGCGCGCGACTCCACCTCACGGACGAGATCCTGCGTCACGCACGCCCCGACCTGATCCACGCTTCAGTGACCGGATGGGGCACCAGCGGGCCGTATGCCGAATGGGCGTACGCGGACATCGTGGCCAATGCCATGTCCGGGGTTATGACCCTCGCGGGGTTCGTGGACGGCCCGCCTGAACAACTGCCTGACCATCAGGGCCACCACGCCGTCTCGATCAACGCGGCCGCCGGCGTCCTCGCCGCCCTCCTGCACCGCGATGCCACCGGCGCGGGCCAGGTCGTTGAGGCCTCCATGCTCGAATCTCTGCTGATGGCGGAAGAAACCGCGATGCAGCAGGCGGACATCCTGGGCACCGACCGTGCGCGTACCGGTGGCCAGGGCGCCCTCGGTTTCAAAATGCCCGGCCTTGGCATCTACAAGACGACGGACGGCCACGCCTATGCCATGTGTACGGGGAATGCCGGATCAGGCTTCCCGGGCCTGGTCCAGCTCATCCGCACGCTGGATGGCGCCTCGCCCCTAGACGACGAGCCATACGCCTCCTTCATCGCGACATCGATGAACACCGCCCAGATCACGCTGCTGATGGCCGACCCCGCACGCGCGCCGCAGGTGCGAGATCTACTGGCCGAGATCGAGGCGGAGGTCGTCGCGTTCTTCGCGCGGCACCCGAAGGAGACGGTGTACGTACGTGGCCAGGAACTCCGGGTCCTCGTCGGCGCGGTGAACGGCCCCCGGGACATCCTCGCGAGCCGCCAGCTCGCCGCACGTGCCTGGTGGCGAGAGATTGAAGACCCGCTACGAGGCCACCTGCGGTATCCCGGGTTCCCATGGGCGCTTGCGGGAACGCCCGCCAGCCTCCGCCGCCCGGCACCACGCCTCGGCGAACACACGGACGAGATCCTCGGAGAAGCCGGACTCGGTGCCGGAGAGCGCACCCTGCTACGCGCGGCGGGCGTAATTGGCGGTGCGTGGTGAGCAACCGGCCTCGTGCCCTTGATGGCCTGAAGGTGCTGGACCTCACATGGTTCGGCGCGGGCCCCATCGCCACACGCGCCCTCGCGAACATGGGCGCAGACGTCATTCGGGTCGAGACGGCGAAGCGCCCGGATGGACTGCGCGTCGTGGGACCGCGCCCCCCAGGCAACCCCAGTCTGAACGTCGGCGGCTACTACAACAATTTCAACGCGGAGAAGCGATCGATCACGATCGACCTCACCACCGAACGCGGCCATGACCTCGGACTCGACCTCGTCCGCTGGGCCGACGTCATGATGACGAACATGACGATGCGCGCCGTGCGCCAGATCGGGATGACCTGGGAGGCGGTCCAGGCGGCGAACCCCAGGATCGTCGCGATGTACCAGCCGATGCAGGGGCTCACAGGGCCGCACACCGAATTCGTCGGGTTCGGCGCGGTGCTCTCCGCCGTCTGTGGCGTCAACGGCCTCGCCGGGTTCGATGGCGCCCCACCGATCGGCGTGGGCACGAACTACCCGGATTATGTCGTAAACCCGATGCACGCGGTGATCGCCCTGCTCGCGGCCGTCCGCCATCAGCGAAAGACCGGCCAGGGCCAGTTGATCGACATGTCGCAGCTGGAGTCCTCCGTCGCAGCACTCTCCACCCCGGTCTTCGCCGAAGCGAACGGCGCTGGCTACCCCCGCCAGGGGAATCGTGTGCCCTACGCCGCACCGCACGGTGCATACCGCACCGGCGAGGCCGGCGACCGCGCCGACCGGTGGCTGGTACTGGCCTGCCTCGAGGAGGACCAGTGGCAGGCCACCGCCAGCACGATGGGCCACGCGGAGTGGACCACCGACACGCGTTTCCGCTCGGTCGCCTCACGCAAGGCGAACGAGGACGCCCTCGATGCCCTCGTGGCCGGGTGGGCCGAGAAGCAGCACGGCCAGACGGCGCTCACCGCGCTGCAGGCGGCCGGCGTCCCCGCCGGCCTTGTCCTGTGGGCGTCCGAGGTGCTGGCCGATCCTCATCTGAAGGGACGCCCGTACTACGCGTACCTCGACCACTCCGAGGCCGGCTTGCGCGCCTACGACGGCCCGCCCGTACGGCTTTCCGCAACGCCGGTGGAAATCCGCCGTGCCGCGCCGCTCATCGGCGAGCACACGATGGAGATCGCCACGGGCATCCTCGGCCTGTCGGCCGACGAGGCGGCGGCGCTGATCGCGGAGCAGGTGCTGCACTAGTCACGACCAGTCGCGCGGCGCGACGACTGGACTCACAGCCGCCCGCATGGTTACTTATGTTCTGTAACTAGTGTTGGAATGGAGCGCACCGATGTCTCTTCCGCTGCCGCCGGCCGCACGCGATCTCATCAACAAGCCAACCGCTCACGCGCTGGTCGTCACCACGAACAAGGACGGCTCACCCCACGCGACACTGGTCTGGGTGGAGGAGCACGACGGCCGCCTGACCTTCAACACTGCCACTGGCCGCCGCAAATGGTTCAACTTGCGCCGCAACCCGCACATCCTCGTCGTCGTGCAGGACCCGGCCGCACCTGGCACGTACGCCGTGTTCGAAGGCACGGCGACACTCTCCGAAGAGGGCGCGAACGAGCAGATCGACCGGCTGTCGAAGAAGTACACGGGGCGCGAAACATACGACGGTTACAACGAACGTGAACGCCGTGTCTCCATCCGCGTGGACATCGCGAAGATCGCCGGCGTAGGGCCCTGGATCGACTAACAGCCCAACAGCACGGTCGCCCCTCTCGCGCGAACCCTCGTCCGCGTCGTAGCCTGCGGACGCACGACGCGGACGCTCTGCGAGAGCCGAGGAGAGCACGGATGCCGATTGACCCGAAGCTCGCCGGTGAAGGCGCCGACTGGATCGCCGAGATGCTCAGCGCCGAGCTCGAATCCTTCGTCCCCTCCGAGCTCTGCGACATCGTCATGGAGGCGGAGCAGAAGGTCCGGGATGAGAACGGCGACCAGGGGATCCCGCACGACGAGATGGCAAAGCGTCTGATGGCGATCTTCGAGGCCGACCCGGAGATTCCGACGCAGGAGGGCGCCGTCTCCGAATTCCTCGTCCGGGAGATCCTCCACTGGGAGGATGAGTTCCTGACGATGGCCGGTGTCCCGCGGCAGGTGCGCCGCTAGCCCCGACCCTACCGCGCGACGGGCACCCGGTCGCGGATCGCCTTCAGCCGGCGCACGTTCTCCAGATCAGGCCCGCCCCCCTTCGGATGCTTCTCCGTCGGGTACCCCGGGACCTCAAGCAGGAACGCCTTGTCCTGGAATGCCGGGTGCGCCATGAGCACCTCGAACCCCTCGACGCCGATGTAGCCGTCGCCGATGTTCTCGTGCCGGTCCCGGAAGCCGCCCAGCGGGGTCTTCGAATCGTTGGCGTGGACGACGGCGAGGCGGTCGAGCCCGATCTCGCGGTCGTACTCGGTCAGCGCGATCTCCAGCCCCTCGCGCGTCCGAATGTCGTACCCCGCCGCGAACGAATGGCAGGTGTCGAGGCAGGTCGCGAGCCTGGGTGAGTCCACCGCCCGGAGCAGCGTCCCCAGGTCGGAGAATTTCGTTCCGATCGTCCCGCCCTGCCCAGCCATCGTCTCCAGCGCGAGCATGGGCCCCGCCGGCGACGCCTTCAGGATGCGGTGGAGCGAGTCGACCACACGGTCGAGGACGGCCTCCAGCCCCAGCCCCTTGTGCGAGCCGGTGTGCAACACCACACCATTGACCTCGGCGGCCGCCCCGACCGTCATCGCGTTCACGACGCTGGCGATGGACTTCTCCACCATCAGCGGATCCTCCGACGCGAGGTTTGCGAGGTAGATGTTGTGGATCCAGACCTGGCCGAAGCCGGTCTCCGCCCGACGCGCGCGGAACTGCGCCAGCGCGGCCTCCGTGTGCTTCGTCGGACGCCAGGTCTGCGGCGCGCTCACGAAGACCTGGCACGCCCCGGCCTCGATGGCGATGGCGCGGTTAATCGCGTTAAACAATCCGCCTGAGGAGGAAACGTGCGCACCGACCTGGATACCGCCCATGGACCACCTCCATTGGCTCCATCGTACTCCGGCGGAGGCGGCCCGCCGGTCGATATGTCACCACCGAAGGCCTACGCGAAACGCCACGCCTGCCGATATTCGCTAGAGGCCGCAGCAACGGCCGGCGTGGAGGGCGAGATGGAGGGCGACATACAGCGCCGTCGCGCGGTGCGCGGCCTGGCGCGACGTGGTTCCGCACTCCTCATCGTCTCCGAGCCCCGTGCGGCTCGGGCGGCGGCTTATCTGCTGGAGGAGTTCGACTACAACGTCGATGCGGGTGTCTCCGCCTCCGAGGCGCTCGACTGGCTGGACCGCGTCTACTACGACCTCATCGTGGACGGCGGGCCGGATGCCGCCGTGCCCGGATACGCCCGAGCCCCGCGGCGGGCAGCGCCGGGCAGCCGCATCCTCCTCCTGGCCCCTCCTGAGGCCGTCCCGGCCGCCGGCGCCCTGCGAGTGGACGTGATCCCGCCCCCGTACGAGGTCAACGCGATCGCCAGCCACCTCGCCTCCTGACCTGCGCCGCCGAAACGGAGCACCCGCCCTCGCGAATCTGGTTGCTGGCGCGCCGAGCCGTTGGTAAGGTGGCGCGGGATATCGCGGACCGAGAGGCACCGTCTTGGCATACACGATTATCGAGACCTGCATCGGCTGCACAGCCTGTGTGAAGAAGTGCCCGGTGGAGGCGATCTCCGGCCGGCGCAACGAAATCCACATCATCGACGAGGAGCTCTGCATCAACTGCGGGGCCTGCGGCGCGGTCTGCCCGCCCGAAGCGATCCTCGACGAGATCGGCGACCTCTGTCGCACCTTCCCCCGGCGCGAGCTGCCTCTCTCGAAGGTCATCGAGGAGAACTGCATCGGCTCTGGCTGTGAGCTCTGCATCAACATCTGCCCGTTCGAGGCGCTGTCGCTGCAGGACTCCCCGAACAACCACGACTACTACGGCATCGCGACGGTCGACGACAAGAAGTGCGTCGGCTGCCGGCTCTGTGAGCAGGCGTGTGGCTGGGGCGCCATCTACATCGACCCGCCACGCGAGATGCTGAAGAAGAAGGTCTACCCGCTGGAGATCCTCACCCCGAAGAAGGGGAAGGGCCTGCAGCGCGCTGCCGCCACGGCCTAGCCGAGCGCTCGCGTATCCGGAATGGCCCCGCCTCTGTGCGGGGCCTTCTGTTGGTGGCCTTCGAAACGCACGACGTATGATCCGCCGCACACAGAGGAGCCACAGATGAGCGAGGCCATCCTGCGTGTCCGCCGCCTCCGTCCAACCGCCCGCATCCCTGCGCGACAGACGGCGACCGCCTCGGGCTACGACCTGCACGCCTGCCTCGACGCGCCGCTGAGCATCGGTGAGCGACCGGTCAAGGTGCCCACCGGCATCGCGATCGCCGCCCCCGAAGGATTCGATGTGCAGTCGCGGCCACGCTCCGGCCTCGCGGCGCACGGGGTGCTCTCCGTCTTCGGCACCATCGACTCCGACTACCGCGGCGAACTGTTCGTCACGATGTACTGCCTCCCTGGTTGCGGCCCGTTCGAGGTCAACGATGGCGACCGAGTCGCCCAGCTCGTCGTGGCACGCCTCGCGCCAGCCGAGTGGGTCGAGGTCGACGCCCTCGACGACACGGCACGCGGCGACGGCGGACACGGCAGCACCGGCCTGCGCTAACGACACGTCCCCGGACAAAGTTCGAGGGCGGCCCTTCCGGGCCGCCCTCTCACCAACATCTGCCGTGCGGCGGGGGTAATAGTTGCGACAGATGCGGGTGTCAGATGGAAGTCGCGCGGTCGTGCGCCGCGCTCGCGTGGGGTCAGGCGTTCTCCTCGATCAGCACGTAGTGGTAGAAGAGGCCAGCAGCGACCGCGCCGATGATCGGCCCGATCCACCAGACCACATGGTCGTCCCAAGCCCCGGCGACTAGCGCAGGGCCAAACGCCCGCGCAGGGTTCATCGCCGCACCGGTCAACGGGCCAGCGATAAGAATGTCCATCGTGATCGTCAGGCCGATCGCCAGCCCACCGAGCTTCGGTGCTCGCGAGTCCACCGCCGTGCCAAAGATCACGATCACGAGGAAAAACGTGAGGATCGCCTCAAGGCCCACACCCTGGGCGAAGTCGATACCGGGGCCGAGCGCCGCCGCCCCCATCTTTGCTTCGTCGCGCAGCCCCTCCGGGAACAACGCGAACAACGTGAGCGAGGCCAGCGCCGCACCCGCGAGTTGTGCCACCACGTAGCCGGCGGCGGAGACGGTCCCGATACGGCGGGTGACCCACATCGCCACGGTCACGGCCGGGTTGAAATGGCCACCGGAGATCGCCCCGAGCGCGGAGACCATCAGCGCGATCGCCAGGCCATGGGCCAACGCGATCTCAAGCAAACCAATATTGGTCTTGCCGGCCGCCACCATCACGGCGCCGGTGCCGGCGAAAATGAGCGTGAACGTCCCGATCGCTTCGACGATCAGAGCACGAGGGTCGAGTGTGTCATCCATTGGGAACTCACTCCTCCGCCCAAAGGCGGCTCGATTACGGGCAGTCTGGCATCCAATAGCGAACGTGTCAATACACCTGAACATTACTTCTGCACGCGCACCGGTTTGACCCCTTCTGACCGCCCTGCGTACCGTCGATCCGTCAGCCTCAAGGAGCCCCGCCGATGCTCGGTCGCCTGCGCACCGCATTCCTCGTCCTGATCGGCGCCGCATTCGGTGCCGTACTTGGCCGCGTGATCCTGGACGCCCGTCGCCGTCAGGAGGCCGGGCTAGACCCGATGGATATTGACATCCGCCGAGTCACCGTGCGACCTCAGGATCTCGTCCCCGGCATCGTCGCGGCGCTCCGCGTCAACGACGCCCCCTGGTCGTGGCTGCACATCCCCTCGCCGCTCGCGGCCTTCGGCGTCAACCTCGGCGTGGCCGCGTTCGGCGGAGACCTCGCGGCGCTCCGCCAGTCCGTCGAGCGCGCTGCGACCGGCGCGATGGGATTCGACCCGCAGGAGATGTGGGCCCATGGGACTTGGGGCGCCTCTTCCGCCGTGGTGGAAGAGGACATCTACCACACCCCTGACGACGCCTTCGACGGCCACGCCCGGTCGGAGTAGACGGGGTGCCCTCCGGGAATTTCACCCTCGACGAAGCACGCGCGGCGCTTCTCCTGATCCGCGGCACCGTGGTCGACCTGCAACACACGCAGGCCGCGCTCCGTGCCGTGAAGAATGAGCTGAACGCACTCAACCGCCGTCACCTCAACAACGGGGTCGTGGGCGATCGCCGCATCCGCGAGCTCAACCGCGAACAGCGGCGCCTGGGAGAAGAGGCACAGCGTAACATCGCCGCCATCACCGGCGCTGGCGCAGAGATCAAGGGCATCGACGAAGGGCTCATCGACTTCCCGACCACCATCCAGGGCGTACTGGCCTACTGGTGCTGGCGGGCCGGGGAGGACGACATCGACTGGTGGCACCCCCGCACCTCTGGCTTCTCTGGGCGTCGCCCGATCACCGAGGTGTAGCCGGCACCCGCGACCGCGAGTACGATCCCTGCCTCGACGCCGGAATGCGGCGTTGCGAGGGCGGTCGGTACCCGGCAACGGGTGCGGCCAACCGGACGCCCTCTGAACAATCCGTGCCAGCAGGCGCGGCTTCAGAGGGAGACAACTATGCAGCCGATCCGTTGGGCCATCGTGACGTCGCTTGCCGGCGCACTACTGACCGTCGCCTGTTCGAGCGACGACACGACGACCGACGCTCCGCCAACCACAGGCACCACGGCAGCAACCGCGACCTCAGCGCCGACCTCAGCGGCCACCCCGGCAGCCGCCACCGCCGCGGCGAAGGCCGCCCATGCCCTGTCGACGCCCGGAGCCGACGGCGCCGTGCAGGCGACCATCAGCGGCGGCAAATTGCCGACGCTCGCTGTGAAAGTCGGCTCCGTGGTGGCATTCGTGAACCAGGACGCGTTGGCGCACACCGCAACCTCCGACGATGGGAGCACGTTCGACTCACAGTCGCTGGCGCCGAGCGGCGGGACCTTTAAGTTCACAGCCAACAAAGCCGGGACCTTCACATACGCATGCTCGATCCACCCGGACATGAAGGGCTCGATTACCGTCCAGTAGCGCCCATGCTGGCCCGGGGCGGGCGCGTCATGTGCTGGCCGCGTGCTGGGCCGGAGGTGTCTCAACCGGAGGGCGCGGTATCATACTTTCGTGCCCTCGGAGGCTAGCGTGGCCGTCACGATGATCCTTGCGACCGCATACCTGCTCGGCTCGATCCCGGCGGCGTACATCGTCGCGTTCATCTGGACGGGGGGCCGGGACATCCGCCACATCGGCGACGGCAACCCCGGCGTTATGAATGTGTGGGACAACATAGGCCTCACGCCGGCACTGATCGCCGCCGCCGGCGACATCGGCAAGGGCACCGCCGCCGTCGGACTGTCGTACTGGGTCAGCGACAGTCACACGCTGGCCATCTTCGCCGGACTCGCGGCCGTGGTCGGGCACGACTACTCCGTCTTCCTCCGGTTCAAGGGCGGCAACGGCACCGCGACCACCGTCGGGGCATGGTTAGCGTTCGCACCGCTCGCGACGCTGTACGCCGTGCTGCTGACGTCCTTGCTGTTCCTCGTGACGCGGCGCAAGCGGTTCGCCGGTTTCGTCGGGCTGAATTCAATGCCGTTCATCACCTTCGCGATGGGCTACCCGAGGGAACTCACGCTCGGGATCATCCTGCTCCTCGCCATCCTGGCAGCCAAGATCGTGTCGTTCGAGGGCTTCACACCCGCACGCTCCCGGGTGAAACGGTGACCACGTTCGAGGAGACGCTCACGCGGTTCCGCGAAGCCGTCCGCGGCCCCGCCGAAGACGTCCCCCTCGCCCGCGCCGCCCTCGTCATCGCGCAGTCCGAGTACCCCCGGCTCGACCTCGACGCCTACGAGCGGCGCCTGCAGGACATGGCCGACACTCTCGTACACCAGCTGGGACGTGACCCCGAACAGCAGACCCCCACCTTCGTCGTGCGCGGGATCAACCGATACATCTACCGGGAACTCGGCTTCCACGGGAACAGCGAGTTCTACGATGACCCGAAGAACCTCTACCTGAACGAGGTGCTCTCCGAGCGCCTCGGCATCCCGATCACGCTGGCGATCCTGTACGCCGACGTCTGCCAGCGGGTGGGACTGGACGTGCGTCCCGTCGGGCTGCCAGGCCACGTCATCTGCCGGTACACCCCGGCGGGCGTCACCGACGAGGCCGACGCGCTCCTGATCGATGTCTTCAACTTCGGGCGTCTCCTCACGCCTCGGGACTGCCAGGTGCTGCTGCGCAACATCTTCGGCGCGCGCGTGCCGTTCAAAGAGCACTACCTCGCGTCACTCTCGCCCAGGCAGGTGATCCAGCGGCTGCTGCACAACCTGAAGGCGGGCTACCTGCAGCGCGGTGACGAGGACCGCGCTGCACGCGTCATCGACCTGCTCCTTGTGATGTTCCCGTGGGACCTCGACGAGGTCCGCGACCGGGGCATGCTCCGCGAGCGCCTGGGCGAGGTGGACTCCGCCCTGCGCGACCTGGAGGAGTACGTCCGGTTCCGGGCCGGGGCGCGGGACATCCAGACCGTAACCGAGGCAGTGCGTTCCCTCCGCCGCCACCGCGGCGACGGCTCTCGCTAGACCGAGCACCTCGCTGAGATACCCTCAGTGGCGTCCGGCTCGCGCCCGCTGATATCCTCGACAGACGCTCCGACGGCTGGCGCCCACCCGCGCAGCCCGGGGGACAGGCGGAGGCCGCATGGTCGAGAGCATCCCGCGTCCGGACGCGCGCCCGCTCCACGCGGCGCAAGTTCCCGCCTCTCAATTCGTCGCCTATGCCGAGACGCTCGAGTACCACACCTCGCATGCCCTCGAATTCATCGACATCACCGCGGACGTGCAGAACGTGGTCGCCCGTTCGGGCGTCGCGTTCGGGCAGGTCGCCATCGTCTCCAACCACACCACGGCCGCGATCGTCATCAACGAGCACGAGCCGCTGCTGCTGAACGACATGGCCCGCGTCCTCTCCCGCATCGTCCCCGCCGGCGACTACTACGAGCACAACGACTTCTCGATCCGCACCGTGCACATGACCGACCGCGAATGCGCGAACGGCCACGCCCATTGCCAGCTCCTGTTCCTGGGGGCTTCCGAGACGGTTCCCGTCCACAACGGCGCGGCGCACATCGGCCAGTGGCAGAGCATCTTCCTCATCGAACTCGACCACGCCCGCCCACGCTCCGTCTTCGTGCAGGCCCTCGGCGCCGCCCACCCACGCTAGCCATTGACGGCAGGCTCCTCATGACCGTCCAGCGCATCCTCCACGGCGGGGGGAACGACCTCGCCGTCCTCCCGCTCAGCCGGCATCCCGCCGTGGACGCCGTCGAGGCTGACCTCTGGTCGGTCGGTGGCCAGCTGGTCGCCCACCATGAACGGCCGCTCGGCACGTCGCGCTTCGGCATCAGCCGGCGTGGCCTGGCGCGCCTGCTCCCTGTCCCCTTCGAGGCGCTGATCGAGGTGGTCGAGGACGCCATGCTCGTCCTCGACCTGCGCGCCTGGACGGGCGACCCCGCACCTGACCTGGCCCGCACCCTCAGCCGCCTTGACCGTTCCCGGCTCCGGGTGACCTGCGAGGACTGGCGCCTCGCCGACCGCGCCCGCGCCTGGCTGCCTGACCTCGATGTCGCCTATTCGATCCGGGACGAGCGCCAGCTGCGCGCCTACCTCGCCGGACGCGACGCCGGAGCGATCGAGCCGGTGCCAGTCGTCATCCGCCACACCCTGCTTCACACCCTGGACGAGGTGGAGGCGCTCCGCCTGCGCGCGGGCGATGTCGGCGTCTGGACGGTCGACGACGCCGCGCGTGCCCTCGAGCTTGCCGCGTGGGGCGTCGACCGCATCACCTCGAACCGGCTCGCCGTGCTGAACGCACTGTGAGCGCCTCGGATATCGCGCGGACTACGATCGAAGCATGACCGCCTCCGCCGACACCAACATCGAGGCCGACGACTTCGCGCTCGCGGACGAGTTCGCGCTGGCGACCCGGACGCCGCTGCTGCCTCTGCTCGTCGGACGGATCGAGGCGGCGGGCGGACGGATCACCTTCGCCGAATTCATGGCGCAGGCCCTCGGCCACCCGGAGCACGGCTACTACAGTCGCGCGGGCCTGACCTGGGGCCGCGACGGCGACTACGAGACCAGCCCGGAGGTCCACCCGATCTTCGGCTACCTCTGGGCGCGGCAGGCGCTGGAGTGCTGGCAGCGGCTCGGAGAGCCTTCCTCGTTCGCACTGGTCGAGGTGGGGTGCGGCAGTGGCGTGTTCATGCGCGCGATGCTCACGTGGCTCCGCGTGCGCGCACCGCGCTGTTTCGCCGCCGTACGCCCCGTGATGCTGGACGGTCATCCCAACCGCCTCGTCGATCAACGGACGCACCTTGCCGGTGCAGGGTTCGAGGCCGAGCACGTCCTGACGGCGGACTGGCTCGCACGGCCGGACCGCATCACCGGTGTCGTCATCAGCAACGAATTCTTCGACGCGCTCCCCGTCCACCTGATCCGCCGCGACGGCGAGACGCTCGTTGAGCAGTACGTCGCGCACGACGGCGATGCAGTCCATTTCGTCGACGGCCCTCTCTCTACGCCCGCCATCGAGGCGTACTTCGCGCGGCTCGGACTCCAGCCCGGAGACGGTGCGCTCGCCGAGGTGGGACTCGCCGCATCAGAGGCGATGCACGCGCTCGCCTCGAAGGTCGAGAGTGGGTATGTGCTCTCGATCGACTACGGCTATCCGGCCCGCGACCTCTACGCCTCATGGCGGCGGCAGGGCACGCTGATGGCGTTCCGCCGCCACTCCCCGCAGCCGGACCCGCTGGCCGAGCCCGGCCGGCTCGACCTCACCGTCCACGTCGACTTCACCTCGCTGGCCGCTGCCGCGGAGGGCTTCGCGGCAGCACCGCTCGTCTCGCAGGCGGAGGCGCTGATGGCGCTCGGCCTCGGCGACGCCCTGCGCACCGCCTCTCAACACGCGGCGGCGGACGCGCAGCGCTTCGCGGCCGACCGGCGTGCCGCCGAGGTACTCTGCGAGCCGGAAGGCCTTGGCCGCATCCGCGTGCTGGCGCTTGCGAAGGGCGCATCGCTCGACGGTCTGCGCTGCCTCCGGTCCGTCATCGGCTGACAGGGCCTGACCCGCTGCGACCGTGCGACAATCGACGCATGGCCGAACCACTCTCACCCGAGCAGTACAGCGCCACCCTCATCGACCATTTCGAGCGGCCGCGGAACGCGGGCGCGATGCCGGACGCGGATGCCGAGGCGTTCGTGACCAACCCCGTCTGCGGCGACTCGCTCCGGATCTTCCTGCGCTTCGCCGAGGGACGTGTCGCCGCCGCCTCGTTCCTCTCCTCCGGCTGCCCCGCCTCGATCGCCACCTCGTCCGCGGCGACCGAGATGGTGACGGGCCGCACGCTGGAGGAGGCCGAGGCGTTCACTCGCGACGACTATGCCACCGCCGTCGACGGGCTACCGGCAAGCAAGGTGCACTGTTCCGTGCTCGCCGCCTCCGCCGTGCGCCAGGCCGTCGCCGCCTGGCGCGCGAAGCAGGCGGCGCGCGCATGACCGTCGCCGCCATCCTCCTCGCCGCCGGCGCGTCATCGAGGATGGGCGAGCCAAAGCCGCTCGTCCGCTGGGGTGAGCGCACGCTCATCGAATGGGAACGTGACCAGCTCCTCGCCTCGTGCGTCGAGGAAATCGTGATCGTCACCGGCAGCCGCGCCGAGGCGGTCCGTCGCACCCTCGGCGAGGCGGGGCGCTACCTCGTCTTCAACCAGCGCTGGCCCCAGGGCCGCGCCACCTCGCTTGCGAAAGGCGCGGCCACGCTGCTCGCCCCGGGCCGTCCGAGACCATCCACCGTCGTGATCCAGAACGTCGACCAGCCGGCGCCAGCGCACGTCATCGACCGCCTCGTCGAGGTCTTCCGCGCCCGCGTCGCCGAGGGCGCGCGCATCGAGGGCGTGCAGCCGACCTACCTCGACACCGCCGGGCACGAACACGGCGGCCACCCGGTCGTGCTCGACGGCGACCTGCTCGACGAACTGGCGCATGCCGATGAGGAGGGCGAAGGACTCCGGGCCATCCTCCAGCGCCACCCCCCGCTCCGCCTCCCGATGCCGGACGAGCCCAGCGTCGCACTCGACCTCGACACGCCGGCGGCCCTCGGCGAGGGCCGCCGCGTCCTGGGCGGATAATCCGCATGGCCGCGCGCCACGCGCCGGTGATCGTCCTCGGCTCCGGTCCCGCCGGGTACACCGCTGCACTCTACGCCGCGCGCGGCGGACACCAGCCGCTCCTCCTCACCGGTGTCCAGAAGGGCGGCCAGCTCGTCACCACCTCCACCGTGGAGAACTGGCACGCGGAACACGGCGCGGTGCTGGGCGTCGAGTTGATGGAACGCTTCGAGGCGCAGGCCGTCCGCTTCGGTGCGGAGATCCTCTTCGACGAGGTTTCGGCAGTGGCGCTGACGTCGCGTCCGTTCCGCCTCACCGGCGCGGAGGGCGAATACAGCTGCGACGCGCTGATCATCGCGACCGGCGCATCGCCGAGATACCTCGGCCTCCCGGCGGAACAGCAGTTCCTCGGCCGTGGCGTCTCCACCTGCGCGACCTGTGATGGTTACTTCTTCAAGGGGCAGCCGGTCGCCGTCGTCGGCGGCGGCAGCACCGCCGTGCAGGACGCCATCGACCTGTCGAACATCGCGAGCAGCGTGGCACTCGTGCACCGGAGCGAGGAGTTCTCCGCTGAGGCGATCCTCGTCGAGCGGCTCATGCAGCGCGTCGCCCAGGGGCGGATCGTGCTGGCGCTCAACGAGGAAGTCGATGACATCCTCGGGACCGACGCCGGGGTGACCGGCGTGCGCCTGCGCTCAACCGCCGGCGGCGCCACCCGCGACCTCGCTGTTGCCGGCATCTTCATCGCGATCGGACACCAGCCGAACACGGCGCTCTTCCGGGACATCCTCGACACCGACGCCGCCGGCTACCTCGTCACGCGCGGCGGCCCCGGCCCCGGCGCGACCGCCACCAACATCGAGGGCGTCTTCGCCGCCGGGGACGTGCGCGACCCGGTCTACCGGCAGGCCGTCACCTCCGCCGGCAGCGGCTGCCAGGCCGCCCTCGACGCCGGGTGGTTCCTCGACGGGTGACGGCCCGGCTCATGCCCTGTTTGTGCTATCCTTAACAAATCCGCCGAGGTTTGAGGCCGCCTCATCTGGATTCGCGCTGGTATCGCGCGCGGCGGGCCTCGGGTATGCTCGCTCGCGGTGGCGGGGCGCCTCGAATGGCGGCCCGCAGGGGAATCGAGGCGTCGTGGCGTACGGACTCGGCATCGCCCGCGGGATGCTGGTGACGCTCCGGCACGTCGTGCGTCCGGCCATCACCGTCAACTACCCCGAACAGCAGCGTGAGGTGCCTGTCCGCGCCCGCACGAATCTCCTCTGGTTCGAGGAGCGCTGCACCGGCTGCTCCACCTGCGCCCAGGCCTGCCCGGACGGCTGCATCCTGGTCCAGACCAGCCCGCGCGCCGACGGCACCCTCAACATCGACCGCTACGAAATCGACTTCCGCATCTGCATGTACTGCGGCCTCTGCACCGAGGCTTGCCCCTACCAGGCGATCCAGGCCGGCGGCCGGTACAACGACGCGGTCTACGTCTTCGAGACGATGTACCGCGACCGCACCGATCTGACGCGCGAGGCGCAGAAGTACCTCGGCGAGACTGGCGGGCGCTACCCGAACGGGCAGACGCAGGACCGACAGCCGCTGACAACCTCGATGCCGACGGCGCGCTCGCGCGTGAACGTGGCGGGCGTCGCCGGGCCCTTCGGCCCGCAGAAGCTGCCGGGCAAACTCGACCGCGACGGACACAAGCACTAACCAGAGACGGCTGACGCGCCCTCCGCGGCGCACATCGGGACATCGAGGGGTGGGGTAGCCGTGGTCCAGATCACACTCAACGGCCAAACCGTGGAGGCGTCCGCCGGACGTCGCCTGGTCGAGGTGATCAAAGAGCAGGGCGTCGCGATCACCAACCTCTGCTACATCGACGGCCTCGACCCGTACGCGGGCTGCCGCACCTGCATCGTGGATGTCGTGGGCGCCCGGCCGACGCCGCTGCAACTGGCCTGCGTCACCCAGGTCGCCGACGGCATGGTGGTGAACACCGAGACCGCCGAGGTGAAGCGCACCCGCCAGTCCGTCATGTCCCTGATCCTAGCGAACCACCCGGACCGCTGCCTGACCTGCCACCGCCGCGTCCACTGCATGCCCGGCGACATCTGCCTCCGCGACGACGTGGTCACGCACCGCTGCCTGACCTGCTCCAAGAACTACCGCTGCGAACTCCAGACCTCCTGCGAGATCGTCGACCAGGGCGACTTCGAGGAGCCGTGGGTCGGCGAGCCGCGCTCCTACTACGAGACGCCGCCCCCGGAGCCGGACCGTGGCAACCCGTTCCTCGAGTACGACCCGCAGATGTGCATCCTCTGCACCCGCTGCGTCCGCGCCTGCGACGACCTGCGCCACACCGGCGCAGTCACCCTCTCCGGCAAGGGCCACCGCACGATGATCGCCTTCGGCACGGGCGGCTCGATCCACGAGTCCGACTGCAACTTCTGCGGCGCCTGCATCGATGTCTGCCCGACGGCGACGTTGATGGAGAAGCCAAACAAGTGGGTCGGCCGCGCGGACGACTGGACGAACTCCGCCTGCAACTCGTGCGCCGTCGGCTGCACGATCTCGTACGGCGTCGCCGACGACCGCCCGGTCATCGTCCGCCCGGACCGGCTGAACCCGTTCTCCCGCGACCAGATCTGCGTGCGCGGCCGCTTCGGCTACGTCGCCGTCGCGGAGCGTGAACGCCTCACGCGCTCCCTCGTACGCGCCGGACAGCGCCTCCTCCCCGCCACCTTCGATCAGGCCCTGACCACAGCCGTGGACGCCCTGACCGCCGTGAAGTCGGCCCACGGCGCGGACGCCATCGCCGTCCTCGGCTCGCCGCTCGCCACGAACGAGGAGGCCTACCTCCTGGCGCGGCTCGCACGCGCCATCGGCACGCCCCACGTCGACTTCTCGCACGGTATGGTGCATCGCGCCGTCGCGGACGCGATGCGCGCCGCCTTCAGCACCGACCGCGTGCCCGCCACACTGACCGATCTCGAACAGGCGCAGACCGTCGTCGTCGCCGCCCTCGACGTCGAGGACTCTCATCAGGTCGTCTCCGTCCGCCTCAAGGACGCCGTCATCAAGCGCAAGGCGCAGGTGGTCATCGTCTCGCCGAAGTGGACCGCCCTCGACCGCTGGGCCGCCGCGATCGTGCGCGTCGCCCCGGGCCAGGAGGCCGCCGCGTTGCAGGGCCTTGCGGACGGTGGGTCCGCCCCGGCCGGTGTGGACGCCGCCGCGTGGGCGCGTGCCCTCAATGTCGTCTCGCGCGGCAAGGGCGCCAGCGCCGCCGTGGTGTACGCGCCGAACGGCGCCGACGGCGCAGCTCGCGCCGGCGCTGCGGCGACCGCCGCAGCCAACCTCGCGATCGCGCTGCGCGGAGCCGAGGCCGGTTCCGCCTTCCACTACCTCCCGACCGACGCGAACGTGCTCGGCATCGCCGACATGGGGATTGCGCCCGGCGCCGGCGGCAAGTCCTTCCCGGAGATCATCGAGGCCGCCCAGCGCGGCGAGGTGAAGGCGTTGGTCATCCACGCCGACAACCCGCTCCTCAACGCTCCCGGTCGCACCGCCATCGAGGCGGCGCTCCAGGGCCTTCAGGCGCTCGTGGTCATCGACTCGCTCCGCTCCACGACCGCCGAGTACGCGACCGCTGTGCTGGCCGCCGCTCCATTCTTCGCGACCGACGGCACCATCACGAACGCCGACCGCCGCGTACTCCACCAGCGCTCCGCCCAGCGCGCGCGCGGTCAGCAGTCGGACGGCGTCGCGATCCTCGCCGCGCTGGCGAACCGCCTCGGCGACCGCGAAGCGCCATCGGGCTTCACGGAGGCGCACGAGGCGCTGGCGGCGGCGACCGGTTACCCGACGATGGCGCAGGTGGACGGTGCGCCCGCCCAGGTGCGGGCACTCGTCGCGACCTCGACGACGGCGAAGCCGCAGCCCGCCCCGGCGCCCACGCCCGCCCACAGCGGTCTGACGCTGGCGACCGGACGCTCGCTCTACACCTCCTGGGACGCCGCCTCGATCCACTCGGACGATGCGGACAAGCTGCACCGCGAGGAAGCGGTCTGGCTGAACCCGCGCGACGCGGAAGCCGCAGGTGTCCGCACCGGCGATGTGGTCGACCTCACCGATGGGATCGCATCCGTGCGGATCGCCGTCAAACTGGACGACGGCGTTGCCGCGGGCACGGCTTACGTCCCCCACTACTACGACGGCGGTGCGCTGATGGCGCTTCTCCCGCTCGGTGGGGCGGGTGCGTCGACGGCTGCATTGCGCGTGCGGGCGCTCCAGCCGGCGTAGGCGGGTTTCCCCAACTCTTTACCCACCGGCGCCGCGGACAGCCGCTGCCGCACGTAAAATTACGTCATGAGGGACGCACCCGCGGAATCATGGGTTCGCTTTGCCGCCGCGCACGAGGCAGGCACAGCCACCATGTGGAAGCATGCCTTGCAGGACGCCGGCATCGCGGCCGTCGTGGAGATTGAAGACGCCCGGCGAGTGACCCCGGCCAACACGCCGTGGGGGGCCCGTGGCGCATCGATGTTCCTCTACGGCATCTCCGTTCCGGAAGGCGAACGCGACCGTGCTCAGGCGGTCGTGTCCGGCGTCCGCGCCCGCAGGGTGCGCCCGAGGGCCTTCGACTTCGATGTGCGCCCGGTTGCCCGCGGCGCGATGCTCGTGCTGGTAGGCGCGGCGCTGCTCTCCGCGCAGCGAAGCGGGTGGTGGTGAGTACGCCCCTCCGCCTGTTCCCGCTGCGCGCGGTCCTCTTCCCCGGCATGGCGCTCCCCATTCAGATTTTCGAACCGCGCTATCACCAGTTGTTGGCCGAGTGTATGGAGGCCGACGAGCCGTTCGGCGTGGTCCTGCTCCGCTCCGGCAACGAGGTGGGTGACGCCGATGCGCTCCCCCACGATGTCGGCACGACGGCCCGGATCGCATCGGCGTCGCCCGTGGGCGGCGGGCGCGTCATGGTGCAGGTGCAAGGCGAACAACGCTTCCGCATCCTCACGCTCTACCACGACCGCCCCTTCCTCACGGCCGATGTCGAATACCCGGTCGATGAGCCAGCGGATGTCCCGGACGCGCTGCTCGAAGCGGTCACCGCGGCCTTCGAGCAGGTCCAGCGATTCCGTCAACTCGTGGACGGGGTGTACCGGCGGAACGTCTCGCTCCCACGGACCCCGGACGCCCTCGTGGACGCGGTCGGTGCGGCCGCGGCCGACGTGCTCCCTCCGCGCCTGCTCCAGCCCCTCCTCGACGCCTTCGACTCCAGACGGCGTCTGGAGCGCGCGGATGCCCTCATGGAGCCGCTCATCCGGGGCGCGCACCAGCAGGCCCAACGCGCCGTCTCAGAGCGCTGGGGCGGTGTTGATCGGCGCAACTGAGCCGACTCTTATCCACACGACTCTGTGGAAAAACTCCTAGCAGAAACGGGGGTTTCCTCGGAGCATGACCAGGGGTACCTGAGCCGACGATCGATGCGCGAGGATTCCGTCTCCACGGAAGGGGCATGTGTGCCATACGGCGCTCCGCGTCCGACTGACACGCCACCACCTGGCTGGCTCCTGGTCGACGCCGGTCGGAGCATCCGCCGGGCGGATGCCGCCGCATGTGCTTTGCTCGGCCTCTCGGAGACCGGCACCGTGCTGGCTCGCGACCCGCGCTCCCTGGTCGCCCGCAGTGACCGTGCCAGCTGGCCGGATCCATGGCCCGGGCCCGGCTCTATGTGGACGGGCACGTTGCGCTTCGAGGTCTCGGACCTCGCGGTTACGCTCTCCGTTGAGATGGTCGGGCTGGTGACTGGCGAAGGCTGGGCGATCCGCCTGTCCACGCCGCCCAGCGGCGCGGACTCAGAGGTGACCCCAGTGGTGCCCCCGTGGTGACCCCGGTTTCCCCACTGGCCGCGCTGGCGGCAGCGGATGCGCTGGAGGACAGCGACTCCCCGGGCGCGGCGGCGCGGGCCGTCCTGCAGGCCCTCGACGCGGCGATGCCGTTCGATTTCGGATGCGTCCTCCGTTTCACCGGCGACACCGCCACCGTGGTCGCCGTCTACCCATCGTCGATGGCGGGCGTGGCCGTGGGCGATACCTGGACGCAACTGGAAGAGGCCGAGGCGTCCGTCCGGGAGCGCGGAGAGCCTGCGATGGACGGCGACCTGCGCGTCGCACCGGCAGACGCGCCCGCCCGGACGCCTCTTGGTCGGTTGCCCGCATTCGGACTGCGTTCCCGGATCCACATTCCGCTGTTCCACCATGCGGAGGTGGCGGGGATCGCACTGTTCTACCGCCAGGGCGTCCGGGCGTTCGCCGCGGCGGACGGGTGGCTCGCCGAGCGGACACTCCGACGGCTCGGCGCCAGGTTGCGCGGCCCGCTGACCACGGAGGTCTCCGACCGCGCGCCCGACCCGGACATCGACGCCATCGCACGCTTCGACGCGCTGGGCGACCTCGTCGCCGGCGCGGCACACGAACTGAACAACCCGTTGACGTCGATCCTCGGGTACGCCCAGATCCTGGACTCCCTCGAAGGGGCGGACCGGGAGCACGCGCTACACACCATCGAGGAGGAGTCGCAGCGGGCGGCTCGCATCATGCGGAACCTGTTGCAGTTTGCGCGCCAGGATCCGGAGCCGCCCAAGCCACCCGCCGGCGTGCAGTTGCCGCTGGTCTCGGAACCTCCACGGCGATCGGTGGCGCGGACGCCGGAGGCGCACGAGCCGGGTGTTGGCTCACGCGCCCCACTACTTCGGCCCGGCTGCTGATCGTCGACAGTGACCCGGCCATACGCCTGCTGACATCCGAGGCGCTCTCGCACGCCGGGTATGACGTAACGCTCGCGCCGGACGCCGCTCAGGGCGTGGAGTACTTACGCGGCGGGAACTATGACGCCGTGAGCGCCAGTCATCCCGTCCGCGGGATGGACGCATCTGCGCTGGCCGCGTGGATCGCGGCCCACACTCGCCAGTTGAGTGACCGGATCATCTTCGTCACCAACGACATCGAAGCCGAGCGGGCGACGCTCCCGCCCGGTGTGACGGCGCGGTACCTCCAGAAGCCGTTCGACGTGGAGACACTGCTGTCCGCGATCCGTGGCCTGCTCGGCGAGACCCCGGAGACCCGCTAGCGGCCGGTCTCCATCGGGTATCCGGCCTTCGCCCAGGCGTCATGCCCGCCTTCGACGTTGTAGAGGTCGGTCAGACCGAGCGCGGCGGCAAACTCCGCTGCCACCGCGGAACGCGCGCCGCTCTTGCAGATGAACAGGATCGGGCGATCCTTCGCCAGCTTGTCCGCGTGGACCAGCGTGGCCATGTGCTGGATCTGGATCGAGCCGGGGACGTGACCGTCCTCGTGCTCATGCGGCTCCCGGCTGTCGATGACCTGGACATTGCCCGCGTCGATCATCTGCTTCGCTTCATGGACATCGATCCGCGAGAACGGCTCACCCGGGCGCTTCTCAGCCATGGAATCCTCCGGCCAGTGTGGTGCTCGATATGCTGACGCGCACCCAGGCGCGGCCAGCGCGCGTAGTCCGCAGGTGAGGACGGGCGCATGACGAGTGTAGGGGCCTCTGCGGCCTCCCGCCCACCGCGACGCAGCCCCGCCAGGGTCGTGCTGGGCCTCGACCTGCGCAGCGGGCCGCGCTACCCCACCGGCCTCGCCGTGATGGATCGTGACGGCCGCCTGCTGGACCTGCGTGTGGTCCGGACGGACGAGACGATCCTGGAGGCCGTTGAGGCCCACCACCCCGACTTGATCGCGATCGACGCGCCGCTGGCGCTGCCCGAGGGACGCCACTGCGCGGAGCCCGACTGCGAATGCGCTGTCGCCGGCCTCATGCGCGAGGTCGACCGCATCGCCGCGCGTGAGGGCTACCGCCCATTCCCCGCGCTGCTTCCCTCCATGGTGCGCCTGACCCTGCGCGGGATCGCCCTGCGTGAGCGCTTGCAGACGGCCGGGTATGCGGTCGTCGAGGTCTACCCCGGGATGACCCAGGACGTGCTGGGCATCCCCCGCAAGCAGGCCGGACTGGGGGGCCTCCGACGCGGCCTGTTCCAGGCCGGCGTGCGCGGCCTCCCTCGGCGACCGGTCACACACGACGAACTGGACGCGATCACCTGTGCCCTCACGGGCCTGCTCCACCTCAGCCGGCGCACCGAGGTCATGGGGTCAGGCATCCCCGTGCCCCTGGTGCTGCCGAGGCGCTCGCGCCGCTGGACGAACCCGCTCGTCGGCGGTGCACGGGCGCTCGACCGTACAATCAGTCGATGAGCAACCGGCCACGCGTGTTCGTTTCGCGCACCCTCCCCGGCGGCGATGCGCCCGGCACGCCGTTCGACGCCCTCAAGGCGCACGCGGAAATCGACGTATGGGAGGCCACCGAGCCACCCACCGCGGAGGCGCTCCGTGCCCGGTCCGCCGGCTGCGATGGCCTCCTCACCGTCCTCACCGAACGTGTCGATGACGCGCTGCTGGACGCGGCGCCGCGCGTCCGCGTGGTCGCGAACATGGCGGTCGGATACGACAACATCGATGTCCTCGCCTGCACCGCCCGCGGCGTGCTGGTGACCAACACGCCGGGCGTGCTGACAGAGGCCACCGCGGATATGACGTGGGCATTGCTGCTGGCGGCCGCCCGCCGCCTCCCCGAGGGCGACCGCGCGCTCCGCGGGGGTGGCTGGGGCCCGTGGCACCCCACCTGGCTCCTGGGGTATCGGGTGAGTGGTGCGACCATCGGCATTGTCGGGCCCGGGCGCATCGGCCGCGCCGTGGCGCAGCGGGCGCAGGGATTCGGGATGACAGTGCTCTACACCGGCCACCGCCCCGTCGAGGACTTCCCGGGTACCTTCGTCCCGCTCGACGATCTGCTCGCGCGCAGCGAGTATGTCAGCATGCACGTCCCCCTCACACGCGAGACCGAGCGGATGTGCAATGCCGCGTTCTTCGCCCGCATGCGGCCGGACGCCATCTTCGTCAACACCACCCGCGGCGGCGTCGTCGACCAGGCGGCGCTCCTCGAGGCGCTCCGCAGCGGCGGGATCGCCGGTGCCGGCCTCGACGTGATGACACCGGAACCCATCCCGGTCGGTGACCCGCTGCTGACCGCCCCCCACCTCGTCGTCGCGCCGCACCTGGGCAGCGCCACGCTGGAGACCCGCACGGCCATGGCGAGCCTGGCGGTCGATGGGCTGCTGGCGGGACTGGCGGGTCGGGCCCCCTCGAACGCAGTGAACCCGGAAGCGCTCGCAGCGGGACGGAGGCGAGCATGACCTCGCGCGACCCGATGGGACGGATGGACCCGCAGGGACGGCTCTGGCTGGCCGACACACTCTGGCGGATCGGCGCGATCCAGTTCGGCGACTTCAGCCTGGGCCGCACCGTGCGGAACTCGCCCGTCTATGTGAACGCGAATCTGCTGATCTCTCGTCCGGACGCACTGAAGCGCACCGCCCGACTGATCCAGGACGAACTGGAACTGGAGATGCTGAAGCGGCAGCGCACCGTCGACCCGTTCGATGCCATCGCGGGCGTCCCCATCGGCGGCCTGCATGTCGCGACCGCGCTCGCGCTCCAGATGGAGAAGCCGCTGCTCTACATCCGCCCACCGCAGGGGACCGAGGAGTCCGCGACACTGCAGATCGAGGGAATCTACCGTCCGGGGATGCGCGTCCTAATCGTGGACGACCTCGCGACCGGTGGCGGGTCGCTGGTCACCACCGCGGAGGGGCTGCGCAGCGCCGGGCTGCTCGTTTCCGACGCCGTGGTGCTGCTCGACCGCGAGCAGGGCGCGGCCCGCCGGTTAGAGGCGACGGGAGTGCGGATGCACTCGCTTCTGTCGCTGGCGGTTGTCCTGACGTATCTCGACTCCGCGAAACTGCTGCGCGAGGGCGACTTCGACAAGGCGATGGCCTACCTCCGTCGCGAGGGAGAGCCGCGCTCCGAGTTCGACTAGCGCCGGCCGGCCTGCCTGCGGACAAACCGGGCGATCGCGCGGGGGTTCATCACGACGCGGAGCCACCACGGGCTCCGCGCCGGGGGACGCGCCGCCAACACCCGCATGAGATCGCCGAAACCGCCCACCACCGGGTCACCATGGCCGGGAGCTCCGTTCATCCCGCAGCGGGCGGCGATCGACTGCAGCGTGCGCTCCTGCCTCGGGGTGTCCTCGTTGGCGAGCGGCAACGGGCGGCTCATCCGATCGCCCGAATGCAGGGCGACATCGCCGACGCACCACAGGTCGAGCGCCGGCATCACGTAGACCGTCGAGCCGGCGGTGTGGCCAGGTGCCGGGATCGCCAGCAGCCCGGGCAGCGGCTCGCACTCCTCGAGCGGCAGGATCACGTCGACCGGGCACGAAGCCGCCGGGGTGCGGCGGTCGGCGCGCACGCTGCCATCCACCACGTCGCCTGCGCCTGCGACCACGCGCGCCCCCAGTGCCTCGCGCAAACGGGCAGCACCGCCGGCGTGATCGACGTGTCGATGCGTCAGGAGGATCGCGTCCACATGCGCAATGCCGAGCGCCTGCAGCCGCGAGATGATGACCGGGGCCGCGCCGGGCATCCCGGCATCCACCAGCACCTGCGCTCCAGACGGCAGCCGCACGAGGTAGACGTTCGCGCCGCGGACGCCAGAGAACCACCACACGCCGTCCATCACATGGTGGACGCCCGGGACGACGGCTTCTGAGGAGGGCGGCATCTGATCATCCTCAGGGGTGGCAAGTACCGCAGGCAAGCGTCGCGTTGACGCCGTCTCGCCGATCCGCGACGGTGGTCACACCGCTCGCACGATGGAGGTCGCATGAAGCGCCTGCACGCATCCCGATTCGCCCTGCTCGGTGTGCTGCTCCTCGTCACCTCGCTGGTGACGGCGACTGGCTGCCGGAGCGGTCCGAAGTCGAAAGCGACACCGACCCCCGCAGCGTTCAAAGTGACCTCACTCGACGCACTCAAGTCGTACCGCTTCGCATCCGAGATCTCGGTCTCGGCCACGGCGCTCGAGGCGCAGACCGCCCAGGCCCTGCTCCAGGGCGGCACGTTCCGCATCAAGGCAAGCGGCACCCGGGTCAACCCGGACCGGCAACAGTCCCAGATCGAGGCCGACCTGGGCTTCCTGAAGGCCAACCTGGAATCGATCAGCATCGGGAAGGAACGGTGGAGCCGTGAGCCGCAGGGCCAGTGGCAGCGCGGGGTGACGGGGGCCGCCTCGCTCCTCGCGACCTCCGACTTCAGCCCGCAGGGGCTGTTTTCCGGCCCGGCCGGCCCAACCTCGGAACAGCTAACGCAGCGGCTGGAGGGACGGTCATTCACGAAGGAGTCCCTCGGCGGCGTGACCGCGCGGCACTACGTCTTCGACCGCCAGGCGTTCGAGGAGGTCTTCGACACCCAGAGCGCCGTCCCTGAATCCGCGGCGGACGTGAAGACGCAGGCCGATGTCTGGTTCGCGGAGGAACGCGGCGTCTTGCTCCGTGTCTTGATCACCGGAAAGAACGCACAGCAAAAGGAGGTCCTGCACGTGGACGTGCAGGTCTCCGACATCGACGCCGCTTCAAACGAGGTGGAACCGCCGATGTAGCCTCGGTGCCTGACGTATACGGAACAGCCGCGCCTCCTGCGCGGCTGTTCCGTATACGAGCTGACGGCGACCTAGCCTAGAGAAGGCGGCGTATAGGCTTGCGGCCAGGGCGCGGATCGTACGAGGACTTGAACATGTCGAGCTTGTCGCGCCCGATCAGATATTTGCCCGCGAACAGCGTCGCGGGGACGCGGCCCTGCTTGATCAGGCGGCGCAGGCTTTGCGGGTGGATCCCGAGCTCACGCGCGGCTTCCACCAGATCGAGGTACTCATCAAACGGGGAATCAGGCACCGTTGCGTCCATCTCGTCGGCAGGAATGGATCAACTGCGTAGACGCTACCTCGCCGGGGTCGCTATGTAAAGCGTCCACGATCATCGGCCTACGCGAATGGTGAGGCTCGGTGAATCTAACGCGGGGCGGGAAGCGCGGCCTCCCGCACACGCCTCACGGCGCCGGGAAGCACTCCCGAGACGTAGTCCACCTGTTCCGCCGTGGTGGTGGACCAGAGCGACATCCGCAGCGACCCGATCGCCAGTTCCAGCGGGACACCCATCGCCAGCAGGACATGCGAAGGCTCCCACGTGGCCGAGGTGCAGGCAGCCCCGGCTGACGACTCGATCCCGAGGCGGTCGAGCTCATCGACGAGCGCCTCGCCTTCCAGGCCCGAGAAACAGACGTGCAGCGCGTGGGGCAGCCGCTCGGTCGGATGGCCATTGACGAGCACATCCGGGCACGCCTCCAGCACGGCGGCCAGCAGCCGGTCGCGCAGGGCACCGATGCGGCGGGCGAACTCCTCCCGCTCCGCCTGCGCGTACTCGAGCGCGACGGCAAGGCCGACGTTGCCCGGGACATTCTCGGTGCCGGAGCGACGCTGACGCTCCTGGCCACCGCCGGACAGCAGCTCCAGGAATGGGACGCCGCGACGCATGTAGAGCAGCCCCGTCCCCTTCGGTCCGCCGAACTTGTGCCCTGACAGTGAGAGCAGGTCAACGCCAAGCGCCTGCACATCCAGCGAGAGCGTGCTGGCCGCCTGCACCGCGTCCGTATGGAACGGAATGCGCCGTCCGAGATCAGACGCCCGCGCCGCCACGGCAGCGGCGATCGCCGCGATCGGCTGCACCGTCCCAACCTCATTGTTCGCGTAGCCGACGGACACAAGGGCGGTATCCGGGCGGACAGCCGCAGCGACCTCTTCCGGCGTCACCCGCCCGTGTTCGTCGACCGGGAGCTCCTCGACCTCAAAACCGAAACGTTCGAGGTACTGCGCGGAGTGGAGGACGGCGTGGTGTTCCACAGCGGTGGTCAGGATGTGCCGCCCGCCGCCGGCATCCGCCTGCGCGAAGGCGACGCCCTTGATCGCCGCGTTGATGCTCTCCGTGCCGCCGGAGGTGAACACGACCTCTTCCAGCTCCGTGTTGAACACCCGCGCGACCCGGCCCCGCGCCTCCTCCAGCGCGTCGCTCGCCCGGCGGCCAGCGGCGTGGTGCGCGGAGGGGTTCGCGAACTCCGCCTGGAGGAACGGGAGCATCGCCCGGTACGCCTCGGCTCGCAGCGCCGTGGAGGCGGCCGAGTCGAGGTAGACCGGCCCGCCCGGGGGCGAGGATGGCGCTACGCGCGGAGATTTCTCAACGGCCATGAGCATCCAGTGATAGGCGATCCCGGTGACGCAGTACATCTTACAGCGCGCCTCCGGGGAGGCGGCCTGGCACTACCTCGTCCGCGCGCCGAGTTCCTCGTAGTACGCCCGCACACGCCCGAGGGCCTGTGCCCCGGCGCGGAACGAGGAATAGGCGGGGAACCCGGCCTTTGCGACATGGATACGTGCGCGGGCGCCAACCGCCTCCTGCTCGCCCATGGTGCCCCCTGTGGGGACCAGGCCGATCACGGGGTTCCCGGTCTTCGAGCGGTACTCCGCCAGGAGCGACAGCATGCCGTCCAACCGCGCCGTGCCCTTCTCGGAGTCACGCACCTGCAGCTCGATCGCCACGCCGTCGATCACCGGCTCAGCCGCGAGGATCTCGAGGATCTTCGCCAGATTGTCGGACTCGCGCCCGATCGTGGACGAGGCGTCGAACGGGTTGCGGTAGGAGCCGCCGATCGTCACGAAGAACTCGCTCAGGCGGTCGTACGAGGCCTGCGAGAGTTCGGGGATCTCGAACCCGGCACGCTCGAACTGGTCGGTGATCGCGACGGACTGGCCGCCGGTCGACGCAATCAGGGCGAGGTTCTTCCTGCTCGACCTCGGCGTGAGCACCAGCGCCGCCATCGTCTCGACCGTGTCCTCGAGGCTCTCCGTCGAAATCGCGCCGCACTGGCGCATAAGCGACATCCAGATGGCATCGTCCGAGGCCAGGGAGGCGGTGTGCGACTGCACGGCGCGCGCGCCGGCCCGGGTGCGGCCGCCGCGCCAGATGATGACCGGCTTCCGCTTGGTGCCTTCACGCAACAACTCGAAGAAGCGACGGCCGGAGCGGATGCCCTCGATGTACATCGCGATCGCCGGCGTCTCCGGGTCATCCAGCAGGTATTCGAGGTAGTCAGCCTCGCTCAGGACCGCAGCGTTGCCGATCGAGATCGCCCGCCTCACCGGCACGCCAAGGCGCTGCGCGCCCAGCGTGAGCCCGGAGCCGTTCGCGCCCGACTGCGATATGATCGAAATCGCGCCGCCTTCGCCCTTCTCCTGGGCCTCCGCGAACTTCACGCCGAGTTGGCGGTTGTAGACGCCCAGGCAGTTGGGACCGATGAGCGGCATCCCCGCCTCGTTCGCCATCGCGGCGATCTTCCCCTGGAGCTCAATCCCGGTCGGATCGGTGGTCTCCACGAAGCCGGAGGTGTACATCGCGATACCGCCGACCTGCTTCTTCACCGCGTCGGCGACGATGAACGGCGTCACATTGCGCGGTACGGCACAGATCACGAGGTCGACCTCGCCCGGGATCTCCATGAGGCCACGGAAGTTCTTCACCCCCTTGGCTTCGATGCCGGGGAGCTCTTTTTCGTCGAGCTGGACAGAATAGAGGTTGCCGCTGAATTCGGAACAATTGTCCAGCCAGCGAAAGTCCGGGCCTTTATCCCCCACGACCACTACGGTTCGAGGGTTGAGGGCGCGGTGCAGGCGAGCTCGGTCGATGGGCATCGCAGTCCCCTTACGCGCTCGCCAGGACGATGCGGGCGTCCACGGCCAACGCACCATTCGGGTAGGCAAACACGGGGTTGAGGTCGAGCTCTGCCACCTCGGGATGGGCCGCCACGAACTGCGACACCTTCACGATCAGCACTTCCAGCGCGGGAAGGTCGGCGGGTTGGGAGCCGCGCGCGCCCTGCAGGATCGGCAGGCCACGGATCTCGCGAACCATCTGGGCCGCATCGCGCGGCTCCAGCGGGACGATCCGGAACGCCACGTCCTTCAGCACCTCGACGAACACGCCCCCCAGGCCGAACATCATGACCGGCCCGAACTGCGGATCCGTGGTCGCCCCCACGATGACTTCGATGCCCTGGGCCGCCATGTTCTGGATGGCAACGCCGGCGATCTTCGCGTTCGGAGCAGCGTCCGAGACGCGCTCGATCATTTCCTTGTAGGCCTTGCGAACCGCCTTCGCGTCCTTCAGGCCGAGTGTGACGCCGCCCACGTCTGACTTGTGCGCGATGTCCGGGGAGACAATCTTCATCACCACCGGGTAGCCAACGGCTTCCGCCGCCTCAACCGCCTTTTTCGGGCCCTTCGCGAGGATGGCGCGGGCGACGGGGATTCCCGCCTCGGCCAGCAGATCCTTCGCCTCGACCTCGCTGAGCAGCGTCCGCCGCTGCTTGCGGGCGGTCGCAATGACATCTGACATGTTCGGTCACCTCCGGAAGGTAGGCGCCGCACACCGCCCAATCCGTGGAGCGGCAGGGGCGCGGGCATCGTATCGGTGGCCCGGAACCGGGACAACCTGAATCCTCTAGGAGCGCCACACGGGTAGACATGGCGACCGGAGCGCCGCAGCACATCAGTTCCGCTCATCTGTACGGATATGACGATGCGCCGAACCCCGCTGCCCGCGCCCCGCCGACTGAGGCTACCGCCCCGCAGCTGCTCACCTTTCGTGCGCCTTCCGGCATCCCGTTTGTGCTCGAAGTCCGAGCGACTCAACGCTGGGACAACACGCTGCTCAATTCACCAGCCGTCGACGTGGCCGACGTTCGCGCCGTCGTCCTGGCGGCTCCGGATAGCGTGCCACCACAACCGCCCGGGTGGCTGGCCATCATTCTGAACCGCCCGCCCGCAGCCTGGGGCGGGGTCGCGCAGGGCCTCTGGCCAGCATCGCCGCACTATCGCGAACACGGGCCGTCCGAGGCCGAGTTCCGCGCAGCGGGCGTCGCCGCGCTTCGACATGCCTCCGCGCGAGTCGAGGTCGTTGACCCCATCGCGATCGCGCTCGCGGACACGGACACGGACACGGAAGCGCTGCCGTTGCACGGCGCTGCGCTGGAACGCTGGCTGCACGTCCATTTCAGGACGTCCGAGCAATTCGCGACGGTGCTGCTCACCCGGCAGATTGGCGAATGCGACCCGGAGACGGCAGCGGCGCTCCGATTCCTTGACGACGCCGCCGTCCCCGAGGCCGGTGGGTGGGCCGATCTCGCCTTCGACCGGCAGGTGCTGCTCGAACAGGCCACACCGTGGCGGTACTTCGACCGGACCTTCGCGCCAGCGCTGGCTGCGCTCGCCATCTGGCGGCGCCGGTACGATACCGCGTACGCACGCCACTACGCGATGGCCCTCGCGGACGCCGCACGCACTCGAGGCGGCGCGGAGCAGCTCCTGGCCCGCGCCGCGACGGCTGACCGGCTCGCCTCGATCCTGGCATCCGGTAGGCGACTCATCGCGCTCCATGTGCGAGGCGCCGTCGACGCCCTCGGCACACTTCCACCAGCACCGCTACCCGGCCAACCAGTGACAGGCGACATCCGTCTGGGCGCGGGCCACCCGGCCGTCGCGACGCTCGAAGAACTTCGTGGCGAAGTCGAAGAGGCGCTCGACACACGCCTGCGCGCGCTCTCGACGGCGCTCACACATCGTGTCCTGGACGGTGCCGGCGACGACCTCGCGCGTGTGCTCACGGCAATCCATGCGAGCGATGTCGGCAACCTCGACCGCGTGCTCGACGACCGCCTCGCCGCCCTCCTGACCCGCGTCGTGCGGGGCTTCGGTGGTGACGACCCGCTCGCGGACGTGGCGGCGCGATTCCCCGAGGTGCGCGCGGACGACGTGGACGCGGTCGCCGAGGCGTTCCGCGGGGCGCTCGCGGCCGCTGTACACGGGGCTCCGGACGGCGTGGCGCGCCTCTCCTGACAGGGCGAGGTCGCAGCGAGCGTTGCGCTGGCGGCGCTATCTGCGCCCCTACCGGATCCTCCCTCGCCGGGGTCGCTGCTCACGATGCTCGCCGTTGCAGTCCACTGACCAAGCGCGAACCACACCGCGCCCGTCCAGAGCACTGCGAGCCCGCCGATCCCGTGCTAGTCACGCACCTCGGCCCAGCCGCCGCGTGCACGCGGGTCGGCGCCCCCACGGATCGCGCCGGTACGCGGGTCGCGCGCGACCGCGTGCACCAGCGCCAGAATCGAGTCGTAACTCTTCGGCGTCTGCACGACCTTGACGCCGCGCTGCTCCAGGTACGGCGTCAGGTAGAACGCCAGCCGCGGCTCCATATCGACCCACGTCCCTTCCGAGTGGATACGCGGCGCGGAGACCGCTTCCGTCGGTGTCATGCCGTAGTCGATGTGGTTCACGATCGCGTTCAGGTTGCCGGTGAGGATCTTCACCGCCCCGGGTGCGCTGGTGACGAAGACCGGCTGGCCGTCACGCAGGACGATCGTCGGCGACATGCCGGTCGTCCGCGACTTCCCCGGCGCGATGGAGTTCGGGTGCCCGGGGTACGGGTAGAAGATGTGCATCGAGTTGTTAAAGAAGAAGCCGAGCCCGTCCACCACGACGCCGGAGCACGGGCTGCCAAGGGTATGCGTGATCGCAACCGCGTTTCCGGCGCCGTCCATGGCGGAGACGGTGGTCGTCTGCTTGGAATCGGAGGGTGCGAGCCCTTCGACGTCGAACAGTTCGCCGCGCTGGATGCGCTCACGCCACCCCGCGGCGTGCTCCTTCGACAGCAGCATCTCGGTCGGCACGTCGATGAACGCGGGATCGCCGAGGTACCTCTCCCGGTCGACGAAGCCCGCCCGCTGCGCCATCGACATGACGTACCCGTACTCGGGCGTGCCGAAACCGATCCCGGCCATGTCGAAGCCCTCGAGGATGTTGAGGGTCTCGATGACCTGCATGCCGCTCCCTGGCGGACGGTTGCCGCAGACCTCGTGTCCCCGGTAGGTGCCGCGCAGCGGTTCGTACTCCACCAGGCGGTAGGCGCGGAGGTCCTCCTCCGTGATCAGTCCGCCGTTGCGCTTGAAGTCGTCCACAATCGCGGTGCCGATCTCGCCGCCGGCATAGATGCTGTCCGGCCCCTGCGCCGCCAGCACGCGCAGGGTGTTGGCGTAGTCCGGCATCTGGAAACGCTGACCAATCTGCAGCGGCTGACCGTCGTTCGTGAAGACGCGCTTCGCGGCGGCCGTCGCGACGGTGATCTCGACCATCGTCGACATCCCTTCGCCCATGTCCAGCGCCATCGTCTCCGCGAGCTCGCGGCCGACGATGAACCCCGCCTCGGCGAGCTCGATCGCCGGTTGCAGCAGTTCGCGCCACGGCAGCCGTCCCCACCGCCGAGACGCCTCGTACAGCGCGAGCGCAGTGCCCGGGACGGTGACGGCGAGGTGACCGACCTGGTTCACGCGGCCCTGCAGCTCCCACATATCTGCCCGCAGCCGGCGCACCACCAGCTGCTCCCACATGTCGGGGCGCGCCGCCAGCGGCGCCTTGCCGTAGAAGTCGACCACGCGGTGCTCGCCGGACTCTGCATGGAACACCTGCATCGTGCCGTTCCCACCGATGCTGGTCATGATCGGATCGGCGATCCCCTGCGCGAACGAGGTCGCAATCGCCGCATCGATGGCGTTGCCGCCGAGCTCGAGCATCCGGCGACCGGCCTCGACGGCCTCCGGTTGTGGACAGACCACCACTCCCCGCACGCGTTACTCCTCCGCTGGCCGCCGGCCCTTCCCGACGGCCAGTGCAGCGTAACGAGCAAACGCGCGCATGTGGGAACATGGACACGATCCTATGATCTCGCCGAGATCGTCGGCACCGGACGCCGGCGGACAGGGGGTGTCGCATGGCGCTTGAGTTCATTCGGTCCGAGACCACGCCAGACGGGGTCATGGTCATCACGTTCAACGACCCGTCCACGCGGAACGCCTGGGGCGGCCAGATGGCCGAGGAGGCCGAGGCGGAGATCGATCGGTTCTCCGCCGACCCCGATCTGCGGTGCCTCGTGCTGACTGGCGAGGGGTTCGCCTTCTGTTCCGGCGCCAACGTGAAGGGGTTCAACCGCAACATCCAGGAACGGGAGCGCTCCGGGCCGCCACCCGAGCCCAGCGTCTGGGAGCGGATGGACCCCGCGGGGTACGCGTACGAACACGGTAATTTCAGCGGGCCGTCGATCATCTGGAAGCTATGGAACCTGCAGAAGCCCTCGATCGCGGCGGTGAACGGACCGGCGTACGGCGTCGGCGACGGCATCGCTATCTCTTGCGATTTCCGCATCGCCTCCGAGAGGGCCGCGTTCTGTGAGGCGTTCATCCGCAACGGCATCGTCTCTGGCGATGGGAGCATGTGGCAGCTGCAGCGACTGATCGGCATCTCGAACACGCTGATGATGGCGTACACCGGCGAACCGGTCAGCGGCACCGAGGCCTACCGCATCGGCCTCGCGAACAAAGTCGTCCCGCACGAGCAGTTGATGGCGGCGACGATGGAACTGGCCACGCGGCTGGCGCACGGCCCCACGGTACAGATGGGCCTGATGAAGCTCATGGCGCACAAGGCGACACACCAGACGTTCCGCGAGCACTTCGCCAGCAACACCGCCGCCAGCGGCATCGCCCGATCGACCGAGGACCACAAGGAGGGCGTGCGCGCGTTCATCGAGAAGCGCCGGCCGAACTTCAAGGGTCGATAGTCCAGGGCTGCGCGGGAGGGTCGAGGGTCGATGCCTCCCGCGCGGCCGCCTTCACTCCCGCGTCCTCCCTCCCGCGTCCTCCCTCCCGCGTCGACGTAATTCGGACAGCGCTCCCCGATGGAGGCTCGCGGCCCTCGACGCTGTCCGCATCCCGGCGACGTTCTGGACGCGCGACGCCGAAGCGCCGCCCCCCACCGAGCCCATGTACGCCCCCCGAAGGGGCACTGGTTGACGCTGCGGAACGCCCGCGGCGCCATGTCGAACATCCGGTCAGCCGATTTCATCGCGACGGTGAGCGGCTGCTCGCGCGGCACCGCGCGTTGCACTCAGCCCACCTCGTGGGTACCTCGCACTGCGTACTGCGTGTCGCCTCACAGGCGGAGTTCGAGGGCGCTCCGAGGCCCGGTCTCCCGGGTCAGCCGCGGCATCCAGCCGCTGCCAAGATTCCGGCGCACCTCCGGCGCGCAGACCTTCCCGTTGCGCTGGCGGCGCGCGCGGCCCACGATGCCCCCATGCCACTCCCGTTCGACTCGTTCCGCCATGCCGCGCCGAAAGTGCCGGAAACCGCCGTGCCCGCGGGCGAGGTTGAGCCGCGCCCCCTGCTGGTGGTCGGCCTCGGTAACCCCGGCGCGGAATACAGCGGCACGCGGCACAACGTGGGAGCGTGGTGCATCGCCGCACTCGCAAAGAAGTACCGCGTCGAGTTGAAGCGCGAAGGCCGCGTGTACAGCGCCATGATCTCGATCGACGGGCATCGCCTGACGCTCGCCCGCCCGCGGGCGTTCATGAACGACAGCGGCGGGCCGGTGGCGCAGGAGGCACGACGGCTACGCGTCCCGCCATCGCAGGTGCTGGTGCTGTACGACGAACTCGACCTCCCGGTGGGCCGGACGCGCATGCGCCTCCATGGCTCCAGCGGCGGCAACAACGGAATGAAGTCCCTGATCGCCGCGCTCGGCAGCGAGCAGTTCGCCCGCATCCGCATCGGGATCGACCGCCCCTACGAAGCCGGAGCGCCTGTCCGCGAACCGGAGCGAGTCGCGATATGGGTGCTCTCGGAGCCCAATGTCGCCGACCGCGCCCTCCTCGACGCCGCCGTCGAACGTGTCTGCGCCGCCGTCGAGGTCGCCGTCCGCGACGGCTACGACGCCGCGATGCGGCTGGTGAACGAGGACGAACGCCCGGCAGCCCCCTGACCTCCGCGACCTGCGCTGCGCTTCAGTCCACACCGATCTACACTGACTGAATCAGCCGCACCTATGCGCGAGGGCCACCCCAGACGGGGCGGCCCAGTTACCGCGTGTGCGTCCGCCGGGCTGAACGAGGCATCAGCGACGTGAGCGACCTTTCACCGCTGCTCCCCACCCTGCAGGCGGTCGACCCGCTGCCGGATGTGTTTGCGCGCCTCGATGAGGGCCGCCCCGCGCGCATCGGTGTGCCGGACGGAGCGAAGGCGGTGACCGCGGCGCTGCTCTGGCGACGGGCGAGGCGGCCGGTGCTGTACATCACCGCCCGGGAGGCGGACGCACAGGCGCTCGCCGAGCAGGTCCGGCTCTGGGCCGGGGAGGCCGGCGCCCACTTCCCCGCCCCCGGCGCACTCCCGTACCAGCGGACAGCGGGCGACACCGAGGCCACCTGGCAGCGGATTGGCGTCCTCGCGCGGATCGCACAGGCCTCCTCGGGCGGGCCACCACCACTCGTCGTCGCCTCGGTCGCGGCGGTGGCCGCGCACACGCTGCGGCCGGCCGACCTCGGGCGCGGGCCCGGCCGGCTACGGCGCGGTGACCGGCAATCGCTGGAGGCGATGGCACTCGCGCTCGTCGAGGCGGGATACGTGATGACGCCGCTGGTGGAGATGCCGGGGCAAGCCACGCGCCGCGGCGGCATCCTCGACGTCTACCCGCCCGGCGCTCCGCGTCCGGCACGGATCGAGTTCTTCGGCCCGGAGGTCGAGTCGATCCGCGCGTTCGACATCGAGATCCAGCGCACCGTGGAGACGCTGGACGAGGTGGTGATCGGCCCGGCACGCGAGTGGTTCCCCAGCCGCGAAGAGCTGAGCCGCCTTGCCGGCCGGCTCGACGAGGTGCGCGACCGCCAGGTCCAGGAGTCGTTGCACGCGCTGCGCGCCGGTGAGCTCGCGGACGCCTCGCTCTACGGCCCGCTCGCGGTCGAATCCACGATCCTCGACCACCTGCGTGAGGGCGCACTCGTCATCCTCGACGAGCGGGAGGCCATCGAGGCGTCCATGGCCGACCTCGACGAACTCGCCGACGAGCGACGGACCGAAATGGCCGGGCGCGGCGAGCTCGACCCGCGCGCCCCACTGCCGCACGAACCTCGCGATCGCCTGAAGGCGGCGCTGGACGGACGCGGACAGCGCGCGGAATTCGGACGCTGGATCACCGGTGCGGAGGCGGGCGCGTTCCGCCTCCCCTTCAAGACCGCCGACACCTACGCCGGGCGACTGAAGGATGCCGCGCGCGACCACGCCCGCCAGATCGCGCGGGGCGACCGCATCGCCGTCGTCACACAGCAGGCACAGCGGTACGTCGAGATCCTCGGTGAGGAGGGCGTGCGCACAACGGTCCTCGACGCAGTGCCCGCGAAGCCGCCCCGCAGGACGCTGGCGCTGTTGCAGGGCTCGCTGCCAGAGGGGTGGGCGGTCCAGACCGCGGACGGGATCGCCTCGCTCTCCACAGACCGGGAACTGTTCGGCTTCGTGAAGCGACGGCGGACGCTGCGCCAGCGCACCACGCACCGCTCGCGCTTCCTGGCAGAGGTGTCACCCGGCGACTTCGTCGTGCATGCCGACCACGGCATCGCACGGTTCGGCGGCACCTTGCGCCGCCTGGTCGGCGAGGAGGAACGGGACTACCTCGAACTGCGCTACGCGGGCGAGGACCGGCTGTATGTGCCGGTGGAGCAGGTCGACCGGGTCACCCGCTACAACGGCCCGGCCGGCCATGTGCCGCGCCTCACGCGGCTGGGGACGCAGGAATGGTCGCGCGCGCGCCAGAAAGTCAAGGGCGCGGTCGAGATCGTCGCGCAGGACCTCATCCGGCTGTACGCAGCGCGCCAGATGCTCCAGGGGCACGCCTTCGGCCCGGACACGCCATGGCAGGTCGAGATGGAGGAGGCCTTCCCCTACGAGGAGACCGCCGACCAGGTCGAAGCGATCGCCGCGGTGAAGGACGATATGCACTCCGGCCGCCCGATGGACCGGATCATCTGCGGCGACGTCGGCTTCGGCAAAACCGAGATCGCCGTGCGTGCCGCGTTCAAGGCCGTGCAGGAGGGCTACCAGGTCGCGGTGCTCGTGCCGACGACCGTCCTCTCCGAGCAGCACCTCCGCACCTTCCGCGAGCGGCTCTCCGGCTTCCCCGTGCGGATCGACGTGATCTCGCGCTTCCGCAGCAACCAGGAAGTGCGGGAGATCCTGGAACGCACGAAGGCAGGCGAAATCGACATCCTGATCGGGACGCACCGGCTGCTGGACCCGCACATCGAGTTTGCCAACCTCGGCCTCGTGATCATCGACGAGGAGCAGCGGTTCGGCGTGACTCACAAGGACCGGTTGAAACGGATGCGGCTCGAGGTGGACGTGCTCACCCTCTCCGCCACGCCGATCCCGCGCACGCTGCACATGGCGCTGACCGGCATCCGCGACATGAGCACCATCGAGACCGCCCCCGAAGGCCGCCAGCCCGTCCAGACGTACGTCATGGAGTGGGACGGCCCAATCGCGCGCGAGGCGATCCTGCACGAGATCGAGCGGGGCGGGCAGGTCTTCGTCGTCCACAACCGCGTGCAGAGCATCGACCAGTTCGCGGACTCGCTGCGCGCGCTCGTCCCGGAGGCGCGGATGGTCGTCAGCCACGGGCAGATGCCGGAAGGCGTGCTGAAGTCGGTCATGGAGAAGTTCGCCAACGGCGAGTTCGACGTGCTGATCTGCACCACGATCATCGAGTCCGGCATCGACATCCCGAACGCGAACACGCTGATCGTGGACCGCTCCGACCTGCTGGGCCTCGCGCAGATGTACCAGCTGCGCGGGCGCGTCGGCCGGGGCGCGAACCAGGCCTTCGCCTACCTCTTCCATCCGCGCGGCCGCATCCTGACCGAAGAGGCACAGGCGCGCCTCGCCACGATCTTCGAGGCCACCGAACTCGGCGCCGGCTTCCAGGTGGCGCTGCGCGATCTGGAGATCCGCGGCGCGGGGAACCTGCTCGGCGCGGAGCAGAGCGGGCACATCGCCTCCGTCGGTTTCGACCTGTACACGGAGATGCTGGCCGAGGCCGTGGAGGCCCTCCGCGCCCAGCACGAGCACCGCGCGCCTCAGACGCTCCCGCACGAGGACCGCGACATCCTCCGCAGCATCGTCGTCGACCTCCCGGTGCCCTCTTACATCCCCGAGTCGTACGTCCAGGACCTGGAGGCACGACTCGCGCTCTACCAGCGCGCCGCGGGCCTCCGCTCACGCGCGGACGCCGAGGCGCTGGCTCAGGAGACCGAGGACCGCTTCGGGGCGCTGCCGGAGCCGCTGGCGAATATGCTCGTGCTCGCCCGCCTCCGCCTCACGGCGCGCGCCGCCGGCATCTCCTCCCTCCGCGTCGAAGGCGACGAGATCGTCATCCAGTCGACCTCCGACCGGACGTTCGCGACACGCCGGCTCCCCTCGCTGCCGCGCGACGTGAACATCGGCCGGGCGCAGATCCGCATCCCGCGCCGGGCACTCGGCGAGGCGTGGCTGGGCTCGGTGGAGGCGCTGCTGCGTTTGCTCGCCGGTGATCGGGAGCCGGTCGGTGTATAGCCGTGCCGCTTCTCCCTAACGGCCCGTCCGCGATGCTGTGAAGAGGAGGTCGCCATGTTCGCAATCCGTGAGATGTCCCGAAGGAAGCTGCAGTTCGGGTTGGTGACGGGCGTCGTCATCCTCATCGCCTACCTCGTGCTCATGGTGACGGGGCTGGGGCTCGGCCTGAACCAGCTCGCAGGGAACGCGCTCCTCGCGATGGACGGCGACTACTTCGCGTACTCGGAACGCTCGAACCTCTCCGTCATCCGCTCGCAGCTCAGCGAGGCCCAGGTCAAGGACCTCTCCTCCGCGCCCGGCGTGAAGGCCGCCGCCGCCGTTGGCTACACCGCCGCCGCGATCGAGTACCAGCCCGGCGAGGTGGAGACGGGGGCGCTGCTTGGCATCGACCCCGGTTCGATCGCCGAACCCGCGGTCATCGAGGGCCGGGCGCTCACAGCGCGAGACGCCCGCGCGCTCCTCGTCGACCGCTCCTGGGTCAACCTCACCGGGACGGGCATCGGCGACACGCTCCTGGTCCAGGTGGGTCTGTCGGCCGAACCGTTTGAGGTCGTTGGTGTTGTCGACGAGGGGTCGTTCTTCTTCCAGCCGGCGATGTTCATGCTGCGCGACTCGTGGCGGGGCGTGTCGTACCGCGCGGTCGACCAGGAGACCCCGTACGCCAGCGTGGTGCTGCTCCAGGGTGACGGGCTCGAAGGCGCGTCCGGCCCGAACTGGGAAGTGGTCACGAAGGACACCGCCTTCTGGAACATCGAGGGCGTCTCCGCGCAACAGGGGACGGTGGACGCGCTCCGCTACATGGGCCTGCTCATCGGGGCGATGGTGATCGGCGTGTTCTTCTACGTGATCACACTGCAGAAGATCGCCCTCCTCGGCGTGCTCAAGGCGATCGGCGCTAGCGGCCTCTACCTCACGGTGCAGGGGATGTTGCAGGTGTTCCTCGTGAGTTTGACCGGGACGCTGATCGCCGTGGGGCTGGCCGTCCTCACAAAGGCCACCGTGCTCTCCGCCGACACCGTCCCGATCGCCTTCACCACCGGCGCCATCGTGAACTCGACGGTGGCCGTGGTCGTGGCAGGGGTACTCGGCGCGGCACTCTCGATGCGTCAGATCGGTGCCATCGACCCCATCATCGCGATGCAGCAGCAGTAGCGGAGCTTCGCCATGTCACTCCTCAACCTCCGAGACATCACCAAGTCCTACGGCGAAGGCGCCCAACGGGTGGACGCGCTCCGCGGCGTCTCAATGGCCGTCGAGGCCGGCGAGATGGTCGCGCTCGTCGGGCCGTCCGGCTCCGGCAAGAGCACGCTCCTGGCGATCATCGGCGGACTGCTCAGCCCCACCTCGGGGGCGATGCTGATCGGCGACCGCGATGTTGCGCGGTTCGACGCGCGGCAACGCAGCCAGTACCGCCGTGACCAGGCCGGGTTCGTCTTCCAGGCGAGCAACCTCGTCCCGTTCCTGACCGCGCGGGAGAACCTCCTGCTCGTCGGAGAGTTCGGCGGCGCGGACCGCGCCGCACTCCGGAAGCGGGCCGACGAACTGCTGGAGGAACTCGGGCTCACCGACGCCGCCGGCCAGGCGGGCAACCGCCTCTCCGGCGGACAGCGGCAGCGCGTCGCCATTGCGCGGGCGCTGATGCGCGACCCGCTGCTCATCCTCGTGGACGAACCGACCGCCAGCCTGGATTCGAAGCGCGGCGCGCACGTCGTGGAAGCGCTCCGCGATGCGGTACACGGGCGGCACAAGGCATGCGTCATGGTCACGCACGACCTCGAAATGGCCGCCCGCGCCGACCGTATTCTAGAAATCCGCGACGGCTTGCTGCAGGCACACGAGCCGGCTATGCAGCCGGCTTCCCCGGCCCCCTGTATCGTCGATCCATGCGAATGAAGGCCGCATTCCTCGATTTCGACGGCACTCTGGGCGAGATGCGCCCCTCCCACTTTGCCGCCTATCGTGCCGTCGCCGCGGAATACGGCATCGAGGTGAGCGAAGAGGCGCTCGCCTCCCGCGCGCTGGACGATGCCTGGGAGCGCTGGATGACCCCCGAGGGCGCGGTCCACCTCCAGGAGTCGGCGAGCGAGGCGGCATTCCGTGAGGTGCGGGTCCATTTAGCCGTTGACCGGCTCCGCGCCGCCGGGGCGGTCGCAGACGAGCAGACGCTCCGCCGCGCGGGCGAGCGCGTCGCCGAAATCGAGTGCGACCCGTCCTGGTACACCCTCTACGACGAGACGTTGCCCGCACTCGACCGGCTCGCTAAGGCGGGCGTCGAGGCCGTCGTCGTCTCCAACCACGTGTGGCGGCTGCCGGAGATCGTCCGCGCCCTCGGTGCGGGCGCGAAGTTCGAAGGCGTCGTGACCAGCGCACGCGTGGGCGCGCGCAAGCCGCACCCGCGCATCTACCAGCACGCCCTGCAGTTGACTTCGGCACGGTCGGACGAAGTGGTGATGGTGGGCGACTCGCTCACCGCTGACGTCGCGGGGGCCGAACGCGCCGGCATCCACGGCGTCTACCTCGACCGGGACGGTCGCGCAGCACCCGGCGGCGTCCCAACGATCCGCACGCTGATGGACATCCCGCTGGAATGGCCGCCCGCATGAGCACATCCACCGTACGCCTCGTCCCGGTCGCCCTGGACGAGCGCGACGCCTTCTTCGCGGCATACGAGGCGTACTCGCGCGAACTCGAGCCGTTCGATCCGGCGCACGAACCGACCGATGTGGCGGCGTACCGCGAGGCGGTGGAGGACGACCTCTCCTACCCGGACTCGGGGCGGGAGTTGTGCTGGATCACGACGGACGGCGCACGGGCAGGCTTCGTCGTGCTGCGCCACCTGCCGGACTGGCTCAACCCTGAGCACATGATCACGACCATCGCGGAATTCTGTGTCTTCCCCCCGCACCGCCGCGTCGGCGTCGGACGGGCTGCCGTCGAGACGATCCTCGCACGGGAGTGTGACCGCGCCACGTATGAGGTCGAGGCGGGTATCCTCCGCAATAACGTCGCCGCCCACGCCTTCTGGGCCGCGCTCGGCTTCGAGGTGCGCCAGGTCGTGACCGTACGTCGCCCCTGACCGGAACCTCGGGGGCAGCCGAAGTACGATAGACACCGCCCGATGGGCCTCGACGGCCCGTGACCCGACCCTGTTGCGAGGAGCCGCGCGTGAAGCCAGCGATCTGGGACGTCCATTGCCACTTCCCGCGGAACTGGGAAGACCCCGAGAACCAGGATCACGCGAAAGCCCTCGACGAACGCGCCGACGCATTGCAGGCGGCCGGGGTGGTGAAGGCCTCCCTCCTCTGCGGCGGGCGCTTCGGACTGAGTTACGAGGAATCCCTGGAGTGGGCGAAGCGCCACCCGGACCTCTGGGTGCCCAGCGCCGTCGTCGACCCGGAGGAACTCGGCTACCGGGACATCAAGCGGCTGTTCGAGCAGGGATACAAGGGCCTGAAGATGATCGGCGTGCGCCGTGCGTACGACGACTACAAGTACTTCCCCGTGTACGCCGCTGCCGAGGAGCTCGGCATGCCGATCCTCATGCACATGGGCGTCATCGGTGGGGGCGTGGACTACTCGATCACGCACCCGAGGCGTGACCCGCGCGCCGCAGAGACGATGGGCCGCATGGAGCGCATGGGGCGCATGCAGGGACGTGATATCTCCGCGATGCGGATGCGCCCGTTCCACATGGACACCATCGCCAACAACTTCCCGCGCCTGAAGATGATCGGCGCCCACATGGGAGGCACCGGCAACTACGACGAGGCCGCGTCCGTCACCCGCTGGCGTCACAACGTCTTCCTCGACATGTCCGGCGGCGACACCATCGAACGCCACGCGGTCGAGCGCCGGCTGGTGAAGCACGAGATCGGCGTCGAAAAGCTCACCTGGGGCTCGGACTGCAACAACGACGAGATCGCGCAGCACGTCGCCAACCTCGAACACATCTTCCAGATCGTCGAACTGACCGACGACGAGGCGAACCGCATCCGCTGGGCGAACGCGGCCGAGATCTTCGGCCACGAGCAGCCCGTGCTGGCCGCCGAGTAGAGCCGGGTAGGGACGCCGCGTGCCCGACGACCCAAACGATACCCCAACGCCGGAAGGGCCGGCCCCATCGCCATGGGTCTCGCGCCGCCCGCCGCGCGAGGACATGCCGGCCGAACCCGTCGGGGTGACGCCCCGCGGGCGCTCGATCTTCAACCGTTTCCGGCGTGGACGTGCCCCGTCCGATGACCTGCAGGCACGGTTCATGCTCCCCGACGAGGAGACGCCAGTAGCTGATGTGGATGAGCCACCGCCACTCCCGGCGGCGCCACTCGAGCCAGCGCGTTCCCCGTGGCAACGGACAGCGCCCGAGGACACCACGCCCGCGCCACCCTTCGCCACACCCTCTGCGCACCCGATGCCACAGCCAGAGGCGGTGTTCCCGACGCCACCGGAGGATGCGCCGATCACGCTGTCCAGACAGGCCGAGCCCACCACCGTGCCGCTCGCCGCTCCGATCACGCCGTCCCGACCGGCCGAGCCCACCACCAACGCAACGTCCGTCGTCCCCGCCGCCGTCGATCCGCCACTGGGCTGGTTGCCTGCGCCACCGACGACGATGCCCATCGACGCGCCCGACGACGAAGACCCCTTCGCCACATCAATGGAATCAATGGACGCCGGCAAAGATGCCAGGACCGCACGCGGTTGGGCGTGGTTCCGGCCGATCCCCGTGCCCGTGAACCCGTACATGGTGCTGCTCACGGGGATCGCCACACTGGTGACGTTGGCCTACCTCCTCGTGGAGCCGAGCCCTCGCTGGTTCCTGATCCTCGGAGTCGCGGCGGTCGCGGCAGGCCTGGACGGCACGCTGCGGGCCTCATGGCGTGTGACCTTTGCCGACCGCGACACCACGCCCGCGCTCTTCATGCCGGCGATCTTCATCCTCGCGGTGCCGCCACTCATCGAACACAACGTGCGCGGGCTGGGCGTCATTCCGGCGGGCCTCGTCGCGGGCCTCGCCTTCTTTGCGATCGTCGCCGCACAGGTCGGGTCGGCGCGGCCGGGCGCCCTGTACTACCCCTGGGCGCGCACCCTCTCGACCGCGGGCTCGTACGCCGCGGGCTTCGCATTCTTCTCACTGACTTACGTGTACGACCTCAGCCTGGGCATCGCCGCCCTCGCGACTGGCCTCGTCGCCCTCATGCTCGCGATCGAGGTGCTACGCGAGGGGGAGATCGACGCGACGGAGACCGCCGGATACGCAGCCGCGGCCGGAGCGGCAGTGGGACAGTGGCGCCTCGCCCTGCACTACCTCCCGGTGGACGGTTACCTCGCCGGCCTCACGGTGCTCCTCGGCTTCCTGCTCGTGACCGGCCTGCTGCAGGCCTACATCACGCGCAACCTCGACCGCCGCACGACCATCGAACACGCCGTGGTCGCCGTCGCCGGCGCCACCCTCGTCATCGGTGCGCGGGTCATGGGACTGGCCTAGCCGATGTCGCTCGTCCCACTCGCCCGCAACGGCGGCTCTGGTAGCATCCGAGGCACGGTCGGGGAGTGGCGCAGTCTGGCAGCGCACCAGTCTGGGGGACTGGGGGTCGTGGGTTCAAATCCCGCCTCCCCGACCATCTTCTGAATCCAGATCCAGGCCACCCCCGGATTCTGAAACGGACGATTCACCCTCAGGTGGCCCGAAGTTGATGGCGCGTACTCCGGTCGTGCACCCACTGTCACCGTGGCGCGCGAGAAGCGAGAGAAGCAAGAGAAGAAGGCCCACCGTCTGCTGGGCGAAAGGTCTCCGCAAGCGCGCATAACGAACACCGGGAGCCGAGATGGCAACGACGACCCCGCCGCCGAGCGCCTCGGACGGGCACCCGGCGATGTCGGACCCGGCCCTGCTGCGTCGCATCACCTACGGCGTCGCGGCGGGATCGGCCATCGCCTCCCTCGCGATGAACTTCTGGCTCCCGCTGTTGCCGCTGTACATGCAGCACCTCGGCGCCACCAGTCAGGCGAATGCGCTCTTCTGGACGGCGATGGCGAACCTCGCGCTCGGGATCGGGCGCATCGTCAGCGGCCCCACCTGGGGCGCTGTCTCGGATCGCATCGGCCGGAAGCCGATGTTTGTGCGGACACTGCTCTTTGCCTCGGCGACGATCGCCCTCGTCGGGGCGGCGAAGGAGCCCTGGCAGGTCGCCGCGGCATTCGCGCTCCAGGGGATCTTTTCTGGGTTCACTCCAGCCGCAACGGCACTCGTCAGTGTCAGCGTCCCCGAAGAACGGATTGAGCAGCAGCCTGAGCCTCGTCACCGGCGGGCAGTACCTCGGCACGACCATCGGCCCCGCGCTGGGAGGAGCGCTCGTCGTCCTTTTCGGGTTCCGCGGGCCGATGTTCGCCGGCGCCGTCCTGCCCGTCGTCGCCGCGGCGCTTGTGCTTGCCCTCGTACCTCGCGACGTCGTGCGGCTACGTGATCGACGAGGCGGGAGCCGGGCGGACGACACCGGCACGCCGCGACCCGCCGCGTTGTGGCGGACATTGCCCGCGCAGTTCTACATCGCGGTGTTCCTGTTCTTTCTCCTCTTCAGCATAAACCAGATCATCCGGCTCCTCACCCCGATCGCTCTGCAGGGCATCGAGGGCACGGACGACGTGGCGGCCATCTCCGGGATCACGTTCTCCCTCGGCGGCCTGGCAGCCGTCCTCGGGATCGTCCTCATCGCCCGACGCTCGTTGCGACCGGGACGCTTGAAGGTCGCGCTGATCGTCGGGACGGTCATCGCCGGGTGCGCCACCCTTTTGCTCTCCACGACCCACGCTGTCCCGCAGTACATCGTCCTGTTCTCAGCGTTTTCGCTCGTCCACGCGATGATGATCCCTGCCACCAACACCCTCATCGCCACCAACGTGTCGAGAGAGCGCCGTGGCACCGGATTCGGGATCGCCAGCAGCGCTCAGGCGATGGCTCTCATGGTCGGGCCCATCGCAGCCGCCGCGTTCGGCGCGTACTCGATCACACTCGGCTTCGCGACGATCGCCGCGCTGTTCGGTTGCATCGCCGCACTGGTCTTCTTCGCCATCCGCGAGCCCGGCCGGGACGCGACCACCGCGTAGCGTCCCTCAGGTGACGAGCCCCCGCCACGTGCGGCTGGTCCTCCGGGATGCAGTGCCCATCTCGAGGCTCCTCCGTGCTGCCGGTGCGGGCACTGAATGACGATGCGGCGGACAGGACGCTGCCTACAATTCTCCCGCCGGGGCGCGACCGCCCGGGTTAGAGGCCGGGGGACGGTGCGACAGCCATGAAACAGGCAGCCCTCGCGGGGACCGCACGGCGGCGATGCCGCTGTTCGCGGCTGTGCTCGCAGCCACCTTGGGGACGCTGGTCATCGTGGGGCTGTATGCCCTGCGGGTGGTGCGAAGGCTGAAGCGCCAGGCCTGACGGTGAGCGACAGGGCAGCCGCCCAACTCGAGCACCTCATAACGTACGTCGCAACATATTTGGTCGACGTGGCATAATCCCCCTGGCCCAATTCCCGGGTCACGCCGGCAGATTCACGATGCGGGACGAGAGGGAGCCGGATGCAGGCACTCAGGTACGCGCGCGCCACCTCCATCGACGAGGCAATGCGGATGCTCCAAGAGGGCGGCGAGACGGCTCGCGTCCTGGCTGGCGGCACGGACGTCATCGTGCAGGCGCGTGAGCGCCGGCGCGTGATCGGCCTGTTCGTCGACATCAAACACATCCCGGAGGTCATGGCGCTTGAGTATGACCCCCAGCGAGGCCTCCGTATCGGGTCGGCGGTGCCGCTGTACCGCGTCTACGGCGACGCCAATGTGCAGCGGGTTTACCCCGCACTGCGCGCAGCGGCACATGTCATCGGCGGGAAGGCGATCCAGGGACGCGCCTCACTCGGCGGCAACCTCAGCAACGCATCCCCGGCCGCCGACTCGATCCCCACGATGATGGCATCCGAGGCTGTCGCCGAGATCGCTGGGCCGAATGGCCGTCGCGACGTCCGCGTGAACGAATTCTGCACAGGGCCCGGGCGAAACGTGCTGCAGCCGGGCGAGTTCGTCGTCACGCTGCGGTTCCCGCAGCCGGCGCCCCACACCGGCCAGGCATGGGAGCGGTTCATCCCGCGGAACGAGATGGACATCGCCGTCGTGAACGCCGCCTGCGCGCTCACGCTCTCCGGCGACACGGTGACGGCGGCCCGCATCGCCATCGGCGCGGTCGCCCCGACCGCGATCATGGTGCCGGCGGCGGCGGAGGCCCTGGTGGGCCGTCGGCTCACCGACGACACGATCGCGGCCGCGGGTGCGGCAGCGAAGGACGCGGCCATACCCATCGAAGACATGCGTGGCACCGTCCGCCAGCGCAAACACCTCGCTGACGTGCTGGTCCAGCGCGTCGTACGTGCGGCCGCGGAGAAGGCACGCGGCAACTAGGAGACGACCATGGCAACGAGCGAACGACTGGTGATCACGGCCACGATCAACGGCGACGAACGCACCTTCCTCGCCGACTCCCGTGACTCCCTCCTGGAGGCGCTGCGCGAGCGGCTGGACCTGAAGGGCGTGAAGGAAGGCTGCAACAACGGGAACTGCGGCGCCTGCGCCGTGATCCTCGATGGCCGCCTGGTCAACTCCTGCTGCGTCATGGCCGCGGAGATCGAGGGCTCCCGCGTCGAGACGGTGGAGGGCCTGGCCGGGCCGGAGGCGCTGCACCCCCTCCAGCAGTGCTTCCTCGAGGGGGCGGCGCTCCAGTGCGGGATCTGCACGCCGGGCTTCCTGATGTCCTCGAAGGCGCTGCTCGCGGAGAACCCCGCCCCGACGGATGAGGAAGTGCGGTTCTGGCTCGCCGGGAACCTCTGCCGCTGCACCGGGTACGACAAGATCATCGAGGCGGTCCAGGCCGCCGCGGAACAGATGCGCGCTCAGAAATAACCCGCGCCCCGCCGGGGCACGAGGAGGTCCGTTATGGTCGCTACCCCGCAGAAGCCCGCCTACAAGGTCATCGGCACCCGCCCCGTCCGCCCGGACGGCGTCGACAAGGTCACCGGGCGCGCTGCCTACGGTGCCGATGTCGTCCTCGAGGGGATGCTCTTCGGCTCGGTCCTGCGCAGCCCGCACGCACATGCCCGGATCAAGCGCATCGACACGTCGAAGGCGCTCGCGCTGCCGGGCGTGAAGGCGATCATCACGAATGCCGACTTCCCCGCGCAGGAGTCGGGCACCCTCGACCTCGGCGAGGGCAGCGCGAACCCGAAGTGGCTCGTGGACAACGTGCTCGCCGGTGACAAGGTCCTCTACCACGGCCACGCCGTGGCCGCGGTCGCCGCCGTCGACTGGCACACCGCCGAGGAGGCCCTCGGTCTGATCGACGTCGAGTACGAGCTCCTTCCGTTCGTCATCAACGTGCGAGAGGCGATGCTCGACGCGGCGCCGATCCTCCATCACGACCTGCGGACGAACGTACGGGCGCGGAACGTGGACACCCCGAAGGACCGCGAGACCAACGTCGCGATGCACATGCGCGTGGAGAAGGGCGACCTCGCCGCCGGCTTCGCCGAGGCAGACATCGTCATCGAACGCGAGTTCACGACCAGCCAGTTCCACCAGGGTTACATCGAACCCCAGAACGGCACGGCCCACTGGAACCACGACGGACAGATCACCGTCTGGACGTCCACACAGGGTGCGTTCTCCGTGCGTGATCAGGTTGCGACACTGCTCAACCAGCCCGTCGCCAGGATCAAGGTAGTGCCGATGGAGATCGGGGGCGGCTTCGGCGGGAAGATCCCGGTTTACCTCGAGCCCGTCGCCGCGCTGCTGTCGAAGAAGACCGGGCACCCGTTGAAGATGTGGATGTCCCGCGAGGCCGTCTTCCAAGCCACCGGCCCGACCTCTGCGACGTGGAACCGAGTCAAGATCGGCGCGAAGCGTGACGGCACCCTGGTCGCCGCGGATGTCTCGCTCTGCTTCGCCGCGGGCGCCTACCCCGGCTCGGCTGTCGGCGCGGGCGTCCTCTGCGCCCTGGCCCCGTACGCGATCCCGAACCAGCGCATCGACGGTTTCGACGTCGTGACGAACACCCCGAAGACAGCCGCCTACCGCGCGCCGGGCGCACCTGCGGCCGAGTACGCGGTGGAGGCCACCGTCGACGAGATCGCACGCGCACTCGACATGGACCCCCTCGATCTGCGGCTGAAGAACGCACCCGAGGAGGGGGACACCAACAGTAGCGGCGCGCCGTGGCCACGGATCGGCGCGAAGGCGGTCATCACCGCCATCAAGGAAAGCGCTCACTATAACTCCGAGATCCAGGGCGACAACGTCGGGCGCGGCATTGCCCTCGGGTTCTGGTTCAACGGCGGGATGGAGTCCTCTTCCAGCGTCGCCGTGAACCCGGACGGCTCGGTTTCGCTGATTCTCGGGTCCACGGACATCGGCGGGACGCGCGCCTCGCTCGCGATGCAGCTCGCGGAAGCGCTGGGCGTACCGTACGAGGCGATCAAGCCGCAGGTCGTCGACACTGACTCGATCGGCTACACCGCCGTCACCGGCGGCAGCCGCACCACCTTCGCCGGCGGCTGGGTCGCGTACGACCTGGGTCAGGAGATCCGGAAGCGCCTCACGGAACGCGCCGCGCGCATCTGGGGCGTCGACATCTCGACGGTGACATACCACGATGACGCGATGATCACCGGCACTGACAAGGACGGCAAGGAGCAGCGGTTCACCTTCGAGGAGATCTGCCGCAGACTGCCGTCGACCGGTGGCCACATCGCCGTCTCGGCGATGTCGAGACGGAACACCGCCGGCCCCGCCTACGCCGGCCACATCGCTGACGTGAAGGTCGACCGCGAGACCGGGAAAGTCACGGTGCTCCGCTACACCGCCGTGCAGGACGTCGGGACCGCGATCCACCCCTCATACGTAGAGGGACAGATCCAGGGCGGCGCGGCACAGGGGATCGGCATGGCGCTGCAGGAGGAGTACTGGTACGACGACCAGGGCCACCTCCGCAATGGCTCGTTCCTCGACTACCGGATGCCCGTCGCCAACGACCTGCAACCGATCGAGGTAATCCTCGTCGAGGTGCCGAACCCTGGCCACCCCTTCGGCGTGCGAGGCGTGGGCGAAGTGCCGATCGTGCCGCCGCAGGCCGCCATCCGAAACGCGTTGCGGGACGCGATCGGCGTGAACTTCTACCACACGCCCGTCACGCCCACACGCATCCTGGACGAACTGCTGCCCCGCGCGTAGGCCCAGCGAACACACGAGGAACGAACACCGTGGCGACGGTCCATATCCCCGCCCACTGGCGCGACCTCGCCGGCGGCCGGGCAACCATCGAAGTCCCGGGCGGGACGCTCCAGCGCGTCCTGGACGGTATCGCCCGCGAGGCGCCCGCGCTTGGTGCGGTGCTGTCGGACGGCGCCACGCTCCGCGGCGAGGTCGCCATCGCGATCGACTCCGAGGTGACCGAAAACGACCCCCTCGAACCCGTACGGGAGGGGGCGGAGATTTTCCTCATCCCCGCCATCGCTGGCGGCGCCGCCTGACCACTGCGCGGATTCGCCACCATCCGCTGAACGCGGATTGATGCGCTGTTCCACGCCACGCTGCCAGGCTCGAATCTCGCCGTAACCTATCGAGGGTCACCGTAGCGAACGTGCCGAGCCACCTCTGGGATGCAGCAACGGGGGACGGGGTGAGGGCGAACGAAGCCAGTCCCGCTTCGGACTAACCCTGCAACAAGGCGATCGAGTCGGGCTCGTGCGGCGCCTCGAAGGCCGCCAGGCGCAGCCCACCGCGGTCCGGGATCCCGCACGGGCTGTAGCCGAGGGCAACCGCCAGCGCGTCACCGAACAGCACGGCGATCCGCGTCCCGTCGCCCTGCGCATCGAGATACGGCGTGACGGCTGCGCGCAGCGCCCCCTCCCCAGCCGCGGAGAGCGCTGCACCCGCCCTCTCGAACGCGATGGTCCGACGCTCCTGCTGGAGCAAGCTCGCGACCGTCCTCGACGGGCCATGCGCAATGTGGTGGAGCGCGCGATACACCGAGACCAGCGTGATCACGCGGACGCCCTAGGCCGTCGGCGGATCACTGGTCCAGAACCGGGGGGCAACCCAGTGCTGAGCGACAAGCCCTCGCTGCTCGACGCACATCTTCAGCTCGGTGATCGGCCGCTGCATCCACAGACCGCCGCGGTCATCCGACAGCATGAGCAGGACCCGGAGTTCAGCGCCCCACTCGACAGGCAGTCCCCGCACGCGCGGTGCGACCTCCTGGAACGCATCGGCGGCCACGCGCTCCGCCTCGATGGCAAGCAGCGAGTCGAGCGCGTCGGCCATCTCCTCCGCGGCCACCGCGTGAAGGGCTCGTGGGCCCTCGTCAAGACAACTCAGGCGCCCGACTCCTGGCTCGCGCTCAAGCACCGGGACGATGCGGCCACCGGCGTCGACCTCGCCACGACGTTCGACGACTCCGTGATCTGCGGCCTGACCATCGCCGACCTGCACGCCGGACGCCACGTCCCGGACCGGCAGATCGAGCCGTTGCTCGCCGCCGACCTGCCCGGTGCCAGCCGTGCACCATTCCTCGAGGGCGTCGAGCCAATGGCCGCGACACAGACAGCGCAGCCATTCGACCGGGCAGACTGGATCTTCGAACCGAAGATCGACGGTGTGCGCGTACTGATCACCCTGCGCGACGGGCAGGTCCGGCTGACGTCGCGGCGCGGCCTCGACATGACGGCGCAGTACCCCGCCCTCGTCGCGTCGCTGGCGAAACAACCAGCCAACACCCTCATCCTCGATGGCGAGATCGCCGCGCTCGACGAACACGGCGTGCCTTCGTTCGAACGGCTGCAGCAGCGGATCAACCTGACCGACCCGACCGAGATCCGCTCGTTCGACCGCTCCCTGCCCGTCGTCTGCTACGTCTTCGACATCCTCTACGTCGACGGCGTCGACGTGCGCCGTGTCCCGCTGCTCGCTCGGAAGCGCCTGCTCCAGCGCACGCTGATGCCGACGCCGCGGGTGCACCTCGTGGAACACTCCGAGACGCACGGCGTCCGCGCGTACGAGGGCGCCGTCGCCATCGGCCTCGAAGGGCTCGTGGCGAAACGCGGCGACTCGCGCTACGAGTCCGGCACGCGCTCCCATGCCTGGGTCAAGGTGAAGTCGAGGCTCACCAACGAGTTCGTGGTCACCGGGTACACGCCGGGGCTGAACTCGCGTTCCTCGACCTTCGGGGCGCTGGTGATTGCCACACGCGAAGCGGATGGACGGCTCGTGAACGTGGGACGCGTCGGCTCCGGATTCACGGAGACGATGCTGAAGTCGCTGCGCCGTCGCCTCGATGCGATGCGGATACCGGAGTCACCGATGGCGACGCCGCCGCCGGCATCGGAACACATCACGCACGTCCGTCCCGAGCTGGTGGTCGAGGTCGAGTACGCCCAGATCACGTCGGACGGCAACCTGCGTGCACCCGTCTTCCTGCGACTGCGCGAGGACAGGGCGCCGTCCGAGGTGCGCACGCTGCACCTCGATCCGCCCCCATCCGGCGAAGCCGCACCCGCCGCCCCGGCCACCGGGGATGGAGGCGCGCTCGCAGCACAGGTGACATCGGCGCTGGGCCAGATCGAGGCGCTGCGGAAGCAGGGTGCGATCGAACTGGATGGTGCCCGGGTCCCGGTCACGAACCTCGATAAGGTGTTCTGGCCCGAGCACCGGGGCCAGCGCGCGCTGACGAAGCGCGACCTGCTCGCCTACTACGCGAAGATGGCGCACGTCCTCCTCCCCCACCTGCGCGACCGGCCCCTCACCATTACCCGCTATCCCAACGGCCTCGAGTGCCACTCCTTCTACCAGAAACACGTCGACACCCCGCCGCCATTCGTGGAGACGGTGCGAGTGTTCACCGAAAGCGGCGGCGGCGACCAGGAGTTCGTGGTGGTCAACAACCTCCCCACGCTGCTCTGGCTCGCCCAGTACGCCGACATCGCCCTCCACACCTCGCTCGCGCGGGTGGACCCGGAGCCGGACGGCCACCACCTCGGGCGCACCTTCACCAGGACGAAGGCGAACGTGGAGGCCTCACTCCTGAACTACCCGGACTTCGTCCTGTTCGACTTCGACCCGTACATCTATCGCGGCGACGAACAGCCGGGCGCGGAACCGGAATTGAACCGGCCGGCGTACGAGGAGACGGTGCGGGCCGCCCAGGCGCTGAAGGGACTGCTGGACTCCGCGGCCCTCTCATCGTTCGTGAAGACCTCGGGCGCGACCGGCCTGCACGTCTACGTACCCGTGCTGCGCCAGTACGACTACGAGACCATGCGCGAGATCGCCACGACGGTTGGTGGCCTGATCGTGCGCGCCCACCCGCACGAGGTGACCACGGAGTGGAACATCCAGAAGCGGCGCGGAATGGTCTTCCTCGATGTGAACCAGAACGCCCGCATCAAGAACCTCGCCGCCCCCTACTCCCCGAGGGCGAAGCCGGGAGCCCCCGTCTCCATACCCCTGCGCTGGGACGAACTCGCCCGGGTCTTCCCGACGGACTTCACCATCCTCGCCGCACCCGACCGCGTCGCCGCCGCAGGCGACCTGTGGGCCCACATCCTGGACGCCAAGCATCACCTGGCGGCCCTGACGGGTGCCGGTTAGCAGGTAGTTTGCCTCGCCGGGTTCGAGGGAAACCCCGATGGGGACGGCCTCCGGACCGCCGTAGCGTGACCCCTGAAGGCGCAGGGAGCGTGATGGCCGAACTCGGGATTGCCGGAGACTTCGACGAGGTGGCGGACGCCATTGAGGTGGACGCAGAGCCGGACGGTGAGGCGCGCCCGCGCCCGCGCTTCCGGCTCCCCACTGGCACATATGCCTGGCGCGCGCCGCGCTGGCTGCCTGTAGCGCTCGTCGGCGGTGTCATCTTCTGGAGCGCCATCATCTGGTGGATGGCCTCGAACCTCGCGGGCGGCGATGCGCCTCCGGCCGACTCGCACGCCCTGACGGACGAGGTCGCCGTGCTCCGTGCGCAGATCGACGGACTGAGGCAGCAGGCCGCCACGCTCGGGCAGGAACGGGAGGCGCTCGCCAAACGCGTCACCGCACTCGAGGAACGCCCCGCCCCATCGGTGGTCGCTGCCCCCGCGGCGGCACCCGGCACGCCAGCGGCAACGGCGCCGGCGGGCATTGTGCCCATGAACCTGACCGCCGGCTCGTACTCGATCCCCCGGTTCGCCTATCCGCGCTCCGCCGACCCACGGACCACGCCAGCCACGGTGTTCCCGGCGGCCATCCCGACACGCGGGACATCCACGTCCACTGGAGGCGAGTCGACCGCGCGCTTCTTCACGGGCGGCGCGGACAAATACAACTGCACCTCGTTTGGCTCGCAGGCCGAGGCACAGGAAGCGCTCGCGGCGAACGCGCCAGGCGACCCGAACCGGCTGGACATGAACGGGAACGGCGTGGCGTGTGAGGACATCACCTATCCCGCGAACACGCCGAAAAACCTCACGCCCGTCGCGAACCGCTAGCCCTCGACCTCAGGCGACCCGGCACGTTGACGCCGTAGCGCGCTCACGACGCTGAGCGCGCGCGCCACCTCGGCCACGTCATGCACGCGCACGACATGCGCCCCTGCGGCCGCGGCGAGCACGTTGAAGCCGAGTGTTGCCTCCAGAAGGCCTTCGACGTCCTGACGATCGCCGAGGCCCATCAACTCCGCCAGGAAGCCCTTGCGTGACGCGGAGACCAGCACTGGATACCCGTGCCCGACCAGCGCGGGGAGCCCGTCCAGCATCGCCAGGTTGTCGGCCGCTGACTTCCCGAAGCCGAATCCCGGGTCGAGCCAGGGCGTCCCCGCACCCGCCCCTTCAAGCGAATGCGCCCGCTCCACGAGAAACGCGGTGACCTCTTCGTTGATCTCCTCGTACGACTGGTCGACCTCGCGATGGTGCTTCGGGCGGCCGCGCATATGCATCACGCAGACCGGCAACCGGTACTCCACGGCGACCGCGAGCATCTCCGGATCGGTCGCGCCGGTGACATCGTTCAGCAGGTGGACGCCGGCCTGCGCCGCGGCTCGCGCCACGGCGGGCGTCCAGGTGTCGACGGAGGTCAGCAGCCCTTCACCTACGCACGCTTCAACCACGGGCGCCACCCGCGCGGCCTCTTCGTCCGGGGTGAGGTCACGGCCGCCCGTCCGTGTCGAGTGCGCCCCGATGTCAACGATCTCCGCGCCCGCGGCTGCGAGGGCGCGCGCCCGCTCAAGCGCCTCGGACCTCGCGACCCGCGAGAAGGCGATCGGCGAGTCGTCGGACACGTTGAGGATGCCCATGACCGCCGTGCGGTGCGTGGCATCAATGGTGCGGTCGCGCAGGTGCAGCAGCATCGCCCCTCCAGCGGATCGAGGATAACCGCGGGCGCGCCGCCCGGCGTTGCGGGCGTCTCCCAGCCACCGTACGCTCGCCCCGGGCTGCGTGCGGGGAGTGACCGATGGCCAACGACCTCGCACCGGCGCTCGCGATCGATGGCGGGACACCGGCCCGCCTCGAGGCCTGGCCTGCCCCGCCGGTCGCCACGCCCGCCGGCGACCCCGATCCCGTCCGCGCGCTGGAGGCCGAGGTCGCCGCCGGGCTCGGACTGACGGCGGACGCGGTGATCGCGCTGGCATCCGAGGGGGAGGCGCGCCGGATCGCGTTGCGTACCGCGATCGCCGGACGGCGTGAGGTGGTCCTGCCGGCGCTGTGCGCGACCCCATGGACCGAGACCGCACAGGCCGCCGGACTCACCATCGTCGCCGCCGAAGTCGATGCGGACACGGCCGCGATCTCCGCACGCGGGATCTCGGCTGTGGCGACGTCGGAGACGGCCGTGGTGGTCGCCGCCTATCCCTTCGGGCACCCCCCGGTACTGGAGACCATCCTCCCCGTGATCCGTGAACGTACGTGCATGCTCATCGAGGAGTGTACGGAGGCCGTCGGCGCCTCCTACCGCGGCGAACCCGCCGGCTCGATTGGCGGCGCGGCGGTCTTCGCGCTTGGGGCGGGGCACCTGCTGAGAGGCGGACTGGAGCCTGGCTCGGACGGCGGCGCCCTCCTCGTCCTGCGCGACCCCGTCCTCGCCGCGCAGGCACGAGGCGAGGCGACGGCGATGTCGGAGGCCGTGGCCCGGGTCACCCTCGCGGAGTGGCGCGGGCGCGAAGAGGCGTTGTGGGCTCGCCGCGAACTGGCATGGGAACTGACATTCAACCTGCGCGGGATGCGCGGCGTCGCGTCCATGCCGCACGGCCGCTGGATCCGTCACGCATACGACCGCTACGTGTTCCGGCTGCGCGGCATGCTCTGGAAGCACACCTTCGAGGAGACCCTCGCCGCGTTGCGCGCGGAGGGGCTGCCGGTCGAGGCCGCCGTGGGGCCCCCACTGGCGACCGCGGCATCGATCGCGGAGGATCAGACGCAGGCAGCCAGCCGTCTCCCGACGGAGATGGTGGCGTTGCCACTGCACGCGGGGCTGACCTCGCGTGACATGGACCAGGCGGCGGCGGCGCTGCGGAAGGTTGAGCGATGGGCCCTGTGAGCGAAGACGCCAGCCTGCCGGAGCCGGTGCTCGTCGCCGTCGACTTCACGGCGACCGACCTGCGCGTCGTCCTCGTCGACAGCGACGGCGAGGTCATCGAACGCGAGCGATACGACCTCGGGCCCCTCCCTGACGAGGAAGCCTGGGCGTGGGAGGTGGGTGGCCGGATCGCCACCTCGTTCGCGCGCGAGGGCCAGAAACGCTGGGCGCAGGCGATCGCGATCGCCTGCCCCGGGCTCGTCGACCCGGTCGCGGGCATCCTCGTCGAGAGCGGCGGCCAGGCGGAGTGGGATGGCCTCCATGTCGTCGACGCCATCCGTCGACACATCGATGCCCCCGCGGTGGCACTGAACCGCGTCCAGGCGGCCCTCAAGGGCGAATGGAGCGCCGGGGCGGCCGACGGCACGATGGACGCCCTCTACGTCTGTCTCCGTGGCATCCCCCAGGCGGCGGTGCTCTCCAACGGACGCGTCCTCACGGGCGCCGGGAACCGGGCAGGCTCGCTCCCCGCGTTACCCGAACTCGACCCCGCCCTGCCGCTCGCGGGTGACGCGCTGGAGCAGGTCACAGGCGTGCTGGCCGACCTCGCCGCGCTGGTCGACCCGGTCGTGGTGATCCTCGACGGTGAGGAAGCGCACGTCGGCCCGCTCGGCCCCGTGCTGCAGGGTGTGCTCGACGAGGTTTCCCCTGGCGCCCGTGTCGTACGCCCCGCCCTCGGTGACGGCGGCGCCCTCCTGGGCGCACTGCGGGCCGCCGAGATCCTGGCGTACGAGGGCGAGCGCACGGATCGCCTCGAATGACCTCGCCGGAGGGCCGGCTTGACCGCGCCCAGCCCGTACGGCTGGACCTCCGTCGACGCGACGCCGGGACGCTGCTGGGCGCGCTCGCCTGGGTGATGGGGGCGCTGGAGATCATGCGCGACCGCGCCGCCGCCGCCGAGGACGACGACGCCATGCGGATGTTTCAGCAGGTGTCCCCGAAGATCGAACGGCTGGTGGAACAACTGGGCGCGGCCCGGAACGCCTCGATGACCCGCCCGGAGTTCGAGGCGCAGATCGAGGATGCGTTCGCCGAGGTGCGCGGTGCGTTCGAGGCGTGGATCGAGATGACTGCGATCGACACCCTCACCGCCGCCGTGACCAAGCGGATCGAGGACGAGGGCCTCGACCCCTCGCTGATCGAGGACGACGAGCCGCGGGCCTGACGGGCGGGCTAGTACCCCCGGTACCGGCTCGCGAGCGGCAAGCGGCGGTCCCGGCCGAACGCGCGCGACGTGATCTTCACACCCGGAGGCGCCTGCCGCCGCTTGTATTCGTTCCGGTTCACCATGTCGATCACGCGCTTCACGGTCGCCTCGTCGTTGCCGCGCGCGACGATCGCCTCCAGCGACAGGTCGTCCTCCACGTACGCCTCGATGATCGGGTCGAGCACCTCGTACGCGGGGAGCGAGTCGGAGTCGAGCTGACCGGGCCGCAGTTCGGCGCTCGGCGGCTTCGTGATCGAATTCTCCGGGATCACGGCGCTGATCGTGTTCCGATAGCGGGCGAGTTCCCAGACCAGCGTCTTCGGCACATCCTTGATCACCGCGAAGCCGCCGACCATGTCCCCGTACAGCGTCGCGTACCCGCACGCGTACTCCGACTTGTTCCCGGTCGTCAGCACGAGCGATCGAGGCGTATGGTTCGACAGCGCCATCACGAGCATCCCGCGGGAACGGCTCTGCACGTTCTCGCCCGCGACCCCGGGGTCGCCCGGGCCGAACTCCCGCGCCAGCGTGTCCAGCGCCGCCTGGTGCAGCGCCTCGATCGGCAGCGAGGCAAGGCGGATCCCCAGCCGCTGCGCCAGGTCGACCGCGTCCGAGATCGAACCTTCCGAGGAGTAGCGCGACGGCATCGATACGCCCGTGACACGCTCCGCCCCGAGGGCATCCACGGCGACCGCGGCCACGATCGCCGAGTCGATGCCGCCGGACAGCGCCACGAACGCGTGCTCGAAGCCGACCTTCAACACGTAGTCCCGCGTCCCGAGCACCAGCGCGCGATAGGTCTCCGCCACCATCGGCGGCGGCGGCGGCACGGTCGAGCGAAGGAGCGGACGGTCGCGCTTCGGCGTCGTCGTCACATCTACGCCCCGGACAGGCGTCGACGGCTGTGCGAAGCCACGCAGGCGACGGAGCCGCGACTCGTGCAACTGGCGCTGGAGGAGCTCCTCCACCAGCAGGTCAGCGATCAGCAGGTCCTCTTCCATCGAGGCGCCGCGTGCGACCACCACGCCGGAGGCATCGAAGATCACCGAGTTGCCGTCGAAGACAAGTTCGTCCTGCCCGCCCACCTGGTTCACGTAGGCGAGCGCGACGGTGTTGTCCGCCGCGCGCGTGGCCAGCATCCGCTCCCGGTCGCGCGCCTTCCCGGCATGGAACGGCGAACCGTTGATGTTCACAACGACCGCGGCGCCCGCGATCGCCAGGTCCGTGATCGGCCCGCCCGGATACCAGGCGTCCTCGCAGATCGTGATGCCGACCGGCACGCCGGCGACCGTGACGACGAGCGCCTCCGCCCCGGGCTGGAAGTACCGCTCCTCATCGAACACGCCGTAGTTGGGAAGCCGCTGCTTGCGATAGGTGGCCACCACCTGGCCGTCGTGGACGACAGCCGCCGCGTTATAGAGATGCTGGTCGAACTCGACACACCCGACGATCAGCGGCGGGAGCCCCATCGCCTCCTCCGCCAGCGCCAGCAGGCTCCGGTGGGCATCCTCGATGAACGCGGACCGGATGAGCTGGTCCTCGGGCGGATAACCCGTGATCGCGAGTTCGGAGAACGCGACCAGGTCGGCGCCCTGCGCGGCGGCTCGCCGGGCGGCGTCGAGGATCTTCGCCCGGTTCCCCTCCAGGTCGCCAATGGTGGTGTTGAGCTGGGCGAGTGCCACGCGGAGCGTCTGCATTGGACGGCCTTTCGACGCGTAACCAGCGGCCCGGCACGCGGCGCGGGGTGATTGCGTACTGACTACGCAAAGTACCGTCGCTGAATGCTAGACGGCAGGCCTCCGCCGCGTCAACGCGTGCGCCAGCGAGGGCCGTGCGCCAGACTAGACGGCACCCACCGGGAGAGCATCCATGGCCGACTCATCGCTCCTGCCTGCCGCCCTCGAGTGGGCGTCACACGACGTCATCAACGAAAACAACCGCTGGTGGCTGGCCTGGTCGTTCGACCCCCAGTTCCTGCTCCCGGTTGCCCTGTTCGCCTTCTGGTACGCCCGAGGGCTGCGCCGCTGGCCGCAGCGTACCCGGGCACACTCGCCATGGCGGACGGCCTCGTACTACGCCGGTCTCACCCTCCTGGTGCTCTCCTTCGAGTCGCCCCTCGACCGGCTAGGCGAGCACCACTTCTCCATGCACATGGTCCAGCACAACGTCGTGATGATGATCGTGCCGCCGCTCATCCTCCTCGGCGCGCCGACCACGCCGATGTTGCGCGGGATGCCTCGCTGGCTGCGTCAGGGCGTCGTCCGCCCTGTCGTCAGCAACGGCGTCGCGCAGCGCGTGTACCGGTTCCTCACGTTCCCCGTGGTGACGATCATGCTGTTCACCGTCTTCCAGTGGGGCTGGCACCTGCTGCCCGGGCTGTACGACCGTGCCCTGAACGACGACCTGATCCACAACCTCCAGCACTCGACCTTCCTCGCCGTTGCAATGCTCTTCTGGTGGAACGTCATCGACCCGAAGCCGCTGCACTCGCGGATCCCGGTACTGGCGCGCGTCCTCTACTTCTACGGAGCGATGATCCCGAAGCACGTCCTCTCGGCGTTCATCGTCTTCGCTGACCACCCCTTCTACCCGACCTACGAGCGGGTCCACCGCTTCCTGCCCGGCTCCCCCCTCGAGGACCAGCAACTCGCCGGCCTCCTCATGTGGGTCCCCTTCGGCGAGCTGCTCAACCTGATCACCGCCGGCGCCATCCTCGGCTTCTGGTTCCGCCGAGGGAACGCGGAACAGAGGGCCAGGGAAGAGGCGGAAGACGCCCGTTTGGCCGCCGCACGCGCCGCCGCCGGGAGCACCTCCTAGCGTGGCCCTGCCGTCGCGCGAGGCGTCCGAGGCGTTCCGCACCGCACATGAGGTCGCCGACGATTCCGTCTGGTGGCAGAGCTGGGGCGCTGACCCGACCTTCCTCGTGCCCGTCGCCTTCCTCGCCTGGTGGTATCTGCGCGGGCTCCGGCAGTGGCCCGACCGCTCGAGGCCGCACCCGCGATGGCGAACCGCGACGTTTCTCTGTGGTATCGCGCTGCTCGCGCTCGCGCAGGAGTCGCCGCTGGACGCGCTCGCGGCTCGCCACCTGACATTCCACATGATCCAGCACGAAGTCGTGACGATGCTCGCGGTCCCGATGCTCCTCCTCGGCGCGCCGGCGACGCCGGTGCTGCGTGGGATGCCGCGGTGGCTCCGCCAGGGCGCCGTGCGGCCGGTCGCCGGGAGCCGTCTCGGGCGCAGCCTGTACGAGGGCCTGACCAGCCCCGGCATTGCGGCGGTGGCGTTCATTGCGACCGTCTGGGCATGGCACCTCGTGCCGGGGTGGTACGACGCGGCGCTGCGGCTGCCCGCCCTCCACGCGTTCCAGCACGCCACGTTCACCGCCACGGCCACGCTCTTCTGGTGGAACGTCATCGAGGCGCCGCCCCACCGCCCCCGGCTGGATCCGATGCCGCGCATCCTCTACCTGATCGTGGCCGGCGCGGCGAAAGATGGCGCTGCGGCGCTCATCGTCTTCGCATCGACGCCGCTCTATCAGGAGTACGCCCACATCGCGCCGGTCGTGGACTGGAGCACGCTGCGAGACCAGCAACTTGGCGGCCTGGTGATGTGGGTGCCGGGCACGCTGCTCATGCTCGCCGTCGCGGGGGCGGTGTTCCTCAACTGGTACAGGGCGCAGGAACAGGCTGAACTCGGACGCTGAGATTCGCGGGGAACACGCAGGAGCCCCGTCGTTGACGGCCCTCCTCGTTCTGCGGAGACGGCTCCCGATGCTAGTGTTTCGGGGCGGACTGCTCCTGGCCAGCGGGGATGCCGCCAACCGCGTCGGTGCCGTCGTTCCAGAAGAGCGAGACCAGCGCAAGCAGGATGCACGCGGCCAGCACCAGCCCGAACATGAACAGCCGCGTCAGCAGGCCGTTCTCGAACCTCAGGTGCATGAAAATCGCGACGACGATGACGAACTTGACCGCTGACAGGCCGATCAGCAACGACACCATCAACCCATGCGGCAGTGACGAGTACGAAAGGAACAACTCCACCACCGTGATCACCGTGAGGATCACGCCGGTCATCACGTACTGGCGGATCGTCGAAGGCGGGTGCTCTTCGCCGCCGTGCTGCATCTCGTGTCCGACCATCGATGTCTCCGATCCTCAAACGGCGCCCGGTTACGGGATGAGGTAGATCAAGGTGAAGATGACGATCCACACGATGTCGACGAAGTGCCAGTACAGGCCGGCAATGTCGACGTGCAGCGCCGCTTCCTTGCCCAGCCCGTTCCGCCGCGCGGAAGCGACGAGCAGCGAAGCCAGATAAAGGACGCCGACGCCGACGTGCGTCCCGTGGATCCCCGTCAGCAGGTAAAAACTCGCCCCGAACTGGTTGGTGCCCAGGTTCAGGCCGAGGTGGGCGAAGTGGCGGAATTCGTAGACCTGGAACCCGAGGAACACCAGGCCCAGGACGATGGTCGCGAGAAGCATCCCCTTCATCAGGCCCAGCCGGTTGTGCTGCGCTCCAAAGACCGCCAGCACCATCGTCAGACTCGACATCAGCAGCACGAACGTCGAGGTCGACGTCAAAGGAATATCCAGCAGGTCTGCCGGAAGCGGACCCACGATGGAGTCGCCCCTGAAGATCAGGTAAGTCGAGATCAGCGAACCGAAGAAGAGACACTCCGACGCTAGGAAGATCCACATCAGGAGCTTCCGGTTGTCGATCCCCGTCGTCGTGTGGTGCTGGGTCTCTGCGTGGGCTGCGGCCATCATGTGCTCCTCGTGCGTGCGCGTTGCGGCGGGCGCTCGCTACTCCGTGGGCTCCAGCGCCCAGCCCCAGACCGCGTAGTAGGCGACGACCACGCCCAGCGCCGTGATCGCCAGGCTCGACAGCGCGCCGACGCCGATCAGCAGGATCCCGATCCCCAGCACCAGCGGGAAGTAGGACGGCGGCGGCATGTGGATGTGCAGGTGCGCCGGACGCTCCGGCATCGGGATGTTGTGGTCGCGGTTGTACCAGAGCGGGTCGCGGTCGCGAACCACCGGCACCACGTCGAAGTTGTGCTCCGGCGGCGGCGAGGAGGTGGCCCACTCGAGCGTCGCCCCGCCCCACGGGTCGTCGCCCGCGGTCGCTGGCTTCCGCAGTGTCATGAAGACGTTCAGCATAAAGAGCAGGATGCCCACGACGAGGATGTACACGCCGATGGTGGCCACGAAGTTCCAGGTGTCCCAGCCGAGGTCAGCGTCGTAGGTGTAGATACGACGCGGCATCCCCGCGAGGCCGAGGAAGTGCATCGGGAAGAACGTCAGGTTCATCCCAACGAACAGGAACCAGAAACCGATCTTGCCCCACGTCTCGTCCAGCAGGCGTCCGGTCATCTTCGGGAACCAGTAGAACAGGCCCGAGAAGATGCCCATGATCGCGCCGCCGAACAGCACGTAATGGATGTGCGCGACGATGAAGTAAGAGTCCTGGTGCTGCCCGTCCACCGGCGGCGAGGCGTGCATGACACCCGAGATGCCGCCGATGGTGAACAGCGCGATAAAGCCGATCGAGTAGTACGTCGCCGTCGTCATGCGGATGTTGCCGCCGTACATCGTGCCCAGCCAGTTGAACACTTTCACGCCCGTCGGTACGCCGATGGCCATGGTGCTGGCAGAGAAGACGTACTGCGGGACGGTGCCCAGGCCGGTCGTGTACATGTGGTGGCTCCACACGCCGAAGCCCAGCACGCCGATCGCCGCGCCCGCCATGACGATGGCCGTGTAGCCGAACAGCGGCTTGCGCGACATCACCGGCAGAACCTCGGAAACGATGCCCATCGACGGGAGGATCAGCACGTACACCTCAGGGTGGCCGAACACCCAGAACAGGTGCTGCCACAGGATCGGGTCGCCGCCCGTCCCGGGCGTGAAGAAGTGAGTGCCGAAGTTACGGTCGAAGTAGAGCTGAAGCAGCGCGACCGTGATGACGGGCAGCGACAGGATCAGCAGGAACGCAACGACGAACGTCATCCACATGTAGACCGGAAGACGCATCATCGTCATGCCCGGCGCGCGCATGTTGATGATCGTCACTGCGAAGTTCAGGGACGACATCAGCGATGCGAGGCCCGCGACCACCAGCCCCACCGTATAGAAGTCCAGACCCTTGTTCGGCGAGAACGTCTCGTCCGTCAGCGGGGCGTACGCGAACCACCCGCCGTCCGGCGCCTCGCCGAACAGGAATGAGGAAGTCAGGATGAGGCCGCCCGAGAGCAGCACCCAGTACGACAGCGCGTTCAGCCGCGGGAACGCCACGTCCCGAGCTCCGATGTGGAGCGGGATGAAGTAGTTAAAGAACGCCGCGCCCATCGGCATGATCGCCAGGAAGATCATCGTCAGCGCGTGCATCGTGAAGAGCTGGTTGTACAGGCCGGCGTCGAGCACGGTGCCGTTCGGCACCGCGAGCTGCGTCCGGATCAGCACCGCCTCGATCCCGCCGATGAGGAAAAAGGCGAAGCCGGTGACGAGGTAGAGCACCCCGATCTTCTTGTGGTCGACCGTGGTCAACCACTTCCAGACCGTGCTCTCCTCGTGCGTGTGGCCGACGGTCCCGACAGCAGTCGCCATCTACCATCCTCCAACCATGCGGCGCGCCGTCGCCCGCGAGATGCTCATTCCGTGCGCCCCGCGGCGCGCCCCACTGGCCGAGCCCCTTACTTCAGGCTCTCCAGGTAGGCCGTCAGCTTCTGGATCTGCTCTTCAGTCAACGCCAGGTTCGGCATTTTTGACCCGGGCTTCACTGCCGGCGGATTCGCGAGCCACTTGTGCATGGGTTCCGCGCTGTTCGGGAGGATGCCGGAGGCGATCGTCGTGCGGGAACCGATGTGGGTCAGGTTCGGGCCCGCCTTCCCCTGCGCCAGCGGGTTCCCCTTCACCGTGTGGCAGCCGATGCAGCCGGACGCCGTGAACTGCTGCTCGCCCGCCTTCGCGAGCTCGGACGCCGGCTTGGCCGCGTCCGCCGCCGTCGCCTTCGTCCAGTCGCTGAACTTCGCCTCGGTGTCGACAAAGACGCGGAAGCGCATGTTGGCGTGAGAAGCGCCGCAGAATTCCGCGCACTGGGCGAGGTAGGCCTCGTCCCGGGCGGTGTCCGGCGTGAACCAGAGGTGGTTCGTGTGGCCCGGCACCATGTCGACCTTGCCGACCAGCTGCGGAACCCAGAAGGAGTGAATCACGTCATTCGACTTCAGGGTGACACTCACGGCCCGGCCGGCCGGCACATGCAACTCGTTCGCCGTCGTGATCCCGAACTCCGGGTACTGGAACTCGAACCACCACTGGTGGCCGATGGCGACCACCTCGAGGGCGCCCTTCGGCGGGTCGGCCGTGTTCTGGGCGATCGCCTTGAACGACGGCACCATCATCGCCACAACGATGAGGACCGGAACACCGACGAGCAGGACCTCGAGCTTTGAGTTGCCGTGAAACTGCTGGGCGACGGCGCCTTCGCGCTCGCGGAACATGAGCGTGAACAGCAGGGTCAGGAAGAGGATCAGGATGAAGACCGCGGCGGCCAGGTAGAACACCACCTGGTACACGGCGTGGATGTTGTCCGTATTGTCCGACATTGGCATCCACGTACTCTGCGGCGTGTTCGCCGAGTCCGCGAATGCGAGGTAGAGGAGATAGGAGAGGACGCCAACGACGGCGCCCGAGAACACGATCGCGATGATCCGACCGGGTCCAGACCTGCCCACAGCGTCCCCCCGTACCTAACCTCGAATGCGCCTGCGCCGGTTGCCGCGCGCGCAAGGTGCGATCACCCCAAGTGCTTCGCAGCCCCCTTGATACCCGTCACCCGCTACAGGGTCAAGCGCGGAGCCCCTGAGTGATGCCTCCCCGCGAATCCACGAGAGGCCCAGCGCGAATCTGGACCGGGTCAATCTGGTGACGAAGGTCACCTGTTGAAGTCATCCACCATGGAGGCCTAGCCTCGTGTACATCATGGCTCGCCCGCGCGCCCCGCTCCTCATCACTCTCATGGCCGGCGCGGGGTTTCTGCTCCTGCTGGGCGGCCTCGCCATCGCCCTTCAGCGTGGCGTCGGTGGCGCGGTCGAAGGCCGCACGGACGCGGCTCTCACCTCAGCCCCTCCGTTCACGCTCACCCAGTTCAACGGCGAGCCCTTCGACTTCGCGCACGAGAACCAGCGACCCGTGTTCATGTACTTCTGGGCCTCGTGGTGCGTCCCGTGCCAGACCGAAGCGCCCGTCATTGAGGCGCTCTGGCCGGAATATCGAGATCGTGGTTATGTCTTCCTGGGTGTGAACATGTGGGATCAGCCGGAGGATGCCCGCCAGTTCGTGAAGCAGTACCGGCTCTCCTTCCCCGTCGTCGCGGACGAGGCACGCGCCGTGTACGTTGAGTACGGCGTGCAGGGACTGCCGACCGCGTTCTTCATCGCCCCTGGTGGCGCGGTTCGTTCCCAGTTCACCGGCCCCATCGACGAGCGCACGCTCCGAGGCCTGCTCAACGAGATCGCACCCGGCGGGAGGCCGCAGTGGCGCTGGATTCCCGTACCGTGAGAGTCTCGGGTCGCCGCACCCGGTTGATCCTGCTGCTGGTGGTCGCCACGGCGGCCATCGGGCTCCTCGCGTTCAGGGCCGCGTCCTCGTCCGTCTCCTACTACGTCACCCCGGAGGAATTCGCTCAGCAGATCGGGAACAAGGCCGACGCTCGCTGGCGCGTCGGAGGGCGGGTCGTCCCCGAAACGATTCAGCAGGACGGCAAGTCGATGACGTTCGAGATCCAGGGCGAACACGGCGAGCGGATGTCGATCGCCTACACAGGCGTCGTGCCCAACCTCTTTGGCCCCTATGCCTTCGTCGTGATCGACGGCACCTCCGACCGCCCCGGACACCTCGAGGCCTCCTCCGTCGTGATCAAGCATGAGAACGAGTTCATCGCCGGTACGCCCCCGCCCGGGTCGATTTCGTCTGACATCCTCAAGGGGCTGACCAGCCCCACCCCGTCCGGCCGGTAACGTGAACGTCGCTGCGACGGTCGGCGCCTCCGCGCTGCTGACGGCGCTCGGGGCTGCGCTGTTCGCCGCGGGCGCCTCCGTGGCCGGACACCGCCTGCGCCACCGCGCCCTCCTGCTCGCCGGCCGGCGCGCCATCCTCGCCGTCGCTCTGTTGACGACGACCGCCGTCCTGACGCTCGGCTATGCCCTCCTCGCGAACGACTTCTCGATCGCGCACGTGGCGTCGGTCTCATCCCGCGAAATGCAGACGGCGATGAGATGGGCCTCGCTCTACAGCGGACAGCCCGGCTCCCTGCTCTTCTGGACGTGGTCGATGTCGCTCTTTATGGCGGCGTTCGTCCTGATCACCGTCCCGAGGATCCCCTGGGGCGCGCCACATGCCGTTGCCACGCTGGGCCTGGTGATCGCCGCTTTCCTCTTCACCCTCGTCTTCTTCGCCTCTCCGTTCCGGGTGAGCCCGGTCATCCCGGCGGACGGCCATGGGTTGAACCCGCTGCTCGTCGACCCGGGGATGCTCGTCCACCCGCCGTTCCTGCTCTCGGGCCTCGTCTCCACCGTGATCCCGTTCGCGCTGGGCACCGCCGCCCTGCTCTCCGGACGGTTGGATGGCGCATGGGTACGCCACGCCCGGGGCTGGGCGCTGACCTCGTTCCTCGTCCTGAGCGTCGGCAACTTCCTCGGGGGCTGGTGGGCGTACACAGTGCTCGGATGGGGTGGGTACTGGGGCTGGGACCCGGTGGAGAACTCCGCCATCCTTCCGCTTCTCCCGATCATCGGCTTCCTGCACGCGCTGATCGTGCAGGAGCGCAGGGGGATGCTGAAGACCTGGAACGTCGTCCTCGTCCTGGCCGCGTTCTGCCTCGCCGTGTTCGGCACCTTCAACGTGCGCTCCGGACTCGTCGCGTCCGTCCACTCGTTCGCCCAGTCCGAGGTCGGCCCCTATTTCCTCGTCCTCCTCGGGGTGACGGTCGTGGCAAGCCTCGTCCTCATCGTGTGGCGGCTCCCGAGGCTGCGCGCGGTCAGCGAGCTGGATTCGCTCGCCTCGCGGGAGACTGGGCTCATCCTCAACTCCTACCTCATGGTCGCGATGGCGCTCGTCATCCTCGGAGGCACGCTCTTCCCCGTCTTCTCCGAACTGCTGCAAGACGCACGCATCACCGTCGGCCCGCCGTTCTTCAACGAGGTGATGGGGCCGCTCTTCGTCGTGATGCTCTTGCTCATCGCACTCGGCACGGCCCTGCCATGGCGTCGCGCGACCCCCGCCCTGCTCCGCCGTCGCCTGCTCCCCCCGTCCGTCGCCGCCGCCATCGCGGTCGCCGTGCTGTTCGCCCTTGGCATGCGCCACTTCGGTGCGCTCGCGGCGACCGGAGGCGCGATCGCCGTCGCACTCGTGACGTCGCGTGAATACGTCGCCAGCGCGCGAGCGGTGGGCCGCGCGCGCGGCGTCACCGCGCTCCAGGCCGCGCCCTCGCTCTTCGGCCGGGATCCGAGGCGCTACGGCGGCTACTTCGTCCACCTCGGCGTCGCTGTGATGGCCATCGCTGTGGTCGGTTCCACGATCTACCGGGAACAGGCACGGGCCGTCCTCGCACCCGGTGAGTCATTCGGGGCACGCGGCTATACGTTCACCTATGAACGGTTGACTTCACGCGAGCCTGGCGTGAACGGGATCGAACTCGAGGTCTACGCGGACATCCGCGTGACGGAGGGCGGCAACGAAGTCGCCCTGATGCAGCCGGGGCGGCGCTTCTTCACCAACTTCCCGGAGCAGCCGACCGGCATCGTGGCACTCGACGAAAGCCTGACACGCGACCTCTATCTGTTTGTGCAGGGCTGGAACGCCGACGGCGTCGCAGAGGTCCATGCCTTCGTGAATCCCCTGGTCATGTGGCTCTGGATCGGCGGTGGCGTCTACGTCGCCGGCGGGCTCCTGGCATACGGCCCCGCCCGCGTGCGACGTCCCGTCACCGCCCTCGCCTCCACCGAGGCGAGTCAGGCATGAGGCGAGCATCCCTCCCGCTGATCGCGCTCGCGCTCCTCGCGGGCGCCCTCCTGCAGGCGTCGACCGCCGCCGCCCAGGTGCCCCCTTCGCCCGACCCGCGCATCGAGGCGCAGGCGCAGGCGATCGAGCGCCAGCTGCTGTGCCCCACCTGCACGAACGAGCGACTCGACGTCTGCGGCACCGCGATCTGTGCCGACATGAAGCAGATCATCCGTGAGCGGTTGACTGCCGGATCCACGCCGGACGACATCATCCTGTACTTCGAGCAGCGCTACGGCGCGCGTGTCCGCGCCGACCTCCCCCGCGAGGGGTTCAACCTCGTCCTGTTCGGCTGGGTGGGCGCCTCGCTCGTGCTCGTCGCGGGTGCAGGCGGATGGTTCCTCCTCTCCGCACGACGATCGAGGCTGCCCGTGCCCGCCTCGGCCACCGCTGGAGCCGACGATGCCTGGCTGGACGCTCAGATCGCCGAAGACGGTTCGGCGAAGGCAGACGCCTGATGGAGTGGGCCGTCCTCGCGCTCTTCGCGCTCGCCGCCAGCATCTTCATCACGCTCCCGCGTCGCGGCGACACGCCCATCAGCGATCCGGCCGGCGAGGCCGCCGAATTGATCGCCGAGCGCGACCGCCTGCTGCTGGCCCTCCGCGAACTGGACGAGGATGCCTCCGCCGGCCGGATCAGCCCGGCCGATCGTCTCGACGGCCGGCGCGCCCTTGGCCCCCGCCTCCGCGAGGTGACCGAGGCGATCCGCGCCGCCGACGCTGACCAGGTGGCGACACGATGAGCCACCGTGCCCTCACCGGACTCCTCGCGCTCGCCACCCTGCTCAACACCCTCACGCTCGCGGCCGCGACGCCCGCCAGCGCCCAGCAACCGGCCGGTGAGGGCATCGTGCGCGGCCAGGTCACCCTCGCCAGCGCCGGCGCGACCTTCGAGGGCACGGTCGAGGTCGAATTGATCATCCTCGAAGGGGCGCAGGCCACAGGGAGCGTGAAGGTCCCCGTGGCCAACGGTGCGTACGAGGCACGCGTGCCCGCCGTTGAGGCGCGCACGTACGTCCCCCGGTTGAACTACCAGCGCGTCGACTACTTCGGTGACCCGGTGCGCTTCAACGGGAGCGGGCGGTCGGCCACTCGCGACTTCACCGTGTACGCGACGACCGACCGCGCGGACGTGCTCCAGTTGATCCAGACGATCGTCACCGTGGTCGGCATCGACCCGCAGCAGGGAGAGATCGGGATCCTGCGCGAGGATGTGGTCGCGGTCGCCGGCGACCGCGTCTATACAGGCGGCCCCTCCGGCGTCACCCTCCGCATTCCTGCGCCCGAGGGCGCCGTCGAGGCAAGCGATGAGGACGGCAGCGGGACGTTGGCCAATGGCGTACTTTCCGTCACCACGCCCGTCCGCCCCGGGGAGGCCTCCTCCATCATCACGTCGTATCTAGTGAAATACGATGCCGCCGTCGACCGCTACCGGCTCCGCGTCACCGTGCCGGTGCCGGCGCAGTCCGTCGTCGCGCGTGTCCCTCGAGAGTTCGTGCGCGCCGTCCGGCCGGTCGCTCCGGCGGAGCAGGCGGACAACCAGGTGCTGCAGGACGACGCCCGCACCGTGCTCTTTGTCGTCCGAACACCCACGAAGATCGAGGCCGGCCAGTCGCTCCTGGTGGACATCGACGGTGTGGCCGGGACGCTCCGACACCATCCGCTGACCGAACAGCCCGGGGCGTCCATCGCGGCAGCGGTCGTCATGGTCGTGGTCACCGGGGCAGCGTTCATCGTCTGGCGGCGTCGCGAGGTCGCCGCATGAGCGACGCGGCCCCGTTGGCCATCGACACCCGGGCGCTGACGCGCCGGTACGCGGGTGTCGATGTGGTCCGGGACGTCACGGTCCGGGTGCCGGCTGGCCGGAAAGTGGCCCTGACTGGCTCGAACGGCGCCGGAAAGACCACGCTGCTGTCCCTCCTCTCCACACTGGTCCAGCCGACGAGCGGTGAGGCCTGGATCGCCGGACGATCTCTCGGCGAGCGAAGTGCGGCCCTGCGCCGCTCCCTGGGCGTCCTCCGCCACAGCCCGATGCTGTATGAGGCCCTCTCCCCGTTGGAGAACCTCGAATTCTTCGCCCGCCTCTACCACGTGCCCGACGCCGCGACACGCATCGAGGAACTGCTCCGGCTGCTCGGGCTCTGGCGACGCCGCCACGAACCTGCCTCGATCCTGTCGCGCGGCACCCACCAGCGCCTCTCGATCGCACGGGCGCTCGTGCACCGTCCGGCGGTCCTCCTGCTCGATGAACCGGAGACCGGCCTCGACCCCGAGGGCATCGCATTGCTCGACGAGTTGATGCTCCGCGCGCCGGGGGTCACCGTGCTCGCCGCGACCCACCGCGTCGACCGGATCGAGGCATGGGCGGACGGCGTGATCCGGCTCGACCGCGGGCGCGTGGCCGAGGACACCGTCAGTGCCTCTGTCCCGCATGCGGGGGCGCGCGCATGAACGCGACATTCGCGGTCGTCGCCAAGGACCTTCGGCTCGCATGGCGCGACCGCGCTGGATGGCTGACCGCGGGCGCCTTCGCCACGATCAGCATCCTGATCTACTCGTTCGCCTTCGACCTCGCGACGAACGACGTCCGTCCGCTGCTCCCCGGCGTCCTCTGGACCACCTTCCTCTTCGCCGGCGTGTTCGCGGCGGGCGCTGGATTCCAGCGTGAGGCGGAGGAGGGCACCTTCGACGCCATGCTGCTCTCGCCGGTCAGTCCGACCGTGATCTTCCTGGGGAAGCTCATCTCCAGCCTGATCGCGCTGATCGCGATCGAGTTTGCCCTGCTGATCGCCGCGACTATCCTGTTCGATGAACCGCTCCTGACCCCCGAACTGGTGGCGATCGTGATGCTGGGGACGGCCGGATATGCCTCGTTGACCACGTTGCTGGGCACGCTGGGAAGCGGGCCTCGTACGCGTGCCGTGCTCCTCCCCGTGATGGCGCTACCGCTCCTCGTGCCCATGCTGATCGCCGCCGTCCGCGCGACGGGCGGTTCGCTCGGCATCTTCGGCGGAGACGCGCCCTGGACCCTCCTGCTGGCCGTCTTCGCCCTCTGGAGCACCCTCACCGCCATCATCCTGTTCCCCCTGGCGGTGGAGCGATGAGGACGGCCAACCGGGTCTACGGCCTGCGCTGGGTCCTGCTCCCGCCGCTGACCGGCATGGGGATCCTGGCCATGCTCGTGGGCGCAGTCGTCGCCGCCCCCACCGAATTGGTCGAGGGCGACGTGCAGCGGTTGATGTACATCCACGTACCTAGCGCGCAGGCGATGTACCTCGCCTTTGGCATCGTCTTCGTCGCCTCGATCATGGTGCTGTGGAAGCGCGACATGCGCTGGGACGCCGTCGCGCGGGGCGCGGCCAGTGTCGGGGTGCTCTTCACAGCGTTTGCCCTCGTGACCGGCTCCCTCTGGGGGAAGCCGATCTGGGGCGTCTACTGGCAGTGGGACGCGCGCCTGACCTCCACGCTCGTCCTGTTCCTCGTGTACGCCGCCTACCTGCTCGCGCGCGCCGTCTCAGACCCGGGCGATGAACAGGCCGCGCGTTACTCCGCGGTGTACGCCATCGTCGGATTCCTGGACGTGCCATTCATCGTCATGTCGGTACGCTGGTGGCGCACGCTCCACCCGCAGCCGATCGTCTCTCGCCTCGACCCGCAACTGCCCGGCTCGATGCTGGCCGTCCTCGGTATCTCTACCCTGGCGATCTTCCTGCTCGCACTGTGGCTCATCCTGTTACGCACGGACACGGAACGGCTGGGCCAGCGGCTGCTGGGCCTCCGGGCCGCCGTGGACCGGCGCGAGGAGGCGTAATGGACGGTCAGCTTGGGTATCTCTTCGCCGGGTTCGCCGTCTTCTGGGCCGGCCTCTTCGTCTACCTGCTCCTGCTCCAGACACGCATCCGCTCGCTCACCCGCGAAGTCGACCGCCTCGAGGAACGACTGGCGGACGCGGAAGCCGATGCTGCTGAGACCCCGCCCAGAGGCGGCCCGTCTCGATGAGCGCCGCGGACCGCCGGGTGGGGATGGGGCGCCCGGCGACCGCATGGCGTCAGACGGTGCGTGACTACTTCATCCTGACGAAGCCGTCGATCATGCTGCTGCTCCTCATCACCACCGTGCCGGCGATGGTGCTGGCCAACGATGGCTGGCCCGGCTGGGGGCTCGTCCTCGCCACCCTGGTCGGCGGCATGCTCGCCGCCGGCGGCGCGGGCGCCGTCAACATGTACATCGACCGCGACATCGATGGCCTGATGCTTCGGACACGCAACCGTCCGATCCCCGGCGGACGTGTCCCTGCGCACCACGCCGCGACCTTCGGATGGGTGCTGGGCCTCGCGTCGGCGCCCTGGCTGCTGCTGACAGTGAACGCCTGGTCCGCCGCGCTCGCGCTCGGCGCGTTCGCCTTCTATGTCTTCATCTACTCCATGTACCTGAAGCGCCACACCGTCCATAACACGGTCGTCGGCGGCATCGCGGGTGCGCTACCGCCCCTCATCGGCTGGGCGGCGATCACCAACTCCATCACCATCGAAGGCTCCCTGCTCTTCGCGATCGTCTTCTTCTGGCAGCCGCCGCACTTCTGGGCGCTCGCCCTCGGCCTCGCGGACGAGTACCGGGCCGTAAACGTCCCGATGATGCCGGTCGTGCTGGGGGAGCGTGAGACGAAGCGACAGACGTTCCTCTACAGCATGCTCACAGCGGCGGTCACGTTGATCTTCGGCGCCGTCGCGACGATGGGCGCCATCTACTTCGCCGTCGCGGCCCTCGGGGGCGTCGGTTTCGCCTTCGCGGCGTGGCGCATCCTGCGCGGGCAGGGGCTGGAGGGCACGCGGGCGATGTTCCGCTACTCGACGCTGTACCTGGCCGCGCTCTTCGGGGCAATGGTGGCCGACCGGATGCTGATCGGCTAGCCGCGCTACGCGTCTTCCAGGCGGAACGCGATCCGCGCCACCACGAACGACACCACCGTCCATCCCAGCATGACGAGCAGCGACGGCCATTGCTTCAGGATTGACTCGCCCTCGATCGTGACGCCGCGCAACGCGTTCAGCATGTGCGTCAGCGGAAGCACCTGCACTACACGCTGCATCGCCTCGGGCAAGGCGCTCACCGGGAAGAACGAACCGGACAGGAACATCATCGGCAGCGTGATCGCGTTCGCCGCGCCCTCGACGGCCCCGCGCCCCCGCACGCGCCCGGCCACCACCACACCGAGGTTCAGGAAGACGATGGTGCCGCAGACCGCAATCAGCGGCGCCCAGAGCCCTGACACGTCCCGGAACAGGTCCGCACCCAGCATCTGCGCGACCAGCGTCAGCACGGCGACCTGCACCACGGTGATGACGAGGTGCGCTCCCAGCACGCTCATGAAGAAATAAGACGGCGACAGCGGCGTCGCGCGGATTCGCCGCAACACCCCTTCCTCGCGGTACCGGGACAGCGAGCTCGCCAGACTGATCGTCGCGAAGTTCATCAGCCCCATGCCGAGGATCCCGGGCGCCACGAACTGGAAGAACGACGTCGTCTTCTCCTCGACCGGCCGCGTGGACATCGAGATCGGCACCGGCGCCTTCGCCAGCGACAGGTTCACCCGGTCGACGACGGACGCGATCGCCGCGGAGGTCACCTGGCGGCCGATCGGGTCCCGGATCCCCATCAACAACACCGCGTTCGCCGGTGTGGTCGGGGCGGCCGGAGAGACCACCAGCGCCGCGTCACCCTCGTCGTCCTGCACCAGCAGCCGCGCCGAGTCCTCGTCCAGCCCCGGAGTCAGCGTCACATTGAGGAACCCCACCTGCCCGAGGGCATCCACCAGGACGCGCCCTCGCTCGCTGGTCGCGTCGACCGAGACGATCAGTCGGGTCGTCCCGCTGCTGTCCCCGGAGAACAGTTTGAACACCCCCATGAAGATCAGCGGGAACACGATCGCCCAGAACAGCGCTTGGCGGTCGCGCGTCAGCATCTTCAACGACGACGAGAACAGGATGCGCGTCATCCGTTCAACTTCCGTCCGGTGACGCGGAGGAACACATCCTCCAGCGAGGCCGGCTGCACAGCCAGGTCGACGAGGCGCACGCCTTCGCGCGCGGCGAGCGCGGTCAGCGCGGCGGTCACCCCCGGCGCGTCCGGCGCACGCAGCCGCACGATGTGCCCGTCCGGTCCCACGGCCATCTCCACCTGGTCGGCCCCGGGGAGCCCGCGCACACCCGCCTCGGAGAGAGGCGTCACACTCGTCGCGGTCACGCGGTAGGGAGCCTGCAGGGAGCGGATCAGCCCGGCCGGGGTGTCGAGGGCGCCGATCTGGCCGGCGTTCATGAACGCCACCCGGTCACAGAGCGCCTGTGCCTCCTCCATGTAGTGGGTCGTCAGCACGACCGTCGCGCCGGAATCCCGCACCGACCGCACGATCTCCCAGAGGTCCAGGCGCGCATCCGGATCCAGCCCGGCGGTCGGCTCGTCGAAGAAGACCAGCTCGGGCTCGTTCACCAGCGCCGCCACGATGCTGAACCGCTGCTGCATGCCACCGGAAAGCGTGCTGATCCGCGCCCCCGCTCGTTCCCGCAGGTGGACCCGCTCCAGCAACTCCAGCGCATCGGCATGGCGCGGATAGAACGACCCGAAGAGCTCCAGGATCTCCCGGAGCGTCAGGTATCGGTGGTAGGAGGAGGCCTGCAGCTGGACGCCGATCCGCGACTTCACCGCGACCGGATCCTCGGTCACGTCCACGCCCAGGACGCGCGCGGTGCCCTCGGTGGGACGGGTCAGCCCTTCGAGGACCTCGACCAGCGTGGTCTTCCCGGCCCCGTTCGGCCCGAGGATCCCGAAGATCTCGCCACGGCGGACCTCGCAGGAGACGCCGGCGAGCGCCGTGATCGCGCCGTAGTGCTTGACGAGGCCGTGCGCCTCGATCACCAGGTCAGTCGTCTGTCCGTGCATTCCACCGAGGATACCCGCGAACCTCCGCAGAGGCTCGCGCGGCGACGGTACCTACCGCGCCTACCCCTGGATCTCCACGATCCGGAAGGTCACCGGACCGGAGGGAGCGTTCACCGTGACCTCTTCTCCCTGGCCGCGGTTCATCACCGCGATGCCCACGGGCGACTGGATCGAGATTTTCCCCTTCGACGGGTCCACCTCGGTCGCACTCACCAGCATGAACGTCTGCTCCCGTTTGGTGTCGAGGTTCACGAGCCTCACCGTCGAGCCCACGTTGGCACGGCCGCCCTTCGCATGCTCGTCGATGATGACAGCGTTACGGAGGCGGCTCTCGAGGTCGCGGATGCGCGCCTCCAGCTGGCCCTGCTCGTCACGCGCGGCATCCAGCGGGGCGTTCTCACGGAAATCCTTGTCCGCCATCGCGTCGTGGAGTTTCTGGGCGATCGCCGGGCGCTTCGCCTTCTCCATCGCCAGCTGGTCCTCGATGTGCCGGAGGCCATCCAGGGTGACATAGAACGCGGCGCCGCCCAGCTCCGCGTTGGCGCCGTGGCCACCGCGGGCGCCGCCGCCCGTGAGCCCGATCCCCAGCGCGGGGACAAGGTTCTCCGGCGTGAACGCAAGGCGGGAGCAGTACGCAAGGAACGCTCGGAGCGGTTCCACATGCGCCAGCGAGACGTCCGTCTTCGTCTTCACGTACGTCGTGACATCACCGCCGCGCAGCTCGCCCATCGGGCGCGTCGGGCCAAACCACGCGACAAATCCGCGGACGGCGGGCAACTCGGCCTCCGCCTTCTCGGGTTCGTTCGCCATGGAGCCAGCAAAGTGCTCCATCGCCTCAGACGCAGTCACGCTCTCCGCCACGGGGGTCTCCGCTCGCGCTCTGCCGCGCCTGCTCGACGCTGGCCGGGGTGCATCGGGTGATCGCTCGGGCCGCGGGCGTCGCGCTCGGAAATGCGACAGCCGCCAGCACGGCGGCTGGAACCTCGTGCCAAGAGTCTAGAAGATGGCGGGTATGCCGTGTCAACGCGTGATGCCCCGACCCATCGACACCCCGAGGAGTACCCACTCGAGCGGCTGGGTGGCCGCCGCATGACCGGCGCACAAATGGCAGTCCTGACCGCTGAGACGGCCCGCCTCGGCGTCGACCTCGACGAGCGCGCCCTCGAACGGTTCGGCCGCTACCTCGACCTGGTCATGGAGTGGAACGAGCGCGCCGGCCTGACGAGTCTGACGGATCCGGGGGAAATCCAGCGCCGCCACTTCGCCGAGTCGCTCGCCCTCCTCGCCGCCCTCCGCGCCGCCGGCCTGATCCCACCGGGCGCGACGCTCCGCATCGCCGACCTCGGCTCCGGCGGCGGATTCCCCGGCGTGCCGATGGCGATCGCGGAGCCCGGCCTCGACCTCGTCCTCATCGAATCGCACGGACGGCGCGCCGAATTCCTGCGCACCGTCATCGAGGCGCTCGCGCTGGAGCACGCCCGGGTCGTGCAGGCTCGCGCCGAGGACGCCGGACGCGGGCCGATGCTCCGCGCGACCTTCGACCTCGTCACGGCGCGCGCGCTCGCCCCCATGCCGGTCCTGATCGAGTACGCCCTCCCCCTCCTCAGAGACGGCGGGCTGCTCGTCGCCCCGAAGGGAAGCCGCGCCGAGGAGGAACTCGCCGCGTCGGCGGGGGCGCTGAAGGCGCTCGGCGGCGACGTCCGGGACACCCTCGACCTCCCCCTGCCCGAGGGCGTACCGCCACAGCGCGTGCTGGTCGTGCGGCGGACGGGCCGTCTCGACCCTCAGTACCCGAGGCGGGCCGGGACGCCTTCCCGGCAGCCGCTCTAGACCCTCCACCTCATCCGCCCGGCGGATCGGTACAATCGGCGGACTCCCCGGCCGCCTCCCCAGCGCGAGGAAGAAGGCCGATGCGCTACCCACCGCAGGACACCCCCCCGGACGCCGGCGCGCCTGAGCCCCCCGCGCCTGTCGAGGGCGACGACATCGACCTGGCTCCGCCCCTGACCCGTCCACGCCGGCGACGCATCGCCGACGTGGACACGCTCGTCCCGATGCCGTTCGCGCTGGTGTTCGCGCTCGCCGCGATGGTCGCACTCGCCTTCGGCGGATGGCTCTGGTGGCTGACCTCTGGCCTCGGCGACCCACGGGAGACGCTGACGAAGACCCTCACGGTAGGAGTGCCCTTCTCCTTCGCGCTCTGGATCGCCTGGCTCGTGGTCTCCATCGCCGTCGTGCAACGGCTGGGACGGACGCTGGTTCCCGTCGACCGGCTGCTGCGGGAGGCAGGGCTGGCCTGCTGGCCGCTCTTCCTCGCGCTGGGGATGGCGATCCCGGCGGTCTCCTTCAGCGTAGGCCTGGTCGCCATCGGCGGATGGGTGGCCGCGACGCAGGCCGCCCTCGCGCGCGTCGCGGGCCGCACCGGCCGGGGCGTCCTCGCCGCCAACCTCGCCGGGTTCGCCCTCTGGTGCGTCGTCATGTCGCTGCTCGCGAGCGGCGACCACGCGATCGCGCCGGGGCCCTTCGTCGCGGAGTCGATCTGGGAGGCCGTGACCTCACAGTGGATCGTCGTCGTCCAGCAGTAGCCCCGCCGCAGCGGGCCAGCCGTCGAGGCCTACCCCACGACCTTCTGCTCGCGCAGCCACGCGATCCGCGCCCCATCGTACCCAAGGCCGCGCAGCACCTCGTCTGTGTGCGCGCCGGCGGCCGGGGCGGTGCTGCGCACGCTCCCGGGCGTCTCCGAGAATTTCGGGCCGACGCCCACCTGGCGCACGCGGCCGGCGACGGCGTCCTCCAACTCGACCACCATGCCGCGGGCGCGCTGGTGCTCGTCGGCCAGCGCCTCCGCGACATCGAGCACCGGCGCGACGCACAGCTCCACATCCCGCAACTCGGCGAACCACTGGTCGCGCGTCTTCGTCTTGAAAAACGCGTCGAGGTACGCACCGAACTCCGAATGCTTCGAGACATCGAACTCCGCGTCCAGCATGTCCTCGCGGCCGCTCAGTTTGCAGAGCGCGGACCAGAACTGCGGCTCCAGCGAACCGATCGAGAGATACTTGCCGTCCGCGCACTCGTACACGGTGTAGTGCGGCGATCCGCCGCCCAGCCCCGCCATACCCGGCCGCGGCGGCGGCCCGCCCGCGAGGACCCCGCCCGTCTGGCTCGCCAGCAGGTAGAGCACGCCGTCCGACATCGACATGTCGAGGTGCTGGCCGCGCCCGGTCGAGGTGCGCGCGTACAGCGCGGAGACGATCGCGAACGCGGTCATGAGGCCGCCCCCGGCGAAGTCGGCGATCGTGTTCTGCGGGACGGCCGGCTTCTGCCCCGCCCGCCCAATCATCGAGAGCGAACCGCCCACGGAGATGTAGTTGATGTCGTGCCCCACCATGTTCGCGTACGGCCCGGTCTGCCCGTACCCCGACAGCGAGGCGTAGACGATCCGCGGGTTCGTGCGGCTGATCGCCTCGTAGCCCACGCCGAGGCGGTCCGTGACGCGAGGCCGGAAGCCCTCGAGGAATACGTCCGCCTGCGCCGCCAGCGCGTGGACGATCTCCACCCCCCCCGGCTGGCGCAGGTCGACGACGATCGAGCGCTTGTTGCGGCCCAGCGGATTGAAGGCGCGCCGCCGCGCCGCGGCCGCGGCGTCCCCGCCACCGCCCATCCCGCCGCCGCGGATCGCGCCCGCCGGCGCCTCGACCAG